>VYKS01000001.1_pt1 | contig 310567 bp, 284 predicted proteins | sample 5114511 | NCBI WGS metagenome assembly VYKS01 (sample SAMN12291795, study PRJNA351875) | freshwater metagenome | isolation source: freshwater lake | place: USA: Michigan, Gull Lake | collected 2011-07-05 | reverse complement strand
CGGCGCCCGCCCGCATGGCTCGGTGCCCCCGTCGGCGATGCGCATCGCCAAGGCCGCCGGCGAAGTGGTTGAGGAGAAGGGACTGGCGGGCCTGACGCACCGCGCGGTCGCCAAGCACGCGGGCGTCACGACGGGATCGGTGACCCATCATTTCCGTTCAATCGAAGATCTGGTCGCCGGCGCGATCCGCGGCCAAGTCCAGGCGATGACGGAGGAAGCGGCCCCTCAGGCGGCCATCAATGAGATCGCGACGCCTGACGCGCTGTTCGCGGCCCTTCGCTTCCATGTCACCGCCGATGCGCCATCCAGCGCCGTTGTCCGCCGCCGGCGGCTGTTCCTGGCGGCGCTTCGACGACCAGAACTCGCCGCAGCGGGCGCGGTTATCCGCTTCTCCTATGGGGGCACGCTGCGCGACAGCCTTGGCCGTACGTTCGCGCTTTCGGACGCGGATCTGCTGGGCAACGCCAGCGTTCTGGCCCGCCTGTTGGCCTCTATCTGGTTCGCCTGCGCCGGAGACGACGACCCTGTGGCAAGCCGAACGATCCTCTTCGACCGGATAGAGGCCAAGGCACGGGCCAGCCTGGCCCTTAGCCTAGGCGGGTAGCCCCTTCGTCGAAGCAGGAAGAGCGCCCTAGCTTTTGGGCAGCCAGCGTGATCGATCGAGGTACGGACCGCCGTAGGCCGGTCCCTGGGGGGCGGCTTTGGCGGGAGGCGGGGTCGATACGGCCCTGGAGGGCGCAGCCGCGACGGCCGAGGATTTGTTCGAACGTTTGGCCTGCAGCGCTCGGGAAGCCTTGGCCTCGTCGCCGATGCATTGCTCGTAAGGCTGTTGGTGCAGCGAGGCGGCGAAATCGTAGACGCTCCGCTCGACCAGCGTGCGTACGGCCAGCTGGATCGGCTCAAGCGCGCTCTTGCCGCCCGAAATGTCGAAGACATTGCCATTGAGGAAGTCGAAGACGCCCGCCTTGATCTCCCGGCCGACGATCTGCTTCTGGTACGAGGTGATGTCGACCACCTCTTGGGAGCGGGTGTCGATGAGCCGCAGGTCGATCGCGACATTGATGACGAACTTGCCGGTGGTCAGCGACGCCTTGAGGCCGGCCGTTCCCACATCGCCGCCCCGGGCATCCAGGCCGCTGGAGCTGATGTTGTAGTTCAGCTCGGTGATGCCGCCGACGATGTAGTAGTCGGAGCCGGCGATCTGGCCGGCATAGATCGGCCGGGCGTTGTCCGCCACGGTTCCGGCCTGTTGGGGATTGTCCGAAAGAACCCGATCGCGCGCATAGGCGATCTCGACGTCGGAGATGCCGCGATCGAACCGCTCGACGATGGGGACGCCGGCCTTGTTGAGCGCGGTCATCGCGAAGAGCGCGGCGCCTTGCGTCACCTTGGCGCCCGTCTCGATGTCCCGCTTGCCTGTCAGGTCCGAGATCGCACCGACGGCGACGCGCGGTGGCGTCTGACCGGCGTTTTGCGTCAGGCAGCGCAGGGCCGAGGAGTAGGCGGTGTCGTTGACGGTCGCCGGCGCGCCGCCGATGGGTTTGGCGTAAAGGCCGGTCTTGGGGTCGGCGCTGGTGGCGCAAGCCGCCAGAACAGGCAGAAGCGCGACCGAAAGCAACAAGGGTTGGCGGAGCTTCATCAAGGGGTCGTCCCAATCGCGGCCTGTGACGGGGCCGCGACCAAGCTTCACCCAAAGAAGCTAAGGATTACTGGATAGCGCCGCGGGAAACCCCGTTTTGGGCCAAGGCGCGCGCGCTGGCGTAGCGCGGCGGCGGCGGGCCTTCCGGCTCGGCTTCCGGCGGCAGGCAGCCTTGCTTGAGGTCCTGGCCATAGAAGTTGGCAGTAAGTTCAAAGACGCCGCGTTCGACCAGGGTGCGCACGGCGGCCTGCAGCGGCTCCATCGCGCCGCGTCCACCTGAAAGAGCCGCTGCGTTCTTGTCGCCGCCAGCGGTCAGGCCCAGGTCGAAACTCGCGCCGCGCACCTGCTTTTGGTACGAGACCATGTCGACCACTTCCTGCGTCCGCGAATTGACCAGGCGAAGGTCCATGGCGACGTTCATCACGAACCGCTGGGCATTGATCCCGCCGCGAACGCCGTCGGTATCTTTGGACCCGGCCGTCGCGTTGACACCGCTCGAGGCGATATTGGTGTTCAACTCGGTGATGCCGCCGACGATGTAGTACGACGATCCCGCGATCTGACCGGCATAGATCCGGCGAAAGTTATTAGCGTCACGACCGGCGCGCTCGGGATTGTCCGAAAGAAGATGCTGGCGAGCGTAGTTGAGCTCGATCTCGGCCACGGTGTTGTCCAGGCGCTCCACGACCGGGAAGCCGGCCTTGCCCAGCGCCGTGATCGCGAACAGCGAGGCGCCCTGGCTGATCCGCGCGCCGGTCTCGAACTCGACCTTGCCCGTATAGTCGGCGATCCGGCCGACCGCGATCCGGGGTAGCGGCGTATGCGGACGCGCTTGCGCCAGACAGACCAGGGCGTCGGTATAGCCCGTGGGGTTCCGCGTCGCGGGAGCCTCGTTGATCGGCTTCGCATAGAGGTCGCCGGCTTGGGCCTGACCCGCCAGCAGGCAAGTCGAGGCCAGGAGCAGCATCCAGCGTTTCATCGGGCGCATCGGGAGTCCTCGGAGCGGAGAAGCAAAGAACAGAGCTAGTTGCCGGCGCTGGCGACGCCGTTCAGCACGGCGTTGGCCGAAACCGGGGCGTTGTTGATCTGGGTGCTGTTCAGAACCACCGTGTTGCCGGTGCCGTTGACATCGATCCGGATCATATTGCCGATCGCGGTGGCGGAGGCCGAACCGGCCGCGCCGCTCTGAAAGTACTGAGCGCCGGCCAGACTGTTGGTCGAGTTGGTCGTCAACGAGCTGTTGCCGACACCCGATTGGATGACGCCATCAGCCACGATCCGATTGCCGTTAGCGTCGCGCGTCGATGGGTTGAACGTCTTGTCCATCACATCGGCGCTGGAGCCGTAGCCGCGCTCGATCCGATTGCTCAACGCGCTGGTTTGCGCGCAGGCCAGTCCCGCCGAAACCATCAGAGCGATCGGCGCGAGGAGCGCGCCGCGAAGCGTGGAAACCTTGGTCATGCCGTGCCCTCGCATGCTTGGTCTCGCCGACGGGCTTGCCGTCGGCGAGACACAATGCGGCTTAGAAGCCCTTGAGCGCGATCGAGTTGCCGATGGCCGTGGCGGCGACGTCGACAGCGCCGGCGGCGCGTTCGATGCCGACGCTCGCCGTCGCGATGACCGGCGTGCCGATCGAGGTCTGCGACAGCTTGGCGGTGGCGAAGTCGCCGTTGATCGAGACGTTATTGGCCATGGCGGTGGCGGCGATGTTCACGTTGCCGTCGATGTCGCCGAGATAGGCGTTGATCTTGGCGGTCGGGTCGCGGTTCACGACTTGGGTGACCTTGATGTCACCGATGGCGTCGACATTGGCCGAAACGGTGTTGCCGATCGCCGTGGCGCTGAGGTCGACATCGCCGACGACGCTGGGCAGCGTGGCGTTCAGCTCGGCGACGACGTCGCCGTGGGTCAGCGATTGATTCGCTTCCATCTTATCGAGCTCGCGGCCTTCCAGCTTCAGGCTGTTGGCGACGGCGGTCGAGGCGGCCTTCACACCGTTCAGCGCCGCGTCGACTTGCAGGTCCAAGCGCGACAGCGCGGTGCCGTCGAACGACTGGTTGGTGACCGAGCTCTGGGTCGGCAGAACGTCATAGCAGGGGTCGGTCGGACGGCACGAGGTCGGCGCCGGATCGGTCGTGGCCGGGGTGGTGGTTTGGGCCAGGGCGGCGTTGGCGCCGGCAAAGCCAGCTGACAGAGCCACAACAGCGGCCAGGGTCTTCAGGTTCTTCATGGTCATCCCTCACTGAACGCCGATGGTCTCGGCAAGGGCGTAACCGCAAGAGCGATGCCGCAAGGCGCGCGGACAACCTATTTTGAGTAACTTCGTTTTTTCAAATATTTGCGAGACCAGGCGCCATTGTGTGTGTCGCTCAAGGAGCAGAAAACCCTGGAAGCGTGCCAAAACATGGCGCGTCGCTGTTTCAGAATCTTACAGCGCGAAACCGCTCGTGGAACGACCAGCCTCAGGCGACAGGGCCGGAACAGCGAATTGGGCCGACCCGCCCCTGCGGCGTCGGTCAGGCCGCCAGCGCAGCCGAGCCGGGGACCAACGCCGTCACCACCAGACGGCTGAGCATGCGACCTTCCAGCGGAATGATCGCGTCGACAAAGGCTTCGCCGTTCAACTCCATCGCCGGCGGCGCTTGGAGAACATCGGCGTCGACCATGAAGGTCTCCTGGACTGCGTCGACCAGCAGCCCCACCAGTTGGTTCGCCGAGCGAACCACGACAATGACATTGCGGGATGAAGGCTCCGTGCGCCCCAAACCCAGGCGGCTGCGAAGGTCGAAGACGGGCATGACCGCGCCGCGCAGATTGATGACGCCGAGAATATAGCTGGGCGTATTGGGCATCGGCGTCGCTGGCGTCCAACCGCGGATTTCGCGGACCACCGAGATGTCGATGCAGAATTCCTGACCGCTGATCTCGAAGGATATCAGTTCCAATCGGCCCTGAGCCAAGACATCCTGCATCAGAACTCCTCCCAGCTTTCGGTCTTCAGCGCGGTGGCGCCGATCGTGCCCGGGCGGCTTTCAGCGAAGGTTTGGGCCCTACGCTGGGCGGCGTGGACGGGGGAGGGCTTTGACTGCGGCGCGGGGGCGGCCCGCGAGCCGCCGTAGCGGAACTTGCCGATCAGGTCTGCGAGCACCACCGTCTCTTCGCGGAGGGAGTGCGCCGCCGCAGTGGCCTCTTCCACCATCGCGGCGTTCTGCTGAGTGACCTGGTCCATCTGATTGACAGCGGCGTTGACCTCGTTGAGGCCGACGGCTTGCTGTTGCGACGAGGTGGCGATCTCCGAGATCAGAGCGTCGATCTGAGCGACCTTTTCCACGATCAGCGTCAGCGCCTGACCGGTGTCGCCCACCAGCTTGACGCCGCGGCCAACCTGCGAGGTGCTGCTGGCGATCAGCGTCTTGATCTCCTTGGCCGCGTCGGCCGAGCGCTGGGCCAGGGCGCGGACTTCCTGGGCGACGACGGCAAAGCCGCGCCCCGCCTCTCCAGCGCGCGCCGCCTCGACCCCCGCGTTCAGGGCCAGGAGGTTGGTCTGGAAGGCGATCTCGTCGATCACCCCAATGATCTGGGTGATCTGACCCGAGCTCTGCTCGATCTCGCCCATGGCCTGGACGGCCTCGCGCATCACAGCGCCGGACTGCTCGGCGTCGCTGCGGGTGCTGGATGCGGCCGACGAGGCCTGCTTGGCGTTCTCGGCCGCCCGCTTGACCGTGGCGGTGATCTCATCGAGCGCCGCTGCGGTCTCTTCAAGGCTGGCGGCCTGCTGCTCGGTGCGTCGGGACAGGTCGTCGGAGGAACTCCGGATCTCTTCGGTGCCCGACTTGATCGTCTCGGCGGTGTGACCGACCTGCTGCATAGCGTTCTGCAAGGTCTCCAGCGCGCGGTTGAAGTCCTGGCGCAACTGGTCGAGTTCGGGGATGAACGCCTTGTCGATACGCTGCTGCAGATCGCCCTGCGCCAGGGCCGTCAGCGCCTCGCCGATCTCGCTCACGGCCTCGACGCGCTTGGTCACGTCGGTGGCGAACTTGACGATCTTCACCACCCTGCCCTGGTCGTCGAGGATCGGATTGTACGAGCCTTGGATCGTCACGCTCGCGCCGCCCTTGCCTATCCGCTTGAACTCGGCGGCCTTGTACTCCCCGCGCTTAAGTTCAGCCCAGAAATCCGCATAGTCCTGACTGTCGCGATAAGCGGGCTCGACGAACATGCTGTGCTTACGCCCGATCACTTCAGCGGACGTGTAGCCCATGGTGTTCAGGAAGTTCTCGTTCGCATCGAGGATCGTGCCGTCGAGGTCGAACGCAATCATGGCCTGAGACCGGCTGATCGCGGCGATCTGGGCGATGTAGTCGACATTCAGCAGACGCTCCTTGGCGTCGGCCCACTCCACCACGAAGCCCGTGATTTTGCCGCCTGCCCGCAAAGGGGTCACCAGAAGGTCGAACGCCAGTTTGCCGACGCGAATGGTCGCCGCGTAGGGCTTGGTCAGCTTGGCCAGCATCCCGCGCTGGTGCGCGGGGTTCTTGTGGAACACATCGATATTGCTGCCGACCAGCTTGGCGACGCTGAAGTTCGGCAACTCCTTGCGGATATCGGCCTCGTTCTCGGTCAACAGTGCGGTGACCGCAGCGTTCAGATAGGTGATGTTGAGCTTGGCGTCCGCCACCATGACGTTGGCCCTCAGAGCCTCAAGAACTTGGACCCCCTCAAGCCCCTTTCCAGTTCTTGCAAGTAAATTCAGCATTTCGAGGCCTTTGACTTCATGAATAGACAGGCAAATCCATTCGTTAAGGCCAAGCTCGCGACGGCGGGTTAAAAATTTATTTCAGCGTTATCCCAGCCCAAAAATAATGACAATTTGACGCAGCATCCAACCGACTATTTCATACGTGCGCTTCGAAACTGACTTTCCTTTAGTTGAACTTGCGAATGCAAAACATAAAAGGTCGCATAAATGAAAGCAGGGCTGGATGTTTCCACCCAGCCCTGACACGGCGAAGTAATGCGGCCTCGTCAGCGCCGAGGAGACCAGCAAGTTCGGCATGCTGTAGAGTAGGCGCCAAGCCACCGCGCGGAACGCGGGCGACTGGCGGCGGTTCGGCTAAGCCTCGCCTTGAATGGCCTGGCGCAGCCGGGCCGCGACGTCGCCCAGCGTAATCGCGTTCAGCGAGTCATTGACGTCCAACACGCCCTGCCCATGCTGCTGCGAGAGATTGCCCGTAAAGTCGGTCAGCGCAGTGACGTGCTGCGCTAGCAGGTCGACCGTGTGAAGTTCCTGCATCACCGAGAGGCGGTGCTCGTCGGGGACGACCTCAAGAATCTTGCCCAGCGCCACGTCCAGGTGCCCGCAGGCGACGGCCGCCAACGACATCTCCGCGGAAATCGCCTTCAACACCGTCTCAACGCTCGCCAGTGCCATCTTATCCGACATCTCGACCCCCTGATTCCTTATGGCGAAGTCAGCATGCGAGAGGCGGGCGCTGCAAGGCCTTGATTCCTGCGACGAATTATCACGTCAGGTAACAACAATCGGAGCGGCGACCTCAGATAGCGGTGCGACGGAGCAGTTCGTCACGTCGATAGGCCATATCGCGCCGGGTTCGCTCCAGCGCATCCCGCTCGGCCATAGCAAGGAGCGCCTCGACGGTGCGGTTCAGGTGATCGTGGATAACCCGCCGGGCCGATTTGGGGTCTCGCGAGCGAAGCGCGTCGACAATCCTACGATGATCGTCCGCGAACGCTTCAGGCGCGGAGAGGCGCGCGCGCCGCAGGCCGTTCGCGCACTCTGGAAACTGGCGACGCAGCATCCAGATCTCTTCGACCGCCGCGACGATGGCGGCGTTGCGCGTCGCGTGGGCGACGGCGATGTGGAAGTCGTGCTCCAGTCGCTCGCCCTCCTCCCCCGCCGCATGCCGTCCTAACTCACGCGCCATGCGATCCAGGGCCGCGAGTTGCTCGTCCTCCACAGCCGCCGCCGCCAAGGCGCAGGCTTCACCTTCGAAAAGCCGGCGCGCCTCCGTCAACTCCAGAGCAGACACCTCGGCTTCCGAGGGATCCTTCTCAAGGTCGCCGCGCGCGGTGACATAGACGCCCGATCCCTGGCGCGCCTCCACCAGACCTTGGAACTCCAGGGCGATCATCGCGTCCCGGATCGTGGGTCGGCTCACCCGGAACGAGTCGGCGAGCGCCCGCTCCGAGGGCAAGCGATCGCCCGGCGCGTAACGCCCTTCGGCGATCGACGCGGCGATGGACCGAGCCACCTGCTGGTACAGCTTCTGGGGGTCGGGCGCGCCGCTCATCCAGCCTCGCTTGGGATTCTATGATCCCATCTTAGCGATTGGCCTGACCTTTGGAAGCGGCTCCCAGCCGGCGCACCTCGCTGGCCGCGAGCAGGAAGGCGCCGACGCCATACAGTTGCGTGTCGTCGCGCCCGACCTGGTCGGGCGCGACGCCGACACGCTGCACCCAGCCCAGGCGGCCGTCTGGCTCCACCGCCGCCTCCAACGCCTTCCAGCCCCTGTCGATGGCCTGCGCGTACTGGGTGCGCGGCAGCAGGCCGTGGTTCACGCCCCAGGCCAGGCCATAGACGAAGAACCCCGTGCCGCTGGTCTCCGGCGTCTTCTGAGGCTCGAGCAGCGACACCGGCCAGTAGCCCTGCTCGCCCTGCAGCGACGCGATCTTGGCGGCCATCTGACGGAAGACCTTTTCGTAGCGCGGGCGGCTCGGATGGTTGGCGGGGAGATCTTGCAGAACGCGCGCAAGGCCCGCGAAAGCCCAGCCATTGCCGCGTCCCCAGAAGATCTTGCGGCCGTTCGCATCGCGTCGCGTGATGAAACGGCTGTCGCGGAAATAGAGGTGGTCGGTCTTGTCGAACAGGTAGTCGTGGGTCGCCCAGAACTCCCGGTCCGCGTGCGCCAGATAACGCCCGTCGCCAGTCACCTTCGACAAGGCCGTCCACGCCGGCGGCGCCATGAAGATCGCGTCGCTCCAGCACCAGCGGGCCTGGCAATAGGGATCGCCTTTGGCGGGCTTGGGCTCGAAGTCCAACGATACCGTCGAGGGATTGGCCAGCACGGCGTCGAACCGGCTCCGCGTGGGACCGAGCTTGGACGGATCCTTCGTACGGTTGGACGCCCAAATCCATACCGCGGCCGTCGCGTCGGCGTCGGCGTGGCGCGGCCGGTGATCAAAACTCCACTGCTCGGCTTGGCCATGCGCGAGCACGGCCTGCGTCAGGTAGGGGTCCTGGGTCGCGTCGGCGAAGGTGTAAAGGCCGATGTAGAACGCCGCCTGCACCCAGTCGCGCGGTGCTTCGGTGTCCTTGCGAAACGAAGCCACCGGCACGTAATCGAAGTTGTCCATGTGGGCCAGTTGCCAAGCGGCCACCCTGCGGGCAGCCGCGTCCACCGAGGCGGCCGAGACGCTTACCGAGCCCTGTATCGGAGCCGCCAAAGCGGGCGCCGCAGCGCTGGAGATCAAAACCGCAGCGAGCGCCGCCTTGAGAAACTTGGAGGTCATCGTGGGGCTCCCCTAAGCGCGCGCGCCGAGATCGGACACGGCCAGAACGTCCATGTCGTCGAACTCGAGGTTCTCGCCGCCCATGGACCATACGAAGCTGTAGTTTGCGGTGCCCACGCCGCTGTGGATCGACCAACTGGGCGAGAACACCGCCTCGCCTTCATCCATGAACACCGCGCGAGGGTCTGACGGCTCGCCCATCAGATGCATCACTCGCCCGGGCGAGGCGTCGAAATACATGTAGATCTCGCTGCGGCGCCGGTGGGTGTGGGGCGGCATCGTGTTCCACACATTGCCAGCCTCCAGCTCCGTAAAGCCCATCACCAGCTGACAGCTATCGACGAGGCCAGGCCGGATCGCTTGGCGGATCACCCGCCGATTGGCGTTGAGAGCTTCACCGGCCACGATGACGCGCGCCTCATCGCGGCGCACGCGTCGGCTGGGGTGGTTGGCGTGGGCTGGATAGCTGACGAAATAGAAACGAGCCGGACTTGCCGGGTCGCCGCTCTCGAAACTGACCGTCTGGACGCCCCGACCGATGTAAAGGCAGTCGTGGCGCGTGAGTTCGAAGCGACATCCATCCAAGGTCACCACACCCGTCTCGCCGATGTTGATCACTCCGACCTCGCGGCGCTCGCAGAAGAACTTGGACGCCAGCTCAGGATGCGTCGAAAGCGTCAACGGAGCCGTCGTGGGAACTGCGCCACCGACCACCGCGCGCTCGACCTCAAGATAGCTGAGACGAAGCGCGCCAGCCTGAAACAGGTCAGCGATGACGAACGTGTCGCGAAGCTGCCCCGCAGACATTCGCGCCATGCCCGCACGATCGGCGCTCTCGCGATAATCCATGTCGACGCTCATCGACCTCCCCGTCGCGCGTCCGCTTCCGTTCGAGCGGCTTCTAAATTGACATTACCAATTTTAGGCTTCGAACGTAAAGCGATCTGTCGACAACGGGCGATCGCACTCGCAGCCGAGCACTTAGACCAGGAGAGAGCGTCCAACTAATATTGTTGCAATACAAAGGTATAGAAAGAAATACGACTGACCCGACCAATCGGATTTTTGGCTAGGCCATCCGAGAAAAACCGAAGCCTATGGGAGGGGCGTACCTTGATCGAACCTACTTGGCGGCGCTGGCGGCGCGGAGCGCGATTTCCTCGCGCTTGGCGGCGAGACTTTCCCGTGTGCGCTCGATCGCCTCGAGTTCGGCGGTCAACAGCAGGTTCTCGATCAGTCCGCCAAGGTGCGCCTGCATGGCCGTGCGAGCCGCCTTGGGATCTCGGGTGCGCAGGGCCTCAATGATCTCCTGATGCTCGTCATGCAGCGGCCGCTTCCGGACAAGGCGAGCTTTCTCAAGCATCTGCATGCACAGCCGTGAGCGATAGCGGAGATCCCACATGCTCTCGACGATGCGCACCACCGCCGTGTTTCGCGTCGCTTGGGCGATGGTGATATGAAACTGCCGGTCGGCCAGTTCGCTCTGCTCCTTGGTCGACGCCTCGCTGTTCATCTCGACGACCAGCGTCTCCAAGTAAGCCAGTTCATCGTCGGTGATCAGCGTCGCGGCGAGTGCCGCAGCCTCGCCTTCGAACAGGCGCCGCGCCTCGGCTTGCTCGAAGGCGCCGATGTCCAGATCCTTCACCGGCGGCGGCGGTTGGTCTAGGCGCACATAGACGCCCGAGCCCTGACGCGCTTCCAGCAGCCCCCGCATCTCCAAGGCGATGATCGCGCGGCGAACAGTGGGACGACTGACCCCGAACTCATCCGCAAGATCGCGTTCGGAAGGCAAACGGTGACCAGGCGTGTAGACGCCGTCGGCGATCGCTGCGCTGATCGACGCGGCCACCTGCTGATAGAGCCGGGTGGCGTCGGGAGACGAGGTGTCCAGCGAAAGGGTCGACATCGCAGCGCCAGAAGCAAGCGCCCGGAAACGGCGCAATGCAACGACTAGCGCGCGCCCGCCCTCCTCACAAGGCGTCGCGGTCGAAGTGGCCTTACCAAGCGTCGGGGCGACCGGAGGGTAAGGACTCCGGCCGCCATCGCCGTCCGCTCCGGGAGGAGGTGGCGCAAGGTACGCAGCGCCTTGGTCGACGAGCAAGCGATCCGCTACCGGGCGCACCGGACGGACCACGCGGGACTACACTAGCAAGATTGGTTTAGCCTGCAACGGAAAATGGCCTGACCAAATAAGCTAACCAAACCAAAAGTTATTGAACCAATCTTCTATCACGCTCTCAGGCCGCCTGACGCAGGCCCCAGGGATGCGCCGGGTAGAAGCGGGCCATCATGCGCCCTACATAGCCGGTCAGCCGAGGGTAGCTCTCGGCCTCTCGACGCAGGGGGGAGTCGAAGAACGGGGTCATGATCGCCGCCAGCATGGCGAAGGCCGTCGCGTCGACCCCTACGGGGTGAGAGTCCCGCATCAGATAAGCCTTGTCCTCCAGAAGTTCGTCCAGCGCCCGCAACGAGAGTCCGCCCAGCCAAGCCACCTCCTCTCGCAGATGCCGGCCGACACCGACCGCGCGGATATTGGCGCCGACAGCGTCCCTCAATCCCTTTCGCAGCTCTTCTCGCAGGTGCGGCGGCGCCTGATCGAACCAGCGCGCGGGCCCCTTTTCGAAGTTTACGGGGTCCAGAAAGCGGAAATAGCTCGAGACCCAGCCAAGCTGGTTCTCGATCATGCGCTCGATCGCCCAAGCCTGAGCCCGTTCCTTGCCGCTGAGGCCGAGATCGAGGTCGATGTCGTACTTCCGCTCGATGTGAACGCGGATGAAAGTGGAATCGCCGATCGCCTGAGCGGCGTCTTCGATCCAGGGCAACTGGCCCTTCGGCGCGGTCTCGCGACGGCCGATGGTCTTCCGATAGTCCAGACCCGCCATCATCAGCTGGACCTCGGTCTTGGTGACGTAGGGGCTGATCTCAGGCAGCCCAAATCCGGCTCCAGCGGCGAATAGCGTGATCATTGTCCCTCTCCATCCCGAATGTCGCGATGACGACTTGCTACCGCCAGCCTGCTGCCAGCATGCTGTCAGCAACGGTCCTGGATAGTGAAGCCCATGAGACGCGCCGAACGCCTTTTCCAGATCATCCAGATCCTTCGCCGCAGCCGCGCTCCGGTGACTGCGGACGCCATCGCGGCCGAGTTGGAGACCTCCAAGCGCAGCGTCTATCGCGATATCGCCGCCCTGGTGGGGCAACGCGCGCCCATCCGGGGCGAGGCCGGAGTCGGCTATGTGCTGGAAGCGGGCTTCGACATGCCCCCGCTTATGCTGACGCCCGACGAGATCGAGGCGGCCGTCCTCGGCGCTCAATGGGTGGCGGGCCGCGGGGACCCGGTTCTCGCCAAGGCGGCGCGCGACCTGATCAGCAAGATCGCGGCCGCCGTCCCGGACCGCCTGCGCCCCTATGTGCTGGAGCCGGCCGCCGCCGCCGCGCCGGCGTGGAAACCACAAACTGACCGGATCGACGTCGCCCAGGTGCGCGCCTGGATCCATGCCGGGCGTAAGATCCGCCTGAACTACAGCGATGAAGCCGGCGCGATCAGCGAGCGGGTGATCTGGCCGGTCACGGTAGGCTATCGCGAGACGATCCGCATGATCATCGCCTGGTGCGAACTCCGGTCTGCGTTCCGCACCTTCAGGACCGATCGGGTGGTCGGCGCTGAATTCATGGACGAGCGCCATGGCAAGCGGCCCGCCGTGCTGCGAGCCGAATGGCTACGCTTCCGCGAAGCCGAAGTCGCCGCTTGGGAGGCCCGGGCGATGGAGAATTGCTCGGGAGGCTAAATCCCATGCCGTTTGGCGAAGGTCTCGAACAGATGGGGCCAGGCAGCGACCGGTTTCCCCGCGACAAACCGCAGCCCAAAGCCGTGACCGCCTTCCTCGAAGATGTGCATCTCCGCCGACACGGCCTTGGCCTTTAGCGCCGAGAACATCAGCAGGGTGTTCTCGACCGGAACAGACTTGTCGTCGGCCGCGTGCAGCTGAAACACCGGTGAGAGGCCATTTCGCACCTGCTTTTCCGGTGAGAGTTCGGCCACCCGCTCAGGTGTGTTCCGCTGGGCCAGGAGTTGCTTGCGCGAGCCGCCGTGCGCAAAAGCGGGATCCATCGTGATCACCGGATAGATCAGGGCCGACAGGTCCGGCTTGGTCGCAAGCGCGTCGGTGGCGTCGATCGCCTGATAGGTCTCGACGTCGAAGCGGGTCATCAAATTGGCGGCCAAGTGCCCGCCGGCCGAAAAGCCCATGACGGCCACGCGATCCGGTGAGAACTTCATCGCGCCGGCGCGGGCGCGGATGAGACGGATGGCGCGTTGGGCGTCCTGCAGCGGCGCATCGCCACCGGCAGCCCAGCCATCGGCCGGCATGCGATAGAACAGGACAAAGCAGGTGTAGCCTCGCGCGGCGAGCCACCGCCCGGTCTCATAGCCTTCCTTGTCCAGGACGACACGCTCGTAGCCGCCGCCGGGGATCAGCATGACGGCGGCGCCGTTTGGTGTCTTGGGGCGAAACACGACCAGCTTGGGAGACCGGGTGTGGACTTGGGCGCGATCTCTCAGGCCCTTGGGGTCGCCCCGCTCGACGATCTGCTCCTCGACCCTGACGTCTTCGCCGCCCGGCGCACCATTCGGCCAAAGCCGAATGGTCTCGACAGGATCCGGCGGCGTGATCGCTGGATTGCGCCTCTGCGCTGCCCTCGCCTCGCTTGCGGCCAAGGACCCGAGTATGCCCGAGACAAAGACACTGAAGGCGCCGCGCCGGTTCATCATGGGACCCAAGACCTGATCGTTGACGTCGCGCGACCCTAGATCCGGTTGCGTGCCCTTGGAAACCGGTTTCCTAACACCCTGAGAACCGCAGGTGATGCAAGACGATGCCGCTGGTCGTGGCCACGTTCAGCGAGTCGAAGCCATTGGCCATCGGGATGCCAATCCTGCGCGCCCTGGCCATGACCTCCGCCGTCAGGCCAGGTCCTTCGGCCCCGAGCAGCACCGCCGTCCGAGGCGTGGGCTTGAGCGTCGCCAGCACCTCGTCGGCGACGGGACTAAGCGCCAGGGCCTCAAAGCCGGTTGTGGAAAGCAGATCCGCGATCGGCTCGCCCCGGGCGAGTCTGGCGGTCGGGACCGACAGAACCGCGCCCACCGAGACGCGGATGGCCTTGCGGTAGAGCGGATCGCAACAGTCGGCGTCGAGGATCACCGCGTCCGCGCTAAAGGCGGCGGCGTTGCGATAGATGCCGCCGATATTGTCGTGGTTGGCGATGCCGCAGAGGACCAAAACCACCGCTCGCGCGGGCAGGCTCGACAACAGGTCGCGCGCGTCGAGAGACGGCGGCTTGCGGCCTAACGCGAGAACGCCCCGATGCAGGTGAAAGCCGGCGATCGCGTCTAGAACCTCTTGGTCGGCCAGGTGAACCGGCGTGTCTTGGGGCAGTCCGGTGAGAACATCATCGAGCTTGTCACGCCGCTTCGGGTCGATCAGCAACGAAAAAAGGCGTTCGGGCGCGTCGCGCGCGAAGGCCCGCAGCACGGTTTCCCCCTCGGCGATGAAAAGACCTTCGCGGCCGACAAGGTCGCGCTCCTTGATCGCACGAAATGGTGCGACGGCGGGATCGTCAGGGCGCGAGACACGATGAAACTGGGGCAAGACGGCCTCTGGAGATGGCGCGTTGGTCAGCGCACGCCTCGTATCGGCAAGATCGCCAGACCGCCAGCCAGAGCCAAGGCGCTGGCCACCAGGAAGAACATCCGGAAATCGCCCTGCGTTGGCCCGAGGCTCCATACGGCGAGCGCCGGCGCCAAAGCCTGCGGCAGCGTGTTGGCGAGGTTGATCACGCCCAGATCCTTACCCGCGTCCCTTTGGGAGGGCAGCACTTGCGTCACCAGCGCGATATCGACGGCGGAGAAGCACCCCACTCCGCAGCCGTAGACGATGAAGGTCGCCACCAGCACTGGCCATGCTGGGGACATGGAAAAAACGATCAGCGAAAGCGCGACCGTCAAAGCGGCGCCGAAGGCGAAGAGTTTGCGACGCCGAAGGCGGTCGGAAAGCACCCCGCCCACCATGGCGCAGGTCACATTGAAGACGGTCGAGATCGCCGCCAGGATCGCGAAGCCCTCCTCGGCCCGGCGACCAGGGAACAGATGCGGATAGTCGACCTCGTCCTTCAGAAAGTAGAGCATGTAGCTCTGCACCAGACTGAAGGCGACCAGAACGAGGAAGCGTCCCAGCCACGCGAACGCGAAGTCTGGGTGCTGTCGCGGACTGACCCAGAGACCCGAGACGAAGGCGCGAAAGTTGAACGGCGGTACGGCGCTCTTGGGCAAAGGGGGATCACGGAGGCGTAGCACGAAGGGGGCGAGACCCAGCAGCAACGCCGCCGAGATTGCTGCGTATCGATAGCTTTCGGTGACGAGAAGGCCGCCGACCACTACGGCGCCGATGGCGGTGCCGATGGGATTTCCGAGGCTCAAGAACGCGGCCACCATCCCCTTTTGCGTATCCGGCACTCGATCAGGCATGACGGCCATCAGCGCCGAGAAGCAGAGATTGAAGGTCAGCTGGAACAGGATGATCCCGCCGATCAGCGCCACCGGCGTCTTGGCGTGCATGATCGCCAGATAGGCCAAGGCGGCGCCGATGGCCCCGACCACCATCCACGGACGACGACGCCCGAACCGGGAGGTGGTGCGGTCGCTGATCGCCCCGGCCAGCAGGTTGGCGATGCTGGCGGCGATGGCGCCGTAGAAGGCGACCTGAGCAAGAACGATCGCCTTGCCGCCAGGATCAATCGCCTCGGCCTTCAAGGGAAGAAGAACCTGCAGCAAAGGCTGGAAGGATACGAAGGCGGCGATCTGCGCGAGCGTATACGCCGCGATGAAATTCGCGCGCACCGGTTCCCTGGGTCGCGCCCCATCATCGGCCAGCATCTCACCTCCCCGCGCGATCTGTCGCCGCGTCTGCCTGCACACTGGCTGCGCGAACGGCCCGATACAAGGCCTGGTAGCGCTTTCAAGCCTGGAGTTTCCTTCCTCCACGCGAAGGCACTAGGTTGTCGGGAATGGGCGTGAGTCTGAACGAAGTCGGGGCCAAAGAATGGGTTCGGTGACGATCTACGACGTCGCCGCGAAAGCGGGCGTCTCGATCAAGACCGTTTCACGCGTGATGAACAACGAGCCGAACGTTCGGCCCGTCATGCGAGAGCGCGTTCTGGAAGCGGCGGGCGAGCTTGGTTACAGCCCCAACCTGTCGGCGCGAAGCCTGGCAGGATCGCGATCGTTCGTCATCGCCGTATTCGTCGACGCGGCCTTGACCATTGATCACTGGCAGAGCGAGCGCGGCGCCGACTATCTGAGCCGCATTCAACTGGGCGCGACGCTGGTCTGCCGCGACGCGGGCTATCACCTGTTGATCGAACTCATCGACCACGAGGGGCCGCAGGTTCGCCAGGAGGTGGCCGCGCTGCTGGCGGCGCTCAAACCGGACGGGGTGATCCTGACCCCGCCGTCCTCTGACAACGCCGTGGTGCTTGAACTGCTGGACAAGGCCGGCACGCCCTATGTTCGGGTCGGCCCGGAACGTGCCGAAGGCGTGGGCCCGCGCGTCCACATGGACGACGTCGCCGCCGCGCGCGAGATGACCGAGCACCTGATCAGCCTGGGTCACGAGCGGATCGGCTTCATCGTCGGCGAGCCTCGCTATGGCGCCAGTCAGGCCCGCCGCGAAGGATATTTCGAGGCGATGAAGGCCGGGCGCCTGCCGATCTCCGACGCCTGGATTCGGCAGGGGGACTTCACCTTCCAGTCCGGCCTCGACCAAGCAAAAGCGCTTTTGGCCCTACCGGATCGTCCGACCGCGATCTTCGCCAGCAATGACGACATGGCGCTGGGTTGCATCGCCGCGATAGCCGAAGCGGGCCTGATGACGCCCGGAGACGTGTCGGTCGCCGGATTTGACGATAGCCCCAGCTCGCGGTTCAGCCGACCTCAGTTGACCACGGTCCGTCAGCCTGTCGCGGAAATGTCCTCGGTGGCGGCCAGGCTGCTCATCGAGCGGTCGCGGAACGGCGCGGCTGCGGAACGGCCGGTGGACGAACTTTTGCCGTTCGCACTGATCCACCGCGCCTCGACGGCGCCGCCGCCGCGCTAGATCACCGACCGGGACGCGCGAAGGCCGCGACTCGCGCACGCGCCGCGTGGACAGGGTTTTCCGCCGAACGTGCGTGATGGTCGGGGGCTTGCATCGACGGCTCGCGACCGCCAAGGCGGAAGGCGCCGACGCGGTTCGAGAGGTCCGCCGCCTCGACACGGAGGGCATGGGTGGCGTCGGTCGATTGGGAGACCATCGCCGCGTTGCGCTGAGTGACCTGATCCAGCTGGGTGACCGCCGCGTTCACCTGCCCCAGAGCCGTAGCCTGTTCACTCGCCGACGCCGCGATCGCATTCACAAGCTCGTCGATACCACCCACCTTCTCGTGGATTCCGCGCAGCGCCTCCCCGGTCTGACCGACAAGGTCGACACCCTCGCTGACCTGGCGGCTGCTCTCGGTGATCAAAGACTTGATGTCACTGGCGGCCTGAGCCGAGCGTTGAGCCAGGGCGCGCACTTCCTGAGCGACCACCGCAAACCCCTTGCCCGAGTCGCCAGCGCGTGCGGCTTCGACACCCGCGTTGAGCGCCAACAAGTTGGTCTGGAAGGCGATCTCGTCGATCATGCCCAGGATTTGGTTCACCTGCTGCGATTGAGCCTCGATCTTGGTCATCGCTTGCGCGGCCCGGGTGACGATGTCGCCAGAGCGTTCAGCCTCGGCCGAAGCCTCGCCCACCCGAGACGACACTTCTCGGGCGCTTCTGGCTGTCTTGCCGACGGCGCTCGTCAACTGCTCGACGGCCGCGGCCGTCTGTTCCAGCGTCGCGGCCTGTTGCTCGGTGCGCTGGGACAGGTCCTCGGCGCTCCGGGCGATCTCGTCAGCCCCCGCCCTGATGCCGCCCGAGGCTTGCTCGACCGCGCGCATGGCTTCAGCCAGCGCATTGGCGGCCTGCTCGAAGTCCACCTTCAGGCTTTTGAACTCCGGCGCCAGATCGCCCTCGACACGCGCGGAAAGGTCGCCCGCCGCCAACCGCGCCAAGGCTTCGCCAACGGCCTTCACCGCCACCGCCTGGCGATGTTCGACCTCTTCGCGCTCGCGCTCCATCGCCTCGCGCTCCTCGAGGAGCACATCGATGTAGGTCGAGACCGACAGGTCCATGTCCAGAAACGCCGCCTTGATCAGCGCCGAAAGGCTATCAGCCAGATCAGCATCCGCCTTGGCGCTGCTGAACAGCCCTTTGGCGCGCTTGGTCACGAGGGCGCGGGTGAGTTCCTCGACCACGACGGCGTAGCCGCCGATGTACCATTGCGGCGCGATGTCGGAGTCCGCGTGCGCTCGCCCAATGCGCTCGACGTCACGGACATACCCCTCGCTATAGTCAGCCTGGGCGATACGACGCCAATGGGCGCTCTGCGCCCGCTCGGCGCTGGCCATATGACCCTCGTCGCGGAACTTGACGCGCGTGTCCGGAAACAGCCGAACCTGATTGTAGAACTTCCCTAGGGCCGCGCCGATCTCGGCGTCGATGACCGGCTTGATCGCGCGCAGGTGACCGCGAGAACGCTCGTCGAAGCGCATAAAGGCCATGCGCTGATCAAGCTTGGCGTGGGCGCTCATGCCGGAACTCCGACTCGCTGGTAAGGATTGGTTGACCACGTTGGTGAACGGAATCTGTTAACCAAGATTGAAGTCCGCCACGATGCGCCGCGTGGCCGCACCATCGCGCGGTTTGAGGACCCGCTTCTCGCAATCTTCGCCGCGAACAGAACCAAGCTGCGCCTTGGCGCGTTTTGGGCTTGTCAGGGCCGTGGCGGCGCTTGGATATAACCGGGACTTAACCCCAAGGACTTCATGGCGCTTCCGGCGGACTTCACCTTGACCGAACAGGACGGACGCTCCGCGGTCGTCCTCAGCGGCGACTGGACCGCGCGGGGACTTTTTGACGCGGGGCCCCGGCTGGCCAAAGCGTTGGAGGACCACCCCGACCTAAGCCTTGACCTGACCGGGGTGAACCGCTGCGACACCGCAGGCGCCTATGCGATCCTGCGCGCGACTGGCGACCGGCTCCAAGTCGACAGGATCACCGCCCGAAAGCAAATCCTTCGCCTCCTGGAACTGGTCGGCGCAGCAATTCAGGTCGAGCCGGAGCACACCGCGCAGCGGGGCGGCCTTTACGCCTTGCTTGAGCGGATCGGGCGCGGCGTGTTCGGGCTGTTCGCCGATGGCTATGGCACCCTGATCTTCCTGGGGCACCTGCTGGTCGCCCTAGGCCGTAGCGTCGTTTCGCCGCGCCGCATCCGTTGGGCGCCGATCATTGCGCTCTGTGAGCGGGCCGGGCTGGACGCCATGCCCATCGTCGCGACGACTACGTTCTTCATCGGCGCGGTAGTGGGCCTCCTCGGCGCCAACATGCTCACCGACTTCGGCGCCCAGGTTTATGCCGTCGAGCTGATCGGCATCTCGGTCATGCGGGAATTCAACATCCTGATCACCGCCATCCTGCTCGCAGGCCGGTCGGCCTCCAGCTTCGCGGCCGAGATTGGTTCGATGAAGATGAACCAGGAGATCGACGCCATGCAGGTCATGGGCGTCGACCCCTATGAGGCGCTGGTGCTGCCGCGCTTTGCGGCGCTGTTGTTCACGATTCCCCTGCTCACCTTCGTGGCCACTATCGCCGGTCTGGCGGGCGGCATCCTCGTGGTCTGGAGCGTCCTGGACCTTTCGCCAACCTTCTTCCTCCAGCGCATCGTCGACTATGTGGGCGCGACCCACTTCTGGATCGGCCTCTCCAAGGCGCCGGTCATGGCCATGGTCATCGCCGCCATCGGCTGTCGCCAGGGGATGGAGGTCGGCAACGACGTGGAGTCGCTGGGGCGTCGCGTGACGGCGTCAGTGGTCCACGCCATCTTCGCCATCATCCTGATCGATGCGATCTTCGCACTCATCTACATGGAGCTGGACATATGACCGGCTCGGCCGCCTCCGCGCCGCTCGCCGAAGCGCCGGACGTTGACAAGTATCCGATCGAGGTCCGAGGCCTTGTCTCGCGGTTCGGCGACAACGTCATCCACGACGGCCTCGACCTGAAGGTCGAGCGCGGCGAAATCCTGGGAGTCGTCGGAGGTTCGGGCACCGGAAAATCGGTTCTGCTCAACAGCATCATCGGCTTGAAGACGCCGGACGACGGCCATGTCCGCCTATTCGGAAGCGACATGCGCACCGCTTCCAGACGTCGCTGGTCATCGGTCGAGCGCCGATGGGGCGTCCTCTTCCAGCAGGGCGCGCTGTTCTCCAATCTCACGGTCCGCGAGAATGTGTCGGCGCCCCTTTTCGAGCACACGCAACTTCCGCGCAGCGAAGTCGAAGCGATCGCGGACTTGAAGATCGCGATGGTGGGTCTGCCGGCTCGCGCAGCGACGTTGAAGCCTGCGGAACTGTCAGGCGGTATGCGAAAGCGCGCAGGCCTCGCCCGGGCTCTGGCGATGGACCCGGAACTGTTGTTCCTGGACGAACCGACCGCAGGCCTCGACCCGATCGGCGCCCAAGCGTTCGACGCCCTGATCCAGGACCTATCCAATAGCCTGGAACTGACGGTGTTCATGATCACCCATGACCTGGACAGCCTCTACACGATCACCGATCGCGTGGCGGTGCTGGCCGACAAAAAGGTGGTCGCCGTGGCGCCGGTTCGCGAACTGGAGCGTTCGGAACATCCCTGGATCAAGCAATACTTCCTAGGCCCCCGAGGGCGCGCCGCCGCGGCCGCCGAGGAACTGGCCGAGTCGAGGACCGACTACTGATGGAAAGAAACGCCAACTACGCCCTTGTCGGGGCTATTTCGCTGGCGCTCTTCATGGGCCTGGTGATCTTCGTCGTCTGGCTCGCGAAACTGAGCTTCAATCGCGACTACGACCTCTACGATGTCCTGTTCGTCGGCCCGGTGCGCGGGCTCTCGGAGGGCGGCGAGGTCCACTTCAATGGCATCAAGGTCGGCGAAGTGACGCGGATCGAACTCGATAAGACCGATCCCAATCGGGTCATCGCGCGCGTGCGCGTCACTTCGGACGTACCGATCAAGGTGGACAGCTTCGCCACGCTGGAACCGCAAGGGATCACGGGCGTGAACTACGTGCAGATCACGGCGGGCTCGCCCAACAAGGAGCTGCTGAAGGACACGGTGAAGAACGGCAAGGTGCCGGTCCTTCGCAGCCAGCGCAGCGCCCTGTCGGACTTGCTGGAAGGCGGCGGCACCGTACTGACGCGGACCATTGAGGCGCTGGATCGCGTCAACCGCGTGCTATCGGACAAGAACATCAAGAGCTTTGGCGCGACGATGACCAACGTCCAGGCCGTCACCCAGGAAATGCGTGATCGCAAGGCGATCTTCGCCGACGCGCAGAAGACGTTGCAGAGCATCGACCAGACCGCGCAGTCGATCACCGAGCTCTCCAACAGCGCCAACCGGCTGGTCGATGGCGACGCCAAGCGCACCCTCCAGGAGTTGGGCGACGCTGCGACCGAACTGAAGGCCGCCACCAAGGATGCTCGCGGCATGGTCTCAAAGCTGGAAGGCCCGACCAGCGACTTCGCCACTACCGGCCTGCCGCAACTGTCGGCCGCCATCGTCACCCTGCAGTCGGCCGCCGAGTCGTTGGACCGTCTGGTCGGCGAGGTGGAACAGAACCCTCGCGGCGTTGTCGGCAAGGCGCCCGCCAAGGAAGTGGAGGTCAAGCCGTGATCCCGATGAACCGCAAGATCGCGCGTGGCGCCATCAAGGCCGTAATTGTGGTGGCGGCCGCCGCCAGTCTTTCGGCCTGTATCAGCGTCTTCCCGAAGACCGATCCGGTCAGCCTGTACCGCTTCGGCCAAGCTGAGGTCCGCGCCGAGAAAGCTCCGGCCGGCGCCATGTTCGGCGTGATGAAGGCGCCCACGGTGTTCACCCGCCCCTCCGCCGGCGATCGGCTGTTGACGAGCACCAACGGCGAAGTCGCCTACATTGCCGACGCCCGCTGGGTCTCGCCGGCCTTCGTGTTGTTTGAAGAGGCCGTCGCCAGCGCTTTCCAGAACGACGCCGGTCGCGCGCGTCTGATCGGTCGGGGCGAGATCGCCAAGGCCGACCTTGTTCTCCGTCTGGAGGTTCGGACCTTCGAGGCGCAGTACGTCAACGGTCCAAAGTCGGCGCCTGAGATCGTCGTACGCGTACGCGGCGTGCTCAACCGCAACCAAGACCGGGCGCTCGTGGGCGACCAGATCTTCGAGGCCCGCGTAAAGGCCACCGACAACCGCGTCTCGGCGATCGTGCCCGCCTATGATCAGGCCGTGGCCAAGGTGCTGGGCGACGTCGTGACCTGGGTGAACGCGTCAGGATCCGGGATCCAGAACTAAAGCGCTTCCAGGGGCTCCGTGACGGCGCCGTAGCCGGCGTCGTCGGGGATACGCAGAACGCGCCCGTCGACCCACGGCTCTACCGTCACGAGCGGTCGACTCAGCGAGCGCGACACCGCGTCGACGGGATCCCGGCTCTCGGCGAGCAGCTGGAGATTCATCCGTGTCGGGAAGATTACCTTGCGCTGGCCGGACGCCGCCAGTTCCAGCGCCTGGCTCGGCGCGATCCATTCGGCGTCCACAGCCTCATGACCGTCGCAGATTGCCTGCTGCGCCAGCGGCGCGTGGGCGACATAGAACCAGGTGTCGAAGCGCTTGGGCATCAGCTTGGGCGTGATCCAGCGTGCAAAAACCGTCAGCGCCGACAGGTCGAGCTTAAGCCCCAGGTCCTCGACCACGTCGATAAAGGCGACCTTGTCGTCGGCGACAGCGGCGCGAATGTCCTTGGCCGCCTCGCCCGCGTAAAAGGCTCCGTCGCGATCGCGGGCCAGGAGTATGCCCGCCTCTTCATAGGCTTCGCGGATCGCGGCGATGCGCAGGGCCGCGCCATCAAGATCGTCTGCATCGAAGCCGATCGCGAGATCCCGCCAACGCGGGTCGCTGTCGCCTTGGTGGCTCTTGCCGCCCGGAAAGACCAGCGCCCCGGCCGCGAACTCGATCTGGTGATGCCGCTTGACCATCAGAACCTCGAACGTCGGCGCGTCTCGAAGCAGCAGTATGGTGGCGGCGGGGCGGATCACCCCTGTTGATGACTCAGGCATGGCATGAAGTCTGGCGCCGGCGGCGACGCTTGCCCAGACCTCTTTCGAACAACCGTTCGGCGGCGTGACGTCAAGCCGACTGGGCTCGACGCTTGGTGGCGCTGCGGTCCATCCGCTCCAGCAGGTACTCGCTGTCCTCACGCGACGCCACATGTGTCGAGGTCAGGAAGCGCTGGATCATGTGCTCCTGGAACCGCTCGCGGTCATGCGCGCCGCCATCGAATTCCAGGCCATGGAAGGCGTCCACGCCCGCCCGGAACGCCGAATAGAGGCGCGGCGGAAGACCCGCGCGCTCGCAGATGGCCTTCAGCCCCAGGGGGCCGGCGTCGTGGATCATCAGCCAGGTGCGGTGATGCGGAACCCCGGCAAGCTCGGCGACGGCCCACTCGAAAAAGGTCATGTGGCCATGCGCCAAGGCGCGCAGGATCAGGGATGGGGACAGCCGCCCCATTTTGTTGAGGTGAGCCACGAACGCCTTGGGATCGCTCGTACGACCCGCCTGATCGACCAGATCGATCGTCGCCCGCTCCTTGGCGCCCAGGATCAACTCCATGGTTCGTTCGGGCGAGAGCGCGTGGGCGGCCAGGATGTGGTCGCGCAACTGCTCCCCGACCATGTCGATGAGACGCTCGGTGACCGCCAGCGGCAAGGCCGAGCGATAGGCCACCGCCTGCAGCACCTGCTCGGACTTGGCGAAGCGGTCGAGCGCCTTCTGCAGAGTCACCTCGGAGAAGCGGGCGTTGTCGTTGGCGCAAACGGTCGCAACGACGTCCTCGCCGCCCTGCTCCACCAGAAGCGTCGTGATCTTGCTCGACAGTTTCGGGCGCTTAGCGACAGCCATCTGGCGCACGGGCCCACCCACCTTCACGATCTCGGCGAGATCGGCGTCGGTGAAAACCGGCGAAAAACTGATGATCGGGAGGCTGACGCTCTCGACATCGCGCGCCAGCCGCATAGCGACGTCGGGCGGCAGGGCCAGAGAGTTCTTCAGCGTCACGGCCATGGCGCGCCGGACCAGCTCGGCCGCGTCTGCGGCCATGACCCGCAGGATGTCGTGCGCGATCTGACGCTCGTCCTCGCTCAGGACCGTGCGGTCAATGCTGCGACAGAGCTTGTGCGCCGCCAGGGCGCGCTCGTCGGGCGTCGCGCCCTTCACGAGCATGCGGATGTCGGCGTCGGTGAGTGCAGCGCGTGTGGTGGCCATGGGTCGCCCGCTGGGAGCTATGCGTTGAGTCACATCCTCGACGGTTAGGCTTAATGATTGTTTGCGCCAGGAAGCTGTGGATTAACGATAAGCCGTAACGCGATGCAAACCACGCTCGCCTAGGGTTCGCCCTCAACCGAGAGGAGCGCGACCTTGCTCGCCGAGCGCCGCCCAACCATGTCACCGACGGACGGCGCCCAGTTGGTCAAGGCCCTGGACGCGCAGGCCGCGCTGTTGCCTTACGCGCTGGCGGTTTTCGCGGTCAGCCTGCCCCTATTCGTCTGGGTCGGATCCTTCGCGGCCAACCCGCTATGGATGACCGCGAGCTTCGCCATCTTCGCCATCAACTGGGGCGTCTTCTACGCCGCCGTGAACTGGTTGCGCGACGAAGGGTCGCTGGACCTGGCGCGCCGCGCCCGCGTGCAAGTGATGTGCGGCGTGCTCTGGTCGCTGGCGGTGATCCAGATTTCGGCTTTCGCCCAACATGCCGGGCCCGCCCGCGACACGCTGCTGCTGATGGCGACCGCCGGCGCAGTGCTCTGCGCTTTCTTCGCCGCGCCCTACCTGCCGGGCCTGCTGATCATCGCGCCGCTTGCCGCCGCCGGACCGCTGACGGCGCAATTCTCGCGCCCTGACAGCCACCAGGCCGGCGAGCTGACCTGGGGCGCCACCGCCTTGGCGATGACGCTGGCCCTGATCCTCAACCGGATGTTCCGCCGCCAACACGACCTGGCCGTCGCGCACGAGCACCTGGTCGAAGAACGACTTCGGGTGCTGGACGAGGCCGAGCGCACCGCGCGCTCGAAGTCCGATATCGTCGCCACGCTCAGCCATGAGATCCGCAACGGCCTGACCGGCGTGACGCACGTCTTGGCCGCCGCCGCCGGACGAGGCGGGCGCGCCGCGCCTTCGCGCGAGCAGTTGAACGCCGCGCTCGACGCCGCCCAAGACCTGATCGCCGTCCTCAACGCCACGCTCGACTCCGAGACTGCCGAGACCGGGCGCCTGACGGTCGAGTCGCAGCCCTTCAACCCCGTCCGCCTGGTCCAGGACCTGGCCCTTCTCGACAAGCCGCACGCGGCGGCCAAGGGCCTGGAGCTGTCGGTTCACATCGACCCGCTGCTGCGCGGCGAGATCGGTGCGGCCGTCGCCGATCCGCTTCGCACCCGTCAGATCATCGCCAACCTTCTGGGCAATGCGGTGAAGTACACCGTTCGCGGCCGGATCGAAGTGCGGCTGGAAGTCCGCGAGGGGGTCGTCGCCATCGAGGTCGCCGACACCGGTCCAGGCCTGTCGAACGAGGAGATGGAGCAGGCTTTCGAGCCCTTCCGCCGGATCGAGCGCACCGGCGCGGGCGTCAATGGCGCGGGCCTTGGCCTGTCGCTGTCGCGCCAGCTCGCTCGCCTGATGGGCGGCGCTCTGGAGGCCCGTAGCGCGGTCGGCGTCGGCAGTTGCTTCACCCTCACCCTGCCCTTCGATCCGTCGGCGCGCTGTGAACTGGAACAAGATCTCGACGCGGTCGTCACCGAGACGCCCGGCGCCCCGCGAACGCTCCGCGTACTGATCGCTGAAGATGATGCTCTGAATGCAGCCATGCTGCGCGCGATCCTGGAACAGCTTGGGCACCAGGTGGTGCACGCCCAGAACGGTCGACGCGCGGCGGATCTGGCCAAGATCGCCGAGTTCGACCTGCTGATGCTCGACCATCGGATGCCGATGATGGACGGCCCCGCCGCAGCGGCGACGCTGCGCGAAAGCGAAGGCCCCAATCAACTGACCCCGATCGTCGCCGTCATCGACGGCGAGGCCGAAGAAGCCGCCGAATTCCTGGAGGCCGGAGCCGATATCGTCCTGCGCAAGCCGGTCAGTGTGGCCGGCGTGGCGCGCGCCCTCGCCGACGCCGCCGCCCTGCATCGAAACGACCCCACCAGAGCCGCCGCCTGACCTCGGATACCCTAGGGTAAGCCTTCCCTCGACGTTCCGTGTCGCCCATCCTCTCCGGTAACGAGAACAGATGGGAGGGAGCGATGCTGGAAGGCTTGCGCGTCGTTGAACTGGCGACCTACATCGCCGCCCCCGGCGCCGCCGGCGTGATGGCCGACTGGGGCGCGGACGTCATCAAGGTCGAGTCGCCCGAGGGCGATCCGATGCGGCGGTTCTTCGACACGATCGGCTCGGACCAGGACGCCAATCCCGTCTTTGAACTCGACAATCGCGGCAAGCGCGCCGTGGTTCTCGATATCCGCAGCGACCTTGGGCGGGAGGCTTTAAAGGCGCTCGTCGCGACCGCCGACGTCTTTCTCACCAATGTCCGTCCTGCGGCGCTGGCCCGCGCCGGCCTCGACTACGACACACTGAAGGCCGTCAACCCGCGCCTGATCTACTGCGCGCTTACCGGCTATGGATTGACCGGTCCCGACGCCGACAAGCCCGGCATGGACGTGGCGGCTTTCTGGTCTCGCGCAGGTGTCGGCGCCATCACCGCGCCCAAGGGCGCCGAGCCCTTCCCGATCCGAACTGGCATGGGCGACCACGTGACATCATTGGCGACCGTCTCGGCCATCCTTGCGGCGGTCTACGAGCGCACCCGAACCGGTGTCGGCCGACTGGTGGAGACCTCCCTGCTGCGCGCCGGCGTCTACGCCATCGGCTCCGACATGGCCATTCAGCTGCGCTTTGGAAAACTGGCCTCGACGCGCGGCCGCCGGGAGTCTGTCCAGCCACTGGCCAATTTCTACAAGACCGCCGATGGGCGGTGGATCTGTCTGCTGCCGCGTCAGGGGTCGGTGGACTGGCCCCGCATCGCTGCAGCCGCCGGCCGTCCCGAGCTGGTGGACGATCCCCGGTTCGTATCAGCCAAGGCCCGCCGAGAACACGGTCAGGCGCTGGTCGATATCCTCGACGAGGCGTTCGGCGCCATGAGCTATGAGACCGCCGCCGCCGCACTGGACGCCGGCGACATCACCTGGGCGCCATACCAGACCCCACGAGAACTGGCGGAGGACGCCCAAGCCGAGGCGGCAGGATGCTTTGTCGATACGCCAGACGGCGCGGGCGGCACGTTCAAGGCCCCGGCGGCCCCGGCGCGTTTTCCGGGGGCGGACGACGGTCCTCGCGGCCCAGCGCCAAAGCTGGGCGCCGACACGGCTGCGGTGTTCCGGGAATTGGGATGGTCCGAAGAGCAGATCAGCGCGCTGACCCGCGTTAGCGCTGCTTGACCTTGTCGTTGGCCTCGGCGAGCACGCGCAGCATCTCGGTGGAGAACAGCGAACTGGCCAGGCGTTGACCCGCGCCCATGGCGCTTCCGGTCGACTCGCCGAAGGGACTGCCGACATCCTGCGACCCGCGAAGGATCAGGTCGACCACCGCTTCCTGTTGGCGAATTCGCTCAAGCCGACGGCCGGTGGCGTACTGGATAAAGCCCTGATCGTCGGTTTCACGCGGCCGCGCGTTTTCGGTAATGCGAGCGGCGCCGCCGGTCTTGGTCAGGTTGGCGTAGAGTTCGCCAACGGTGGTCGGGCGCCCATCGCGGTAGAAGATCGAACGGTTGGCCTGGGCGGCCTCCGGGAACATTGCTGCGGCGTTGGCGGTCGGTGAAACCGTAGCCGCCTGGATCAGCCGCGCCGAGCCCTGCGGACCCAGGAAGTGCGCGGCGTAGAGCTCACCTGAGGTCGGCGTGCGGCCCACGCGACCGCGCAGGTATGAGGCATGGTCGGAGGCCAGTTCTCCAGCCATCAGCGAGGCGGCGTGGGGGTCCATCTTCAGGCCCAGCACCGCCTTTCGCGCCTCATCGCCTTCGACCCGGTATCGACCGTCGGCGCCCTGACTGATCAGGTCGGCGTAGCGAGCATAGCCGTACTTCGAGCCATGCTTCTTCAAGGTGGCCAGCCAGGTTTGGTCGACGAACTGAAACAGGCCCGACGCCGATGACGTCCTGGCCTTGGCGCCGGGATTGAAACCGCTCTCGCGCTTGGCCGTGCCCATCAGGAACGTGAAGTCGACCCCCGTCGCGTTCGACGCGCGCTGGATCGCCGACTCGACGACATTACGGATGGAGCTGACCGCAGGCATGCCGTCAGGAGTCGTCGATCATGGTTAATCGCCGATTAACCACGTCACGTCCGGGGTGCGACCGGAGCGCGCGCGCCGCCGAGTCTTACGAATGTAAGAAAATTCGACGACGAGATTACGATTGTCAATTTACAACGCTCATCGCCCATGCTGACCTGATCCTACACTCGTAATTTTCGCTCAGGAGATCGAGATGGCCCTGGCTCTGCATCCCAACGGTTCCGGCATCCCAGGCTTGGACGACGCGCCGCGCAAACCTGGCAAGGCGCTCCTGGTCGGGCTCGGCGTATCCGCCGCGCTGCATGTCGCTCTGATCGGCTATCTCGCCTATCAGAAATGGACACAGCCATTGCCGACCATGGCGGCCGATACCGGCTTCATTGTCGAAACCGTACCGTTAGCACCCAAGGCGCCTCCTCCACCGCCTCCGGAGGAAAGACCCCCGACGGTCACCGCGCCGAAGCTACACATCCCGGTTCCAACGGCGATCGAGACCCCGCCGCCGCTTCTGGCCGATCCTCGGATCATTCCGGAGGGACCGCCCACGGCGGGCCCGGTCACAAGCCTTACGCCAGCGGTAAGCACACCACCGCAACCCCCTCAACCGCCGCCGAAAATGATCACCCGCGCCAACTGGCAGCGCATCCCTTCGGCCGACGAGATGGCGCGCTACTATCCGGAAAGCGCGCAGCGCCGGGGCCTGTCAGGTCAGGCGACCCTCAGTTGCGGCGTTGCGCTCAACGGAACGGTTCGCGACTGCGTCGTGCTCAGCGAAACGCCCGTCGACGAGGGCTTCGGAACAGCCGCCCTGAAAATCTCGCGCTTTTTCAAGATGAAGCCCCAGACCGAGAACGGCGAACCGGTCGACGGCGCGACGGTCCGCATCCCCATCCGCTTCAACGCGGGCGCCTGAAAGCCCAGCCAAGCCGGCGCCCTCCTCCAACGTTGCAGCGGAGGCCGGACCGCAGCCTTCCTTGCGGTCCGGCCATCTCTCACTAGTAGCTTTTGGGCAGGCCCAGAACGCGCTCGGCGATGAAGTTCAGGATCATCTCACGACTGACGGGCGCGATGCGGGCGATCATCGCCTCGCGGAAGTAGCGCTCGACATCGTACTCCTTGGCGTACCCCATGCCGCCGTGCGCGAGCACCGAGGCTTCGCAGGCGTGGAAGCCCGCCTCGGCGCCCAGATACTTCGCGGCGTTGGCTTCAGCGCCGCATTCCTTGCCCTGGTCGTAGAGCGACGCGGCCTTGAAGGCCAACAGATTGGCGGCCTCAAGTTCGGCCCACGACTTGGCCAGCGGATGGGCCACACCCTGGTTCTGACCGATCGGACGTCCAAAGACGATCCGCTCATTGGCGTAGGTGGTGGCCTTGGCCAGCGCCGCGCGACCCAGGCCGATGGCCTCAACGGCGAACAGGACCCGCTCGGGGTTCAGACCGTGCAGCAGGTACTGGAAGCCCTTCCCCTCTTCGCCGACCAGATCCTGCGCGGGCACGAACAGGTCCTCGATAAAGAGCATGTTACACTCGACGGCCTTGCGCCCCATCTTCGGGATTGGCTTGGCTTCGATGTTCTCACGGTCGGTATAGAAAAGGGACAAGCCTTGGTGCGGCTTGGCGCACTGGTCCTTTGGCGTCGTGCGGGCGATGATCAGGATCTTGTTGGCGCGCTGGGCGCCCGTCGTCCAGATCTTGCGGCCGTTCAGACGGTAGCCGCCGTCGACCTTCTCAGCCCGGGTCTCAAGGCTGGAGGTGTCGAGGCCTGAGTTCGGCTCCGTGACGGCGAAGCACATCTTGTCTTCGCCGGAGATGATCCGGGGCAGAAGACGCGTGCGCTGCTCGTCGGAGCCGAACTTCACCAGCGGCATCGGGCCGAAGATATTCAGGTGGATCGCGGACGCCCCGGAGAACCCCGCGCCGGACTGAGCTACCGTCTGCATCATCACCGCGGCCTCGGTCAGGCCCAGCCCTGCGCCGCCGACGCTTTCCGGCATGGCCACGCCCAGCCAGCCGCCCTCGGCGATGGCGGCGACGAACGCCTCGGGAAACTCCCCGGTCTCGTCGGTGCGGCGCCAATATTCGTCATCGAACGCGGCGCAGACCTTGGCCACGCCTTCGCGAATGGCCTCCTGTTCCTCGGTCAACCAGAATCCGGACATTAGGCCACTCCCCTGCGTGTTCTTGTTGGTTAGGTCTGGGACGCCTCGAAGCGTCGCGCGTTCATCGCCTCAGCGTCGGAGCCCAGGTTATCACCTGTCAGATACGCCGCGACCAAGTCAGCCACAAGCGGCGCGAACAGCCAGCCGTTGCGGCGTGCGCCGGCCGCCAGCAGCACGCCAGGCTTGCGGCTCCACCCCACCAGCGGCAGTCCGTCCGGGGTCGTGACCCGAACACCCACGTCGATCTCGGCGGCCTCGAGATCAAGATCGGGACGCAGAACCTTGGCCGCATCGCACAGCGGCCGCGTCGCCTCAGGATCGGGCGCGAGGTCGTCGCGCCCGTGCTCCATGGTCGCCCCGATCGCCAGCGACGCGCCGGGCGCAAGGTAAACGCCCTCGCCCCTGATCACCGGCCGATCAGCGCCGCCCTCGTAAGGCGCGCGCAGAATCTGCCCCTTGATCGGCGACAGATGGTTGGTCTCGGGCGCAAGCGCTCCATCAAGAGCGCCAGGTCCGGTCGCCAAAACCAGCACTTCGAAAGGTTCTGTACGCCCGTCGGCGAGGCGCAGGGCGCCCGGCTCGAACGACTCGACCGCCACCGCCTCGAATACCGCGCCCGCCTTCTCCGCCGCCGCCCGCAGCGTGGTCAGCGCCTGTCGCGCGTCCAGGCGCCAGTCTTCGGCGATAAAGGTAGCCTGAGGCGCGCCCAAGGCGCGCATCCGCGCCAAAACCTCGTCGCGCCAAGCCGGACTGCCCTCTACGCGGACTCCGCTGCGCGAGAGCTCGATACCAAGCGCCAGGGCGAAGTCTGGCCACAGGTCACGCGCGCGGCGCATCAGATCCAGGTGTTCGCGGGACGACGGATCGAACAGCGCCTCGCTCATCGGCGCCAGCATGCCGGCCGCCACGCCCGACGCATTGGCGCCAAGCGGGGCCGGATCGAAGACCGTGACGCCGAACCCTAGGCGCGCCAGGCGCAAGGCTACAGTCGATCCCAACGCCCCGGCTCCCGCCACGGCGACGTGCGCGCCCGATCTAGGTTTCATGGCGCGCAAACACCCCTCTGGCCGGCGCACGTCAAGTCCGGGCCCGCGCTTAAGGCTCCAAAATCAACCATAAAGATAAACTAAGTATCGCGACACTTCAGCGCGAAGACCCGTTCCGTGCATGCATGCGCGTGACGACGCAGCCAAGCTCGGTCTATATCCGTTAAGACTAGCATTGAGCCGTTTATCGGTGTTCGAGGGAATAAAGGCGGATGAACGATCGACTCGCAGCCGAACAGGCCCATCCCGTTGATCTCTATGTCGGGGCCCGGCTGAGAATTCGTCGCAAGATGATGGGTCTCAGCCAGACTCAGGTCGCCGACGCGCTCGGCATTACCTTCCAGCAGATCCAGAAGTACGAGCGCGGCGCCAACCGGATCAGCGCCAGCAAGCTCTACGACGCTGCGAAGCTGCTTCAGGCCCCCGTCTCTTACTTCTTCGAAGGACTGGATGAGACGGACGGCGGCGTCGATGATGGGTTCGCCCAGCGCATGACGGAATTTGTGTCCACGCCGGAAGGTCTTGAGCTCGCCAGCCTGTTCCCGCGTCTGGCCGATCGTCGCCTTCGCCGTCGCGTGGTCGATCTCGTCCGGGCCATGGTGGACGATGACGGCCCCGACAACGGCGCCGCCTAGTCGAACCGCTGGCTCCACGACCCCGCCGACAGCGGGGTCTTTTTTTGAGCCTCACGTCGCGAGAATCGAGCGGTGCGTACGGCTCAGCTTTCCCGCCTTGAAGGGGGTGCGAGGGCCAATCGGGCGCTACTCGAAGCTTCGAGAGGCGCCATAATTGTAAAAAACCCCGCGCTACGGGCGTTTTGTCCCCGTGAATCGGCGTTTTAACCTTTCCTAACGGGTGACAAACGCGATCGGCGTCGTCAGGCTCGAACTTCCCTGATTCACAGGAATGAGCTTGAGAAGATGAACGTTTCCGATCTGGTCGACGCCGCTGTCGCCGCCGACGAAAAACTGACGAAGACCCAGGCCAAGGCCATCATCGACGGCGTCTTCAAGTCGATCTCCGACGCTGCCGTGAAGGGTGAAGAAGTCTCGATCCCGGGCTTCGGCAAGTTCAAGGTCCAGTCCAAGCCGGCTCGCACCGGCCGTAACCCGGCCACGGGCGCGACCATCGAAATCGCCGCCAGCAAGAAGGTCGCCTTCACGCCGGCCAAGCAACTGAAGGACGCCGTCAACGGCTAAACCTTTGGGCGGAAGGCGACGCCTGGCGCTTCGCCTTCTCGCAACGGCTTCGGGGTGCGACGTTACGCCAAAGGCAAACGTTGCACCCTAAGGCTTTTCGGAACAAATCAAGAACGATACCATGTGTTCATGGCCGTTCTCGATCTCCGGCGCAAGCTCGCCATTCTCTCCGACGCCGCAAAGTACGACGCGTCGTGCGCGTCATCCGGCGCCACCAAGCGCGACTCCCTTGGCGGCAAGGGCGTGGGTTCCACCGAGGGCTTGGGCATCTGCCACGCCTACGCGCCGGACGGGCGCTGCATAAGTCTGCTCAAGATTCTTCTGACCAACTTCTGCATCTACGACTGCGCCTACTGCATCAATCGTGTGTCGTCGAACACCCCCCGGGCGCGGTTCACGGTGAAGGAGATCGTCGATCTCACGCTCAATTTCTATAAGCGCAACTACATCGAGGGCCTGTTCCTGTCGTCGGGCGTTATCCGGTCTGGCGACTACACGATGGAGGAAATGGTCCGCGTGGCGAAATCACTGCGCCTGGACCATGACTTTCGGGGCTATATTCACCTGAAGCTGATCCCCGAAGCCTCGCCAGAACTGGCGGCCGAGGCCGGTCTCTACGCCGACCGCGTGTCGATCAACATCGAGCTGCCGCGCGACGATAGCTTGAAAACCCTGGCGCCAGAAAAGAACCCGACAGACATCAAGCGCGCCATGGGCCGTATGCGCCTGGCGATCGACGACCATGCGGAGCCCGCTCGACGAACGCGACCTCGGGTCTTCGCGCGCAGCCAGTCCACTCAGTTGATTGTCGGCGCGGACGAAGCCCGAGACGGCGATATCCTGGCGCGCAGCGCCAATCTTTATGGGGCGTACCGTCTAAGCCGGGTCTACTACTCGGCCTTCAGCCCGATCCCCGACGCCAGCCACCGACTGCCGCTTGTGCGCCCGCCGCTCCTGCGCGAACACCGGTTGTATCAAGCGGACTGGCTTATGCGCTTCTACGGCTTCGAGCAGTCGGAGATCGTGGCGACGGGCGAGGACCTGGACCTCTCGGTCGACCCCAAGACGAATTGGGCGCTTAACAACCGCGCCAAGTTTCCGGTCGATGTGCAGACCGCAGATCGCGAGACCTTGCTGCGTGTGCCAGGCCTCGGCGCCAAAGCCGTGGAGCGTGTGTTGACCGCGCGGAAGGTCGCGCGACTGACCTTGGAAGACCTCAAGCGCGTAGGCGCGGTCCTGAAACGCGCCAAAGCCTTCGTCGTGACCGCCGACTGGACACCGGGCGCCTTGACCGACCAGGAGAGCCTCAAGTCCGCGCTCGCCCGCCCCCAGCAGTTGAGCCTGTTCTGATGCGGGTCGTGCGACTGACGTCCGAGATCGATTTCGCCGGGTGGCGGTCTGCGGCCAGGGCCCTACGAGCGCAGGGCGTCGAGCCGCAAGCGTTGGTGTGGACGGTGGAACGAGACCTGTTCTCGCCTCCCCCTGGCGGGGATGGGGGAGACGGTATCCACGCCGCCCGCTCAACCTCCGCCCCGCAGGACGAAAAGGGGTTCACCGTCCCCGCCGCCTTTCTCGAACTTGCCGAGCAGGTGATCCTGCATCGGTCGCCCGACCGCCTCGCCCTGCTCTATCGTATCCTCTGGCGGCTGGGACGCGAGCCTCGCCTGATCGAGAATCCCGCCGATCCTGACTTGGCCCGCGCCCGGGACATGGCCAAGGCCGTCAGTCGCGCCGCGCACAAGATGAAGGCCTTCGTCCGCTTCCGCCTGATCGAAGGTCCCCCCAAAGAGACTTACGCGGCGTGGTTCGAGCCGGCTCATCGTGTGACCGAAGCCACGGCCCCCTTCTTCGCGCGTCGTTTCTCAAACATGGACTGGACGATCCTGACACCGGACGCCTGCGTGGCGTGGGACGGCGAACGACTGACGGTCTCTGAAGGCGCCGATCCCGCCGACGCGCCGCCCGAGGACGCGCAGGAAGCGCTTTGGCGAACCTACTACGCCTCCATCTTCAATCCCGCCCGCCTGAACCCTCGGCAGATGCGCCAGGAGATGCCAAAACGCTATTGGCGGAACCTGCCGGAGGCGACGCTCATTCCGGCCCTCATCGAAGCGGCCGAGCACCGCACCGCCGCCATGGTCGAGACACCGCCCCGCCCTCCCTCCGAGCGCGTGCTCAAGGCAGCCCAGCGCCATGCGCGGGACGCATCATTCGGCGCGGGGACGCCGACGACGCTGGAGGCGGTCGAGGCGGGGGTGAGCGTTTGCCGCCGATGCGATCTCTGGCGTGACGCGACCCAGGGCGTCCCGGGCGAAGGCCCATCGAACGCGCCCCTGATGTTTGTTGGCGAACAACCCGGCGATCAAGAAGACCTTGCGGGCCGCCCCTTCGTAGGCCCCGCAGGACAGCTCTTTGACCGAGCACTGGCCGAGGCCGGCGTTCCGCGCGAACGCGTCTACGTCACAAACGCGGTCAAGCACTTCAAGCACGACGCTCGCGCCAAGCGCCGTCTTCACAAGACACCGACACAGGGCGAAGTCAGCGCCTGCCGTTGGTGGCTGAACGCCGAGCGGAGGCTCGTGAGGCCCCGCGTCACCGTGATGCTCGGCGCGACCGCGGCCCTTGGCGTGATCGGCCGCCCAACGCGGGTCGTCGAAGCAAGAGGACAGCCTTTGGGCTTGCCGGATCACACCCAGGGCTTGGTGACCTTTCACCCTGCCTATCTTCTCCGGCTTTCGGATCCGGCAGCGCGGCGCGCGGCCTACCAGAGCTTCGTCCACGATCTGAGGCTGGCGGGCGAACTGTCCGGAATGACCTGAGCCCCGCCCTTCCCCACGAGCGGAAGAGGCCCCGCCTATGACCTCTCGCCTCAAACCCGACGCAAGCGCCCAGTCAGTCCGAAAACGAAAAAAGCCCGGACAAACGCCGGGCTTTTCAAAGGCTTGCGATGGTACCAGCTCTCGGGCTCGAACCGAGGACCTCTAGATCCACAATCTAGCGCTCTAACCAACTGAGCTAAGCCGGCTCATCGCGAGGCGTTGTCTTTAGTGGGATCGTTCGCCGGGATCAAGCACCGATCCCGATGTTTTGAACGGAAAACGCCCCGGAGCCGAAACTCCGGGGCGTTCCTTAACTTTCGCCTTGCTCCAGGCCCTATTGCGGGACTTGGAACACCAGCGGGACGGTCACCTGGCCACCATCGACGGGCGCGCCGTCGAGGGTCTTCGGCTTCATCCGGAACAGGCGCGACAAGCGGATAGCCGCATCGCCGAAGCCCATGTCCGCCGGCGATTCGGAAACCACCGAGCAGCCTTCCAGAGTGCCCTTGGCCGTCACGGTGCACGAGATCGTCGCGCGACCGCTGACTTCCATCCGCTGAGCACGGTCCGGATAGTACCGGGCCATGTCGTCGCCGGAGGGCTTACGAGCCCAGTCCGGACGGGTGATGACCGAGGCGCGCGCCGGCGGGTTCGAAGGAACCGGCGGAGCGGCCGAGATCACCGGCGGAGCCGTCTGTTCCACACGCTTTTCAACGGGCGGAATCGGCAGCGGCGGCGGCGGCGTCACGTCCGGCGGCGGAGCCACCGGGGGACGCGGCTGAACCACGGCCGGAGGCGGCGGAGGTTCGTTGGTCGGAGGCGGCGGGGGCGGAGGCGGCGGCGGCGGCGGAGGCGGAGGCGGAAGCTCCACCACCGTCGCATCGTCCGAGTACTCCTGGAACACGGCTTCGAACTTTTGCTTCGCGAGGTACGCGAAGAGAAGCGCGTGCAGACCAACCACCACAGTCAGGGCGACACCGAAAGGACCGAAGCCCTTCTTGCGACGCGGACCATCCGAAGTGAGCGGATCGTAACGGCGATGCTCGGGCGTATTTTGATCAGCCATGCATCACCCCCTACTGACTATCATCCCGCCCGACGAGCGCCACGCTGTAGAAGCCGTTATCCTGGAGAGTGTTCATCACCTCCATGAAAGCCCCATAGCGAACCTTTTCGTCGGCCCGGATGAAAATGCGCTCCTTCGTCGGATCGCGGCGGCCCATGCTCTTGGTGATGTCGTAGCCCAGCTCATCGATGCTGGTCTCGTTATCACCAAGGTAGAGCTGCCCCGACTGCTTGATCGAGACGTAAACCGGCTTGGATGGTGGCGGCGATGACTTCGCCACCGCCGGCGGCAGGTTCACTTCGACCGACACGGAGGCCAGCGGAGCCGCCACCATGAAGATGATCAGGAGCACCAGCATAACGTCCACGAAGGGCGTAACGTTGATCTCGCTGTTCTGTTCGACGTTGAACCTGTCGCCACCACCGCCTGAAAGTTTGGCGGCCATGGGTGTTACGCCCCCTTGTCGAGCTGGCGCGAGATGGCGTTCATCAGTTCAGCAACGAAACCTTCCGAACGCGTGCCGTAGGCCGAGATGCGGGTCTGGAAGTAGTTGTAGAAGATAACGGCCGGGATAGCGGCGAACAGACCGATACCGGTGGCGAGCAGGGCTTCAGCGATACCCGGCGCAACGACGGCGAGGTTGGTCGTGTTGGTGTTCGCGATGCCGATGAACGAGGTCATGATGCCGTACACGGTACCGAACAGACCGATGAACGGACCGCCCGAACCGACCGAGGCCAGGAACACCATGCCGCCCGAAAGGCGCTTGGCCAGCGAGGCTTGAACGGCGTTGATGGCGTAGGTGGCGCGAGCCAGCGTCGAGTCGCGGTGTTCGCCGCCAACGGCGAGGCCCGCTTGGCGCGACAGCTCAACTTCCTGCGAGGCGGCGGCGGCCATGTCGGCCATCGGGTTGCCTTCGAATTCTTCCGACGAGCTGATGCGCGCGATGTCGGCGATCGAGCGAGCGCCGCGGAAGGCTTCCAGGAACTTGTCCGATTGCTTGTTCAGGGCGGCGAACTCGAAAATCTTGGTGAGCAGCAGCACCCACGAGAAAACCGAGGCCAGGATCAGGCCGATCATGACGACCTTAACGACCACGCCGGCGGCCAAGAACATGCCGACCGGGGTCAGCGAGTGGCTGGGCTTCGCCTCGCCGCCTTCTTCGGCGGGAGCGGCTTCCGGAGCCGGAGCCGGAGCAGCGGCGTCCGCGGCCGGAGCGGCGGCGGCGTCGGCGGGCTTAGCTTCCGCGGAGGCGGCGGCGGGAGCCGCGGCGTCCTGAGCAAAAGCCGGGGCGCTCGCCATCAGCGCCACGGCGCCGACGAGAGCGATGAGGGGGGTCTTCCGTTTAATGTCGAGCATCTGTCGCCAGTTCCTGATTGGTCTAGCACGTTTGGACCGAGGGTCGTCGCGCGAGAGCGTCTCCACCCTAACTCTGAATAGTCCGCCTGGAGGTCGATAACTCTCGCCCCGGACGGACCCGCTTCGCTGCGCTCGACCCGTTACGCCCCTCGTGAGGACCAAGCCTCCAGAAGGATCGTTTCGAAGCGCGTGCAACCGAGGCCTCCAAAGAGGCTTCGGCCTTACCGCAATGTTAGAATTGCGGCTGGGGTCCTTTGGCAACCCCTTTTCGCACCGTCAAGGGTCTCAATTGGGCACAAATTCATCGTCGCGCCCCCGCACCCCCGGGCTTTGCCGCGCTGCACAAAAGAGTTTTCCGGATTTAGGGGCGGTTTTTCCCTATCAACGAGAAAAACCATGCTGCACTGCAGCAAGGCAACAAAACGCGGGTCTTTGAAGAAAGGCGCCTGTCTGTGCGGCAGGTAGGGCCCCGAGGCCCGGCGATCAAGCGTCGCGGTCATAAAATTGAGATATCGACCGACAGGCGAGCCCAGCGGTCTGAACTTCCAAAATCAGAAGATTGGAAGGTGGTGCCTGGGGCCGGAATCGAACCAGCGACACGCGGATTTTCAATCCGCTGCTCTACCAACTGAGCTACCCAGGCATCCGGGCTTTGGCGGGCAAACCCGCCGTGGCGAACTCGCTGTGCAGCGAGGAGCCGGGTCTATAGGGGAGGCGCGAAAGGAAGTCCAGCGCCGTTTTATCATTCCCTGTTGATGTCTTCGGATAGCGGATTTTCCGCGTCGTCATCTCCCCCGGCGACGACATAGCGCCCACTGAGCCAACGCTGCAGATCGACGTCAGCGCAGCGTTTGGAGCAGAACGGCCGGAAGCCCGGATCGACGGGCTTCGCGCAGATCGGACACTTGGCGCTCATTCGGCGTGCACCTCGATACGGTCGTTGTGCCACGTCGGATCGGCTTCGACGGTGAATCGCCTGCCAAGCCGTTCGGCGATCCCCCCGTCGAGCTCCGCGAGAAAAGCCTCGGCGGCGCCCGGCGCACAACGCGCCCTAAGTCGGCCGCCGGGATTGGCCCGCCCCTCGCGCTCCAGGGCCCGCGCGAGCCGCCGCGCGACGTAGCGGGGATTGGATTCGCCCTGCGCGCCCATCAGGCGCTCGAGAATCGGAGGGGACCGCCGAGGAACGATCATCTCGAGCGTGCCGAATTTGCTGATCGCGCCGATTCCCACCCCCGGATTGTCCGGCGCGAACGCGTTGCGCGCCGCTGTGGTCAGCGCCTGGGCGTCGTGGCCTCGTCCGACGAGATCGAACACGACGATCCCGGCCAGACCTTTCAACCGCAGAACCCGCGCAGCCACGTTAATCGCCGCCATGTTGGCCAGGCGCGCAGCCCGCTTCGAATCGCCTCCCTCACGCGCGCCGAGATCCACATCGATCGCGGTCAGCGCCCGAGTCGGCTCAACGGCGATGTCGCCGCCCCCAGGAAGACTGAAGATCGTCGCCAGCACATCGGCCTCTGCGGCCTCCACGGCGCTCAGGGCCTTGTCGCCCATGGTCGGGGAGCCCGCTTTCACGGCGTGTCTAAGACGTTCCTCGATAGTGGGCGCTTGCGTGAGGATGCGCGGCTCGCCATGCCCCTCGGCCATGAAACGCGCAACCCCCGCCTTGTCGGCGCGCGATGGCGTCTTGACCTCGATCTCGACGAGACCGCCCTCGATCAGGCTTGGCATGTCCGGACGCAGTGGCAGCAAGAGATCCGCCCCGCCGGGCAGTTGAACGAAGGCCGATGCGAAGGCCTTTTCGATCTTTCGCACCCGCGCGACGCCCCGCACGCCCTCAGCGTTCAACGGATCATCGCCTGGCCACTCGACCATCAGGCGCTCGGGACGTCCGTCCAGCGTCACCACGCCAACGGTCTCTCCCACGCCCTTATGAAGATAGGCGCGACGCTCGCTGGGGCCCTTGGTGGTCATGGGCGGTACCCCAGTCCGGACAGGAGATTGAGCGTCTCGTACAGCGGCAGCCCCACCACGCTGGGATAGGAGCCCTGCAGGTCGGTGATGAAACCGCCGGCCAGACCCTGGACGCCATAGCCGCCCGCCTTGCCGCGCCATTGACCGCTCGCGACATAGCTGTCCCTTTCGGCCTCGGAGAGCCGCTTGAAGCCGACCTTGGTCTCGACCAGACGAGTCGCTGTCCGCCCGCCGGGAGCGATCAGCGCGACCCCGGTCAGAACCTTGTGGTTCCGGCCAGACAGCAGCCTGAGACAATAGAGAACGTCGGCTTCGGTCTCGGCCTTGGGCAGAATACGTCTGCCGACGGCCACCACGGTGTCGGCGGCGAGGACGAAATCCTCCGGCGCGCGCGCGGCGACCACACGGGCTTTCTCAAGCGCGAGTCTCAGCGCGTGACGACGCGGGGTTTCGTCGCGAAGAGGCGTTTCGTCGATGTCGGCGGGATCAACACGGTCGGGGGTGACACCGACCTGGGCGAGCAGATCAAGGCGCCGGGGGCTCGCACTGGCCAGCACCAGCGCCGGCCCGGCGGCCACTTGGGCGGCCGTCGTCGGAGCCATCGGCGTCTTACTTGAAGCGGTAGGTGATACGGCCCTTGGTCAGGTCGTAGGGGGTCATCTCGACCAGCACCTTATCTCCCGCCAGGACGCGAATACGATTCTTGCGCATCTTGCCGGCGGTGTGCGCGATGATCTCGTGGTCGTTTTCCAGCTTCACGCGAAACGTGGCGTTCGGCAGCAGTTCGCTGACCGTACCGGGAAACTCGAGCAGTTCTTCCTTAGCCATCAGGCCTCTCAAAGGGACGAATCGGATAGCCGCGAGCGTACGCCCGACAGGGTTGTCGGGGCGAGCCGTTCGCGGCGAGGCGCCTCTATAGCGCAATTACCCCCCGAACGTCGATGGCGCGCCGAAACGTTGCTTGATCGCGGCCGCGAGGGCGTCTCGCACCTCGCGATAGGCCTCTAGGCGGGCCTCTCGCGAACCGTCGCTCAGAGTGGGATCGTGTGTCGGCCAGTACTCGATCTCGACCGATCGGTCGCGAGACAGCTCAACCGCGCGATGCTGGGCTTCGGGCGTGAGGGAAACCACCACGTCGAAGCTGTCGTCCTCGAGCTCAGCAAAGGTCTTGGGCTTGTGGCCAGAAACGTCCAGGCCCAGTTCGTCCATGACCGCTACGACAAAGGGATCTATCCCCTCCCCCGCCGGATCGGACTTGAGGCCGCACGAGTCGACGAAGGCGCGCGTCCCGTAGAACCGCTTGAACAGTCCCTCGGCCATCGGCGAGCGCACGCGGTTGTAGTTGCAGGTGAACAGCACCGCGTCCGGCAACGGCTGCGACACGATCAGCCCCGCCAGTGCAGCGCGCAGATCAGGGTGAACAGGCGACGCGCTGTATCGAGGTCGGTCTTGACCTTGCCCTCCAGTCGCTCGCGCAGAAGGTTGGAGCCTTCGTTGTGCAGGCCCCGCCGCCCCATGTCCAAGGCTTCAATCTGCTGGGGCGAAGAGTTGCGGATCGCCGAATAGTAGCTGTCGCAGATCAGGAAATAGTCCTTGATCACGCCGCGAAACGGCGAGAGCGACAGCAGGTGCCGGCGCTCGTAGCCCGCCCCGGCGATATCGAAGGCCAGGCGGTTCTCGATCAGCGACAGCCGCACGTCATAGGGCCCCTCGCCGGCCTCGGCAGGCTCGAAATAGTTGCCCTCGAGCAGGTCGAAGATCGCCACCTGGCGCTCCTGCTCTTGATCGCGCGAGGCGGCCGCAAGGCTCTCCTCGTCGATCTCGATCGACTTGATCCGTTGGCTGGCGCGGGCGTCTGTGTTCATCTGGCGCGGGAGGTTCGCGCGTCAAACGTCGCTTGGCAACCTCACCGACGCCGATAGGGCGTGAGCGGGCAGCCCCTCGGCCTCGGCGAGGGCCACTGTGTGCGGTCCGAGCACGGCGAACGAGGCCGTATCGCACTTCACGATCGAGGTGCGCTTGATGAAGTCGTAGATCGAGAGGCCGGACTGGAAGCGCGCCGCCCGGCTAGTGGGCAGGACGTGGTTGGAGCCGGCGACATAGTCGCCGATGGCTTCCGGCGTGAGACGGCCCAGGAAGATCGCCCCGGCGTGCCGCACGCGGTCGGACAGTCGCTCGGGATTGTCGAGCGCGAATTCGACGTGCTCGGGCGCGATAGCGTCGACCAGGGCCGGGCTTTCGTCCAGCGGCGCGATAATCACCGCGCCGTGGTCGCGCCAGGAGGCGGCGGCGTCTTCCCCGGTGGCGAGGGTCTTCAGGCGCTCGACAACGGCCTGTTCCACCGCTGCGGCGAAAGCCTCGTCGTCGGTGATGAGGATCGACTGGGCGGCCGGGTCGTGTTCGGCCTGGCTGAGCAGGTCCGCTGCGATCCAGTCGGGGTTATTGTCCCTATCGGCGACCACGACGATCTCGGACGGTCCGGCCAGGGCGTCGATGCCCACCACCCCATAGAGGCGACGCTTGGCGGCGGTGACATAGGCGTTTCCGGGGCCGACAATCTTGTCGACGGGCTGGATGGGTCCCGCGCCGTAAGCCAGGGCGGCGACGGCCTGAGCTCCGCCGATGCGCCAGATCTCGGTGACGCCGGCCTCCTTGGCGGCGGCCAGCACCGCCGGCTGCAGTTTGCCGGGCGGGGTGACCATGGCGATACGATCGACGCCGGCGACCTGGGCCGGGACGGCGTTCATCAGTACGGTCGAAGGATAGGCCGCGCGACCGCCCGGAACATAGACGCCGACGGCTTCCAGCGGCGTCCAGCGCCAGCCAAGCTCCACGCCGGCCTCGTCGGTCCAGGCCTGGTCGGCGGGACGCTGGCGGCTGTGATAAGCGCGGATACGCGCGGCGGCGAAGGCGATGGCGTCGCGCACATCGGCCGGGGTCTCCGACGCGCCGGCCTCGATCTCCTCGGCGGTCACGCGGATCGTCTCGGCCGTCAGCTCGACCTTGTCGAAGCGCCGGCTGTAGTCGAGCACCGCCTCGATTCCCTGCGTGCGGACCGCCTCCAGCACGGCGGCGGCGGCGGCGTCGACATCGGCCGGCGAGCCACGACGCTCGTCGAGGAAGGCCTTGAAGGCGGCCTGGAAATCGGGATCGGAGAACTGGAAGCGGCGCATGGCCTGCTAGATGCGGCTTTTTCCGACCAAGGCAAGCCCGAAAGCCTACGGAATGGCGGGGTCGCGCATGACAGCACGCCGCATCAGGAGTCCGTAGACGACCGCCGCGATCGCCAATCCGACGAACCAGGCATAGGTGTATAGCCCCGTCCAGATATTCCCAACGCCCCCGAACAGATGCGGCGCGGCGGCCGCCAAGAAACCCGGCAGATTGGGAGCGACGCCGAGGAGCAGCGCCACGACGGCGGCAATGTTCCAGCCCCCGCGATAGGCGTAGGTCCCGTCGCGGACATAGAGGTCATCGACCGCCAACCGAGCCTTACGGACGATCCAGTAGTCCACGATCAGCACGCCCGCGATCGGCCCCAGAAGCGCGCCGTATCCGACCAGCCAGGTGAAGATGTATCCCTGGGTCGTCTCAAGGAGCTTCCAGGGCATGATCAGGACGCCGATGACCGCCGTGATCCAGCCGCCCATCCGATAGCTGATCTTGCTGGGCCATAGCGCGGAGAAGTCGTAGGCCGGGCCCACCAGGTTGGCCGCGATGTTACAGCACACCGTATCGAGGCTGATGATCAGCAAGCCGACCACCACCGCGATCCCGCCGATGTCGCCGGCCAGTTGGACCGGATCCCAGATCGCCTTGCCGAAGATGATCGTGGTCGCCGAGGTCGTCACCACGCTGACCACGGCCAGCAGCCCCATCGGCACGGGGAGTCCAACCGTCTGGCCGATGATCTGATCGGACTGGCGACGCGCGAAACGGGTAAAGTCGGGAATGTTGAGCGCAAGGGTCGCCCAGAAGCCGACCATGGCGGTCAAGGCGGGCGCGAAAACCGTCCAGAACTGGCCGGCCTTGGCGCCGCCCGCCGCGAACGCCGAAGGCTGGTGCAGGATCGGCCCCAGGCCTCCCGCCTTGTCCACGGCCCACCACACCATCAAGGCGCAGATCAGGATCTTGATCGGCGCGGTCCAGGTCTCCAAACGGCGGATCGCCGTCAGGCCCTTTGTCACGAAGAGTAGTTGCACGCCCCAGAAGGCGAAGAACGCCAGAAGTTGTCCGACGCCGATCCCCAATAGCGGCAGCGGCGCTCCTTCCAGTTTCCGGCCGGCGATGACGCCCAGCAGGGTCAGCAACGCTCCGCCGCCGATCCAGGTCTGGATGCCGTACCAACCGCAAGCAACGACCGCGCGCGCCACCGCCGGGATCCGCGCGCCCTTCCAGCCGAATGAAGCCCTGGCCAGGACGGCGTAAGGCACGCCCCAGCGCGCCCCGGCGTGTCCGATCAGCAGCATCGGGACCAGGACGATCACATTGCCGAGCAGAACGGTCAGCACCGCCTGCATCGCCGACATGCCCTGCTCGATCAGACCCGACGCCAGCATGTAAGCCGGCACGCAGATGACCATACCCAGCCACAGCGCCGCGAAATGCCACCAACGCCAGTTGCGCTGCGCCTCAGTGGTCGGCGCTAGGTCTTCGTTCCAGAGCTCATTGTCGGGCGCGCGCATGCCGCTCTCCGCGGGTGCGATCCATCCCCAGCGCGCCGGCCCCCGCCTCGACGCGACCTGACCTTACGGGCGGATCGCTCCGGCTGGCAATTGAGGTCGCCCTGGTCCTGAGCCGCGCTAACCCAGAGCTGCGTAAGCCAGCGTGGCCAGTCCGGCGCAGAAGACAAAGCTCAGCGCGACCAGCGTCGCCCGTCCCCAATCGAAACAAGGCCCTCCATGCCGCAGAACCGGCGGCGCGGGCTTGGTGATGTCGCAGGCACGAAATAGCACGGACTGGGATTCGCCCGTCGCGTAGGCGGTCTTCCTGGCCATGTGGGCCTCCCTGACGTTCACGCCTCTTCTGAGCGCGTGGCGTTAGGTTAACACCGCTCGCCTGTCCGGCGAATTGGCTGGGCGATCACTAGCGCGTGGGACGAATCTCCGGCGCCGCTCCTGCTTGCGGAAAGATCAGGAAAAAGGCGCCGCTCAGAGTTTGAGCAGGCGCCCAAATCGGAGGCCTTTAGTCCTTGTGCCCCGGCGTTCGGGGCGTGGACCAGGGATCGGACACATCCGCCAGCGCGACGTCGAGACAATCGACCGTCACGCGCATGTCGCCGCCGCCCGCGAAGGTCAACGTTACGACGCCGGCCGGAGGCTCCTCGGCAGGCTCGAAGCCAATGGACAGCAACTCGACGACGGCGCCCTTGGCGTCCCGGCGCAGATTGCGCGCCTGGACGCTCGAGACATCGCCGAACTGAAGCGCCGAACGCACCCGCTCGCCCTGCTTGCCCTTCCGCGCTTCCCAGCGGAAGCGATTGCAGGCGATGGTCAGGGTGCGAGCCTGAGCGTCCCATCGGATGTCGCCGATCTTGGCGATGGCGTCCTGAAGCGCTGCAGACAGGACCCCCAGGTCGTCGGCGTCGTGCGCCAGCAGGCGCAAGGGCTTGGCGGCCTCGGCCATGATCAGAGTTCCGCCTCGCCGTCGCCCTTGATGCGCCGCACCTGAGCCCCGCAGGCGCCCAGCTTCTCTTCCAGGCGCTCGAAGCCCCGGTCGAGGTGATAGATGCGACTGACCGTGGTCTCGCCGCGCGCGACCAAGCCCGCAATCACCAGGCTGACCGAAGCCCGCAGGTCGGTGGCCATGACCTCGGCGCCTTCCAGTTGTTCCACGCCGCGCACCCGCGCCTCGCCGCCCGACACCGAGATGTCAGCGCCCAGGCGCATCAGCTCCGGTGCGTGCATGAACCGGTTCTCGAAGATGGTCTCGCGGATCCGGCTCTCGCCCCTGGCCGTCGTCATCAGCGCCATGAACTGGGCCTGCAGGTCGGTGGCGAACCCGGGGAACGGCGCGGTTTCGATATCGACGGCGGTCAGGCGCTGGCCGTCGCGGCGGATGATGCACCCGTCAGCCGTCTCCTCAACGCCCGCGCCGGCTTCCTTCAGCTTGTCGAGCAAGGCGTCGATCAGGCCCGGACGCGCGTTGCTGAGACGCACCTCGCCGCCGGCCATGGCGGCCGCCACGGCGTAGGTGCCCATCTCGATCCGATCCGGAATGACAGCGTGCGTCGCGCCGTGCAGACGCGGAACGCCGGTGATCGTCACCGTCGGGGTGCCGGCGCCCTCGACCTTGGCGCCCATGGCGTTCAGGCACTCCTGGAGGTCGACGAGTTCCGGCTCGCAGGCGGCGTTGTGGATCACCGACACGCCGTCGGCCAGCACAGCGGCCAGCATCGCATGCTCTGTGGCGCCCACCGACACGAACGGGAAGGTGATCTCCGCGCCCTTCAGGCCACGCGGGGCCTGTGCGTAGACATAGCCTTCGTGCAAGTCGATCTTGGCGCCCAGGGCCTCGATGGCCTGCAGGTGCAGATCGACGGGCCGGGCCCCGATCGTGCAGCCGCCCGGCAGCGAAACCTTGGCTTGGCCCGAACGCGCCACCAACGGGCCCAGCACGTTGAACGAGGCGCGCATCTGGCGGACCAGGTCATAAGGCGCGAAGCCGCTGGTGATCTCCGGCGCATGGAGGAGGGTCTGCTGGCCGTCGGGGCCGTCGCTTTCGGTCACCTGCACGCCCAGACGCGTCAGCAGCTTGCCCAGAAAACGGGTGTCGGCCAGACGCGGCATGTTGGTCAGGCGCAGCGGCTCGTCGGTGAGCAGGCTGGCCGCCATCAGCTTGATGGCCGAGTTCTTGGCGCCGCTGACCGGGATCGTCCCGTTCAACTGCGCGCCGCCGATGATGGCGATGCGATCCATTAAGGTCCCTCGAACGCGCGGGGTGGGGACGCCGCGCGGTCAACATGTGAGGCGCGCCTTCTATCCGTTGCAAGAGGGCTTGCAAGGCCCTGCCGCTTAAATCGGCGCTGAGAGATCATAGGGACGCTCGTCGGGCCAGAACAGCGCGTGTGTGGTGCTGGCGAGGTCGATCGCCACCTGGGCCAGATCGATCGCCTTGCGAACCGCCGCCAGGCCATCCTCGCCGAACGCCGCCCTGCCATACTGGGTGTCGAACGGGCCGCCGTCGCCCGCGAGCCTCACCGCCACGGCCCAGCCTGCGCCGACAGGATTCGGAAACGGCGCAGACAACGCGAGGGTCAGGATTCGCCGCTGCCCGGTCGCGTGAGTTATCCCCAGCAACTTTCGAACGTCGTTATACGGCCCTGGCGCGGCTTCGGCCGCCGTGATCGCTGCGTCATCTTCGCCAGAATCCTTGCGCGACGCGGCTTTTCGCTTCCGGAGATTGGTTCGGAGGGCCTCCGCGAGCTTGGCTTCACGGGCCATCTTGTCGTCATTGATCGGCATGTTCCGGGGGTGCGGCGACAAAGTTGTTCGGTCAAGACGATTTTGGGCTTGGCGTTCGCGATTCTCCTCGCTATACGCCCCCTCCTCGTCGCCGCCGTAGCTCAGTGGTAGAGCGCATCCTTGGTAAGGCTGAGGTCGGCAGTTCAATCCTGCCCGGCGGCACCATGGGGACCCAAGCAAGTTTCGTTGCTTGGGTCCCCGCCATTCCGACGAGACTTCTCGATACAGTTTCAGGTACCCTACGCTCCCCAGCGTCGCCTTGCGGCTTGGGTACAGTCACAGGCGCGCCAAGAGATCGCGGCCAGGGACTGGCCGCGACGCGGGCGTGACACCGGCGTCCGTGGCGCCTCGGCTATGCGGTCTGATTGACGCGCTTCAGCCTCGCCATGGCGGCGAAAATCAGCACGCTGGTGACCAGCAACACCGCCGCCAGCGCCAGCATGGGCGCGAGATCGCTGCCGGTGGCGTCCCGCACCACGGGCACCAGATTCTGGGCGATGAAGCCGCCCAGGTTGCCCACCGCGTTGATCGCCGCGATACCGGCAGCGGCGCGCGGGCCGCTGAGGAAGCTGGGGGGCAAGCTCCAGAACACCGGCTGGGCGGCGAAGATCGCCGGTGCGGCGACGCACAGCATGGCGAACTTCAACGGCGCGCCAGGCACAATGACGCTCAGGCTCAGCGCCACCGCGCCCAGGAGGACAGGACCAGCGATGTGCCAGGCGCTGGCGCCGTGCCGGGCGGCGTGACGCGGCACAAACCAGAGCGCCACGGCGACGAATAGCCACGGAATGACGTTGATGAAGCCATTCACCGCGTTAGAGACCCCAAACGACTTTACGATCGTTGGAAGCCAGTAGCTGAGGCCGTAGGCGCCCAGCGGCATGCCGATATAGAGCCCGGCCAGCATCAGGACACGCGGATCAAAGATCGCCTTCCAGGCGCCGCGATGATCGTCGACCTCGCCCCCCCGCTCGGTCGCCAGCACCGAAGCCAGCCAGGACTTCTCGGCCTGGGGCAGCCAACCCGCCTGTTCGGGGCCGTTCGGCAGCTTCCAGAGCACGTAGGGCGCCAGGAGAACCGCCGGCATTCCGGTAACCAGAAAAACCCATTGCCAGCCCGCCAGCTCGAGAAAACCGTCCAGCCCGAGCAGAAGCCCGCCGACCGCCGCGCCGACCGCATTGGCCAGGGCGGAGGCGATCATGAAGAGACCCACCATCCGCGCACGATGCGCCTGAGGGTACCAGAGGGTCAGAACGTAGAGCACGCCGGGGAAGAACCCCGCCTCTGTCGCCCCCAGCAGAAAGCGCAGCACGTAGAACATCGCCGCGTTCTGGGTGAAGCCGAGCGCCAGGGTGACGAGGCCCCAAGAGAACATGATCCGGGCGAACCACACCCGGGCGCCCACACGCGCCAGGATCAGGTTCGAGGGCGCCTCGAAGAGGAAGTAGCCGATGAAGAACAGCGACGCGCCCAGGCCATAGGCGGCCTCGCTGAGTCCCAGCGCCTGCACCATGTCCAGCTTGGCGTAGGAGACGTTCTGCCGGTCGATATAGGCGATCAGGTACATCAGGCAGAACAGCGGCATCAGCCGCCGCGTCACGCGCCCGACGGTGGCGCGCTCCAGGTCACCGGAGGGATCGGACATCGAAGGTCTCCTAGGAAGCGCGACCCGCTTATGAGGCGCCGGGCGGCGGCGCGGTCGATTCGCGCTCGATGAGGTGGTGGTCGAGGATGTGGTCGGCGGCGAAAGGCGCGTCCGAGCGCAGCGCGCGGATCAGGCGGTCCAGCGCCACAGCGGCCATTTGTCGGACGGGCTGACGGATGGTCGTCAGGGGCGGCCAGAGCGTGGTGGCGACGGTCGTGTCGTCGAAGCCCACCACCGTCAGATCCGCCGGCACGTCGAGATGTCGCCGATGCGCAACCGAGACCGCTGCGGCCGCCATATCGTCATTGCTGGCGAAGATGGCCGTCGGCGGCGTATCGGCGCCAAGCAGGGCTTCAGCCGCCGCCAGCCCTGAGACGTAGGTGAACCCGCCTTGGGCAACGACCAGCTCGGCGCCGTCCACAGCCGCAATGGCCGCCCTGGCGCCCTCGAGACGCTCCGCGCTGGCCGTCTGGTCGGGGTTGCCCGTGATGAAGCCGATACGCCTGTGCCCCAGCGCCAGCAGGCGGCCGGTCATGGTGAGGCTGGCTTCTCGATCATCGATTCGCACATTGATGGCGTCAGCGACGGGCCGGGCCGCCGCAACCACCGCGATCGGAAGACCGGCGGCGCGCAAGATGTCGCGCGCCAAGGCGGACTCGCCGAGCGGAGGGGCCAATACGACGCCCTGCACGCCAGCGCTCACCAAGCTCTCCAGTTCGGGCGCGGACGGCGGGCGCCCTCCCTCCCCTCGAACGAGGATCAGGCGCGCGCCCGCGCTGGTCGCTTCCTCGAACACGCCGATCAGGAAGTCGCTCATGAACGCGGCGCTGGGATTGGAGTAGACCACGCCGATCCGGAGCTCGCCGTCCATGACGAGATTCCGCGCTGTGAGATTAGGCTGGAAGTTCAGCTCGCGGATCGCCGCCAGAACCGCTTGGCGTGTGTCTTCGCGAACCTTGGCCTCGTGGTTCAGGACGCGTGAGACAGTCATTCGCGAGACGCCCGCGCGCTGCGCGACGTCGGCCATGGTCGCCCCCCGGACGCGTTCCGGGCGGCTCAAGGGCTCACCCCGAAGAGGCGCTGGGCGCTGATCGCTCCGGTGTCCAGAATCGTCATCCAAACCTCGGTTCCCCCAATATCGAACAGCGGGGAATCCTTAGCGCAAAGAAAGGCGCCCGGACCACGGCTCGACGCAGGTCGACCGGATCCGGGCGAGGCCGCCCAGGGGAGGTGAAGGCGGACGGCCCTGGACGTCTTAGAAGGCGTAGCGGACACCCACGTGGTAGAAGCGACCCAGCAGGTCATACAGCGCGGGGTTGGCGTCCAGCCCCGTATTGGTCTGCGGAGACGGCGTCGGGTCACGGTTCAGCAGGTTGTCGACCTTGAAGTAGGCTTGAGCCCCATTGCCGAACTTGTAGGACGCGCTGACGTCGACATAGGTCGCGCCGCTCATCTTGTTGTAGTCGATCGTCGGCCTGTTGACCGTCGAGACCGGGCAGCTGCCTGCCTTGCACTCAACGTACTGGTTGCCGAACGTGCCATCGCTGAACCACCGCTCCTGAACGCTGAGGGCGAACCTGTCGTTTTCCCAGGACTGGATCGCCAGGAATTTCCAGTCCGGCGTGGCGCCGGAGTTCTGCCCCGCCGCGTCCGTCGCGATCGCGCCCGGGATGCCCGGATTGGTCACGAACTTGTGGGTGTTGGTCGCGAGACCCCGCACCGTGAAGCGGCCCGGAATGCTGGGCAACTCGAACCGATAGCTGCTCTCGATATCGAAGCCGCTGGTCTTGATCGAGGACAGGTTGAACACCTGCGCGTTGACATAGGGCGTCCCGGCCGACGGCGTGAAGTTGAAGGCGCCGCAGAACTGCGAGAGTCCTGAGTAGCAGAAGTTGACGATCTGCTGCGCGCCGAGGCTCGAAATGCCGCCGTTCAGCACGATGTTGTACCAGTCGACCGAAACGCTGAAGCCCGGCAACCACTGCGGGTTGGACAGCACCGCGCCGACCGTGAAGTTCTTGGCGATCTCGGGCTTCAGGTCAGGATTGCCGACGACGTTCTGCAGCACCAGCAGCGCACCGCCCGTGAACGGGTTGGTGAAGTTAGGCAGCGTGGTGGTGACCGGCGCGGCGTACAGCTCCGACAGGTTCGGCGCGCGGACGTCTCGCGAAGTCACCGCGCGCAGGCGCACGCCGTCGATGGGAGTATCCCAGGTGCCCCCGACCTTCCACGTATAGACCGTGCCCGAGGTGCTGTAATCGGTCCAGCGACCGGCCATGTTCAGGTTGGCCCGGCCCGCGGCTTCGGAATTGACCAGCGGGATGTTCACTTCGGCGTAGGCTTCCTTCACCGAGTACTTGCCGGCGCCCGAGTGATAGTTGCCAGCGTACCAGTTGGCGCCAGCCACGTTCAGGATCGGATCGGCGGGATAGTCGGCCGTGTACGGCGAGTCCGCCGCGCCGTCGCCATAGGGGTCGCCCTTGACGTGATACTGCTCCTGCCGCCACTCAGCGCCGAAGGCCAGCGAGATCGGGCCGGCCCAGCCGGTGAACGGTTCGCCGCTGAAGTTGATGCTGGCGACGTCCTGCTTCTGCACCGAGTGCTGATACGGGCCGTTCTTGGGCGTGATGTAGGCGAGCGCGGCCTCGCTGGGGCGCTGGCCGCCGAAGATGTTGATAGGAACGCAGCCGTTGGCGCGGGCCACGGGATCGGCGCAGACGATCTGGCCGCCGATCGTGGTAGCCTGGATGGCCTGACGGTAGCGCGGGTTCAGCATGATGTCGCGGACATGGATGTCCGTAGTGTTCTCGCCATGCTCGAAATAGGCGTCGTAGCGCCATTCCTTGCCGAGGGCGTTGAACTTGCCGTCAGCCCCGATGACGCCGCGATACTGCGTACGGGTGGGGTGGACGTTGATGTTGCGTGGCAGGAGGGCGTTGCTGGTGCCGTAAGTGAAGGTCGTGATGCCGTTGGCCGCGCACGCCGCGACGACCGACGCCGGCAGGTACGGGTTCGAGCAGGACATGGTCAGGCCGGTCGTGGCCGCGCCCGGATTGGGCTGGTTCATGCTCTCGACGCGCGCGGCGTTGAAGGTGGCATAGATCTGGTTGTTGTCATCCAGATCGTAGCCGATGCGGGCGTAGCTGTTCATCCGCTTCAGGCGCGACTGCAGCGACGTGCCGATGCCGACGTTGCCGGACAGATCCCCGCCGATGCAGAAGCCGCCCGACGAGAAGCAGCCGATCACCGCGCCGTTCGCGGCCTTGGACGGCGTGCCGCCGCCGTACTGGAAGGTGAACGGATTGCCCGCCTGGTCGAAGGCCGTCCCCTGCAGCGGCCCCGCGCTGATCAGGCCGTACTTGGTGTACTGATAGGCCTGCGCGTGCTCGCGATAGAGGTACTGCGGCGCGCCGTCGTTGGTGACGCCGCGGTTGATCAGCGTGGCGGTGGTGTACCAGTCGCGGCTGCCGGGTGCGTCTTCGCCGAAGCCGCCGGCGGGAACGCCCTCCTCCCAGTCATATTCCGCACTGACCTGCACATGCAGGCGATCGTCCATGAACGCCTTGCCGGCCGCCACCTGCGCCAGCCACTGGTGATTGTCGCCATAGGTGGTGACGCCCGCCATGGCGTTGGCCTTGAAGCCCACGAAGCGCTTGTTGGTGATGAAGTTGACCACGCCGCCGACGGCGTCCGAGCCGTAAGAGGCGGAGGCGCCGCCGGTCACCACATCGACCCGCTCGACCAGAAGCTGCGGGAACAGGCTGATGTCGGGAACACCGGTGACGTTGGCGGGCACCACGCGCTGGCCATCAAGGAGCGTCAGCGTACGGATGGTGCCCAGCCCCCGCAACGAGAAGGAGGAAAGGCCCTGTTGGCCGCTCGATGTGCTGAAGGTGCCCGTCGTGGCGCCCGTCGACCCCTGCAGCGATGGCAACTGCGTGATGGCGGTGAAGATGTTGGGCTGAGCGGCGCGTTCCAGGTCGGCCTGCCCCATGACCTGGGTCGGCGTCGGCGCGGTGAAGCCGGTCGACCGGATCCGCGTCCCGGTCACGACCACTTCAGAGACCGAACTGGCGCTGTCCGAAGGCGTCTGGACCGACTGGGCGTGGACCGATCCCGCCGCCATGATCGTTGCGAACGCGCTCGTCGCGAGCAAGGCGCTCAAGAAGGCCGATCCCCCTCGCGTGCTACCGACAGCACTCATCCTGAAAACCTCCCAAATTTCTCGTTGAGACCATCGTTCGATGACCTGAGGAGGACTGTGTCAGACGATGTGACCGCTAACTATACGACCATGGTCGTAGGCGCTCTGGGCCTGGCCGAAGGGCGCGCGCGAAGGCCCGGAGCCGGCTTGGGATCCGTTGAAGCAGGCCGACAGACGCCGCCTGCTGACTAGCGAATGGCGTAGAGCGAGTGATGGGTCAGAACGAACAGGGTCCGCCTGTCTTGCCCCCCGAAAAGGAGTTGCAGCGGCCGTTCCGGAACATCGATACGCCCGATCTCCCGTCCGTCGGGGCCGTACTGGAAGATCTGGCCGTTGGCGACGAACACATGGCCGTCCGCATCGACCGCGACGCTCTCGCCTCCCCGATTGGCGAAGACGCGCAAATCGACCAGCGCTCCGCCGGGCGCGACCTTACCGCTGTAGGTCTTGTTCTCAGAGGCGTTGGTCACAAAGACCCGTTCGCCGACCGCCCCGGTGATCAGGCCATGGGCCTGCAGCGAGTCCGCCCAGCGCCAGCCGACTCGGTCGACCGGCCCCTGCTTCCAGATGCGGAAGGCCGGGAGGGCAAGGCTCCCGTCGGGCGACACATAGGCCTTGGCCTTCGGCGTCCCGACGTCTCGCGCGAACATCTCGGCCAGGGTCGTGAACTGATCCTTGGAAGGATCGTATTGGTCCTTGAACTCGCCGTTGTTCCACCAGTTCGCAGGGAGCAGGGTCAGGGCCTGCTTATCCGTGGCCCAGGCGGTCGGGGCGATCATCGTGATCTGGTCGCGCGGACCGCGCGGATCGATCGAATAGACGCTGGCGTCAGGTCCGTACGAGGAGACAACCAGCAGATTGCCGGAGCGATCGACCGCTAGATTGGTCGGGTCCAAGGACTGGTCGCGCACGATCTCCAAGCCCTTGGCCTCGGTCCAGCGGTAGATGCGCTGGAAACGCTTCTCGATGAAGTACAGCGCGCCGTCGGAGGCGACGGCGGCGCCGGAGATTGACCAGAAGCCGGTCTCAAGCTTCTTCACGCGCGGATCGGCCGCTGGCGACACACCGGGGGACGGCGCGCCGGTCACGTCGAGAACCGCGAACTCGCGCTCGCGCACCTCCAGCTTGCGGGTCTTGTCCTGAATGGCGTTTTCGAACGGGAACTTGCTCGCGCGGAGATAGGTCCCGCAGCCTTGCGCGTCGCACAGCGCCACACCGCTCTCGGCGTTGATATGAACGTTTCGGAAGCGAATGTCGGTCGAGTTGAATAGCTTCACCGCCGTCTCGGCCGGATGGTACGACCGCGTCACCCGATAGCCATGATAGTTGGCGAACAGGATGTTGCGCGAGTTGCGCACCTCCAGCGACACCGCGTCTGGTCCATCGCCGACCTCCTGTTCGGTCTGCGGCGCGAGGAACTCCCAGTTCTCCACATTGTCGAGCACGAACTCGTTGCGAACGTGGTGCTCGACCGAAACCTCATAGACGCGGCCCGGCGTCTTGGTGTCGCTGATGTAGAACCCCGCCGAGGCGAAGGTGTTCGGGCTCCAGACGTTGGCGAAGGTCCCGCCGCCGCCGTCGGTCACCCAGATGCTGGGGTACTGGGCGTCCCATCGCCCGTCAGCCACGGGATCGCCGCTGCGCGCTTGCGCCGCGCTGAGGGGCTTTCCGTCGGCGGTGGGCGTGCCGCCACCGCCCATAATCTTGACGTCGGTGACGAGCGAGGCCTCGCCCGACCGCCATAGCAGCGCCGAGGCTCGGGGATTGATGCGGCCGGTGAACAGGCCAATCCCGGAGACGATGTTGTCGCCGCCCTTGGGACTCTCAAGGATCGGCCGCACCGCGCCCACCCCGGCGTGGCGGGGATTGTTGTCCGGAATGACCAACTGGGTCAGGGCTGGATGCAGCCCGATCAGCACGGTGTCCGGTCGCAGCTTCAGGGTGTCGGAGACCTTGTAGAAGCCGAACGGCAGATACAGCACGCGGTGGGTGTCGATCGCGCTTTGCAGCGCGGCGGTGTCGTCGGTGGCGCCGTCGCCCTTGACGCCCAGCATCTTGACGTTGGTCCACTCGCGCATCGGCGGCGTCGACCGCAAGGCGGGCGCCGACAGTGGGGGCAGCGCCTTGAGCGGCGCGATGTCGGCGATGGTCTTGTACTGCCCCATCTGACCCAGGCCCGGCAGGGTCAGGCCGTAGGTGAAGGATCCCACCCGATAGGCGCGCCCCTTCCCCGCGACGGTGCGACCGCTGTCGCGGAAGCGGGCGAAGGTCGGGGTGTTGGCGGCGACGGCGTTGTCGAAGCCCACCTGCGTGAAGACGTTGTCCTCGCTGGAGATGACGACGCCGGCCTTGGAGACGTTCTCGAAGCGGACGTTCTTGCCCCACAGGCTGTCGCTATAGCCACGGTCGATATCGATCCCAATGGGCGTGTTCTTGATCGCGACGTTGATGAGGGTGAGGTCGACCTCGTGCTCCCGGATCGCAGCGTCGCGTTGCCCATCGAACGTGGAGTCCATCAGCGTGAACTGCCAGGCCGGCGAGGTCTTTTCGGTGACGATGCCGTACCGACCACCGCGGAAGTGAACGTCCTGCATGACGTTTCCCGCCTGATAAACCCCGGCGAAGCCCGACCCGATGCGGAACTCCATGTGGCTGAGAAAGGCGTGCTGCGCCATGCGGAACCGAGCGCCTGCGGCCGCCGGGTTCCCCTCGCCGATCTCGATGTCGATGTTGCTCATCGACGAGTAGAAGGTTCCCGAATTGGCGTCGCGGACCTTCGCGCCGACAGGACGAGCGGTCGGGACCGGTACGGGTATGTCACCGACCGCGTACTGGTCATCGCCGGTGAAAATAACCATGGTTCCAACGCCTTCCTGAAACCCGGGCGTCTTGGCGCCGAGCAGCAGGACGGGGCGCGTGGGGCCGACGCCAAACACGCGAACGCCCGGCGGGACCAGCAGGCTGCGGGTCAGCCGGTAGCGACCTGAGGGCAGCAAGACCAGCCCGTGCCCGGTCTTGTCGCGCGCCGCGCTGAGCGCACTCTGGATGGCGTCGGTGTCGTCGGCGCGACCATCGCCGATAGCCTTGACCCTGATCGCGCGCGGTTCGTCGGGCGCAACGGGAAAGACGGAGTCCGCCGCGAGGGCCAGGGCCGTCGGACTGGCGGTGGCCAGGAACGCCGCCAACAGGATCGCTTTCATCTCGCCCCCCAAGAACTGCCTCAGGGATTGATAGAGCCCCGGACGGCCTCCACCACCCACGACCATGGTCTTAGTTACCCGCCGCCGATGCGCCGGTAGAAATCCTGACCGAACCCCGCGTGTCGCCTTGTCGACACGTCCGTCGCCCCGCAAACACCAGGGACGCCGCTTGTCGCCGCCATCCAGTCCTCTCGCGCCGTCCGGGCTCGCCGTCATCGCCATGGGCGTGAGCGGCAGCGGAAAATCGACCTTTGGGCCGCTCCTCGCTCAGAGGCTGGCGTGCCGCTTCCTCGAAGGCGACGCATTCCATGATCCCGCCGCGATCGCCAAGATGCGAGCCGGCCGCCCGCTGACAGATGACGATCGCTGGCCATGGCTCGATCGCCTGGGCGCCGCCGTTGGCGAGGCCGTCCGCTCGGGCGGGACGGCGGTCGCCGCCTGCTCGGCCCTGAAGCGCCGCTATCGCGAGCGCCTCGTCGCGGCGATCGACGCCCCGACCCGGTTCATTCTGCTGGAAACAGAGCCTGAGGAGCTTATCAGACGCCTCACCCAGCGCGCTGGACACTACATGCCGTCCAGCCTGCTGGGCAGTCAGTTAGCGACACTGGAACGCCCTGGCGCGGACGAACCTGTGCTCTGCGTGGACACGACCGTTTCGCCAGAGCGCCTGTGCGAACGGGTAGAGGCCTGGCTGACGCGCGAAGCTGCGGACGTTCGCCCACGCCCCAGCCTAGGGCATCAGCCGCTTTCGCCCGCAGGATAGATGCCAGCGCATGGCCAGCGCCGCGCTGTCGCCGTCCTGAGCCCGGATCGCGTCCACGATCATCTCATGCTCGCGCATCATCTCGCGGATGACCTCCGGCGGCCGCGAACGGGAGATGTCGACACCGGCCCGCATGATCTTGTCCACGTCGGCCTCCAGCGCCTCGAAAGCGACGAGGAAGGCCGGGTTGGCGGTGGCGCACACGATCCGGCGGTGCAGTTCCATGTCCTCGGCGTGCGCGGGGGCGCTCGACAACAGGGCTGAGCGTAGATCCTCCAACGCCGCCTCGATCAACCCCATTTCCTCGGGCGAGCGCCGCACCGCCGCCAGCCGCGCAGCCTCGGCCTCAAGCACAAAACGCACCTCATAGCTGCCCAGCGTCGCCGGCAGCTCGGAAAGCGGCATATAGGCGCCGAGCTTGTCGGACGGGCGGTTCTTCACATATGAGCCCGCCCCCCGGCGAGCCTCGGTGATGCCGTCGGCGGCGAGGCGGACCAGCGCCTCGCGGATCACGGCCCGCGACATGCCGAACATCTCCGCCAACCGCGCCTCCGACGGCAGACGGTCGCCCGTCTCAAGGCCATCGCGATTAATCAGCTCGACAATGCCCGTATAGGCTCGATCCGCCAGACGGCCTTCGCTCATGCGCACCTCCTTTGCATCTCACCATCGGGCCGTTTGCGTCGCACGCAAAGGGCTCGCGCGCCCTGGGTTCGCCCCTCGTTCCCGAAGCTCCGAAACCTGTATGACAGATTTTCACCCCAAAAGGCACTTGAGCGAAATGTTCGCGCGAACATTGCTCACCGCCCTTGAATTTGTCTGACAGATATAGCATTCATCTGCAGGACGATCCGGAATCGCCCACGCTTGGGCGAGCAAACAAGCAGCGGACGCGAGGCCGCGAGGCCTCTGGGTGGAGACAGAGGGGTTCGGGAATGACGATGGAAATCCGCGCCGCCGACCGAGATTTGGGCACGGTGCTGGGCGGGCTGACCCCGACCCAACTGAAAGTCCTTGAGGGTGTGAACTCAGGACGGCTCAACAAGCAGATAGCCTATGATCTCGGGATCGCCGAAGCCACGGTCAAGGCGCACATGACGGCGCTGATGCGCAAGCTCAACGTCCAAAACCGCACCCAGGCAGCCTTGGCCGTACGGGCTCTCCGCGCGGCCGACTGAACGGGCGCGACGCCCAAAAAGCGCGCGAGGTAGACCCCGTCGCCAGGCTCGGGTGACACCACCCAAGCCTGGCGGAGACCTTAGCCCAGCGACGTCTTGTAGAGCGTAAGCAGCTCGGTCCAGGCCTTCTCGGCCGCAGGCTCGTTGTAGGCTTGGCTGCCCGGGACGGTCCAACCGTGGTTGGCGCCCACATAGACCTCGACCGTGGCCTTGATCTTCGCTTCGGCGAAGGCGGCCCTGAGTTTGTCTTTCGAAGCCGGATCGCGCTTGTCGTCGTTGTCGGCGACGGCGACGAGATAGTTGGCTTTCGTCTTCGGAATCAGCAGCTGCGGGCTATCGGGTCCCTCTGCGGTCAGGCCGCCACCGTGGAAGCTGGCCACCGCACCGATCCGCGAGGGGTTCGCGCCGGCGGTGCGGAAGGCCAGCGGGCCGCCCATGCAGTAGCCCTGGACGCCGACCCGCTTGGCCTTGTTGGTCTGCGGCTGGGCGTCGAGGAAGGCCACAAAGGCCACGGCGTCGGTGACCGCCGTGGTCGGCGTCACCGTCCTGGCGAGGGCCGAGATGGTTTCGCGATCCTGCGGATTGGCGAAGCTCATCGCCCCCTCCATCACCGGCGCCTTCTTGGTCCGGTAGTAGAGGTTCGGGACCAGCACGACATAGCCCGACGAGGCCAGACGACGAGCCATCTGGCGGAAGACCGGGCGCAGGCTCCAGATATCGGGCCACACGAGCACCGCCGGCCACTTGCCCTTCCCCTTGGGGTGGAACAGCACCGCATCCGCCAGGCCGTCCGGCGTCTTCACCTCGACATCCTTCTCGACGACGGAGTCGTCGGCGTGCGCGACCGTGGCCACGCCGGTCAGCGCGGCGGTCAGCAGGCCAAACCTGCGGCGCGAGATCGTCGGATCCTGAATGAGGCCGGGATGGATTTCGTCATCGCACATGGCGGTGTCCTCCTGATTGGGACCGGCACGCTATAACCGCGTTATCCGTTCGCCTATCCACTTTACCCAGGCGCTGAGTAGGTCGCCTTGCCGGGCACGAGCAGGTCCTGTTTACGAGCGTCGCACACCGCGTAGCTGAAACCGGACTGGATCGCCCAGGCTCCCACCTCGCCTGCCTTGTTTACGGCCAGGAAGCCGACCTGGATGTCCTTGGCGTGAGGCTTCTTCTTCAGGATCCGCTCGACGGCTTCGCGACAGGCCGCCTCGGGCGACCGCCCCTGGCGCATCAGCTCCACCACCAGGAAGCTGCCAACGTTGCGGATGACTTCCTCCCCCACCCCGGTTGAGGTCGCGCCGCCGACCTCGTTGTCGACATAGAGACCCGCGCCAATGATCGGACTGTCACCGACGCGACCACGCATCTTCCAGGCCATGCCGCTGGTCGTACAGGCGCCGGCGACATTCCCCTTCGCGTCGATGGCCAGCATGCCGATGGTATCGTGATTGCCCGCCCCGCCAGGCGTGCCGAGCTGCCCGGTGGTCTTGCCGTAATCGGAGACCTCGCTGTTAGCGCGAGGCTGATACTTGGCGTCCCTCTTCCACGCCTCCCAGGCGGCGCGAGACTCCGCTGTCAGAAGCTCCTCGCGGGGGAATCCCTGCTCAAGGGCGAACTGCAGCGCGCCGGCGCCGACCAGCATGACGTGAGGCGTCTTTTCCATCACGCGACGCGCCACCGAGATCGGGTGCGCGATATGCTCCAGCGCCGCGACAGCGCCGCAGTTGCCCAGCTCGTCCATGATGCACGCGTCCAGCGACACATGGCCGTCCCGGTCGGGATATCCGGCGCGTCCGACGCTGTGGTTCTTCAGGTCCTGCTCGGGAACCCGCGCGCCCGCCTCGACGGCGTCGAGCGCTCGGCCGCCTGCCGACAGCACGGACCAGGCCGCTTGGTTCGCCGCGACGCCAAAGTCCCAGGTCGAGATGACGCCAGGCCCAACCAAGCGGACGGCGCTTTCCGCGCCGCGTGCGCTCGCGGTGCTCAATATCGCCGAACCCGCAAGGGAAGCGCCGATCAGACCTCTACGATTCAACATCCATGTGCTCCAAGAAAGCCGGATCGAATCCGTAACACGGCCTGGAGTTGACCATGACCGCCAAGCGCGTTCTTCTCGAAGTCTGTGTGGATACGCCCGCAGGACTAGCGGCGGCGATCGCCGGGGGCGCTGATCGGATCGAACTTTGCGCGGCGCTGACACTTCAAGGCCTGACGCCGGCGCCGGGACTGATGGCTAAGGCCGCCTCGGCGCCGATCCCCGTCTATCCGATGATCCGGCCGCGCAACGGCGACTTCTGCTACGACGACGGCGACCTCGATGCGATGCTGCGGGACATCGACGCGGTGCGGCGCTACGGCCTCGCCGGGGTCACGATCGGCGCCAGCCGCCCCGACGGGGCCCTGGATATCGAGACCCTGCGCGCGCTGGTCCGACAGGCTGACGGGATGGGCATGACGCTGCACCGGGCGTTCGATCTGGTTCCCGACATGTCCGAAGCGCTGGAGATCGCTGTGGAGATGGGCTTCGAGCGGATCCTAACGTCCGGCGGCGCCCTGACCGCCGAGGCTGGCGCAGAAAAGATCGCTGCTCTGGTCGAACAGGCCGCCGGCCGCATCGGCATCCTGGCCGGCGCGGGGGTCAGGCCTGGAAACATCGCCGAACTTGTCCGCCGCACGGGCGTTCGTGAAGTCCACGGGTCGTTCGGCGGCCCGATCCCGGGCGCCGAACCGGGTTCGAAGCTGGGCGCGATGGGCTTCGTGCCGCCCGAACTGCGCGACACCGATCAGGTGGCGGTCGCGGAGGCCGTTCGGATCCTCCGCGCGCTCTAACCTTCGATGATGTGCGGAATAAACCGCGAGCGGTCGCGGGTCACGCGGCCACGATCCTCGCGCACGCCGACGCCGGCGGGCTGCTCGCCAATGACCCATGAGCCGATAACAGGATAGTTCACGCCGAACCGCGGCGGCGGCTTCAGCTCCTGACGGATCCAGCCTTCAGCGCCGTAGCCCTGGTCGAGCACCCTGCCCTTGCGGCCATCTTTCCACAGCTCGATGTTCGCGCCCTCGCGGCTAAACAGCGGCTTGCGGGCGTAGCTGGTCCCCAGACGTTCGATCTTGGGATCGTCGTCGAAATAGGTCTCCAGCAGGTTCGGGTGCCCCGGATACCGCTCCCAAAGCAGAGGCAGCATCGCCTTGTTCGACAGAACCGCCTTCCAGGGCGGCTCAAGGAACAAGGTCTTGGAGCCCGCGATATTCGCCGCGTACGGCTCTCGCAGCATGTCCTCCCAGGGATACAGCTTGAACAGCGCGCCAATGATGTAGTTGTCCTGGTCGACGAAACGGCCGTCAGCGTCGAGACCAATCGCCGTCGTCGGCACGAACTTCGGTTCAAGCCCCGCCAGCCGCCCCATGTCCTCCAGGAAGCGCACCGTCTGACGGTCCTCGACGAAGTCGGGGTCGCTGGCGAAGTGGACGAAGCCGCCGCTCGGGAAGATCGCCTTGAACTGTTCGGCGAGTTGATCGTGCAGGCTGTTGAACTGGTCAGTATCCGCAGACAGCGCGCCCTGCTGGATCATGTCCTCCAGCCACAGCCACTGAAACACCGCCGCCTCATAGATGCTGGTCGGCGTGTCTGCGTTGTACTCGTAGAGCTTGGGCGGCCCAGCCCCGTCGTAGAAGAAGTCGAACCGGCCATAGAGCGACGGATCGCGCGCCTTCCACGAAGCCGCGACCAGGTCACGTGCGGCCTCCGGGATCTGAAGGCGCGCCATCAGGGCGTCGCTTTTGACCGCGTCATCCACCAGATCCAGGCACAGCTTGTGCAGCGCCTCGGTCGCGGGCTCCAGATGCCCCTCGACCTCTTCCAGCGTGAAGGCGTAGGCCGCCCGCTCGTCCCAGTAACGACGGCCATCGGCGTGATGCCAGGTGAAGCCGACCGCCTCGGCCTTGGACTTCCAGTCCCGCCGAGGCTTGAGGGTCAGACGGCGCATCAGGCGTTCGAGCCGTCCCGACCAACCTTCTGCTTGTCCTCGATGGCCAGCATCGGCGCCGGCAGGGCCTCGTCCTTCGGAGCCATCAGGCGCGCCAGCACGTCCTCGGCGCCGCTCGCGCCCGGCAGGATGCCCGCCGCCGCGAGCTTGGCGTCCAGATCGGCGCCGGTCTTGCGGTCCTCCGACTCGCTGTGCAGCCGGAACTGCTCTTCCCGAACCGCCTGACGCTCCTTAATGCGCTTGAGGCTATCGGCAGCCGAGCCCACCACGCCGCTGGCCGAACCCGAGCGCGAGATGACGGCGGCCTGGGCCTTCTGGACGCTTTCGTTGACCTTGACGATCTCGATCTCGCGACGAAGCGCCTCGACCTTGGTGTCGGTCTGGGCGATCACCGTGCGCAGCTTTTCCTCGGCCGCGCGCAGCTCGTTCATCTGCGTCGCCTTCTGGCCCGCGTCCTTTTCAAGGTCGGCGATGCGCTGAGCAACTTCCAGAGCCAAGGCCTGGTCGCCCTTGTTCATCGCCGCGCGGGCCGAGGACTCGTACTTGCGCGACTGATCGGTCAGTTGGGCGACCTCGGTCTCCAGCGAACGGCGGCGCGCGACCAGTTTGGCCAGCTCGTCGCGGGCCTTGCCCTGGGCGGTGTCGGCGTCGCGAATCTCCTGGTCCAGGATGCGAAGGGCGTTGGCGTCCACCACGGTCTGCGCGCCGTCATGCGCCGCCCCGCGGAACAGGGCCGAGAGCTTGCTCCAGATCGACATTCGAAGTTCTCCGGTCTCTGTCGTTTAGGCAGCCGCCACGCGGCTCTTTTCGAAGGAATCGCGCAGGTCGCTGGCGGCGGCGATGGCGTTGTCGGCCAGGGTACGCAGCTCGATGACCAGCGTTTGCAGGGTCGTCTTGGACGAGATTTCCCCCATGAGCTCGTAGTAGTCGCGGCCCTCCACCGTGGTGATGCCGAAGTTCGACAGCGGCACGATCTTCTGGGCCTTGAGCAGGAATTCGTTGAACGCCGCGCGATCATTCTGTTCGTCGCACGCCCACAGCAAGGTCGAGACGACCAGTTGCAGCGCGCCGCCGCTGACATAGATCGGCAGATCGCCGAACTCGTGCATGACCACCATCAGCACGGGCTCCACACCCTCGACGACCGTCACGGTCATCTCGTCCTCGCGCACGAGCGCGCTTTCCACTAGCGCATCGCGCAGGGTGTGGATCGTCCAGGCGGTGTCGATAACGGAGTCCATGTGTCTGACGCCCTTGGGGGGATGGGGATTGGTCTGCAGCGTCGGTCCGCGAACCGACTCCACGACGATGGCCTGTACGGCTGAAAGAATGTCGGGCTTGCACGCCGCCGGCGCCCAGACCTCGATTTTCACGAAGCCGGCGTTCCGACGGGCTTCACGCCACGCTCGGGTTCTTTGAGCGGCCTGAGCGCTTCTCGTCGGTTTAGCAGGCATGCGCAACATGTACGCATAACATGTACGCTTGACAACCCATCGTTGGGCGTCATCCTGCGGCCGACTTCACCCGAGAGCAAGCCCGCTTTCGGCAGCCCGGCGTCGCCCTGCAGATAAGCGACCCGGCCCAGTATTCGAGGGCTCGCGGATCGCGATGTTCGGAAAACTCTTCGGCCGCAAGGACGAGCCCTCGCGTCTCGCCCTGCCCATCATCCGCAACGTGACGATTGGCCGGACTGTGGTGCTGGACCCGCTGGCCTGGCGACGGCTGGGCGCGGAGACCAAGTTCGCCCTCGACCGCGATACGCTGGAGATCACGGCGCAAGGCCTGATCCAGCTGAACGACGGGGCCTTCGTTCATCGGTTCTACACCGACGACGAGATCCTGTTCCAAGTCGTGTCGGACGACCGTGAGGGACAGAAAGCCAACGACTTCACGCTGTTCGCGCCGTGGGCCAGCGAATACCCCGCCGACCGGACGGACCATGAGCTCTGGAACCAACGCCTGCGGTCTCGCACGTTTCAACCCGAAGGCCTGCCGGCCTACACGCGCCTTTGGTTCGGCGACGACGCGGAGCAGCAGGAACCCGTGACCCTTTGGGAAGACGTTTATTACGCGCGCGATGCCGACATGCCCGACCGCCGTCTGTTCCAGACCGCTATGCTGTTCCACCGAGACCTGCTCGGGGGTGACGGGCGCGAGCTGCTGCTGGCTCTGACCCTGGAGCCCGAGGACAGCAAGGACATCAGCCACGAGACCATGATTGGCCTGCCTCTATCGGTGGGCGAGTTCCGAGCCTGAGCTTTGACAATTCACTCGTCCGGTCGCCACGCGCCGGTCGAACGGCCTTCTTGGGGAGAGCCAATCAGATGTTCGACTTCATCGGTTTCAAGGCAGGGGCGGTGGCCTTCCTGCTGGCCTTCGTGGTGGCAGGCCTGTTCACCATCGCCTTCAAGTACATCTACCAGTGGGTGACGCCGTACAACGAGCGCGCCCTGATCCGGCAAGGCAACACCGCGGCCGCCATCGCCCTGGCCGGCGCCTTGATCGGCTATGTTTTGCCGCTGGCCTCGGCGCTGAGCCATACGGTCAGCCTGCCCGAGTTCGCAGCGTGGGCGACGCTCGCCGGTGTAATCCAGATCGCGGCCTTCACCGGCGTTCGCATTGTCGCCCTGCCCGACGTCAAGGCCCGCATCGAGAACGGCGAGGTCTCGATCGGCGTCTATCTGGCGGGCATCTCCATCGCGGTCGGCCTGCTTAACGCCGCCTGCATGACCACCTGAGGATCTCGTCATGACCGCTCCTCGCAAGCGCTCCAACTCGCTGAAGCTCAGCACCATGCTGGCCGGCGCGGCCTCGCTGACCCTGGCGGGCTGTGACGATCCCTCGCCACAAGCGAGCTGGGATCCCAACCGCGGCGAAAAGGTGGAGGCGTTCAGCTACAAGAGCCTCGCCGAATGCCAGGTGGCCAACGAGGTCTCCGACGAACAGTGCGCAACGTCCTGGGCCGCCGCCCAAAAGGACGACGCCGAAAAGGCGCCGCGCTACGATGCGCGCGCCACCTGTGAAGAGGCCTACGGGGCTGGGAACTGCGTACCCCGCACTGAGAACGGGCAGAGCTTCTTTGGGCCCATGCTCGCCGGCTTCGTGATCGGCCGCATGTTGGACGGCGGCGGCGGCTACTATCGCGGTACCGGCATGTACCGCCGGGATGATCGCGACGGCGGGGGTTATTACTCCACCTGGGGCGGACGCCTCGGCCGCGACTACGGCACCGGCAAGACGGTCATCAGCAAGACCAGCATAGATCCGCCGGACGTGATCCGCAACGCGCCGCCCAAGGTCCAGACGCGGACCTCGGTCGTGTCACGCGGCGGCTTCGGCGGCGGGCGCAGCTACGCCAGCAGCAGCGGCTTCAAAGGCGGGTTCGGCGGTTAAGCCTGAAGGGCTCAGGCCCAGCCTTCGTCCACGAGGCGCCGGGCCAGGGCCCGGGCCGCCATGACGACATCGCTCCAGGTCACGTCGAACGCCGTTTCGTCACCATAGTAAGGGTCCGCCACGGCCCGTCCTGCGTGGCCTTCCACCAGGTTCAGCAACAGCCCCACCTCGGCGGTCGCGTCAGCCGGCGCGACGTTGAGCAGGCCGCGCAGGTTGTCGTGATCCAGCGCATAGATGTGGGTGAAGAGTCGGAAGTCTTCGGCTCGCACTTGGCGCGCGCTCAGCCCACTGATGTCGACGCCATTGCGACGCGCCACGGCGATCGCGCGCGCGTCTGGAGCCTCGCCCTTGTGCCAACCGCCGGTGCCGGCGCTGTCGGCGGTGACGTCCAGTCCCAGCCGCTCGGCCTCCGCGCGAAACGCGCCCTCGGCCAGGGGAGAGCGACAGATATTGCCCATGCAAACAAAGAGAACCGCCGCCCGCGCCATCAGGCCTTCCCCCAACCCCCGCCCCCCGGCGTTTCGATGACAATCACATCGCCCGGCGTCACCGCCACGAGGTCGGTCGCGCCCAGGGCTTGAACCTGACCATCGGCGCGCTCGACCCGCGCAGATCCCAGAGCCCCGGCCGCCCCACCCTGCAGCCCGAACGGCGCCACCCGGCGGCGGTTCGACAACAGGGTCGCGGTCATGGGTTCGCGGAAACCGATCTTGCGAACCACGCCGTCACCGCCCCGGTTCGCGCCCGCCCCACCAGAGCCGCGCCGGATCGAGAAGGCCTGGACCAGCACGGGATAGCGCGCTTCCAACACCTCGGGATCGGTCAGGCGGCTATTGGTCATATGGGTTTGGACCGCATCGGTCCCGACGAAGTCAGGCCCTGCGCCCGAGCCGCCGCAAATGGTCTCGTAGTACTGTCGGCGATCATCGCCGAACGTGAAATTGTTCATCGTGCCTTGCGCCGCCGCCATGACGCCCAGGGCGCCATAGAGGGCGTCGACCACCACCTGGCTGGTCTCGACATTGCCCGCCACCACCGCCGCTGGATAGCGCGGGCGCAGCATCGAGCCCTCGGGGATCACCAGCTCGACCGGCCGCAGGCAGCCGTCGTTCATCGGGATTTCGTCATCGACCAGCGTGCGGAAGACATAGAGCGCCGCCGCCCGGCAGATCGAGGCCGGGGCGTTGAAGTTGGTCGGGACCTGATCGCTGGTGCCCGTAAAGTCGACGCGCGCGGTGCGGGCGGCTTGGTCGACCGTGATCGCGACCTTCACCACCGAGCCGTCGTCCAGTTCATAGGCGAAGTCGCCGCTTTTCATCGTCGCCAGCACGCGGCGGACGGCCTCTTCGGCGTTGTCTTGGACATGAGCCATGTAGGCTTCAACCACGTCCATGCCGAATTCGTCGACCATCCCGGTCAGGGCCTCGGCGCCCCGCGCGCAGGCCGCGATCTGGGCCTTTAGGTCGCCGATGTTCTGGTCCGGATTGCGCGCCGGCCAGCGGCCCGAAGCCAACAGCGCCCGCGTCTCGGCCTCACGGAAGCGGCCGCCTTCGACCAGCAGGAAGTTCTCGATCAGAACCCCCTCTTCCTCGACGGTGCGGCTGCTGGGCGGCATGGACCCCGGGGTGATCCCGCCGATGTCGCCCTGGTGACCGCGCGCGGCGACGTAGAAGCGAAGCGCGCCCTCCGCGTCAAAAACCGGCATGACCACCGTCACATCCGGCAAGTGGGTGCCGCCGTTATAGGGCGCGTTGAGCATGTAGACATCGCCGGGCTGCACGCCACGGCCATCGCTGCGCCGCGCCTCACGGATCGCCCGCACGCTGTCGCCCATCGAGCCCAGGTGCACGGGCATGTGCGGGGCGTTGGCGATCAGGTTTCCATCGCGATCGAACAGCGCGCACGAGAAGTCGAGGCGCTCCTTGATGTTCACCGAATAGGCGGTGTTCTGCAGCGCGAAACCCATCTCCTCGGCCACGGCCATGAAGAGGTTGTTGAACACCTCCAGCATCACCGGATCGGCATCCGTGCCGATGGCCTTGCGGCTCGGCAGGGCGACGACCCGCTCAAGCACCAGGTTCAGATGAGCATCGACGGTCGCGCGCCAGCCGGGTTCGACCACGGTGGTGCCCGTAGCTTCGCGGATGATCGCGGGCCCTGGGACCTCGGCGCCGACCGCCAGCGCTTCACGGTCGAACACCGGCGTCAGACGGACCTCGCCAGCCATCCGGACCTCGACCGTCGCCAGGGCCACCGGCTCGGCGCAGCGAGCCTCGCCGCCAAAGCTAGGACGCGCCCCGGAGTTCGGGTGACCGATCGCCTCTACCGACAGGGTTTCGACCACCAGTGGCGTCGTCGGCGAGGTGAAGCCAAAGCGACGCTGGTGGAGCTCTTCGAAGGTCTCGCGGACGCGGTCATCAAGCAGCGTGACCAGCGGCGTGTCCGTGCCAGCGTACTTGACCCGCAGGCTGGCCACGGTCTCCAGCGACGCCAGCGGAACATCCTGCGCGCGCAGCGCGGCTTCCGCCTCGGCGGCGAGGCGTCCGGCGCGCTCGGCCAGATCATCGGCCTCGTCCAGAGGTCGCTCAACCGTCTCCTCGCGGATCAGCCGCAGGTCCGCCAGCCCCATGCCGTAGGCCGAAAGCACCCCGGCGAAGGGGTGGATCATGACCTTGGTCATGCCCAAGGCGTCGGCCACCAGGCATGCGTGCTGCCCGCCCGCCCCACCGAAACAGGCCAGGACATAGCGGGTGACGTCATAGCCCCGCTGGATCGAGATCTGTCGCACGGCCTTGGCCATGTTCTCGACGGCGATGGTGACGAAGCCCTCGGCGACCTCCTGCGGGGTCATCACGCGGCTGGTCGCGGCGGTGATCTGCGCCGCCATGGCCTCGAAGCCGCGCGTGACGGCCGCGACGTCGAGCGGCTGATCGGCGCCCGGGCCGAAGACCTTCGGGAAGAACTCGGGCCGCAGCTTGCCCAGCATGACGTTGCAGTCGGTGACGGTCAGCGGCCCGCCCCGGCGATAGGCCGCCGGACCCGGGACAGCCCCAGCTGAGGCCGGTCCCACCCGCAGCCGCGCGCCGTCGAAGCTGCAGATTGAACCGCCGCCCGCCGCCACGGTGTGGATGTTCATCATTGGCGCGCGCATCCGCACGCCCGCCACGACGGTCTCGAAAGCCCGCTCGTACTCGCCGGCATAGTGGCAGACATCGGTCGAGGTGCCGCCCATGTCGAAACCGATCACCCGGTCGAACCCCGCCTCGGCCGCCGTCCGCGCCATGCCGACCACGCCCCCGGCGGGGCCGGAGAGGATGGCGTCCTTGCCCCGGAAGGCCCGGGCATCGGTCAGACCACCGTTCGACTGCATGAACAGCAGCCGCGTGTCGTGGCCCAGCGCGCCCGCGACCTGGTCGACATAGCGCCGCAGGATCGGCGACAGATAGGCGTCGACCACCGTCGTGTCGCCCCGCCCGACCAGCTTCATCAGCGGGCTGACTTCATGGCTGACGGAGACTTGGGAAAAGCCGATCTCGCGGACGATCGCCGCGACCCGCGCCTCGTGATCGGTGAAGCGGAAGCCGTGCAGCAGCACGATCGCCACGGCGCGGAAGCCGGCGTCGTAGGCGGCTTGCAGGTCGCGCCGCGCGGCGTCTTCGTCCAACGGACGCAGCACCAGGCCTTCGACACTCACCCGCTCGTCGATCTCGACGACGCGGTCGTAGAGCGCCTCAGGCTTGACGATATGGCGGTCAAACAGTTTAGGCCGCGCCTGGTAACCGATCCGCAGGGCGTCCGCATGCCCCTTGGTGATCGCCAGGACCGTCAGCTCGCCTTTGCGCTCAAGGAGGGCATTGGTGGCGACGGTCGTTCCCATCTTCACCGCATCGATGCGCGCGCCATCAGGCAGTAGCGCTCGGACACCCGCCACGGCGGCGTCGGCATAGTGCTCTGGATTCTCCGACAGCAGCTTGTGGGTGACGAGCGACCCATTAGGCCGACGCGCGACGATGTCGGTGAAGGTGCCGCCCCGGTCGATCCAGAACTCCCAGCCGCGCGCGGTTTGGTCGGTGGCGGTCATGAGATGGCTGGACTCCCTTCGTGCTCCTCCCTTACCCGCCATCCTTCATCTCGTCATCCCGGCCGCCCGGGATGACGAGGTTGTAGGCGCCTACTTCAAGACCCCCAGCAACTCCGCCGCCTGCCACAGGCCCAGCAGCAGGAAGATCACCGCCGCGCCGATGCGGACATACTTCAGCGGCACCACCTTGGTCGCCGCCTCGCCGAGATATACGGCTGGGACGTTAGCCAGCATCATGCCCAGGGTGGTGCCGGCGGCTACCCAGGCGATCGAATGGAACTTGGCCCCCAGCGCGACGGTGGCGATCTGAGTCTTGTCGCCCATTTCGACTAGGAAGAAGGCGATCGTGGTGGTCAGGAACACGCCGTAGCGACCCGCGCTGGGCGCATCCTCGTCATCGGCCTTGTCGGGGATCAGCGCCCAGGCGGCCATGGCGATGAACGAGATGGCGATCGCCCACCTGAACCAAGCCCCGCTCAGGAAATCCGACACCCAGTAGCCCGCCGTAGCGGCCAGGGCGTGGTTGGCGAGCGTCGCCACCAGGATGCCCATGATGATCGGGATGGGCTTCTTGAACCGTGTGGCCAGGATGATGGCCAAAAGCTGGGTCTTGTCGCCGATCTCGGCGATGGCCACGACGAGGGTCGAGACGAGGAGGCTTTCCATGAATCAAAATCCTTGGGCCGGGCGCATGCCAATAGCGTCGATACCCCACCCGGCCCGGATGACGATCGGCGCCATTGGTCTCGCCAAGGAAGCTGCAAGTCCGCTTCCCTTCCCCGCGCCATGATCCAGAAGACCAAGTGTGTTGACGGCGGGGCCCGCTGATAGGCGCGGGCGGCTACTCCCCAAAGGTGGGCGGCGTTTAGCGGTTGAAGAGGATCAGGTCAATCTCCCTTCCCCCTTCATGGGGGAAGGGTCGGGGATGGGGGTGATGCGGCCGGTCAGCCACATAGGCCGTAGATCACCCCCACCCTGCCCTCCCCCATCAAGGGGGAGGGTTCAGACAGAGGCCGGCGCGTCGAAGCGCAGGACGTGGATGGCCACGCGCACCTTGCCGCCGACGAAGCTCCCGCCGACCGCCGTCAGCACCACGGGCGTGTCGGCATAGTAGGCCGTCGGCCCGACGACCCCGACATTGCTGGAATTCTTGGCCACGCCCAATGAGCCGCCGAACTTGCTGGCCTCGCCCGCGACGCCGCAGTTGTAGGACGCCGCTCCGGTGATCGCGACCGTGGTTCGCGTCGAAACGGCCAACACGATGGCGCGGTTCGGGATGGCGATGGTGGTCGGGGTCGAGGCGCCTGACAGCGTCAACTCCTCTTCCAGGAGTTCCAGCCGCGTATTGGCGAGACCGGGTGAGGCTGCGGCGACCGTGCTTCGGAACGTCGCCGACAGCGGCGTCCAGGCCGCGCCATCGAACGCGACGATCTGGTTCTCGTCCTTGACCCAGGCGAGGACACCTTCGGCAGGAGCAAGCGGCTCCCAGGCGCCGGCCTCGAAGCGCATCAGGGTTCCGGCCGGCTGCCCCGTCCATGCCGAGCCAGAGGCGGCGACGGGCAGGATCCAGACGCCGCCGGCGACAGGACTGGCAGGCTGCGCCGCGACCAGGCGGCTTTCGACCGCCAACTGAACGAGGCCGTCCAGCCTGGCGAGGCTTTCATTGATGGGGATGTGCTTTTGCGCCTGGGCGGCGACCACGTAGGGCAGGCCAAGGCGGGGCGTAACGTCGTCGAACATGGGCGGCTCCAAGAGCGGGGTTCAAATCCGCTCCAAGCATCGGGCCGCCGTGAAGAGCGGGGACGGAGCCAGCTCCGTCCCCATGATCCACCCGCCTACTCGGCGGCGAAAGCCAAGTGTTTTCCGGCAGTAAAGGCGGTTTTCGCAGCCAACTCAGCCTTGGCTTGCTCATACTCCGCCGCGAACTTGGCGACGAGTTCGCCGGCGGTCAGGACGTTGTCGATGGCGCCGATGCCCTGGCCGCAGCCCCAGATGTCGCGCCAGGCCTTGGCTTCCTGGTTGCCGCCCGAGCCGAAGTTCATCTTCGACGGATCGCTTTCCGGCAGATTGTCGGGATCCAGGCCCGCATTGATGACCGAAGGCCGCAGGTAGTTGCCATGAACGCCGGTGAAGAGGTTCGAATACAGAATGTCGTCAGCCTTGCTGTCGACAATCATCTGCTTGTAGCCCTCGACCGCATTGGCCTCCTTCGTGGCGATGAAGGCCGAGCCGACATAGGCTAGGTCCGCGCCCATGGCCTGGGCCGCCAGGATCGAGCGGCCCGAGGCGATCGAGCCGGACAGCGCCACCGGGCCGTCGAACCACTGGCGGATCTCCTGGATCAGCGCGAACGGCGACAGCGTGCCGGCGTGGCCGCCGGCGCCGGCGGCGACGGGGATCAGGCCATCGGCCCCCTTCTCGATCGCCTTGCGGGCGAAGCGGTCGGTGATGACGTCATGCAGGGTGATGCCGCCATACGAGTGAATCGCCTGGTTCACGTCCTCACGGGCGCCCAGCGAAGTGATGACGAGCGGGACCTTGTACTTCACGCACATGGCGATGTCGTCTTCGAGGCGGTTGTTCGTCTTGTGGACGATCTGGTTCACCGCGAACGGCGCCGACGGCATGTCGGGGTTGGCCTTGTCCCAGGCCGCCAGTTCCTCGGTGATCCGGGCCAGCCATTCGTCGAGCTGAGACAGTGGGCGCGCGTTCAGCGACGGGAACGACCCGACGATGCCCGCCTTGCACTGGGCGATCACCAGGTCCGGGTTGCTGATGATGAACAGCGGCGAGGCGATGACCGGAAGGCGCAGGCGGTCGCGCAGGATCGGCGGCAGGGCCATGAAGAAGCTCCCCTTTGGAGTTCGGCTTGAGACGCCGAATATCTGATCAGCGATCAGCTTAAACAACTGTTTGGCCCGGATGCAAGGCTTGACGGCCGTAGCGGCAGGGGCGCATCACGGTCGAAAATAGAAAAATGCTGCAGTGCAGGAGAGAGACGCTTTGACCGAGGCGATGACGCCCCTGGCCGAGGACTTCGGCGCCCAAGGCGACGCGGCGACCCGCGCGCGCTGGATGGCCCTGGTCGAGAAGACCCTGAAGGGTCAAAGCTTCGGAGACGCGCTCACCGTCAAGACGCCGGATGGCCTGACGATCCAGCCGCTCTACACCGCCGAAGACGGCGTCGCCGTGGCGCGTGATCTTCGCGTTCGCGATACCGACCGCCCTTGGGACCTGCGGATGCGCTCGGCGCATCCCGATCCTGCGCGGGCGGCCAAGGACGTGCTGACCGACCTGGAAGGCGGTGCGGCCTCGGTTCTGCTGCAGATCGATCCGACCGGCGCGAACGGCGTTGCGGTCGGCTCGGCCGAAGACCTCGGCAAGGCCCTGTCGGGCGTTTTGCTGGACCTCGCGCCTGTCGCGCTGGACGCGGGCTTCCTGGGTCCCAAGGCCGCCGACTGGCTGGCGACCCTGGCCAAGGCTGCGCCGAACGCCCCCCTCGCCTTCCACCTTGATCCGCTGACCGCCTTCGCACAGGCCGGCGTCAGCCCCGGCCCGATCGAGAGCCATGTCTTCAACGCCGCGACGGTGGCCAGCCGCCTGTCGACGACCTACGCCAAGGCCAGCCTGTTCCTGGCCACCGGCCGCGCCGCGCACGAGGCGGGCGGCTCCAATGTCGAGGAACTGGCCCTGATGACGGCCAGCGCTCTCGTCTACGCCAAGGCCCTGGTGCGTTCTGGCCTGACGGCTGAGGAGGCGTTCAGCCGCATCGTCTTGGGCGTCAGCCTGGACGGCGAATACTTCACCGGCGTCGCCAAGGTGCGCGCGGCCAAGGCCATCTGGGCGCGGCTCACCGAGTCGTGCGGCGCCACCGTCGCCCCCACGATTGAGGCCCGCTCCTCGCGGCGCATGCTGGCCAAGGCCGACGCCTGGACGAACCTGCTGCGTCTAACCTCGGCCGGCTTCGCCGGCGCGGTCGGCGGCGCGGACGCCATCGTGCTGGACGCCTTCACCGACGCGATCGGCCTGCCCACCGCCTTCGCCCGCCGCCAGGCCCGCAACACCCAGCTCGTCCTGATGGAGGAGAGCCATCTGGGCCGCGTCGCCGATCCGGCCGGCGGCGCCTGGTACCTCGACAGCCTGACCGACCAGCTGGCCCGCGCGGCCTGGGCGTCGTTCCAGGCCATCGAAGCCGCCGGCGGGGTCATCAAGGCGCTAGAGAGCGGCCTCGTCTCTGACGCTGTCGCCAAGACGCGCACGGCCCAGGAGGCCGCCTACGCCGACAATAGCCGCAAGATCCTGGGCGTCACCGTCTTCCCCAACGCCGACGACAAGCCGCCGGAGGTCGAGACGCCCGACCCATCCGCCTTCGCCGTCCAGGGCCCAGACGTCCGCCTGCCCGGCCCCGACAGCCACTGCCCGGCCCTGACGCCCGTCCGCTTCGCCGCCGCCTTCGAGGGAGCCTGAGGCCATGAGCACGTTCCCCGACTTCACCAAGATCGACTTCGCCGAAGTCCCCGCCCCGGCCGCGCCGAAGGGCGAGGCCTGGAACACGCCCGAGGGCGTCGCCGTGGCTCCGGCCTTCGACGCTACGGACGTCGCCGGCCTCGACTTTACCGGCGGCTTCCCCGGCGTTGCGCCGTTCGTGCGCGGCCCCTACCCGACCATGTACGTCACCAACCCGTGGACGGTGCGTCAGTACGCGGGCTTCTCGACCGCCGAGGACTCCAACGCCTTCTATCGCCGCAACCTGGCGGCCGGTCAGATGGGTCTGTCGGTGGCCTTCGATCTGGCCACGCACCGCGGTTATGACAGCGACCACGAGCGGGTGAAGGGCGACGTCGGCATGGCGGGCGTGGCTATCGACTCGATCCTGGATATGCGCACGCTCTTCAGCGGCATCCCGCTCGACAAGATGAGCGTGTCGATGACCATGAACGGCGCTGTGCTGCCGATCCTGGCGCTCTACATCGTTGCAGCGGAGGAACAGGGCGTTTCCCCCGACAAGCTCTCGGGGACGATCCAGAACGACATCCTCAAAGAGTTCATGGTGCGGAACACCTACATCTATCCGCCCGCGCCCTCGATGCGGATCATCTCGGACATCTTCGCCTTCACCTCGGCGAACATGCCCAAGTTCAACTCGATCTCGATCAGCGGCTATCACATGCAGGAGGCCGGGGCGACGGCCGACCTGGAGCTGGCCTACACCCTGGCCGACGGCGTCGAGTACGCCCGCGCCGGCGTCGCGGCGGGCATGAGCATCGACCAGTTCGCGCCGCGCCTGTCGTTCTTCTGGGCGATCGGCATGAACTACTTCATGGAAGTGGCCAAGATGCGCGCCGCGCGCCTGCTGTGGGCCCGCCTGATGAAGCGCGAGTTCGATCCCAAGGACGACCGCTCGCTGTCTCTGCGCACCCACAGCCAGACCTCGGGCTGGTCGCTGGCGGCGCAGGACGTGTTCAACAACGTCGCCCGCACCTGCGTCGAGGCCATGGCCGCCGTGAACGGCCAGACCCAGAGCCTGCACACCAATAGTCTCGATGAAGCCCTGGCCCTGCCGACCGACTTCTCGGCCCGGATCAGCCGCAACACCCAGCTGTTCCTGCAGATGGAGAGCGGCACGACCCGCGTCGCCGACCCGTGGGGCGGCAGTTTCTATGTCGAGCGCCTGACCTATGAGCTGGCCCAGAAGGCCCTGGCCCACATCGAGGAGGTCGAGGCGCTGGGCGGCATGGCCAAGGCCATCGAGCAAGGCCTGCCGAAGCTCCGTATCGAGGAAGCCGCCGCCCGCACCCAGGCCCGCATCGACAGCGGCAAGCAGAGCGTGGTCGGCGTCAATCGCTACAAGCCCGAGGTCGCCGACGACATCCCGGTGCTGAAGGTCGACAACGGCGCGGTCCGCGCCCAACAGCTGGAGAAGCTGGCCCGCCTGAAGGCCGAGCGTGATCCGGCCGCCACTGAGGCTGCGCTGAAGGCGCTGGAGGATGGTGCCCGGGGCAATGGCAACCTGCTGGCCCTGGCGGTCGACGCCGCCCGCGCCAAGGCCACGGTCGGCGAGATCAGCTTTGCGCTGGAGAAGGTGTTCGGCCGGCACCGGGCCGAGATCAAGTCGATCCAGGGGGTCTATATGAAGGAGGCCGGCAACGATCCGACGACGGCCCGCGCCAAGGCCATGGTCGAAGCGTTCGAGCAAGCCGACGGCCGCCGGCCCCGCATCCTGATCGCCAAGATGGGCCAGGACGGCCACGATCGCGGCCAGAAGGTGATCGCCACGGCCTTCGCCGACCTCGGCTTCGACGTCGACATCGGCCCGCTGTTCCAGACCCCGGCCGAGGCCGCTCGCCAGGCGGTCGAAAACGACGTCCACGTGGTCGGCGCCAGCTCGCTCGCGGCGGGTCACCTGACCCTGGCCCCGGAGCTGAAGGCCGAGCTGGCCAAGCAGGGTCGCGACGATATCCTGATGGTCGTGGGCGGGGTCATTCCGCCCCAGGACTTCCAGGCTCTGCGCGACGCTGGCGCGGCGGCGATCTTCCCCCCGGGAACGGTCATCGCCGAGGCCGCGATCGAGCTGCTGGACCAGCTGAACCGTCAGCTCGGCTACACCCAGGCCTAACCGCTCTTCTTGCGGAACAGCCCGCGCTTCTTCCTGGAACGCTCCAGGGCGATGTCGTCGGGGAGGCCGTGGCGGGCCTCGATGTCCTTTTGCAGCGCCTTGGCCGCCATCAGGTGGCCGGGGAACAGCATGTCGACGACCGAGCCCGCGAACGGCACCGCATCGGTCGCGGTGTCGGCCAGGACATAGGCCAGCATCCGGGCGACGGTCGCCATCGACGCGCTCGCGCTGACGGCGTGGTAGACCAGCAACGCGCCAGCGCCGGCGCTATAAAGCGGCCCGACGCCGGGCACCCATGAGAGCACGCCATCCAGGCCCAGGCCAAACGGTCCCAGCCCGATCAGGCGATCGGACAGACCCTTGATGCTCTCCGCCGAGCGCCAGGCGCGATGGGCCTTGGCGCGGCGATCCGCGTGACGGTCTGCGTAGTTGGCGGAAACGGAGATGTCGTCGGTCATGCTTGGCTGAACGCTCCGTCCCTGTTGTCGTTGCCGTTAGCCCAGGAAGACCACTCGCCGCTTTTCCTTGCCGGCCTGGATACGGGCCAGCAGGTCGCGATACTCCTGCGTCGCCTGGACCTCCTTGCGGGTCCCTTCAAAATAGATCGTGTCGTCCATGTGCTTGGTCAACATGTCGGCCGACCACTTGTGACCCGTGAACAGCACGTCGACCGCCTTGCCCGCCACCGGGATCGAGCCGGCGACCGTATCGATCAGGATGATGGCGCAGATTTGAATGACAATCATCGGCGCGGCCCGCGCCCGCACGGCGTCGAAGACGATCAGGCTGCCCGCCCCCAGGCTGTAGAGCTCGCCCGCCCCCGGGATCCAGGTCAGCAAGCCGTCCAGGCCGACGCCCAAGGGGCCGACGCCTACGACGTTGTCGGAGAGCTTCTTCACCCGCTCCACATTGGCGCGGATGTTGTGCAGCTCGACATGCGATTTCGCGAAGATCACCAAGGGGCTCCGGGGGCGGCAAACAGGATCAATCTGCCTTAAGCCTGGCCGCGCCGGAAGGGCCGGAGCGCCAGATTCCCGCGTTGCGCGAACAGTGTCGTCGAAAGTCTCGCGCGCGGAGGGAGCCCCTCGCGAAAGGCGGCGTTTGCGCTTAAGTTAACGCTATTGCTCGCCAGGATTCCCTGATGCTGATCACGACGACGCCCTTTGTCGAAGGCCGCCCCGTCCAGGCGTACAAAGGCGCAATCTACGCCCAGTCGATCCTGGGCGCGAATGTGGTTCTGGACCTGATGGCGGCGATCCGCGACTTCATCGGCGGTCACTCCAAGTCCTACGAACGCGTCCTGGCCCGCGCCCGCGACGACGCCATGAAGAACCTCGTGAAGGAAGCCGAGAAGCTGGGCGCCAACGCCATCCTCGCGGTCGATCTCGATTACAACACCGTCGGGCCCAATGGCTCGATGATGATGGTTTCGGTTTCCGGGACCGCCGTCGTCCTCTAATCGGGGGACGTGAACCCCGCGCTCGACATCGACACCCTGGAGCAACGCCTGGTCGCTGGCGACCGCGCAGCGCTGGCGCGCGCCATCACCCTGGTCGAGAGCCGCCGACCCGATCACCAGACCGCCGCCCGCACCCTGCTCTCGCGCCTGATGCCGCTGACCGGCCGCGCCCAGCGCATCGGGATCACCGGCGTGCCGGGCGCGGGCAAGTCGACCACGATCGAGCGGTTTGGCTGCAATCTGGTCGAGGTCGGCCACAAGGTGGCGGTGCTGGCCGTCGATCCGTCGTCGGGCCGCCACGGCGGCTCGATCCTGGGCGACAAGACCCGGATGGAGCAGCTGAGCGTCCAGCCGAACGCCTTCATCCGCCCCTCGCCCTCCGGCGGCGCCCTGGGCGGGGTGGCGCGCAAGACCCGCGAGGCGATGCTTCTGTGCGAGGCCGCCGGCTTCGACGTGGTGATCATCGAGACCGTGGGCGTGGGCCAGTCCGAGACGGTGGTGGCGGACATGGTCGACATCTTCCTGGCCGTGCTGATCCCCGGCGGCGGCGATGAGCTGCAGGGCATCAAGAAGGGCCTGATCGAGCTGGCCGACCTCCTGGTCATCAACAAGGCCGACGCCGATCCCGCCAAGGCCGAGCGCTCGGCGCGCGACTACCGCAACGCCCTGCATATCCTGACCCCCGCCCATCCGGACTGGACGCCGCCGGTGCTGACGGCCTCGGGCCTGACCGGCCAGGGACTGGATTTCCTGTGGACCCAGATTCAGCGCCATCGCGAGGTGATGACCGCCAACGGCGCCCGCGCCGCGCGCCGCGCCGATCAGGACGCCCGCTGGATGTGGGCCATGGTCCGCGACCGCCTGGAGGACGCCTTCAAGACCGCCCCCGCCGTGGCGGCGCTTGTTCCGGACCTGGAGGCGGCGGTGCGTCAGGGCGAGGTTCCTGCGTCAGCGGCGGCCGACAGGCTGCTGGCCGCGTTCGGGTTGTGAGCGATGTTTGCAAGCGCCCTTCCCCTTGGTGGGGAGGGGACGTGCCTGAGCGATCTCGCGCCGTGCGGCTCGACGTGATCCCGAGAAACCCCGCCCCTCGTGCGCGCTCCTAAAGAGTAAGCCGCACGACCAGACAAAGCCTCCCGGGCGCCGAACGCGGCCCCGCTCAACCTAGCCCCGCCGCCGTGACTCCTTGCGAGAGACCGGTCTGCAAGCAGACCGTTGGGCCGGATCCAAACGCCCTCCCCCGCGACAGGGATGAGTTCAGTATGGGGCGGTTTTAGCGCCGGGGATAAGTTTGGCCGTAAAAGTGAGAAGCGATTGATTTCGTTGGGATTGGCTTCGCCAATTCCGAGCGTTCACGGCGCCCAATTCCCTCTCCCCCTGGGAGAGGGAGCTTCGAAAGGGTTCCTCACCCCGCCTGCGCCGCGCGCTCCCACGCCAGGAACTCCGGCGTCTCCAGCAATCGCTCCGAATAGGCCTGGGCCGCGCCGGCGTCGCCGTAGTCGGCCAGCTTGACGCCATAGGTTCTGAACCGCGTCGCCACGGGCGTGTAGAACGCGTCGGCGATCGACCACGCGCCCAGCAGGAATGGGCCGTGCGAACGGACGAGCAAGGCGGTCCATAGCGCCACGATGCGGCGGACGTTCTTCTGTGTCGCTTCGGAAAGCTCAACCGCGCGGGGCGGCTCGTCGAGCGCCATCGGGCATTCGCTCCGTAGCGCCTGGAAGCCTGAGTGCATCTCGGCGCACGCCGAACGGCCCAGCGCGCGCAGAGTCGGATCATCTGGCCACAGCTTTGCGTCCGGGAACTTTTCCGCCAGGTATTCGCAGATCGCCAGCGAGTCCCAGATCACCAGATCGCCGTCGCGCAGAGCCGGCGCCAGGCGGCTGGGCGAGATACGGCCGATCTCGTCGCCCGTGGCCTCGCCGCGTCGGAGCTCGATCTCGATCTCGGCGAAATCCACGCCCGCCCGCTTGAGCACGAGCCACGGGCGCAGCGACCAGGTGGACCATCGCTTGGTGCCGATCACAAGTTCCACGCCACGCTCCTCACGCCGTTTCGAAAATGCCGGATAGCGTTTTCGCTTAGCCTGCGTCTAAGCTGCCCTCAACGATTAGAACAAATGTTCGAGGGAGAGAGAGTCCATGGCGCAACCCGCCACGCCGTCGCCCGTGATCGCCCCGGTGTCGACGGCCTACCGCCGCTACGCCCTGTGGGTGCTGCTGATCATCTACACCCTGAACTTCCTGGACCGGCAGGTGGTCAACATCCTGGCCGAGCCGATCAAGCGCGATCTGGGTCTGGCCGACTGGCAGCTGGGCATGATGACGGGCCTGGCCTTCGCGATCTTCTACACGGTGCTGGGCATTCCGATCGCGCGGATCGCGGAGACCAAGAACCGGCCCTACATCATCGGGATCTCGGTCGCGGCATGGAGCGCCTTCACGGTGATGTGCGGCTTCGCCCAGAACTTCTGGCAGCTGATCCTGGCGCGGATCGGCGTGGGCGTCGGCGAGGCCGGCTGCACTCCGCCAGCCCACTCGCTGATCACCGACTATGTGCCCAAGGAAAAGCGGGCTAGCGCCATCGCCTTCTATTCGATCGGCACGCCGTTGGGCACGCTGGCCGGCATGGCGATGGGCGGGCTGGTCGCCGACGCCTATGGCTGGCGCGTGGCGTTCATGGTGGCGGGGGCTCCGGGCATCGTCTTCGCCTTGATCGCGGCCTTCACCCTGGTTGAGCCGCGCAAGAAACTGGCCGCGGAGATGGCCGCCCGCGCAAGCTCGCAGATCAGTTTCGCCGCGGCCCTGGCGGTGCTGGCCACCAAGAAGACCTTCTGGCTGGTGGCGCTGGCCGCATCGGTGAAGGCGTTCATCGGCTATGGCTACGCGCCGTTCATCGCCTCGTTCTTCTTCCGCGTTCACGGCGCGGACATCGCCCAGCTCGCCGGGATGTTCGGCCTGAAGTCGGCCGGCTTCCTGGGTCTGGCGCTGGGCCTGATCAACGGGACGGCCGGCGTCATCGGCGCCTGGCTGGGCGGCGTCTTGGCCGACCGCCTGGGGGCCAAGGACCTGCGCGCCTACGTCACGGTGCCGGCCATCGCCTCGGTTGTGACCATTCCGATCTTCATTACCGCCGTCAGCCTCGACGCGCCGATGACCGCCATTGGCCTTCTGTCCGTGAACGCCCTGCTGGCGACCCTGTGGTACGGACCCGTCTACGCCACCGCCCAGAGCATCGTCGATCCGGCGCTGCGGGCTACGGCGTCGGCGGTGCTGCTTTTGATCATCAACCTGATCGGGCTTGGCCTTGGCCCTGTCGCCGTCGGTCTGCTCAGCGACATCCTCGCTGGCCCGGTGGGGCTGGGCGAGGCGCAAGGCGTGCGCTGGGCCCTGATGATCTCGGCCACCCTGGGCCTTTTGGCGTTCGCGCTGTTCTGGGCCGCCCGCAAGACCATTCGCGACGAAATGGTCAGCTGATCGAAAATCCTCCGCCAGCGGGGGAGGTGTCGGCTGGAAGAGGCGACGGAGAGGGAAGAGACCGGCTCAGCAAGCCCTTCCCCCTCCGGTCGCTTCGCGACCACCTCCCCCGCCAGGGGGGGAGGATTGCCCCCGAAAATCCCCTCTGGCGCTTTGGCTTCCGCTCGGTCACAGTCCCTCAAACAATTAGAACAAATGTTTGAAGGGAGAGAGTCAGTATGGCCGACGCGCGTGCGTCCGGCGGCGACCGGCCGCTTTACTCGAACGGCTACAAGGCCGCGGTGCTGGGGCTGCTGCTAGCCACCTACACCTTCAACTTCATCGACCGGACGATCATCGCGACCATCGGCCAGGCCATCAAGGTCGACCTGAAGCTGACCGACACCCAGCTGGGCCTGCTGGGCGGCCTCTACTTCGCCCTGCTCTACACGATCCTGGGCATTCCGATCGCCCGCCTGGCCGAGCGCTTCAACCGCGTGACGATCATCTCGGTGTCGCTGGTGATCTGGTCGGGCTTCACCGCGCTGTGCGGCGCGGCCGTCAACTTCACCCAACTGGCCCTGTTTCGCTTCGGCGTCGGGGTCGGCGAAGCCGGCTGCTCACCGCCCAGCCACTCGCTGATCAGCGACTATTACGAGCCGAAGAAACGGGCCACGGCCCTGTCGATCTATTCATTCGGCATTCCGCTGGGCACCATGTTCGGCGCAGTGGCCGGGGGCTGGCTGGCGCAGGAGTTCAGCTGGCGCGTGGCCTTCGTCATCGTCGGTCTGCCGGGCATCCTGCTGGCCCTGATCGTCAAGCTGGTGGTGAAGGAGCCGCCGCGCGGCCATTCCGAGATCGTCGAACGCCCCCTCGAAGCCGAGGACGTGGTGGTCGAGCCGGCCAAGCCGGCGTTCTCGATGGCCAACGAGTTCAAGGAGCTGTGGGCCGTCACCAAGATCCTGTTCGGCAAGTGGCCCGTGCTGCACATGGTGCTGGGCGTGACGATCGCCTCGTTCGGCTCGTACGGTTCGGGCGCCTTCGTGCCGTCGTACTTTGTTCGCGCCTTTGACCTGGGCCTCGCGCAGGTGGGCCTGATCACCGGCCTGATCGGCGGCTTCTCGGCGGGCCTCGGCACCCTGGTCGGCGGCTTCCTCAGCGACTGGGCCGGCAAGCGCAGCGCCAAGTGGTACGCCCTGACCCCGGCCATCGGCCTGATCCTCTGCACGCCGATCTACATCGCCGCCTATCTGCAGACCGACTGGCAGACCACCGCCATGATCCTGCTGGTCCCCGGCATCTTCCACTATGTCTATCTGGCCCCGACCTTCGGCGTGGTGCAGAACTCGGTGGAGCCGCGTCGCCGGGCGACCGCGACGGCGCTGCTGTTCTTCTTCCTGAACCTGATCGCCCTGGGCGGCGGGCCGGTGTTCACGGGCTGGCTGATCGACCATCTGGCGCAGTTCCACTTCAACCATCCGGGCGGCGGCGTGATCGCCAGCGTGCTGGGCTCGTTCGGCGGCGAGGCGGGTCAGAACTTCGCCAGCGCCTGCCCGGGCGGCATCGCGCCCAAGGGCGCGTCGGCTGAACTGGCGGCCCAGTGCAAGACCACCCTGTCGGTGGCCAGCCAGCAGGGCATCATCGTCTCGTTGTGCTTTTACGCCTGGGCCGGCGTTCACTACGCCCTCGCCGCGATCGGCATGGTCAAGCACTTCGAGGACCGCAAGGCGGCGTAAGTAATAAGCCTCTTCCCTTGACTCGCGGGGCGGTCGGGCCGAAACGGCCGCCCCATGATCAGCCGCTACGCCCGCCCCGAAGCCGCCGCCATCTGGTCCAGCCAGACCAAGTACAAGATCTGGTTCGAGATCGAGGCCCACGCCGCCGACGCCATGGCCGAGCTGGGAGTCATCCCCAAGCTCGCCGCCGAGACGATCTGGGAAAAGGGTCGCGACGCGGTCTGGGACAGCGACCGCATCGACGAGATCGAGCGCGTCACCAAGCATGACGTCATCGCCTTCCTGACCCACGTGTCGGAAATCGTCGGCCCGGAAGCCCGCTTCCTGCACCAGGGCATGACCAGCTCTGACGTGCTGGACACGTGCTTCGCCGTGCAACTGTCGCGCGCCACCGACCTGCTGCTGGAAGACGTCGACCTGGTGCTGGCCGCGCTGAAGCGTCGGGCCCTCGAGCACAAGATGACCGTTTGCGTTGGCCGCAGCCACGGCATCCACGCCGAGCCGATCACCTTCGGCCTGAAGCTGGCCGGCTACTACGCCGAGTTCCAGCGCGCCAAGGAGCGCCTGGCGATGGCCAAGTTCGAGATCGCCACCTGCGCGATCTCGGGCGCCGTCGGCACCTTCGCCAATGTCGATCCGCGCGTCGAACAGCACGTGGCCGACAAGATGGGCCTGGCGGTCGAGCCGGTCTCGACCCAGGTGATTCCGCGTGACCGCCACGCGGCCTATTTCGCGGCCCTGGGCGTCGTCGCCTCGTCGGTCGAGCGCCTGGCCACCGAGATCCGCCACCTGCAGCGCACCGAGGTCCTGGAAGCCGAGGAGCCCTTCGATCCGGGCCAGAAGGGTTCGTCGGCCATGCCGCACAAGCGCAACCCGATCCTGACCGAGAACCTGACGGGCCTCGCCCGTCTGGTCCGTTCGGCCGTCGTGCCGGCGATGGAGAACGTCGCCCTCTGGCACGAGCGCGACATCAGCCACTCGTCGGTCGAGCGCGGCATCGGCCCCGACGCCACGATCCACCTCGACTTCGCCCTGCGCCGCCTGGCGGGCGTCATCGAACGCTTCAACATCTATCCCGACAACATGGCCAAGAACCTGGACAAGCTGGGGGGTCTCGTCTTCTCGCAGCGCGTCATGCTGGCCCTGACCCACAAGGACGTGAGCCGGGAGGACGCCTATGCGGCCGTCCAGGGCAACGCGATGAAGGTCTGGCGCGGCGAAGGCCGGTTCCTCGACTTCCTGAAGGCCGACCCGGTGGTGTCCAAGGCCCTGACCGAGACCGAACTCGAGGAGCTGTTCGACCTTGGCTACCACACCAAGAACGTCGACGTGATCTTCCAGCGCGTCTTCGGAGAGCAGGGCTGAGCATGAGCGAACCGCCGGTCCTGCGCCTGAATCCCGCGCTGGATCCGGCGGCGTTCGGCGACGCCTACGCTCGCGACGGCGTCGTCCGCATCCCCGAGGTGTTCGAGCCTGCGGTCGTCGAGCGTCTGGCCGGCATCCTCGAACAGACGATCGACTGGGACATCATCTGCTCCAACGAGCACGGCGGCGCCGAGGTGCTCAGCCGGACACGTCGGGCCGAGCTGGGCGACCAGGCCGTGGCCGGCCGCCTGCACGCGGCCACCCTGCGGGCGCGCAGCGGTTTTGCGTATGTCTATCTCGGCTATCCGATGATCGACGCCTTCGTAGCGGGGCGAGACCCCGGCCACCCGATCCACGCCTTGACCGCCTTCCTGAACAGCCAGGGTTTTGTCGAGTTCGTCGCCGCCGTCACCGGCGAAGCCGGCGTCACCAAGATCGACGGCCAGGCCACCTGTTATCGTCCCGGCGACTTTCTCACACAGCATGACGACACCGGCGTCGGCGAACGCCTGGCCGCCTACACCCTGGGCCTGACACGTCAGTGGCGGCCGGACTGGGGCGGCCAACTGCTGTTTCACGACGAGCACGGCGATGTCACGCGCGGCTTCGCGCCGGCCTTCAACGTGCTGACCCTGTTCAAGGTGCCGCAGCAGCACTCGGTAGCCCCGGTGGCGCCCTATGCCGGCGCCCTGCGCCTGACCGTCACCGGCTGGCTGCGCAACGACCCGCCGAATGGACGCGGCTAAACGAGGCTTCCCACCGGTCGTCGACGCCCGTACCCGGGTGCTGATTCTGGGCAGCCTGCCCGGTGACGCCTCGCTGGCGGCGGGACAGTATTACGGCCATCCTCGCAACGCCTTCTGGCGCCTGATGGAGCGCGTCCTCGACGCGCCGCTCGCCACGCTGAGCTATGAGGCGCGGCTGAACGCCCTGCTCGCGCACGGCGTCGGGCTCTGGGACGTGATCGGCGAAGCCCATCGGCAAGGCAGCCTGGACGCCGCCATCCGCGACCCGGCCGCCAACGACCTTGTCGCCCTGATCGACACCCTCCCGGCGCTGCGGCTGGTGGCCTTCAACGGCGGCGCGGCGGCCAAACTGGGGGGCCGGCTGGTCGGAGACCGGGTCGCCACACTGCCGCTTCCCTCGTCCAGCCCTGCCCACGCGGCGCGGTCCTTCGCGGACAAGGCGGCCGTCTGGCGGCGGATGCGCGAGTCGCTGACGGCCTGAGGCCAATAAAAAAGGCCGCCCCGAAGAGCGGCCCTTTCGCATGATCGTTCGCTTACGAAGAGGCGATTACTCGCCCTTGATCTGCTCGCGGGCCTGAGCCAGCAACTCGGCCATCTTCATGCGGACTTCGCCCTCGGAAATTGAGACGCCCGAGCCCTTCAGGTCCTCGAAGACCTTGCGGAACACGTCTTCGTCGCCCGGCTGTTCGAAGTCGGACTTCACCACGGCGCGCGCATATTCCTCGACCGTCGCCAGACCCATCAGGCCCGCAGCCCATTCGCCCAGCAGGCGGTTACGGCGCGCGGCCGCCTTGAATTCCAGTTCCTGGTCGTGCGCGAACTTACGTTCGAAACCCTGTTCGCGTTCGTCGAAGGTGGTCATGGAAACCCCAAAGTCGTCCGGAGCCCGAAACACCCAGATTGATCCATCTGGCCGCTACAGGCGCCAATTCAAAAACATTTAGAGCATGATGATCGCCGAAACGGGCGTTCGCTTTCGCCAATCATGCGCCTACGCGGGCTGCATATATCGTGGCGCTCGCCGCCGCAATCGGCGGATAAGCCGCAGGCGACGTTTCATGAGAGGCGTCTGCGGCGCGCCGCGCCCCAGGTTTGCGAACCCGCGCTCATTCGGGTAGGTTTGAGCCGACTTTTTAGTGAGCGGCCTTGAGTCGAACGCCGCGCGCAGCTATCCGCCGCGCGCGCTTTTCGTTTTCCGGGAGGATCCCGGCCCAGGCGGCGCGCGATTCCGGAAAGGGCCTCGACGAGAGCCATGACGACCCGTCGCAAGAAGATCTACGAAGGCAAGGCCAAGATCCTTTACGAGGGCCCCGAGCCTGGCACGCTGATCCAGTACTTCAAGGACGACGCGACGGCGTTCAACGCTCAGAAAAAGGCCATCCTCGAGGGCAAGGGCGTCATCAACAACCGGATCAGCGAGTACATCATGACTCGCCTGAACGGCATCGGCGTGCAGAACCACTTCATTCGCCGCCTGAACCTGCGCGAGCAGTTGATCAAGGAAGTCGAGATTGTCCCGCTCGAGGTGGTGGTGCGCAACATCGCCGCCGGGTCGATCGCCACGCGCCTGGGCCTGACCGAGGGCCAGCCGCTGCCGCGCTCGATCATCGAATTCTACTACAAGGACGACAAGCTCGGCGATCCGATGGTCACCGAGGAGCACATCACCGCGTTCAACTGGGCCGCCACCCAGGAGATCGACGACATGATGGCCATGGCCCTGCGGGTGAACGACTATCTGTCGGGCCTGTTCGCCGGCGTCGGCATCACCCTGGTGGACTTCAAGGTCGAGTTCGGCCGCATCTACGAGGGCGACTTCAGCCGCGTCATCCTGGCCGACGAGATCAGCCCCGACAGCTGCCGCCTGTGGGACACCGTGACGAACGAGAAGCTGGACAAGGACCGCTTCCGCCGCGACCTCGGCAATGTCATCGAAAGTTATACCGAGGTGGCCCGCCGCCTCGGGATCATGAAGGAAATGCCGACCGTCATTCAGGGCGGCGTCCACTGAAAAACCCTTCTCCCATAGGGAGAAGGCGGGGCCCGCGCTTCCCTGAAGCGTGGGAGGATGAGGGGTTTAACCCCGTCCGGACAGCCCCATAACCCCTCACCCTCCCATGCTGCGCATGGGCCCCTCCCTCTCCCTTTTGGGAGAGGGTCGCGAAAAGGTTAGATGATGAAAGCCACCGTCCACGTGTTCCTGAAGCCCGGCGTGCTCGACGTTCAGGGCAAGGCTGTCGAAAACGCCCTGCACGGCCTGGGCTGGCCGTCGGTCAAGGACGCCCGCGTCGGCCGCGTCATCGAGTTCGACCTCGACGCCAGCGACGCCGAGGCCGCCAAGGCCGAGGTCAAGACCATGTGCGAGAAGCTGCTCGCCAACACGGTCATCGAAAGCTACCGCATCGACGTGGCCTGAGGGCGGCCTTCCGCTCAGATGTAGAGCGGGATAAGGGGAGCCTTGCCGAAGCTGCTTCTGAGCGTCGACAGGCTGGTCCGCCGAATTGGCTCAAGGTCCATCGCGGGATCAATGAGCAGCTGGGTTGAAACCCCCAGCAGCAGCGAGCCCACCATCAGCGCGGCCGCGTCGGCGTCGAGGTCCTCGCGGATGACGCCCTCGGCCTGGCCGCGCAGCACCATAGCCTCCAGACGCTCCTCCGCCGCCTTGTGCGCGGCGGCGAACGGCGCGCGCACGTCGGACATGTCGCCCACCGCGCCCGCCATCATCACGAAATAGGCGCGTAGCTCCCGGTCCGCCGACAGGGTCAACAGAAACGCGTCCACAAAGCCCAGCACCGCCTCCAGACCATTCATATGGTCCAGTCTGCGGTCGTCCATCTGCGCTTCCAGACGCGCTTGCAGACGCACGATCAGCGCCTCGATCAGTCCCTGCTTGGATCCGAACCGCTGGCTGGCCAAACCCCGGCTGTATCCCGCCCGCGCGCCGATGTTCTCGAAGGTCGCGGCGGCCACGCCCTGCTCAGCGATCAGCTCGGCAGCGGCGCGTAGCAGCTCGGCTTCCGACTGCTGGCGGCGGTCGGACTGGGTGCGGCGCTCAGGGACCTTAAGGGATGACGTCATCTTGCCGAACTTAGTTATTTGTTGGACAACAAGCAAATAATTGAGATGGCCAAAGAGCCATCCTCGGGAGAACCAGGAGGCCTGCATGACGATCCCCGCCGATATCGCCAAGGACATTGTCGATCCGACCGCCTACGCCGACGGCGACCGCGTCGATCAGGCCTTCGCCTGGCTGCGCAAGGAGGCTCCGCTGGACATCGCCCAGCCCGAGGGCTTCGATCCGTTCTGGGTCGTCACGCGCCACGCCGACATCCTCGAGGTCGAGCGCCAGAACGAACTGTTCCACAACGGCGACCGCGCAACGGTGCTGACCACGATCGAGGCCGACCGCAAGGTGCGCGAGATGATGGGCGGATCCCCTCACCTCGTCCGCTCGCTGGTGCAGATGGATAACCCGGACCATTTCGCCTACCGCAAGATCACTCAAGGCTCGCTGCTGCCGCAGAACCTGCGGGCGCTGGAGGCCCGGATCCGCGAGATCGCCCGCGGCTTCGTCGACCGCATGGCCGAGCATGGCGACCGCTGCGACTTCGCCCGCGACGTGGCGTTCCTTTATCCGCTGCACGTCATCATGGAGGTGCTGGGCGTCCCGGAGAGCGACGAGCCCCGGATGCTGAAACTGACCCAGGAGCTGTTTGGCAACGCCGATCCAGACCTCAACCGTACCGGCAAGTCGGTGACCGACGCCGGCGAGGGCGTCGACAGCATCCAGTCCGTCGTCATGGACTTCATGATGTATTTCAATGCGATGACCGAGGATCGCCGGGCCAATCCGCGCAACGACCTCGCCACCCTGATCGCCAACGGCAAGATCAACGGCGAGCCGATGGGTCACCTGGAGGCCATGAGCTACTACATCATCGCCGCGACGGCCGGGCACGACACCACGTCGTCGACCACCGCCGGCGCGCTTTGGGCGCTGGCCGAGAACCCCGACCAGTTCGCCAAGGTGAAGGCCGACCCGTCGCTGATCGCAGGCCTGATCGAAGAGTCGATCCGCTGGGTCACGCCGGTGAAACACTTCATGCGCACCGCCACCGCCGACGCCGAACTGGCGGGCCGGAGATCGCCAAGGGCGACTGGCTGTTCCTGTCCTACCCGTCCGGCAACCGCGACGAGACGGTGTTCGACGACCCGTTCAGCTTCAAGGTCGACCGCACGCCCAACAAGCACGTCGCTTTCGGCTACGGCGCTCACATCTGCCTCGGCCAGCACCTGGCGCGGATGGAGATGCGGGTGCTTTGGGAGGAGCTCTTCGCCCGCCTCGACCATGTCGAGCTGGACGGCGCGCCCACCCGCATGGTCGCCAACTTCGTCTGCGGGCCCAAGTCTGTCCCGATCCGATTCAAGATGCACTGAGGCGGAGCGATGAGCGCGGAACCCTTCAAGGTCTGGCAGTGCCGCACCTGCGGCTACATCTATGACGAGGAGCAAGGCGATCCCGCCGAGGGCCTTGCGCCCGGCACGCGCTGGGCCGCCATCCCCGGCGATTGGATCTGCCCCGCCTGCGGCACGCCTAAGTCGGATTTCGACATGATCGAGCTGTAGGCGCCTTTAAGCCGTTCGCCCCACTGACATTCCGCCCGAACGGTGCTACAGGCCCGCGCCATGAAAGCCGCCGTCGTTGTTTTTCCGGGTTCGAACTGCGATCGTGACTGCAAGGTCGCCATCGAGCGCTCCGCTGGGGCGCGCGTCGAAATGGTCTGGCACCAGGAGACGGCGCTGCCGGACGACCTGGACCTGATCGTCCTGCCCGGCGGCTTCTCGTACGGCGACTACCTGCGCTGCGGCGCCATGGCCGCGCAGAGCCCGGTGATGAAGGAAGTGGTCGCCGCCGCGAACAAGGGCGTTGCGGTCGTCGGCATCTGCAACGGCTTCCAGGTGCTGACCGAGGTTGGCCTGCTGCCCGGCGCCCTGCTGCGCAACGCCGGCCTGAAATACGTCTGCAAGCCCGTCGAGCTGGACATCGTCAACGGCCAGACCCGCTTCACGGCCGGCTACGGCGAGCAGCGCCAGGCGGTGATGACCGTCGGCAACGGCGAGGGCAACTACTTCGCCGACGAAGAGACGCTGGACCGGCTCGAAGGCGAAGGCCAGGTGGTGTTCCGCTACAAGGAAAACCCCAACGGCTCGGCCCGGGATATCGCCGGCATTATCAACGACAAGGGCAACGTCCTGGGCCTGATGCCCCACCCTGACCGCGCGTTCGACGCCGACCTGGGTTCGGAGGACGGCGCGGTGCTGTTCCGCAGCATCTTTCAGAGCGCCTGAGCGCTAGCGCGCGCGTCCTCTATGACAAAAAGTGGGCTCCGGGGCGCTGTTATACTGTAGCAGCCTGTAGATCCGAGGCCTAAGCTCCCCCTCCTCTGCAGGAGGGCCCCCATGAGTCTCATCACCACCTTGCGCGGGGGGCTGCTGGCCGCCGCCGCGCTCTGCGCCTTCGGCGCTGTCGCCCACGCCCAGGTCGCGACCCAAGTCACGCCGATGACGCCGGACATCGACGGCAAGTTCGTCCAGACCAAGGTCAACTACGACTACGACAAGCGCGTGGTGATGATCCCGATGCGCGACGGGACCAAGCTCTACACCGTGATCGTGGTCCCCAAGGGCGGCAAGAGCCTGCCCATCCTGCTGACCCGCACGCCCTACAACGCCGCCGCCCGCGCCGCCCGCGCCGACAGTTCGCGGATGGTGGCCGCCATGCCGCAGGGCGACGAGCCCTTCGTCGCCGACGGCGGCTATATCCGCGTCTTCCAGGACATCCGGGGCAAGTACGGCTCGGAGGGCGACTACGTCATGACGCGCCCCCTCAAAGGCCCGCTCAACAGCTCTGAAGTAGACCATTCGACCGACGCCTACGACACCATCGACTGGCTGGTGAAGAACGTGCCCGAGACCAACGGCAAGGTCGGTATGCTGGGCAGCTCGTACGAGGGCTTCACCGTGGTGATGGCTCTGGTCAATCCGCACCCCGCGCTGAAGGCTGCGGCGCCGATGAGCCCGATGGTCGACGGCTGGATGGGCGACGACTGGTTCCAGTACGGCGCGTTCCGCCAGATCAACTTCGACTATTTCAGCGGTCAGACGGCGGTGCGCGGCTCCGGCGGCGCCGTCCAGCGCCAGGGCTATGACGACTATTCCAACTTCCTGCGTGAGGGCTCGGCCGGCGACTACGCCAAGAACCACGGCCTGGACAAGCTGCCCTGGGTGCAGAAGCTGTTCGCCCACCCGGCCTATGACAGCTTCTGGAGCGAACAGGCTCTGGACAAGACCATGGAAAAGACGCCGCTCAAGGTGCCGACCATGTGGATCCAGGGCCTCTGGGACCAGGAAGACATCTGGGGCGCGGTTCACAGCTATCCGGCGCTGGAGTCCAAGGACACCAACAACGACAAGAACTATCTGGTGCTGGGCCCCTGGCGGCACAGCCAGGTCAATTACGACGGCTACAACCTCGGTCCGTTCAAATGGGACGGCGACACCGCCCTGCAGTTCCGCCGCGATGTCCTCAAACCCTTCTTCGATCAGCACCTGAAGGACGGCCCGAAGGCCGACACGCCGCCCGTGCTGATCTACGACCCTGGCCAGAACAAATGGAACCGCTACGCCAGCTGGCCCCAGGGGGGCGCCGACGGTGCGGGTCCCGGCAAGGTCAGCAAGAACCTCTATCTCGGCGCCAACGGCGGGCTGGGCTTCAGCGCCCCGGCCGGCGGCAAGGGCGCGGCCGCCTATGACGAGTACGTTTCCGATCCGGCCAAGCCCGTGCCCTACATTCCTCGGCCGCTACAGTTCGCGGATCGCAGCCGCTGGACGCCGTGGCTGGTGACCGACCAGCGCTCTGTCGACGGGCGCCCTGACGTGCTCACCTATGTCAGCGAGCCGTTGACGGAGCCGCTCAAGATCGCCGGCGTGCCGAAGGTGAACCTGTTCGCCTCGACCAGCGGCACGGACAGCGACTGGGTGGTCAAGCTGATCGACGTCTATCCCGATGAAGTTCCCAGCCAGCCCGAATTGGGCGGCTACGAGCTGGCGGTCGGCATGAGCATCTTCCGCGGCCGCTATCGCGAGAGCTTCAGCGAGCCCAAGGCCCTCAAGCCGAACACGCCGCTGAAGTATCAATTCATCCTGCCGACCGCGAACTACACCTTCAAACCGGGCCACCGGATCATGGTGCAGGTGCAGTCCAGCTGGTTCCCGCTCTACGACCGCAATCCACAGACGTTCGTGCCGAACATCTTCCTGGCCAAGCCCGGGGATTATGTGAAGGCGACACAGCGCGTGTTCCATGCCGGCGACACGGCCAGCTTCATCGAACTGCCCGTGGTGGACGCGAAGTAGTACAAAAAAGGGCCGGCGGTCGAACCGCCGGCCCTTCTTACGCCGAGAGAGGACCCGTCAGCGTTCGCCGCGTTGGGCTTCGTCCTGCTGGTTGTCCTGCCCGCCTGGATTGCGGCCCTGCTCGGTCTTTTGCTGACCGCCCTTCTGCTGTTGCTGCTGACCGGGCGTCTGGCGCTGCGGATCGTTCTGCTGTTGCTGAGGATTGCGGTTCTCTTCGGCCATCAGTCTTCTCCGTTGCGTGCCGCGCGCTTGAAGCGCACGAAAGACGAACGACCTCGCGTGGACAGCGTTCCTCCGGCCAAGCTGCCTTAGTGCGGCTAAGCTTCCGTTTTTTCGAGATTTTTCACCCTCAGGCCTCGCTCGCAGCAGGATCATGGGCGCGCCCGGTAGCGAAGCCCGCCCAGCGGAATGGATCGCCTTGCTGAAGGCCTGGCGCGCGAAGATCTTCGCCTAAGGCGGGAGGGTTAAGGTTAAGCCGCACCGCTTGAGCGAGACGCCTGGAACATTTCGCCCCGATGCGCAACAGCTTGACCGTGAGCAAGAAACTGGGGGGCTGCGGCGGGAGCCTTCTCGACGCGCAGAGTTAACGAGACCATGTCCGATCCCGAGTTTCGGTTTCCCGAGACCTATGTCAGCGGCGTTCCCGTCTGGTCGCGACGCCGCAAGCGTTCCGGCCCGCATCCGCTGATCAGCACGCTGGTCGTGCTCCTGGCCCTGTTCGGTGCGGTGATGATCGGCGTCTCCCTGCGGATGGGCTCGGTCGAGAAGGGCGGCGCCGTCGTCGACGGCTGGATCGCCATGGCCAAGGCCCAGTGGGATGAGGCCGCCGGCCAGACCAAGGAAAGCCAGGCCTCTCCGAAGCGATAGGCCGTTAATCACCTGACGCCTGTGGCGGAATCTGATCGACCGGGTTAGAAGGCGCGCCCATGAGCACGCCCCAAAAGCCCATGGCCGAATTGGCCGCCGAGTTCGGCCTGAAACCCGCCGAATATGACGTTGTCCTCAAGCGCCTGGGCCGTGAGCCCAACCTGGTGGAGCTGGGCGTCTTCTCGGTGATGTGGTCCGAGCACTGCTCGTACAAGTCCTCGAAGAACCAGTTGAAGAAGTTCCCGATCGACGGGCCGCGCGTGATCTGCGGCCCGGGCGAAAACGCCGGCGTCATCGACATCGGCGACGGCGACGCCATCATCTTCAAGATGGAAAGCCACAACCACCCCTCGTACATCGAGCCCTATCAGGGTGCGGCGACGGGCGTGGGCGGCATCATGCGCGACGTCTTCACGATGGGCGCGCGGCCGATCGCCCTCTTGAACGCCCTGCGGTTTGGCGATCCCAGCCATCCGAAGACCAAGCGCCTGGTCGATGGCGTGGTCGCCGGCATCGCCGGCTACGGCAACTGCGTGGGCGTGCCCACGGTCGCGGGCGAGACCAATTTCCACAAGGGCTACAACGGCAACATCCTGGTCAACGCCATGTGCGTGGGCCTGGCCAAGGCTGACAGCATCTTCTACTCGGCCGCCCCGGGCCCTGGTCTGGCGGTCGTCTATTTCGGCTCCAAGACCGGCCGCGACGGCATCCACGGCGCGACCATGTCCTCGGCCGAGTTCTCCGAGGACTCCGAGGAGAAGCGCCCCACCGTCCAGGTCGGCGACCCCTTCGCCGAGAAGCTCCTGATCGAGGCCACCCTTGAACTGATGGCCACGGGCGCAGTCGCCGCCATCCAGGACATGGGCGCGGCGGGCCTGACCTCCTCGTCGGTCGAGATGGCCGGCAAGGGCGGCGTCGGCATAGAGCTGAACATGGACATGGTCCCGCAGCGCGAGACCGGCATGAGCGCCTACGAGATGATGCTGTCGGAAAGCCAGGAGCGCATGCTGGCGGTCCTGAAGCCCGGCCGCGAGCAGGATGGCCATGCCATCTTCGAAAAGTGGGGCCTGGACGCCGCGGTCATCGGCTACACCACCGACACCGGCCGTCTTGTGCTCAAGCATCACGGCGAGACGGTCTGCGACGTACCGCTGGCCCCGCTGTTCGACGACGCGCCGCTGTACGACCGCCCGTGGGTGCAACCTGCGCTGCAGCCGCGCCTCGACCCGGCCGCCATCCCGGCCCCGATCGATTGGAACGAAGCGGTCCTGAAGATCATCGGCTGCCCCGACATGGCTTCCAAGCGCTGGCTGTGGGAGCAGTACGACCGCCACGTCATGGCCGATACGCTGGAAGACAGCGCCACCGGCTGCGACGCCGGCATCGTCCGCATCCACGACACCGGCAAGGCCATCGCGGTCACCAGCGACTGCACCCCGCGCTACGTCCAAGCCGACCCCTACGAGGGCGGCAAGCAGGCCGTGGCCGAAGCCTGGCGCAACCTGACGGCCGCCGGCGCCCTGCCGATCGCCATCACCGACAACCTGAACTTCGGCAGCCCCGAAAAGCCCGAGACTATGGGCCAGATCGTCCGCGCCACCGACGGCATGGCCGAGGCCTGCCGCGCGCTGGACTTCCCGGTCGTGTCGGGGAACGTGTCGCTCTACAACGAGACCAACGGCGTCGCCATTCCGCCGACCCCGACCGTCGGCGCCGTGGGCCTGCTCGAGGACTACGATCTACGCACCGGCTTCGGCAATGTGGCAGAGGGCGATACGCTGGTGCTGATCGGCGCCACGCGAGGCGAGCTCGGCGCCTCAATCTACCTGCGCGAAATCCTGGGTCGCGAGGACGGCGCCCCGCCGCCGGTCGACCTGGCTCTGGAGCGCAAGAACGGCGACTTCGTGCGCGGCCTGATCAGCTCGGGTCTGGTCGCCGGCGTCCACGACCTTTCCGACGGCGGCCTGCTGGTCGCTGCGGCCGACGTGGCCCTGGCCAGCAAGGTCGGGATTACCCTGAACGCCACCAGCCAAGCGCACGCCCACGCCTATCTGCTAGGCGAAGACCAGGCCCGCTACCTGATCGCCACGCCCGACCCGGACGCGGTGCTGGAAGCGGCCAAAGACGCTGGCGTGCACGCCAACATCGCCGGTGTCGCCGGCGGTGAGGCGTTCGCGTCGGACGGCCTGTTCAGCGTCTCGCTGGAAGTCCTCCGCACGGCGCACGAGGCCTGGCTGCCGGGCTACATGAACGCGCCGAAGGCGTAAGCATCGATTGGGGAGCACGCGGCGGCTCTTAAGCCGCGTGCGACCGCCCCGACCACCGCGCCACCGCCTCCAGCAGCTTCGTCGGGCTGATCGGCTTGCCCAGGTGGTCGTCCATGCCAGCGGCCAGGCAGTTGGCGACCTGTTCGGGCAGGACATTGGCCGTCATGGCGATGATCGGGGTGGAGACGCCGCGCGCGCCTTCCAGGGCCCGGATCTCGCGGGTTGCGGTCAGGCCGTCCATGACGGGCATCTGCACATCCATCAGCACCAGGTCGTACTGCCCCTGGCGCATCGCCTCGACGCCGGCCACGCCGTCATTAGCGGTCTCGACGGCGACGCCGAAGGGCTCCAGCATCGCGCAGATGAGCTCGCGATTGACGGCGTTGTCCTCGACGAGCAGCAACCGCACATCGGCGTCGGCGTTGAGGGGCGAGGTGTCCTGGGCCTCTTGGGTCGGCAGCTCGGCGAGTGGTCCGCGCACCTCGAACCAGAAGGTCGACCCCTGCCCTTCGACGCTATCGACGCCGATGCGGCCATCCATCCGCTCGATGATCCGCCGCGAGATCGCCAAGCCGAGGCCCGTACCGCCGAAGCGACGCGAGACGGCCGCGTCGGCCTGCGAGAAGCGGTCGAAGATGCTCTCGCGATGCTCCGGCGCGATTCCAATGCCCGTATCGGTCACCTCGGCCCGTAGAACCGCTTCACCGCCTTCGACCGTTTGAACGAGGGCCACGGTGATGGCGCCGTTGGCGGTGAACTTCACCGCGTTGGACAGGAAATTCAGCAGCACCTGGCTGAGCCTTGGCCCATCCAGGTTCATCGGCCGAAGATCGCGGGGAACCCTCACATCGACGGTCAGCCCCTTGGCCTCGGCGCGCTCGGTCACCAGGGCGGCGCAGGATGAGGCCATGGCGGCCGGGTCAAACGGCGCGGGGTCCAGCTCCAGGCCGCCGGCTTCCAGGCGCGAGAAGTCCAGTACGTCGTTGACCACGCTCAGCAGGGTATTGCTGGCCTCGAGAATGTGGCCGACTTGCCGGGTGGCGGTCTTGTTGAGGTTGCGTGAGCGGCGCAGCACTTCGGCAAAACCGATGATCGCGGTCAGCGGCGTGCGCAGCTCGTGGGTCATGTTGGCCAGGAAGTCCGACTTGGCCGCAGAGGCCGCTTCGGCCATTTCCAGAGCCTTGGCGATGTCGAGCTCCAGGCGCTTGCGCTCGGTGATGTCGCGCGAGGTGACCAGCAGGATTCCCGATCCGTCGCCAAGCAGGGAGTAGGTGCTTTCCAGCCAGATCACCGAGCCGTCCTTCCGGATGCTCTCGTAGTCCGCGCTGACGGGTGCGCCGCCTGGGGTAAGGCTGCGAATAATGCCCTGCACGCGCTTAAAATCCGCGTCGCTGACCATGGCTTGCGGCGGCAGGGCCATGAACTCCTCCAGCGTGTAACCGCTGATGCGCGCAATGCTTGGCGAACTGTAGAGTCTTTCGCCCTTGGGGGACCACAGAGCGACGTGGTCAGTCAGGTTGTCGCCTAAAAGCCGGTAGAGCCGGTCAATCTCACGATACTTGGCGAGAGCCGCCTCTGCCTCTTCGATCGCCTTTTGCTTGGCCTCGACATTGGCCCGGAGGTCGGCATGCATGGCGTCAAGGCGCGCGCGTTGGCTGGCCAGCCAGTAGGCCAGCGGCGCGGCGATCATCAGCGAGAGAACCAGGGTGGTGACGGGCACGTAGGCCTGGGGATCGTTCAGCAGCAGGATATTGACGATGAAATCCAGCGCCATGGCGACGCCCACGATCAGGCACGCCACAGGCGCGGCGCGAACAAGTCGGACTCTGATGGCCGGCGAGATGATCGTCAGGCTCCTGAGAACGTCTCACGCTAGAAGACGATACTCAGATTAAGGACAGGTGACGCCTTAAACCAGACCGGCGACAATCAGCCGCGCCGAAACCGCCGAAAGCGGGCGTATTAGCGAGGCGCGGCCGCGTGAAGGCTATCCAGTCCGCGTTCTAGGGCCAGGCTGGCCTGGACCACGGTGGCGATCGAGCGCTTGAAGAAGTCCTGAGGGATCGTCGCGAAGTCGTCGGCCGGCTTGTGATACTCGGCGTGATCCTCGACCCCGAAATAGACCCACGGCACGCCCTTCTCCGCGAAGGCGTAGTGGTCGGACTGGTTGGTCCAGTTGTTGTGCGCGCCGTCGGCGTTGGTGTCGTGGCCCAGCTTGAGCGACACCGGAGCCGTCGCCGCGACGCTCTCTAGGATGGGGCGCAGCGCGGGATTGGGCGAGGCGCCCGCCGCGTAGAGCTCATTCTTGGCGTTCTTGCTGAGCATATCGAAGTTGATGTTCAGCGCGATCGCCTCCAACGGAACAGGCGGCGCGGCGACAAAGGCCCTCGCGCCGCGCAGGCCGCTTTCTTCGGCGTCGACCACCGCCAGGATCACGTCGTGCGTCGGAGGATTGGCCTTGAAGGCTTCGGCCACCGCCAGCAGACCCGCAACGCCCGAGGCGTTGTCGTCGGCGCCGTTGTAGGTCTCGCCGTTGCGGAGCCCCAGGTGGTCGTAGTGAGCCGTGACGACCATCGCCTTGCCCGCCTTGCTTCCCTTGATCAGCGCCACGAGATTGACGCCGCGCACCGTCGAACCGTCGCGCCGGGTGAAGTCGAAACCTTGCTCGAAAGACTGCCCCGCCGGCGAGAGGCCGATCTCCGCAAACCGCGACAGGATGTAGGCCCGCGCCTTCTCCGATCCGGGCGAACCGACGCCCCGTCCCTGCATGTCGTCGGCGGACAGGATACGGACATCCTCGAGCGCCTTGTCGCCCGGGGCCGCCCAGGCGGGCGAGGCCAAGGCCAGGACGGCGGCGACAAGCAGACTCAGCGGGCGGCGGGAAAAGGTCATGGCGCTTACATGCCCCGCACCACACAGGATGTTCAATTAGTTCTCGGCCCATACGACAAGTGCGCTTATGACAAGCGCTGTCAGGTCGCGACGGCGTGTATGGCCGTTCTTAAGGAATCTCGGCCACATAGGCCGCTCAAGGATCGGAGTGTCGTTCCCGTGCCCATGTCCCACGCCGAACTGGAAGCCCGCCTGACCGCGGCCTTTCCGGACGCCGAGATCGTGCTGACCGACCTCGTCGGCGACAACGATCACTGGAAAGCGCGAATCACCTCGTCGGCCTTCAAGGGCCTGCCGCGCGTGCGCCAGCACCAACTGGTCAACAAGGCCTTGGCCGACGTGCTGGGCGGAACCCTACACGCCTTGGCCCTCGAAACCGCCGCGCCCGCCGAGTAAGGAGCCGCCGCCCCTTGCGCTATCGCCCCTTCGGAGCCACGGGAATCGCGGTGTCGGCGCTGACCCTGCGCGTGGCCGACAGCTCGCGGCTGCGGGCGAGCGACTGGCGCGCGCTGGTGTTCACGGCACTGGAAAACGGCATCAACAGCTTCCAGATCGACGGCGACGCTCCCGAAATGCTGCAAGGCGTAGGCGAGGCGTTCGCATCCGTCGAGCGCAGGCTGCTGTTCCTGACGTGGCGCGTGCGTCAGGACTCCAACCAGCTTGGCCAGCAGACCCTGGATGGCTTGCGCCGCTGGGCCTACGAAGGCCTTGGGCTGGATTATCTCGATCTGCTCCTGATCAACGATCCGCAGTCGCCGTCGCTGCCGATGAGTTTCGAGGCGGGCCTCCAGACGTTGTGGAGCGCGCGGGCCCTGGGCGGACTAGGCATCGCCAGCCGGGGCGATATCCATCCAGGCTTGCTGGCCAACGGGCTGGTGACCACTGTGTCGTCGCCCTACAACCTGTCTTCGGGTTGGGCGGAGCGCCATCGCATCCGTCAAGCCTCGCAGAACAACTTCGCGGTGATCGGCGAGGATTTCTGGCCCCAGGCCTTGCGCGAACTCGCCGACCAGGCGCCGCGCCGCCCCTCGTTCTGGCAACGGCGCACCGACCCGCTGGCCGACGTGGGCGGCTATGAGTTCCTGAGCAAGACCCCGGGCTGGAGCGGCGAGGACATCTGCCTGGGCTACGCCCTGACCGAACCGTCTCTGGCCACCGTGCGGATCACCGCCGACACCCGCCAGGAGGTCGAGCGTCTCGCCGAGGTCGTCGAGCGCGATCTGCCCACCGGCGTCTGCGCTCAGATCGAGATGGCCCGCTTCTCGGCTCAGGAACGCGAGAAGGCGGCCCGTCGCCCTTGACCCCGGCGCGCGCGGCGCCTAGCTGACAGGCTTCGCCTAGGAACTCGCCATGACCGACGCCGCCGCCTCCCCCGCCCTGGACTTCATCGCCAAGACCGTCGCCGACCATCCGGTGGTGGTGTTCATGAAGGGCGTGCCGGACCAGCCCCGCTGCGGCTTCTCGTCGGTGGTCGTGCAGATTCTGGATCACCTGGGCGTCGAGTTCGTCGGCGTCGACGTGCTGCAGGATGACGATCTGCGCCAAGGCATCAAGACCTTCACCGACTGGCCGACCATCCCGCAGCTCTATGTAAAGGGCGAGTTCGTCGGCGGCAGCGACATAGTCCGTGAGATGTTCCAGTCGGGCGAGCTGAAGACTTTCCTGACCGAACAGGGCGTCATCGCCGCCTAAAGCCGGCCGCCTCGGCATGAGCCGCCTGTTCGTCCCGCCGTCGGACGCCTACACCCTGACCTTCACGCCCAAGGCGTCGGACATCGACGCCAACGGCCACGTCAACAACGTGGTTTATCTGGGCTGGGCGCAGGACTTGGCCATCACCCATTGGGACGCCTGGACCTCGCCCGAGGAACGCGCGCCCTGGAGCTGGGTCGCCCGTCGCCACGAGGTCGACTATCGCCGCGAGCTCCTGCCGGGCGAAACCGCCACCGGCTACACCTGGGTCGGCGAACTGAAGGGCCCGCGCTTCGAGCGCTACATCCGCATCGATGGCCCGGACGGCGAGATGTGCGCCCAGGTCCGCACCGACTGGGTGCTGATCGACATCGCCGCCAAGCGCCCGGCGCGCGTGCTGCCCTGGATGATCGAGCGCTTCACGCCGAAGGGCTGAGGCGCGCCGGCGTCAGGACTTGGACGCGATAGGGTTGGCGATGATGATCCGATCTCGCCGCGATAGACCCAGTTCCGCGTAGCTGAACTTAAGGGCGGCCTCCCCCTTTGGACCTCTGCACGTCTCAAGTCGCCGACGCGCAAAGGCGACCACCGCGCGGCTCCGATCGCGGTCCACTCGGAACACGAAATCGGCCTTGCTGGCGCAGCCTTGCGACCGCACGCGCACCGTCAGGGCGTCACGACCTGGCGTGACCGAGATCAAGGGCTCCAGCTCGGGATAACGATCACCTCCCGCCAAGGTCAGCGCCGGCGTGGTCGCGCACCCGGCCAGCGCCATCGCCGCCCCGGCCAGCAAAACACCTCTGCGCGAAGCGACGCTGCTCATCACCCTCTGTACGAACCACCGTGTTGCGCCCAAGATCGCTCACCGCTGGCTTCATGGCCAGCCTTCGAGGGACGACAAGCCGTGCGCCAAGCTTTGGGCTTTTTCGCCGCCTTGGCGACCGCTGCAATGGTCGCTCCAGCTGCCGCCGCCCCGAAACAGCCTGTGCTGGACAAGGAAATCGAACGGCTGATGACGGCGGAGAAGATCCCCGGCGTCGCCGTGGCTGTCGTCGAGAAAGGCAAGGTCACCCACGTTGTCACCAAGGGCGTCCGCAACGCCGCCGGCGACCCGCTGACGCCAGACACCATCATGTACGCCGCCTCGATCACCAAGGCGGCGTTCAGCTACTACGTGCTTATGCTGGCCGATGACGGCAAGGTCGACCTTGATAGATCGGTCGCCGAGATCCTGCCCAAGCCCCTGCCCGCCTATCCCAGATACGCCGACCTGGGCGTGGACGAGCGCTGGAAGACGATCACGCTGCGGCTCCTGCTCACCCACAGTTCCGGCCTCGCCGACCAGCGGTTCTATGACCCGGAAAACCGGTTTCGTTTCAATCTCGAGCCGGGGACTCGGTACGCCTACTCGAACGAGGGGATCAATCTGGCCCAGTTCATCATCGAAGAGGGTCTGGGTCTCGAGGTCGGCGACGAGATGAACCGCCGCCTGTTCCAGCCGCTGGGCATGACGAACTCGAGCATGATCTGGAGGGAGGACTTCAAGCAGAACCTCGCCGACGGTCAGCAAGCCGACGGCCGGTGGGAGGCCCACGACGATCGCTCCAGCGTGAAGGCGGCTGGATCGCTGGACACCACGATCACCGACCTGGGCAAGCTGGCGGCGGCCATGGTCTCAGGATGGGAATTGTCGGCCAAGACCCGCGCGGAACTGGACAAGGGCAGCTTTCCGATCGTCAGCCGCAGCCAGTTTCCGCCGTTTCTGATCCGCGATAATCCCGACAACGCCAGGATCGGGCTGCAAGCCGGGATCGGGGTGGTGGTGTTCGACGGGCCGAGAGGCCGCGCCTTCTACAAGGGCGGCCACAACGACATCACCGACAACCACATGACCTGTGTAACCAAAGAAAAGCGCTGCGTCGTCGTTCTGACCAATAGCGGCGTCGGTCAGCGGATCATCCCTGCGGTTGTCAAGGCGGCGCTGGGCGACATCGGTTCGCCTTGGGATTGGGAGTACGGCGCCGCGCCGAAACCCTGAGGCCTTAGCCCCAGGGACCAGCGTCATGCGACCCGCCGCTCAGCGGAACGCTGGAGGGCGCCGCTGAAACCGCCGTCGGTCGACGCGCGCCGCGCTCCACACCCAGGCGCATCAGGGCCTCGACGCGATTATGGGTCGCCGGGTGGGTCGAGAACAGGTTGTCGGCGCCCTTCCCGGCCAGCGGGTTGATGATGAACATGTGGGCGGTGGCCGGATTGCGTTCGGCCTGGACGTTCTCGTAGCCGCCGCGAGCATAGGCCTCGATCTTCTCCAGCGCGCGGGCCAGAGACTCGGAGTCGCCGGCGATCTGCGCGCCGATCCGGTCGGCCTCGTATTCGCGGGCGCGGCTGATGGCCATCTGGACCAGCATGGCCGCGATCGGGGCCAGGATGGCGATCAGGATCGCGCCGACCAGCCCGCCCAGACCACCGCCATTGCCCTCTTCGTCGCGTGAGCCACCGAAGAAGAAGGCGAAGTTGGCCAGGGCCGAGATCGCGCCGGCGATGGTCGCCGTCACGGTCATCACCAGGGTGTCGCGGTTCTTCACGTGCGCCAGCTCATGGGCCATGACGCCGCGGATCTCTTCGCGGGTCAGAAGCTGCAAGAGGCCGGTGCTGGCGGCCACGGCGGCGTGGTCAGGATCACGGCCGGTGGCGAAGGCGTTGGGCTGGGCGCTGTCGATGACCGTGATGCGCGGACGCGGCAGGCCGGCCGAGCGGGCCATCTCGACGGTGTCGATCACATAGTTGCGGATCAGCGGCTCGGGATGGGTCTCGTCGACCTCGACCGCGCCATAGGTCCGCAACACGATCTTGTCGGCGTTCCAGTACGAAAACGCGTTCATGGCCAGGGCGAAGACCAGCGCGATCATCATGCCGGTCGCGCCGCCGATCAGGAAGCCGGCGCCCATGAACAGGGCCGTCAGGCCCGCCAGCAGCATGTAGGTCTTGAAGTGGTTCATCGTCTTTCGTCAGTCGAAGATGTCGAACAGGTCGAAGCGCTTTTTCTTGTGATGGCCATAGGAGCCGTGGCGACGGTAGTCGTCATCGTCGTGACGCTTGCCGCTGTGGCCGTGGTGGCCGTGATCGTGATGATGATCGGGACGGCTGTAGGGTTTGGGCTGACCGTAGATCGCCTGGGTCTCGTCGCGCTCCATGGCCATCAGCTTCTCAAGCTCGCCCCGGTCCAGCCAGACGCCCCGGCAGCGCGGGCACATGTCGAACTCGACGCTGGCGCGTTGCACGGCCTGCATCGAGGCGTCGCAGTTGGGGCACATCAGAAGCGGCATACGGAACCTCCGGTCCAAAAAGGATGCTCGGGTGTTCTCGACGACAGGCGGCGCCTTTTGGGGAGGGGGGCTAGGCAGCCGGACCCAGACATCGAGAACACCCGATGCGGTCCGACATCACGAGCACTTGCATTGCTCGCCAGAGGGGCCCGGTCCCGCTGAACCGCAATTAGGGTCCCTCGCGACGCGGTTCAAGACCTTTGCGCAACAAAAAAGGCCCCGGATCGCTCCGGGGCCTCTTCCGTATCTCTTCGGATCCGACGCTTACGAAGCGTAGAATTCGACGACGAGGTTCGGTTCCATCTTCACCGGATACGGAACTTCCGACAGTTCCGGAGCGCGGACGAAGGTGGCCGACAGGCTCTTGGCGTCGACCGAGACGTACTCGGCGAAGTCACGCTCGTTCGAGGCGACGGCTTCGAGGACCAGAGCCATGTTGCGCGACTTTTCGCGGACCTGGATCACGTCGCCGGCCTTGCAGCGGTACGACGGGATGTTCACGCGCTTGCCGTTCACGGTCACGTGGCCGTGGTTCACGAACTGGCGGGCGGCGAACACGGTCGGCACGAACTTGGCGCGATAGACGATGGCGTCCAGGCGCGACTCGAGCAGGGCGATCAGGTTCTCCGAGGTGTTGCCCTTGCGACGGGCGGCTTCCTCGTAGGTGCGCGAGAATTGCTTCTCGGTCAGGTTACCGTAGTAGCCCTTCAGCTTTTGCTTGGCGCGCAGCTGCAGACCGAAGTCCGAAACCTTGCTCTTACGACGCTGGCCGTGTTGGCCCGGGCCGTACGAACGCGAGTTGACCGGGGACTTCGGACGGCCCCACAGGTTTTCACCCATGCGGCGGTCGATCTTGTACTTGGCGCTATGGCGCTTCGACATAGTCAGTCTTTCAAAACGATCCGGGCCGGCTCCCCCGAGAGGGTGCGATCGCAACGGCGGCGTCGGGTCAATCCGTCATAAAGGTATCGCCCCGCGCGGCGAGCCGGCGGGTTGAAGCGGTGGCTTATGGGGGAGCGGCGGCGGAGAGTCAATGTTCCGCCGCCGCTCTGGCCTGGCGCTACGGCCGCACCAGCGGGTTACGCAATCGGATCTTTCCGCCGCGCTCAACGCCGAACGCGTCGAGCGGATAACGCAACTCCAGGCCCTCAGGCATCAACGCTTTGCAGTTGTCGGGACGCTTGCGGACGAATGAGAAGCTGGTCAGGCCGTCGCGGCGCTGGGTCTCGACCGAGAAATCCTCCTGCTGGGTGCAGCCATTGGAACTGGCACGCACCACCAGATCGGCCCCGTCGACCCGCGCACCGCGCAGCGCTTCCAGCGGTCGGTCGCCGCCCTGGGCGGAGACGGCGATGTTGGGATGGCTTTCATCGGCGTCGATGATCACACAGGCCGAGGTGCTCAGGCCCAGGGCGATGACGGCGGCGAGCGATGCGAGTTTCATGCTGGTGTCCCCTCTTGTTGGTCAGCTTCACCGTGAGAGGACCGCTCGCCGCCTGAACCCAGGATGAATTACGAAAAAGTCACAACCGGGCCGCGTGGAACGCCACGTGATCGGCGATGAAGGTCGAGATGAAGAAGTAGCTGTGGTCGTAGCCCTCCTGGCGCCGGACCGTGACCTTGCGGCCCGCCTTGGCGGCGGCGGCTTGGATCAGCTGCGGCTTCAGCTGGTTTTCCAGGAAGCTGTCGGCCAAGCCCTGGTCGATCAGGATGTCGTCGAAGCTTCCGCCCTTGCCGTCCTCGATCAGGGCGCAGGCGTCGTAAGGCCGCCAGGCGGCGCGGTCGGGGCCCAGGTAAGCCGTCAGCGCCTTGTCGCCCCACGGGCAGTTCAGCGGCGAGACGATCGGCGAGAACGCGCTGACCGACTTGAAGAGTTCGGGGTGCTTCAGCGCGATGGTCAGGGCGCCGTGGCCGCCCATCGAGTGGCCGAAGATCCCCTTGCGCGCGCTGTCCAGCGGGAACGCGCCCTCCACCGCCGCCAGGAGGTCGCCGGTGACGTAGGAGTGCATCATGAAGTGCGGCGCCCACGGGGCTTGCGTGGCGTCGACATAGAACCCCGCGCCCTGCCCCAGGTCGTACGCCGGGTCGTCGGCGACGCCTTCCCCCCTCGGCGAGGTGTCCGGCGCGACAATGGCGATGCCGTGCTGGGCCGCATGGGCGTAGACCCCCGACTTCACAGTGAAATTGTCCTCGGTGCAGGTCAGGCCCGACAGCCAGACGAGATAAGGGAACGGTCCCTCGCCATCCGGCGTCCACACCGTGAACTTCATCGGCGTGCCGGTGCTGGTGCTGGCGTGCTTGCAGTAACGCAGCGTTCCGCCGTGGACGCGGTGGGTGGAGAGGGTTTCGATGGTCATGAGGGTCCACTATCTCGCTGAAACGTGGCGGGCGATATCGTGCGCGGCTTCCTGATCTTCAGGAACAACCAGCTCCATGACGTGAACCTGTGAAGGCCAACCGCGGGCAGTGGTCGCTAGAAGAAACTCGTCGGTCGTCACGCCGCCCGGATGCGTCACGATCTTTGTCCGACGACCGTCCGGGCCGGCTATGATCTCGCGCGGAAAATCAGCGGCGTTGCCCAGGTAGATCCGGACGTATGGCTTCGCCGCTTTGCGCACTTCGAAGATTTCGAAGTCCATGGTGCCGCCCTTCGTTGTCTGGACGACCGTGAACCCGCGCTCGGGCGTGTTGACCAAGAACCACTTTTCCACCGCGACCATAGCTGGCTTCAGAGGCGGCGATTGCACCGCCCCCGCATCGACGGGAGGCGACGCATCGCGCCCTCTCATTTGATCGCCGCAAGCCGCCGCAAACAGCGCAATCGCCAGAAGGCTGACGAGCTTGGCTGACACTTAGAACGTCACCACGGTCCGGATGCTCTCGCCGGCGTGCATCAGGTCGAAGGCCTTGTTGATCTCTTCCAGCGGCAGGACGTGGGTGATCATCGGGTCGATCTGGATCTTGCCGTCCATGTACCAGTCGACGATCTTGGGCGTGTCGGTGCGGCCGCGCGCGCCGCCGAAGGCCGTGCCTTTCCAGACGCGGCCCGTGACCAGCTGGAACGGACGGGTGGAGATTTCCTTCCCCGCCTCGGCCACGCCGATGATGATGCTCTCGCCCCAGCCGCGATGGCAGGCTTCAAGCGCCGTGCGCATGACGCCGGTGTTGCCGGTGGCGTCGAAGGTGTAGTCGGCGCCGCCGTCGGTCAGGGCCACCAGATGCGCGACGAGGTCGCCCGAGACATCCTTCGGGTTGACGAAGTGGGTCATGCCGAACTTGCGGCCCCATTCCTCACGGTCTGGATTGATGTCGACGCCGACAATCATGTTGGCGCCGACCAGCTTCAGACCCTGGATGACGTTCAGGCCGATGCCGCCCAAGCCAAAGACGATGCAGTTGGCGCCCGGCTCGACCTTGGCGGTGTTGGTCACCGCGCCTACGCCCGTCGTCACGCCGCAGCCGCAGTAGCAGGCGGTCTTGAACGGCGCGTCACGACGGATCTTGGCGACCGCGATCTCGGGCAGGACCGTGTAGTTCGAGAAGGTCGAGCAGCCCATGTAGTGGTAGATCGGCTGGCCCTTGTAAGAGAAGCGGCTCGTGCCGTCGGGCATGAGCCCCTTGCCCTGGGTGGCGCGGATCGCCGTGCACAGGTTGGTCTTGCCCGACAGGCAGCTTTTGCACTGGCGGCATTCAGGCGTGTAGAGCGGGATCACGTGGTCGCCGACCGCCACGCTGGTCACGCCCGCGCCGACCTCGACCACCACGCCCGCGCCCTCGTGGCCCAGAATCGAGGGGAAGATGCCTTCGCTGTCGAAGCCGTCCAGGGTGTAGGCGTCGGTGTGACAGACGCCGGTCGCCTTGATCTCGACCATCACTTCGCCGGCCTTGGGCCCTTCCAGGTCGACCTCGACGATCTCCAGCGGCTTCTTGGCTTCGAACGCGACAGCGGCGCGGGTCTTCATCGGGCATCTCCCCTGGTATCTTGAGCCGTCTTGGTACGCCCGCTCGGTCGCGCCGATAATCCCGAAGGGCGCAAAACATTGTTGCACACACGGAATAATCGGCGCATCCCCGCTATATGAGCCGCTGGGACGGGATCGACGAGTTCGTGGCGACGGCCGAGGCCGAGAGCTTCTCTCACGCCGCGCGTCGGCTGGGCCTTTCAACCTCAGGGGTAAGCCGTGCGGTCGCCACGCTTGAGGAACGACTGCAGACCCGTCTGCTCTATCGCACCACACGCAGGGTCAGCCTGACCGACGCCGGCCGCGCCTTCCTCGCACGCGCCCGTCGGTTGATCGCCGAGCGTGACGAGGCCTTGGCGTCTGTGGGCGAGGACGACGGCGAGCCGCGGGGCCTGCTGCGGATGACCTGCTCCATGGCCTACGGGGAGCGCTTCGTGGCGCCAGCGGTGAACCGCTTCATGCTGGTTCATCCCAAGCTGTCCATCGAGATCGACCTCGACGACGCGGTCCGCGACATTGTCAGCGAGGGTTTCGACCTGGCGATCCGCTTTGGCCGCCTCACCGACAGCCGCCTGATCGCCAAGCGCCTCGCCTCGCGCACCCGCCGCCTGTGCGCGGCGCCGTCCTATCTGGCTCAGGCAGGAACGCCGCAGACGATCGCTGATCTCGCGCACCACGCCTGCATCCTGGGGGCGGCGGAGACATGGCCGTTCCGGGACGGTGAGCGCGAGATCGCCTTCAAGCCGCAAGGACGCTGGCGCTGCAACAGCGGACAGGCCGTGCTGGACGCGGCCTTGCTGGGGTTCGGGGTCTGCCAGCTGCCGAACTTTTACGTCGACAGCGCCATCGCCGAGGGCCGCTTGGTCCCACTGCTCGAACCCAACCGGCCAGCCGACGAAGGCGTATGGGCGGTCTATCCGCACCTGCGGCTCTTGCCGGCCAAGGTCCGGCTTCTGGTCGAGCATCTGGAAGCCGCGCTGGGCGGCTAAAGCCCTCTCCGATCTGCTCGCACGCGTCAGATCGGAGAAGGCTGGAACACTCTAGGCCTTCACCACCGCCGGGAAGCGGAAACGCCCGTCCAGCATCTCGGGTCTTGGCAGATAGGCCCGCAGGTAAAGCGCGAAGGGGCCGGACTGGGGCGCAGGCAGCCAGTTGGCGGTCTTGTCGCCGCCCGGATCAGTGCGCCCGATCCACAGGTCCAGCGTCCCGTCGGCGTTGCGCTTGAGCCCTTGGGTGCGGTCACCGATCGTGTAGCGATGCAGCGGGTTGTCTGTGAAGAAGAACTGGCCGTCGGCGGTGGCCTCATACATCGACAGCGACCAGAACCCGTCCAGCGGCAGTTGCGCCGGCATGGTCAGGCGATACGGCCCGTCGCCCGTGAAGGTCCCCGAGCCGTCGTCGCCGGCGGCCTTCATGTACATGGCTTCGGCTACTGGCAGAGCGCCCAGCCCCTGCAGGGCGACGATGGCGCGATAGAGATAGTCCTGGCCGTAGTCGCCGAGATTGGCGCGCGGATACGACCAGCCGTTCACGAAGGTCTGCCGCCCCCGGGCGAAGATGGTGATCATGCGCGCCTGCTCGACGCCGCCGGCGGCGGCGGCTTCGTCGAACGGGCCGGCGCCCAGGAAGGCGGCGGTGCGCTTCAGGATCTTCAGATCGGTCGGCGGGGCGGGGTCGCTGGCCAGCAGAGCCCGGGCGGTCGCGAAATAGTCGGCGGGCTTGGCGTCGCGCGCCGCATAGGCGGCGACAGGCCCCGGCGTCGCGCCCTTGAGCAGGAAGCCGTCCTGGGCCTTGTGCGCGGCCGGCAGGTCGTCGCCCCCGTCGGTCAAGGTGCGGATCAGAAGCCAGGCGTGCGGCGTGGCGATGCGCGTGGGGTTGGGCCCCATGGACGCCTGTCCGGGGCCGACCAGGGTGAAGGTCCCGCCCTCGCCGCCGATGGTCCGCGTGCCCAGCACCACGTTGTTGTTGGTGAACATGTCCATCACCGCCACCGAATAGTAGCGCTTGCCCAAGGGCGGGATGGTGAGGGTGGCGGGGCCCTTGGTCAGATCCAGGAAGGCCGAGGAGTAGAGTGTGTCATTGTTGGGCGTGGTGACCCAGCGCGCCTTGTGGTCCGACAGGGCTCGCGTGTGAGTCAGGGTGTTGATCGCCGCGCCGGGGCTCTTGAGCAGCCGCGCGCGGGTCGTGGCCATCTCGATCAGCGGCAGGGCGTAGAGATAGGCGTCCCGCGCCGCCGTCGCGTCGCCCCCTGCGGCCTGGACCGCCGAGACGAAAGCGGGCGACAAGCCCAGCGCGCCGGCCATGGCCAGCAGTTCCCGACGGTTCATGCCGCCCTCCCCAACAGATGTTTGAGGACAGTTGAACGCGAGACGCCGCGCGGCGCAAGCACCGCGCGACGCTGATCGAGCTCAGGCCGCGTGGGCGTGCCGGGCGGCGTGAACGACGCTTTCCAGCGTGATGATCGTCGCGTCAACGCGATCGTGAGCATCCGAGCCGGTCACCTTCTTGGCGGCGGCGGGCGACAAGGCTTCGCGAAGATGACCCAAGGCGCGCGGCGGGGCGATGAGGAGCACCTGGTCGATGGTGTTGTGCGCCAGCACGGCGTCGACGCGCTTGGCCAGATTCGTCAGGAACGCCTTCTCGGCGCGGTCGTGGGCGTCGCCGCTATGGGTGATGTGGCTGGGCGCGCCATGGTCGTGGTGCTCCTTGACGTCCGAGAGCCACTCGGGACGGTCATGCAGCGGGCCGTCGATGCGCCGCTGCTCCAGCAGGCGAGCGCGGCGGCCGTCGGCGACAACGACCAGGGTGATGGCGTCAGGGTTCATGGAAGGCTCCTTGCTGGATCACGACCATGAAGGTGCGCCGCTTTAGGCCGGCGACGGATGATCAAGGTCAAATCCGCGCGGGCCGCCGCGCCCTTAAGGAACGTCGTTCTTAACCGCTTTCTCGGCCAGCTTGGCCAGCACCCGGCCGCGCCCACGGCTGAGCGCGGTGATCACGCCCCGGAAGGTGCGGACCTCCTGATCCGACAGACGGGCGCGCGCCAGCGGAACCCGCAGGTTGCGCACCATCGACGGCTTCTTCTCCGGCGGATGATAGAAGCCCGCCTTCTCCAGCTCGTCCTCGAGATGCTCGTACAGCCCCAGCAGCGCGGCCTGATCGGCGGGCTCCTCGACGTTCTGCTCGAACTTCTTCCAGGGCCGATCGTCCTGGGTCATCTTCCATTCGTAGGCGTTGATCGAGACCGCCTGAGCCAGGTTCAGCGACCGGAAGCGTTCGTCGATCGGGATCGAGACGATGGCCTGGCAGAGCGCGATGTCATGGGTCTCCAGTCCCGCCCGCTCGCCGCCGAACAGCAGCCCCACGGCGCGCCCCTGGGCGACCTCGTCAGCCAGGTGGCCGGCGCTTTCGCGCGGCGTGTAGACCGGCAGGCGCGTCTCGCGCGGCCGGGCCGTGGTGGCGTAGACCAGTTTCAGGTCGGCGATCGCCGCCTCCAGGGTGTCGAACACCTTGGCGTCGTCCAACGGCCAATGCGCGCCGGACGCGCTGGCCCAGGCCCGCTCCTGCGGCCAGCCGTCGCGCGGACGCACCAGGCGCAGGTCCGAAAGCCCGAAATTGGCCATCACGCGCGCCACCGAACCGATGTTCTCGGCCAGTTGAGGCTCGTTGAGGATCACGCAGGGCGGAATGGGCTTGAAGGCGGCGGCGTCGGTCATCCGCGTCCTTTGCCGCCGACCGGCGGCCGGATGCAAGCGGTTCTAGCGCCGCGCCCGCGCCAGGGCCTCCAGCAACCGCGCCGGATGCAGCGGCTTGGCCAGGTGCAGATCCGCTCCTGCGGCGTGGGCGGCGGCCACGTGCTCCTCCATGGCGTTGGCCGTCAGCATCACGACCAGGATGGGCTCGGACGCCGCCGCCTTCTCCCGCGCCCGGATCGCCCGCGTCGCCGACAGGCCGTCCATCACCGGCATCTGCATGTCCATCAGCACTGCGTCGAAACGACCGGGCTCGAAGGCGTCCAGCGCCGCCTTACCGTCCTCGACCACGGTCAGATCCACACCAAAAGGTTCGAGCACGATCTCGACCACCTTGCGGTTGGTGGGATGGTCCTCGGCCACCAGCACCCGCAGCCCCTCCAGCGAAATCGCGCGGGGCTCCTCGGCGACCGCGTCGGCGGCCCGTTCGCAGCGGGGCAGCGGAAGGCGCACCTCGAACCGCGCGCCTTGCCCCGGGCTTGCCTCTGCCGTGATCGATCCCTGCATCATCTCCGCCAGGGCGGCGCAGATGGACAGTCCCAGACCGGTGCCGCCGAACTGGCGGGTGATCGACTGGTCGGCCTGCACGAAGCGCTTGAACAGGCGGTCACGAACCTCCTGGTCGAAGCCGACGCCGGTGTCGCGGACGACGAAGCACAGGGCCTCGCCCCGGCGATCCACATCCAGGGAGACCTCGCCCTGGTGCGTGAACTTCACTGCGTTGGCCAGAAGATTGGAGAGGATCTGGCTGATGCGGCCGGCGTCACCGTCATAGGTCCCCTCAGCCTCGGACGAGACCGACCAGCGCAGGCTCAGATTCTTGGCCTCGGCCGCCGCGGCGTGCAACTCGGCCATCCCCCGCACTAGTTGGACCAGATCGAACGGCGCTTGATTGAGCTGGAACTGGCCGGCCTCGATCTTGGAGACATCCAGAATGTCGCCCAGCACCTGCTCCAGCAGCCGTCCGGACGAAGTGACCAGCGCCGCCAGTTCGCGGCGCCGCAGAGGATCCTGTTCCTCGGCCAGACGGTCGCCGAGGGCGATCACGCCGTTCAGCGGCGTGCGCAGTTCGTGGGACATGTTGGCCAGAAAGACCGACTTGGCCTGGTTGGCGCGCTCCAGTTCGGCGGTGCGCGCCGCCACCCGCTGCTCGAGCGAGCGCAGCAGTTCCTCGTTGCGTTCGCGCTGGCGGCGCAAGGCGCGGGCCAGGGAGCCGATCTCGTCCGGCCGCGCCTCGAACGGTAGAGCCGCCTCCGGATCGCCCTGCTGCTGGGCCTCGGCCAACGCTTCCAGCGGCGCGCCAACCATCTGATGGGTCAGGCGGCGCAGGAGCAGCACCTGCAGCAATACCCCCAGGAACCCGAACAGCAGGACCCAGGACGCCGTCTTCAGCGAAGACCAGACGAGATCGCTTGAGGGAAAGCTCATCAGGAACCACCAGTCGGGCTCCACCAGGCGGCCATACGACACCAGTCGCTTACCATCGTGGGACAGCACGACGCCAACGTCGCGCTTCTCAGCCCGAATCCGGCCAACCAAAGCCTTCAGCGCATTGTCCCGCTCGAACCGGTAAAGGACGTCCACATCCACGACGCCGTTGCGCGCCAGACCTTGCGCGGCCACGAGATCGCCGTCGCTGGAGACAATCATGTTGGAACCGCCCGGCAAGGCCTCGCCGACGGCGCGCAACAGGTAGGAGTCGAGCGACAGGCTTGTGCCGAAGGCCCCCATGAACCGCCCCTTGTAGTAGAAGGGCGTCATGCAGGCGGCGTTCAGGCCTCGACCGCTGGGGTCGGAAATCAGGCGCCTGAGCTTGGTGCATTTCATCACCCGGTCCGGATTGTTCTCCGGAAGTGTCAGGGTGACCATCTCTTCGTTCGAGATGTCCAGCGTGTTGGGCGCATCCCGCCGATAATAGAGCAGCTTGTCGGAACGCTTGGGGCCGTACATCACCAGGCGGGTCTGCGGCGTGAAGAAGTAAAAGTTGTCGTAGTGCCGGATCTGCGCCTCGCCGGTCGCCGCGACCACATCGGCTGCCGCCACAAACAGGGTCTGTTCGGCGCGGCTCATGGCGTCGGCGTCGCGAAGATAGCCGCCCAGCCCATGGACGTAGCGGCTGCCCACCCGCACGCCGTCGAACAACGCCGGCGCCGACCGCCGCGTGCCGTCGCTCGATTTGGGATAGAGCCGTTCGAATTCGGCGAGGTCGCCCGCGCCCCCCGCGAGATCCAGGCGGCGAGTCAACGCCTCCGCCGCCGCATCATGGACCCTCACGAGGTCGGAGAATAGTCGGTCCTCGGTTTTCACCCGTTCGCCCACATACTCGGCGAGATGTCGCTTCTGCGTGTCCGCCGCGCTTTCCCGCACGAAGATGAAGGCCGCCGCCGTGGCCACGCTGGTCACGACGATCGACAGGATCGCGACCATCGTCAAAAGCCGGCGCGCCAGTGGCGCGGTCACTCCAGCAGTGGCCCCCGATCCGTTGTCCAAGCCTGCTCCCTGGCCCGTCCGTTAGGCCCCTCTTTGGGGCCATTCACCCAAAACCGCACACTCGAACGCTGAAGTTACAGTCGGCGCCGTACCGATCGGCTTTTCCCCCGCGACGCAACAGTCTATAGCCTCCCGGTCCGCGCCGCGTGCTGGCCCTGTGCGCCAGAACGCCGCAGGCGCGCCACCGCCAGAGGAACATCCCCGCAATGGCCAAGATCAAAGTCGCCAATCCCGTCGTCGACATGGACGGCGATGAAATGACCCGCATCATCTGGAAGCTCATCAAGGACAAGCTGATCTTCCCGTACCTCGACCTGGAACTCGACTACTACGACCTGTCGGTCGAGAACCGTGACGCCACCGACGACCAAGTGACGATCGACGCGGCCAACGCGACCAAGAAGCACGGCGTCGCCGTCAAGTGCGCCACCATCACGCCGGACGAAGCCCGCGTCGAAGAATTCAAGCTCAAGAAGATGTGGAAGTCGCCGAACGGCACGATCCGCAACATCCTGGGCGGCGTGATCTTCCGCGAGCCGATCATCTGCCAGAACGTGCCGCGCCTGGTGCCGGGCTGGACCCAGCCGATCATCGTCGGCCGCCACGCCTTCGGCGACCAGTACCGCGCGACCGACTTCAAGTTCCCGGGCAAGGGCACCCTGTCGATCAAGTTCGTCGGCGATGACGGCCAGACCATCGAGCACGAAGTGTTCAAGGCTCCGGACGCCGGCGTCGCCATGGCGATGTACAACCTCGATGACTCGATCCGCGACTTCGCCCACGCCTCGTTCGCCTACGGCCTGAACCGCGGCTATCCGGTCTACCTCTCCACGAAGAACACGATCCTCAAGGCCTATGACGGCCGCTTCAAGGACATCTTCCAGGAGATCTACGACGCCGAGTACGCCGAGAAGTTCAAGGCCGCCGGCATCCACTACGAGCACCGTCTGATCGATGACATGGTGGCCTCGGCCCTGAAGTGGTCGGGCGGCTATGTCTGGGCCTGTAAGAACTACGACGGCGACGTGCAGTCGGACATCGTCGCCCAGGGCTTCGGGTCGCTCGGCCTGATGACCTCGGTGCTGATGACGCCGGACGGCAAGACCGTGGAAGCCGAAGCCGCCCACGGCACCGTGACCCGCCACTACCGCCAGCACCAGAAGGGCGAGAGCACGTCGACCAACTCGATCGCCTCGATCTTCGCCTGGACCCGTGGTTTGGCCCACCGCGCCAAGCTGGACGACAACCAAGAGCTGGCCAACTTCGCCGCCACCCTGGAAAAGGTCTGCATCGACACCGTCGAGAGCGGCTACATGACCAAGGACCTGGCCCTGCTGGTCGGCGACAAGCAAGGCTGGCTGACCACCGAAGGCTTCCTCGACAAGATCGACGAGAACCTGAAGAAGGCGATGGCCTAACCGCATAGGCCTGACCTGAGATCGAAGACGCCCCGGAGGATCGCCTCCGGGGCGTTTTTCGTGGGCGCCCGTCCCGCGCGAGCGGCCTTGCGATGAGGCCCGGGACCTGTGATCTATCGACATTAACCTTTCGGAGGCGGCATGACTCTGCAGAAGCGGATCTGGGACCTGATCGTTCTGGCGATCTTCGTCTTCGCCGCCGCCTTCGCGACGGCGCCGTGGTTCGCTTTTCGGGCCCTGAAGGCGGCAGCTCAGTACGAAGACGTCCAAGCCATCGGCGAACTGGTCGACTTTCCAGCCGTGCGCCGCAGCCTGACCGCCCAGTTGGTTGTCGACGCGCCCGCCGCCAAGCCGGAGGCGCCGTCACTGTGGCGGGATCCCATGAGCGTCTTCAAGAAGGCGATCGAACCGATCGCTCCCCCCGAACCCAAGGTCGACCGCTACCTGACCGTGGCTGGCGTTTCGGCCCTGACGCGGGGCTATGCGCCGGGCAAGGCGCCATCCGCCGCAGCGCGCGACGATACGCTCGCCGGCCAGATCCGCGACACCTTGCGCGGTCCCTACCCCGCCATCGCCTATTGGGATCCCAACCGCGTGCGGATCGCGGTAAAGCGGCCGGACGCCAGCCGCAAGGTCACGATCTTCACTTTCGAACGCAAGGCGCTGTTCACCTGGAAGCTGGTGCATATCCGCTTGCCCGGTGACGAGCGCCAGGGATGAACCCGCGCCCGTGACCGCGCTTGTTCTGGATGTCACCGCCCGCGTCTGGCCGTTCTTTCTGCTGGTCGCCGTCGGCGTCGCCCTGACACGTCTGCGCCTGCTTGACGCGCGGATGGCCCAGGGCCTGTCGACCTATGTCTATTGGGTCGGCTTTCCCGCCCTGCTCGTGCATTCGCTCGCCCGTCTGGGGCGTCCCGAGCCCGAGCTTTGGGCCGGCCTCGCGGCCTATGCCGGCGTAGGACTTGTGGTGATGGGCGCCGTGCTGGCCTGCGGCCGCCTGCTGGGCTGGAGCCGGGACGAGCGGGCCGGGGCGGCCATGGCGTCAGGCATCGGCAACAGCGCCTTCCTGGCCCTCCCCGTCACCGCCGCCGTGCTGGGCGTCGAAACCGCGCGCCTGGTGGCTGGAGCGGTGGCGGCCGACTTTGTCGTGCTGGCGGCGGCGGGCGTGGCCCTTCTGGGCTGGGCGTCCGGACGCTCCATCTGGCGCGCCACGGCGCAGGCCTTCTGGAACCCAGTCGTAGCGGCCGCGCTTTTGGGCCTGCTCCTGGCGCTGATGGACCTGACCCTGCCCGAGCCCCTGGACCGCGCCGTCGGCATGGCCGCCGCGTCAGGCAGTCCGGTCGGCCTCGTGGCGCTGGGCGCGGCGCTGGGCCTGAGACAGGCCGAGGAAGCGCCCGCGCCGACCCGCACGCCGATCCTCTTGGCGGCGCTGGCAAAGCTCTTGGCCTTCCCGCTGCTGGCCTGGCTGGTGATCGGCCTGACGCCCGCCCCGGCCACGTTCCGGGCCGGTGCGACCTTGGTGGCGGCGGCGCCGACGGCGGTGAACGTCTTCATCCAGACCCGCGCCTACGGCGTCTGGCCACGCGGCGCGGCGCGGATCGTGGCGCTGACGACAGCGGTTTCGATCGTCTCGCTCTCGCTTGTGGCGATCCTGCTGACAGCCCTTGTCACCTAGGCCGCTAAGGTCCTCCCCAGGAGGACGCACGGATGATCAGCTACATCACCATCGGCGCCAGCGACCCGGACCGGGCCGGCGCCTTCTATGACGCAGCCCTCGGCGCGCTGGGCAGCCAGCGCCTGTGGCGGCAGGGCGACTGGATCGGCTATGGCCCCGATCCGGAGCACGCCACCGTCATGATCTGTTCGCCCGAGAACGGCGAGCCGGCCAAGGCCGGCAACGGCGTCATGATCGGTCTGAAAGCCGACTCGCCCCAGCAGGTTGACGCGTTCCATGCAGCCGCCCTGGCCCACGGCGGCGCCTGCGCCGGTGCGCCGGGTCCGCGCCCGGCCTATGGCGAAGGCTACTACCTGGCCTATGTCCGCGATCCCGACGGCAATAAGCTCGCAGCGTTCTTCAAGGGCTGACGTGGCAAGCGTCCGCCGCAGATCGGCGGACGCTATCGCCTCAAGACTAGGGTGACAGCGGCAAGAACAGATCGGTCACCGCCTCGTGCTCCGGAACGTCCGGAAAGAAGCTGACCCGCTGGGCGAAGAACGGCGCATCGCGCGGCTCGCGTCCGCTACGTGGCAGCCACTCGCCATAGAGGAACCGCGAGGCCGCGCGCAGGTCGTCGCTGGACCCGACCTGCCGCAACACGGCGCATGGCCCGCCTGGGATCAGGCCCGCCGTCACGCCGTCCGCGTTGGACGCGACCCGCGCAGTCGCCGCGCACAGGTCCATCCGATACTGCTCGACCGGCGTGTCGTCTGGATCATCGTGGAACACATTGAACGTCGCGCTGACACGCGGCGGCAGGCCAGCGGCGCGGCGCCAGGCGATGAAACGACGGATCGTATCGCCCAGCAGGGCCGGATCGCCTTGGTGCCGCAGGACGGCGACAGGCGTGTCGGGAAAGTCGACGATGCGGACATCGCCGTCGCTGAAGGTCATAGTCTGTCTCCTGGCTTGAACCAGCGGCGACTGCGCCGCATGCCAAGGCTCCCAGCGCGGTTCTCGACGGAACGCCGACGGGCTCTGGTCGAACAGCCGGCGGAAGGCGCGGCTAAACGCTTCGGGCCCCTCGTAGCCGCTGTCGAGCGCGATCCCTAGCACCCCGTCCTGGTCGCGAAAGGCCAGGCGATAGGACGCCCGCTTCATCCGCGCCAGCTGGACATAGGCGGCGACCCCGATCCCGAACAGGCCCGAGAACTGACGCTGGAAATGGTGCCGCGAAAAAGCCGCGACCGCCGCCAGGACCTCGACGCTCAGGTCCTCGTCCAGGTGCGCGTCGATATGCTCGAGCACCCGGCGCATCCTGGCGTGATAGGTTCTTGCGACGTCCGGGTTCATCCGCACCTCCTTGGCGGAGACAGACCTAAGGCTCCCCACCGGCGCGAACCTGACCGATCGTGCGGTTCTGCGCGCCAACAAAAAGGCCCACCGCTCCGCAACGGAGGGTGGGCCTTGTTGTTCGGCGTCAGCGTCTTGAGCCTTAGCCGGCCAGCGCCGCCTTGACGGCTGCGAGGCCTTCCTGGGCCTTGCTGTCGTCGGGCGCGCCGCCTTGGGCGAAGTCGGCCTTGCCGCCCGCGCCCTGCCCGCCCATGGCGATGACGGCGGCCTTGGCGAGGTCGGCGGCGCTGAACTTGCCCGTCAGGTCGGCGGTGACCGCCACCGTAACGGCGGCCTTGCCGTCCGACGTGCCGACCAGGGCCACGACGCCGCTGGTCAGCTGCTTCTTAAACTCCTCGGCCACGCCGCGCAGCTCCTTGCCGCCGACGCCGTCGAGGACGCGGGCGATCAGGGCCACGCCATTGACATCTTCCGGACCCGAGGCCGCGCCGCCGCCGCCCAGGGCCAGTTGCTTCTTGGCTTCGGCCAGCTCCTTCTCCAGGCGCTTGCGGTCGGCGATCAGGGCGTCGACGCGCGCGCCGACTTCGGCCACCGGGGTCTTGAACTGGTCGGCCAGCGACTTGGCCACGCCCGCCTGATCCAGCAGGAAGCGACGGGCCGCCTCGCCGGTCAAGGCCTCGATGCGGCGCACGCCGGCGGCGACGCCTTGCTCGGAGACGATCTTGAACAGGGCGATGTCGCCGGTGCGGGCGACGTGGGTGCCGCCGCACAGTTCCACCGAATAGGCCTTGGCCTCGTCGACCAGCGACTTGCCCAGCGTGAGCACGCGGACGCTGTCGCCGTACTTTTCGCCGAACAGCGCCACCGCGCCGGCCTCGATGGCCTCCTGCGGGGCCATTTCCTTGGTCTCGGCCGGGACGTTCTGACGGATGACTTCGTTGACCTCGGCCTCGATGCGGTCGAGTTCGTCGGCCGTCAGCGGGCCGCCGTGGCTGAAGTCGAAGCGCATGCGCTCGCCATCGACCATCTGGCCCTTCTGGGCGACGTGCGGACCCAGCACGTGGTGCAGGGCGGCGTGCACAAGGTGCGCAGCCGAGTGGTTCGAGCGCGTGGTGTGGCGACGGTCGGCGTCGACGCTGGCCACGACCTTGTCGCCGACCTTCAGGTCGCCGGTGAGCTCCACGCGGTGAACATGCAGTTCGCCGGCCTGCTTCTGGGTGTCGATCACGCGGCTTTCGCGGCCGTTGGCCTCGATGACGCCGGTGTCGCCGGCCTGACCGCCGCTCTCGGCGTAGAAGCTGGTGCGGTCCAGCAAGACCTCGGCGGTCGTCCCAGCCGAGGCGCTCTCGACCTCGGCGCCGTCGACGACGATCGCCTTGACCACGCCAGTGGTCTCGGTGGTCTCGTAGCCCACGAAGTCGGTGGCGCCAGCCTTTTCCTTGATCGAGAACCAGGCGGCGGCCGCGCCCTGCTGGCCGGACCCGGCCCAGTTGGCGCGCGCCATTTCGCGCTGCTTCTGCATGGCCGCGTCGAAGCCGTCGGTGTCGACGGTCAGGCCCTTGGCGCGGACGGCGTCCTGGGTCAGGTCCAACGGGAAGCCGTAGGTGTCGTAGAGCTTGAAGGCGGTCTCGCCGTCCAGCACGTCGCCGGCCGACAGGTTGGCGGTGGCCTCATCCAGCAGGCCCATGCCGCGACCCAGCGTGGTGCGGAAGCGCTCTTCCTCCTGGCGCAGGGTCTCGACGATCGAGGCCTCGGCGCGACGCAGTTCCGGATAGGCCTGGCCCATCTCGGCCACCAGGGTCGGGGCCAGGCGGTGCATCAGGGGCTCGTTGGCGCCCAGCAGATAGGCGTGGCGCATGGCGCGGCGCATGATGCGGCGCAGGACGTAGCCGCGACCTTCGTTCGACGGCGAGACGCCATCGGCCAGCAGGAACGACGACGAGCGCAGGTGGTCGGCGATCACGCGGTGCGACGGCGCCTGGGCGCCCTCGGCCTTCACACCGGTCAGCTCGACGCTGGCGGCGATCAGCGCCTTGAAGAGGTCGATGTCGTAGTTGTCGTGCTGGCCCTGCAGCACGGCCGCGATCCGCTCCAGACCCATGCCGGTGTCGATCGAGGGCTTGGGCAGGCTGATGCGCTCGCCGCCCGCCAGCTGCTCGAACTGCATGAACACCAGGTTCCAGATCTCGATGAAGCGGTCGCCATCCTCATCGGGGCTGCCGGGAGGGCCGCCGGCGATGTGGGGACCGTGGTCGAAGAAGATTTCCGAGCACGGACCGCAGGGGCCAGTGTCGCCCATGGACCAGAAGTTGTCGTTGGTCGGGATGCGGATGATGCGATCATCGCCAAGACCGGCGATCTTCTTCCAGAGGTCCGCCGCCTCGTCGTCAGTGTGGTAGACCGTGACCAGCAGCTTGTCCTTGGGCAGCTTGAACTCGCCGGTCAGCAGGGTCCAGGCGTGGTGGATCGCCTGTTCCTTGAAGTAGTCGCCGAACGAGAAGTTGCCCAGCATCTCGAAGAAGGTGTGGTGGCGGGCGGTGTAGCCGACATTGTCCAGGTCGTTGTGCTTGCCGCCGGCGCGGACGCACTTCTGCGAGCTGGCCGCGCGCGGATGGGCCGGGGTCTCGGCGCCCGTGAACACGTTCTTGAAGGGCACCATGCCGGCGTTGACGAACAGCAGGGTCGGATCGTTCTGCGGCACCAGCGGCGCCGACGGCGTCACGGCGTGATCGGCCTTGCCGAAGTAGTCGAGGAAGGTGCTGCGGATCTCGTTCAAGCTGGGCATGAGCGTCTCAAGTCTTGCGTACCGGTCCGGCGAGCGGCCGGAAGTCGGCCGCTGCATAGCGCGGTTTTCGGCGAAGGGGAAACAGGCTTGGAGATGGGGGCGCGGGTTGGAGCGGAAAAGGACCTGTTTGGCGCAGTCCGCCCCAGCCGCCCTCGCCGCGTCGCGGCATCAACGGGCGACGGGCGACGGGCGACAGGCGACAGGCGACAGGCGACAGGCGACAGGCGACAGGCGAAATTGGTGAAGCCGAGGTCGGCGCAAGTCGGGCGTTGCCCAAGCCTCGATCGCCGCAGTTCGGCGCGACCGACTTAGATCGATAACGGGGACCGACCTTCGCGCAGTCCGCGCGCAGTTCGCGTCACCCCGATGTGTCCTTTTCCCGCCGCTGGATAGTCCCCTCAAGCCTGGTCGCGAGCGCGACCGTATTGGAGATCGTGCCGTACTTGCGAACATTCTTATGCAGTAGTTCCAGCCGCTGATCGCTCTCATCGGTATCGATGATCAGGCTGTAGTCGACCGAGACGATCATCGGTGGAACGTCCTGACGAACCGCGTGCAGGCGGACCTCCACGCCACGAAGATCAAAGTCGAGCATTGGGGTGACGCGCTCAATGCCCTTGATCATGCAGGCGGCGATCGCGGCCAGGAAGAGTTCAGCGGGATTGAAAGCGTCCGGGCGGCCGGCCAAGTCTGTGTCCAGCACCACCTCGGCCCCCTTGGCCTGGGCCACAGAGCCGTGCTGGTCCACACGGCGTGCGGTAACGCGGTACTCAAGCATGAGCGTCCTCCTGTTAGCGTAGAGATTAGCTCCGCCTCGGCGGGCTTACTATTGGAGGTGAACTTGGGTCGAAACCCGACCTTCACGCTGCATGCCGCCGCCAATCAAGCCGAGGAACAACTGTCCAGCCTCCCGCCCCTGAAAGAGTAGGCCGCCTGGCATGGGGTCCAGGCGGCCTGATCGCGACCTTCGCGGCGGTCCGCCGCGGGCGTGTTGAAGGCGGGGAACGCCCGCGAGTGCGGGCAAAGGCCGCGAAACCTTCGGAGGGACGACCTATTCCTCGTCGCCCTCCTCGGGACCGCCGACCAGAAGCTCTTCCTCGATTTTCTGGGACGACTTGCGGACGGCCGCCTCGATGCTGTTGGCGATATCAGGGTTGTTCTTCAGGAACTCGCGGACATTGTCGCGGCCCTGGCCGATGCGCTGGCTGCCGTACGAGAACCACGAGCCAGCCTTGTCGATGATCCCGGCCTTGACGCCCAGATCGATCACTTCGCCCAGCTTCGAAATGCCCTCGCCGTACATGATGTCGAACTCGACCTCGCGGAAAGGCGGGGCCACCTTGTTCTTCACCACCTTCACGCGGACGTTGTTGCCGATGATCTCGTCGCGGGCCTTCACTGAGCCGGTGCGGCGGATGTCCAGGCGCACCGAGGCGTAGAACTTCAGCGCGTTGCCGCCGGTGGTGGTCTCCGGGCTGCCGTACATCACCCCGATCTTGTGGCGGATCTGGTTGATGAAGATGACGATGGTGTTGGCCTTGTTGATCGAGGCGGTCAGCTTGCGCAGCGCCTGGCTCATCAGTCGCGCCTGCAGACCCGGCAGGCTGTCACCCATCTCGCCTTCGATTTCGGCCTTCGGCGTCAGCGCTGCGACCGAGTCGACGACCACAATGTCCACGGCGCCCGACCGCACCAGGGTGTCGGTGATCTCAAGCGCCTGCTCGCCGTTGTCAGGCTGAGAGACCAGAAGGTTGTCGAGATTGACCCCCAGCTTGAAAGCGTAGGACGGGTCCAGCGCGTGTTCGGCGTCGACGAAGGCGGCGGTGCCGCCGGCCTTCTGGACCTCGGCCACGACGTGCAGGGCCAGGGTGGTCTTACCCGAGCTTTCCGGGCCGTAGACCTCAATGATCCGCCCCTTCGGCAGACCGCCGATGCCGAGCGCGATGTCGAGGCCCAGCGAGCCGGTCGAAACCGACTCCATCTCGACCTTGCCCTTTTCGCCCAGCTTCATCACCGAGCCCTTGCCGAACGCGCGGTCGATCTGGGCGAGAGCCGCCTCTAGCGCGCGTTGCTTATCGCCTTCTTCCTTGGCCACGAGTTTCAAAGCCGCCTGACTAGTCATGATTGATCCGCCTTCTATTCCATGATTCCGGCCGCCCGATTGGCGCTTCCCGCGCCCCGCCTCAGCAACCTGTGGAACATGGTGAATGCGTACATGCTTTGTTCCATGTTCGCAAGATGTTCCCTTACCCAGAAACGTCCGTTTTTGTCGCACTGCCATCACGAGCGCGCTTTTACCGATTTTGGGTATGCCGTTCGGACCGCCTGAAACCGCTCCTTAAGCCCCGTCATGGCAGTTTCATCGAGAAATAGGGGAAACGCCGCCTTGTCTCTGGATCCGCGCCGTCTGCTTGGGCTGGCCTTTGCGAGCGCCGACCTGCTGGTCGAGTTGCAGGACGGGAAGGTGCGCCTGGCCCTCGGCGCCGCCCAGAAAGTAATGGGCAAGAGCGAGGCCGCGCTGACCGGGAAGGCCTGGGTCGACCTGTTCCACGCCGATGATCAGCCGCTGATGGAAGCCATGCTCGGCTGCGCCGACGATGGCGTCCGGCGTGGTCCGGTGGTGCTTCGTCTGGCGGGCCCGGGGGAGCGCAATGTTCGCGTGGTCCTGCGGGCCCTGCCCGACAACGGAGGGCGCGTCTCGGCCGCTCTCACGGCCGCCCAGCCGGCGGGTCCGCCGCTCAGCGCCAGTTCGCTGCAACCACGCGAGTCGTTCGACGACATCGCTCAGGGACTGTTCGAGGCCGCGCGCGTCACCGGCATCGAGCTGGAACTGGCGATGGTGGAGTTCTCCGGCCTGGCCAACATGCGCCAGGGCCTTTCACCTGCCGAGGCCGCCGCCCTCGATGTGCGTGTGGCCAGCGCGCTTCGCGCCGAGGCCCACGCCGGCGCGGCCGCCACCAAGCTTTCCGAAGACCGCTTCGCCGTGCTGCGTCAGCGCGATGACCGCCCGGAGAACATGATCAAGCGCCTGACCCGAATGGTCAGCGCCGAGGCCAGCGCTCATCTGGTCCCGCTGGAAAGCGGCGGCGGCTCGGCCCGCGCGTTGCGGGCGCTACGCTATGCGCTCGACGACTTCCTGCGCGAGGGGCTCAAGGACACCCCGCCGATGAGCCTGTCGGAGGCGATGAACCGCTCCGTCAAACGCACTCTGGCCCGTGCCGGCGCACTGGGCGTCGCGGTGAGCCAGCGCCGATTTACCCTCGCCTATCAGCCAGTGGTCTCGCTGGCGACGGGCCTGGCGCATCACCACGAGGTCTTGGTGCGGTTCGAGGACGGCGGCAGCCCGTTCGCGCTGATCCGCATGGCCGAAGAGTTCGACCTGATCGAGGAACTGGATCACTCGATCGTCGAACAGGTGGTCAAGAAGCTGGCCAACGACCAGGAGCGCAAGCTTAAGCTGGCGGTCAACATCTCGGGCCAGACGATCGGCAACGAGAGCTTCATCGACCATGTGAGCCGCCTGCTGTCCCGCTATGACGGGGCCAAGGGCCGCTTGATCTTCGAGATCACCGAGACCCGCGCGATCGATAACCTGACCCTCGCGAACCAGCACATCCAGAGCCTGCGCGCGCTGGGCTCGCTGGTGTGTCTGGATGATTTCGGCGCGGGCTCGTCGTCCTTCGCCTATCTGCAGCAGCTGAGCCTGGACATCGTGAAGATCGACGGCCGCTATGTCCGGGAACTGGCCGACAATGGCCGTGACGGCGCCCTGGTGCGCCGCCTGGTCGAGCTGTGCCGCGACCTGAAGGTCCGCACCGTCGCCGAGATGGTCGAGACCGCCGAGGTCGAGGAGATCGTGCGCAACGTCGGCGTCGACTTCGCCCAGGGCTGGCTTTACGGCAAGCCCTCCGACAAGCCGTCCCCCGCCCTGCGCACCACCGCCACGGTCACGCCGCTGGCGCGACGCGCGGGCGCCAGCGACAGCTGGGGCTGACCGGCCCTCCCCGCGTGGGAAGGACCGATCAGAACCTCACTCAGGCCTTGCCGCCCTTGGCGACGATGTAGTCGTCGACCACGCGTTCCAGCACGGTCAGAGGCGTCATGCCCGACAGCAGGCCCGCGTCGTGGAACTCGCGGATGTCGAACTTCTTGCCGAGCGCCTTCTGGGCCTTGGCGCGGGCGCGGAGCCAGACGATCTTGCCGATCATGTAGCTGCAGGCCTGGCCGGGCCACACCACGTAGCGCTCGATTTCGGTCGTCGCGCCGCTTTCCTCATCGCCCATCGTCTCGGCCATGTACTTGATGGCCTGCTCGCGGCTCCACTTCTTGTAGTGCATGCCGGTGTCGACCACGAGGCGCACGGCGCGGAACAGGGCGTCGTGCAGCATGCCGATCTGGCCGCGCGGATCGTTTTTGTAGATGCCCATCTCGACGGCGAGCTGCTCGGAATAGAGCGCCCAGCCCTCGGCGTAACCCGAGAAGCCGATGATCTTGCGGATCAGCGGCAGGCCCTTGGCCTCGTTCGACAAAGACAGCTGCAGATGGTGGCCCGGAACCCCTTCGTGCACCGTCAGGGTGGTCAGGGTGTACTTGGCCTGCTCCTTGGTGTCGCGCAGGTTGATCCAGTAGATCCCCGGGCGCTTCCCATCCAGCGAGGGCGAGTTGTAGTAGCCGCCCGGCGCGCCGGCCTCGATGGCCTTGGGCACGCGACGGATCTCCAGCGGCGCCTTGGGCAGCTGGCCGAAATAGGCCGGCAGCTGCTTTTCGATCCACTTGGCCTTGTCGTTCAGATCCGCGATCAGCTGTTCCTTGGCCGCGTCGGTGTTGGGGTAGATGTCCTCACCCAGCTTGCGCATCCGATCGCCGACCGTGCCCTTGGTCATGCCGATCTTCTTGAACAGTTTGTCGGCCTCGGCCTCGATCGACTTGACCATGTCCAGACCCAGCTGGTGGATCTCTTCGGGCGTCAAGGTCGAGGTCGTGTAGTTCTTCAGCGACACCGCGTAGTAGTCGCCGCCGTCCTTCAGCCGCCAGACGCCCGCGTCGTGGGTGGCCTTGCTCCGCGCGCTCTCCATCAGCGCGATCTGGCGCTTGAGCGCGGGCAAGACGGCGTTCTCGTAGATCTTGGAGGCCTCGCCGGCCCAGTCGCCGTCGATCTTCTTGTCCTTGGTTCGGCGGGCGATCGACTTGACCAGCGGCGCCTCGGCCGTCGGCGTGTCGGCGAAGGCCTTCATCTGGATCAAGGTCTTGTCGATGATGAAGTCGGGCGGGATCACGCCGTCGGCGATGTCCTGCTTGGCCAGGGCGGTTTCCTGATCCATCAGGCGCGCGAAGCCCTCCATCCGCGACAGGTAGGCGTCGGCGTCGGCCTTGGTCTCGATGCTGTGCTGGGTGTCGAGGAAATCCGGCATCTGCTGATAGCTGCCGGTCAGCTGGCTCAGCACATAGGGCGCGCCCGAGCCGCCGCCGCCATAGCGGAACTTGGCGTTACCCTCATCCTGCACCGACAGCACGAACTCGACCGTGTCGTAATTGACCGCGTCCATGCCCTTGAGTGCGCGGCGGTCGATAACGCGCAGCGCTTCCAGTTGCTTGCGCGTCTCGGCCTTGCCCGCCTCGATAGCCGCGAACGAGCGATCGCCCAGCAGGCCCTTGGTCCAGGCCAGATCACCGTGATCCAGGCCCAGGCCCGTCGCCGTCTCGGGAGACTGGCGCAGTTGCTTGGCCATGATCACGTCGAACAGGGCGTTCAGCTTGGCCACCTCGCCCTCGCGGGCCAGGGCCAGGGTCGGCAGACCGCCCGTCGCGGCGAAGCCGGCCGCGGCCGTGGCGAACATCATGTGACGACGATTGAGCAAGGTTTTCCTCCCCAGAGGCATTTTTGAAGTTCGAAGCCGTAAGCCTGCCGTCTGGCGAGGCGAAATTAATTCCGAGTCATCTTGCCACGGCTGAGCGTCGCCGATCAGGCCAAAGTCACGAAGAGCTCGTTCTCGATGATCCATTGGCCGGTGACCTTCTTCCAAGTGGCCAGATAGGTCCCCGACTGCTCCGGCGCGTCCTTCCAGGTCCCGACCCAGCGGCCGCGCTCGGCGGCGCGCGAACCGTCGGCGTTCAGCGTGATCTCTTCGGTGGTGCGGACATAGGCCACGAACCCCCTGTCCGAGAACTGACCGGCAAACGCGGCCAGGACATCCTCGGCGCCCAGCAGCAGCGAGCCGTCGCCGGCGATCAAGGTCACGCGGGGGTCGAAGAAGGGCCGCAGCCGGGCGGCGTCCTTGGCGGCGATCAGCTTGTTGGTCAGCTTGCGACGCGCGGCGATGGCGTCTTGCGGCGTGGTCATGATGATCTTCCGGTTCGGGCCAGTCGGTGTAGCTTGCGCGGCGTTCATACCGCAAACCCTGAGTCCCGATGGCCGCCCCGACCCTCACCACCGCTCGCCTGATCCTGGCCCCGCCCACCCTCGCCGACTTCGAGGACAGTCGCGCGATGTGGTCCGACCCGCTGGTCGTCAAGCATGTCGGCGGCCGCGCCTTCACCGAAGAGGAAAGCTGGACCCGTCTGATGCGCGCACGCGGTCTTTGGGAAGTGCTCGGCTTTGGCTACTGGGCGGTTCGCGAGACCGCCACGGGCCGCTATGTCGGCGAGGTCGGATTCGCCGACCTGCGGCGCGAGCTTGAGCCCAGCCTCTACGGCCTGCCCGAAATGGGATGGGTGCTGGCGGCCTGGTCGCATGGGCAGGGCTTTGGAACCGAGGCGGTGCGCGCGGGCCTGGCCTGGATCGACCAGGCCCTGGCCCCCGAGGTGGTGCCATGCATCATCAACGTGGAGAACAGGCCCTCGATCGCTCTAGCCGAAAAGGTCGGCTTCCAGCTGAAGACCCACGCCCAGTACAAGGGTTCGCCGATCCTGATGATGGAGCGACGCCGGTCGTCCGGCCGCTGACCGTCTGACGCTTGCGCGCCGAAACGTGCTATGGCCGGCGCATGGTTCGCAAAGTCACCGCCAAGCTCGTCGCCGTCCCCGATCCCACCGCCGAGGCGGACCGCGCCTGGTTCGAAGCCCATCCCGAACGGCGCTTTCGCCTGCGCGACCCGGCGCCGGTCGAGTTCAAGGACCCGCTGGGCGATCCCGGGGAGGGCTTTTCCTGGCGCGTGCTGATCGCCCGCCTGCCCGAAGGCGGCCGGCTAAGGTTGCCGGTGTCGCTGTCGTGGGAACTGCACAACGACCACGCCAAGGACCAGCACCTGCAAATCCTGTTCGATCAGGTCGCCCCGCCCGAGGCCAAGGCGCGTATCGCTTTCAAAAGTTAGAGCATTTTCGGCCCGATAACCGTTTCACACGTGTCGGAAAAGGCTCTGCCTTGACGCGCCGCGCGGTTCGAGCACCCTTTCGCCCATGATCCGCACGGTCGTTCTCTGGGCGCTGGTCCTGGCGCTGAGCGCCTTCGCCCTGCAGTGGCTGGAGTACGGCTTCGTCGTGCGGGCCTTCTCTTGGCAGGTCTATGTCGGGCTGATCGGCGCGGCGTTCGCGGCCGGCGGCGTCTGGGTCGGCTGGCGGCTCGCCGCCCGCGCGCGCCCGGAGGTGTTTCAGCGCAATGACGCGGCTCTGGCCAGCCTTGGCCTGACAGGCCAGGAGATCAAGGTCCTGGAACGTTTGGCGGCCGGCCGCTCCAACAAGGAGATCGCCCGCGACCTTGGCCTCTCGCCGAACACCGTAAAGACCCATGTGGGCAACCTCTACGGCAAGCTGGAGGTCAGCCGTCGCACCCAAGCGGTCGGCAAGGCCCGGGACCTGTCGCTCATTCCGTAGGGTTGACCGCCGTCCGATCGGGCGAAACTGTCGTTCTCACCCTTTTGGGCGATACCGTTTCCCCGGGGAAACAAGACAGCTTGCGGGGCGCGTCGCAGGGGGCGGCGCGGAGGAGGACTCCATGCAACGCACTATTCTCATCCACGGCCTGGCGTCGGGCGCGATCATCATCCTGGGCATGATCGCCACCATCGTGCTTTCCAAGGGCGGCGCGCCGCATTCCAACGTCTGGCTCGGCTATCTGATCATGCTGGTCGGGCTGTCCGCGATCCTGATGGCGGTCAAGTCGCACCGCGACAAGGCGCTGGGCGGCGTCATCCGGTTCTGGCCCGCGCTGCTGATCGGTCTTGGCGTGGCGCTGGTGGCGGGCCTCGCCTATGTCGCGATCTGGGAAGTCTATCTGGCGCTGACCGACTACGCCTTCATGGAGCAGTATGTCGCCGCCACGCTGGCCCATAAGAAGGCGGCCGGTCTCAGCGGCGCCGAGTACGCCAAACTGGCCGCAGACCTGGAAGCGATGAAGCGCAGCTACGCCAACCCGCTGCTCCGAATGCCCATGACCTTCGCAGAGATCTTCCCGGTCGGGGTGCTGGTGGCTCTGGTCAGCGCGGCGCTGGTGCGCAATCCGAAGTTCCTGCCAGCCAAGGCCTGACGGTCCAGGCTCCGCCGTCACTCTCGGAGCGCGGCGGGCCTCAAGCGGCTTGCAGCTGCTGCTTGACGCGCTCGGCCAGGGTCTTGATGTCGATCGGCTTGGGCAGGAAGGTCACGCCCGTCTCGCCCTCCAGCAGGTCGCTGAACTCGGCCTCGGCGTAGCCGGAGATAAACATCACCGGCGCCGTTCCCAGATAGCCTCGCGCCTTCTTAAGCAGAGTCGGACCGTCGATGCCGGGCATGATCACGTCGGAGATCAAAAGGTCGATCGTGCCGGCGTGCTCTTCGGCGATCAGCAGGGCTTCTTCGCCGTCGGCTGCCTCCAGCACCTCGTAGCCGCGGGCGCGCAGCAGGCGGGCGGCGACGCTGCGGACCGCGTCTTCGTCCTCGACGAACAGGATGCGGCCGGCGCCTGACAGGTCGCGCGCGGCGCGCGGCTTGGCTGGCTCGGCGGCGGCCTCAACAGGCACGGCGCCGGCGGGCGCCTCATAGACCGGCAGGAAGATGCGGAAAGCCGCGCCTTCGTTGGGCCGGCTGTGGACGTGGATCCAGCCATCGCTCTGCTTGACGATGCCGTACACGGTGGCCAGGCCCAGGCCCGTCCCCTCGCCGACCGGCTTGGTGGTGAAGAACGGGTCGAAGATCTTGCCCATCACATCGGGCGGAATGCCGGGGCCGTCGTCGCTCACCTCGATGAAGGCGGTGTCGCCGTCGGCGGCCGGGAATCCCAGCTGTATGGCCTCGTCCCGGGTCAGGCGCGCGGTGCGGATCCGCACGACGCCGCCGCCCTTGGCCGCGCGCACGGCGTCACGGGCGTTGACGGCGAGGTTCATCACCGCCGTCTCAAGCTGGCTCTTGTCGGCGCGCACCTGCGGCAGGTCGCGGCCGTAATCAGTGATCAGCTTGACGTCCTCGCGCAGCAGACGGCGCAGAAGCACTTCGAACTCACTGATCAACTCGCCCAGGTCCAGCACCTCGCGCTGCACGGTCTGCTTGCGCGAGAAGGCCAACAGCTTGCGGACGAGATCGGCGGCCCGGACGCCGGTCTGGCGGATTTCGTTTAGCCCCTCGTACGACGGGTCACCGACCGGGTGGCGGTGCAGCAACTCGTCCAGGCGCAATTGGATCGCGGTGAGCAGGTTGTTGAAGTCGTGCGCCACGCCGCCGGCCAGTTGACCGATGGCCTGCATCTTCTGGGCCTGGGCCAGTTGCAGCTCGATCTGCTTCTGCTCGGACACGTCGATCATGTAGGCCACCAGGCGGCCTTCGGCACGGTATAGATAGAGATGTGCGATGCGGGCGGGATCGCGCGCCAGCCGCACCTCATAGGGACCCGCGCGCCCTTCGTTCAGGCGCGTCTCAGCCTCGGCGCGCGAAGCGGCGTCGATCAGGTCGCCAAACACGACGCCAGGCTTGGCGCCGGTCATCGTGGTGAGGGCCGGATTGGTCTCGAGCACGCGCGAGGTGAAAGGCTCCACGCCTTCCAACAAGGCCGCGCCGAACGGCGAAGCGCCGGCGAAGGCGTCGAGCGTGCTGGGCGGCGGGGCCGCGCGTTCGGCCACTGGCGCGGGCGAAGCGTCTTCGGCGGCCGTCTCGGCGACGACGACGGGCGACAGCCGGATCAACAGCCGGCCGCCGGCCAAGCGCGAGACCTTGGCCGTGTAGTCGACGCCACCGGCGCTAAGCACGCCCTCGGCCATCTCGCCTTTGCGGGCCTGGACCAGGGCCGCGAACAGGCTGGAGCCGGCCACGCCCTTGGGCAGCCGGCGTTGCTCGCCCATCACCTCGCGCCACGGCCCGTTGGCGGCCAGCACGCGCCCGTCGGCGGCGGCGAGGCTCGCCGGCTCGCTGAGCGCCTCGATGAAGCCTTCGGCCTGATCGGCGTCACCGCCGGAAAGCGCCGAGCCGCGAATGGCCACGAGGCCCAACACCGCGACGCCAGAGACGCCCAGAAGCAGCAGCAGACCCGCCAAGGTGGTCGGGCCAGCCTTCAAGGCCGGCGCGGCCGACAGAGCCGCAGCGACCACGAAAAACAGCGCCGCGCCGACCAGCCATGGATCGAAACGCCGACGCGGCGCGCCGGTCGAAACCTTGTCCTGGAGCTGAAAGTCGGCCATCGGCTGGGTAGCACCTTTCGTTACGGCGAGCCCGCGACTCACCCGCAATCGGAGAAAGAATAGCCTTTTCTAGAGGCTAGGTCAGTTTTCCCAAGAATGTGGCTCAGAGAGGACGCGCTCGGGATTGAGGCTTCTTGCCGTTCAGGATGAAGCTGATGACCTTGGCGACCGCCTCGAAGTGCTCGACGGGGATCTCCTCGTCAACCTCGACGCTCGCGTAGAGGGCGCGGGCCAGCGGCGGGTCTTCCAGGACCGGCACGCCATGCTCCTCGGCGATGGCGCGGATCTTCAGGGCCAGCTCGTCGACGCCCTTGGCGACGCAGAGGGGCGCCGGGGTCTCTCCCTGCTCATATTTCAGCGCCACGGCGTAGTGGGTCGGGTTCATGACCACGACGGTAGCCTTGGGCACGGCCTGCATCATCCTTTGCCGCGAGCGCTGCATCTGGATCTGACGACGCTTGCCCTTGATATGTGGGTCACCGTCCGACTGCTTGAACTCTTCCTTGACCTCCTGAAGGGTCATCCGCATCCGGTTCATGAACCGCATGCGCTGCCAGAAGTAGTCGAAGGCCGAGGTGGCCACGAGCAGCAGGATCACGGCGATCAGCAGGCTCTTGGAAAGCTTCATCGCCTCAGGGATCAAGGCCGCCGGGTCCATGCCGACCAGGTTTCGCACCTCGCCGACGTGGGGCTTGAGCACGAAATAGGCGATCACGCCGGTGACGAGGAACTTCACCGCCGACTTCAGGAACTGAACGATACCGTCTGGACCGAAGATGCGGCCCAGGCCCTTGACCAGGTCCAGCTTGTTGAAGTCGGGCTTGATCTTCTCGGGCGTCAGCAGGAAGCCCGTCTGGGCGATGTGCGCTGCGGCGCCCGCAAAGGCGGTGACCACCATCACCAGCACCAGCGGCGGCAGCGCCGCCATCAGGGCCTGCTTCAGCACCACCATGGCGCCGCCGCTGGTCAGGTCGATCGTGCCGGCGTGGGCGATGAAGGGCGTCAGGGCCGCCATCAGGTCACGCGTCAGCCAGCCCCCGGCCAACAGGATCACCGATACCGCACCGGCCAGCGACGCCAACTGCGGGATGTCCGCCGACTTGATGACGTCGCCCTTGGCGCGGGCGTCCGACAGCTTCTTGGCTGACGGTTCTTCTGTTTTCGATTCTGGATCTGTGTCGTCCGCCATGCGCGCCCCCTAGACGAAGATGTCCAAGAGTTCGCGGTAGCGGTCGGTCCAGACCATGGCGATGCCGCCCAGCGACAGCGCCAGCAGAGACAGGCCCAGGATCACGCTGAGCGGCGAAGCCACGAAGAAGATCTGGAACGCGGGCATGATACGCCCCACCAGGCCTGTGGCGAGGTTGAAGACCAGAGAGAACACGATGACGGGGGCAGCCAGCTGAACGCCCAGCGAAAACGACTGCGCCACCGTCCGCACCGCGAGGGCGGCCGCGTCATTGACAGGCACGGCGCGGGTGAACGGAAAAATCGTGTACGACTTGACGATGGCGCCGATGAACAGGTGATGCAGGCCGGTCGCCATGACCAGCGTCAGCCCCAGCATCGACAGGAACGTCGCAACCGCCGTGCTCGAACCCTGCATCGACGGGTTGGTGCTCTGGGCGAAGGAAAGGGTAGTCTGCATCGAGATGATCTCGCCCGCCGTCGTCAACGACGTCATGAACAGGCGCAGCACCGAGCCGACCATCAGGCCGATCAAGATCTCATGGATGACAGCGCCGCCCAGCCCGCCCAGGGTGGTCGGGATCGGGCCGACGGTGTCCTGCACCAACGGCCCCAGGATCAGCGCCATCAGCAGGGCGAACGACAGGCGGATACGGGGAGGAACGGACTGATCGCCGATCCCCGGCATCGTCATGACCATGGCGCCCACCCGCGCGAACACGAGGGCGGCGACATAGACCTGAAAGGCCGTGGCGAAGGCGTTCAAGGGCCCCTCGCCTCCTACATGCCGGCGATGCGAGCGGCGATCTGGCGCATGAAGCCGCTCATCAGCGAGCCCATCAGCGGCAGGAAGATCAGCAGTGAGATGAAGATCGCCACGATCTTGGGAGCATAAACCAGCGTGGCTTCCTGGATCTGGGTCAGGGCCTGGAACAGGCCAATCGCGACGCCGACGACAAGGCCGACAATCAGCACCGGCGCGCAGAGCTGAAGCGTCAGCCAGATCGCGTCCCGGCCGACATCAAGTACCTCGGCGCCCGTCATCAAAAGCCTCGTCGGAATCGGCCTGACCGGCCGGCTGGAATCGAGGCCTCAAGATGGGTGGAATATGGTTAACAGGGCGTTAGGGGTTGCCCGCAGACGCCCTTCTGTCGGCGGTCGCGACGCTGTGTCCCGACCGCCGGAAGATCGCGATCAGCGGATGCGGATGCGCACCGGAACCTGGATGTAGGAGCCGGCGCGGCTCTTGCCATCGGGACCCAGCAGGTCGACCTGGAACTGCGAGGCCATCGACAGCGCGGCTTGACCGACGCCCAGATCATTGGGGCTCTCGTCCTGCACCGTGCAGGCGGTCAGATGACCGTCGTTCTTGACCAGGCAGTTGAGCACCGCCACCGCGATGCGCGGCTCCGACACGGGCTTCAGCAGGTCCGTCGAGGCCTGGGCCGGAGCGGCGTCGGCGAAGATGGCGGCGGCGAGAGCGAGCGAAGCGATCACGTGTTCATCCCTGTACTGGTCTTTTTATCGGCGGGCCTTTCGCCGCCTGTGTTCCGTTTCGGATCAGACGGCCTGGGCGTGCTTGAGCCGTTGCAGGCCCTGTGCCGCCAGATCGGTCAGCGACCGCAGGCCAAGCTCGGAGAAGACGTCGAACGCCCCGGCCAGCGCCGCGCCCGCCCGGGCCAGCCGTCCGTCGTCGCGGCCGGTGATCTCCACCCGCGCCTCGTAAAGCCTGGCGAGATTCATCTGGGCGACGGCCCAGCTGGCCGGATCTCGCCCGCCCGGCGCTGCCGAGAGCTCGGCCTTGAAGGCCAGTTCGGCGGCGTCGAGCACCGCCAGATCGGCGGTCAGCTCCGCACAACGCGCCAGGCAAAGCGCCCGATTGTTGGCCACCACGGCGCGCAGGGCCAAGGCCGGCTGGATCTTCAGCGCCTGGGTCGCGCGGTCGTAGGCCATCACCGCCTGCTCGAACACCCGCTCGCTGGTCGAGGCCTCGCCCATCGCCTGCAGCGCCGCGCCCAGCGAGGCCTGAGCCTTCGCCCAGTCCATGGGACTGTGATCGGCGGGAACCGCCTCCACCGCTTCGGTCAGCGCCTCGACGCCGTCGGCGATACGCGCGATCTCACCGTCCAACTCGCCCAGCAGCACCAGCGCGCCGCCTCGCAGCCCTTGCAGGCGCGCCCAGGCCAGCGGCTCGAAATCCGGATCAAGCGCCGCGGCCGCCGCCTCGGCCTCGTTCGCGGCCTGCTCGGCCAGGGCCCGGTCCTTGCGGCGTTCGGCGCACGACAGGATCAGCTCAACCCGCGCCGCGCGCTGCTCGGCCAGCAGCAGGCGCGCCGAGCCGCCTTTTACGCGCTTGGCGGACGCGAGCGTCCGCAGCGGCGCCTCGAACGCCTGCACCGCATCCAGGGCGCGATCGACATTGTTCTCCGACAGCGCCGCGCGGCCTTCCAGCCCGGCGGCCAGCGCGCCGCTTTGGGCGGTGCGATTGTGAGCGGGCGTGCGGGCCAAGGTCGCCGACGCCGCAGCCACCAAACCCTCGTCGCCAAACAGGTCCGCGCCCAACACCGCCAGTACGGCCTGCTCGCAGCGGGCGGCGGCCAGGGCGTCCTGTCGCCGTTCGGTCTCGAAGAGCTTGGCGGCGGCCTCGGCCTGGGCGGCGCCCTTGCGCAAAGCGGCGGCGTCGCCCGTGCGACGGGCCAGCTCGCGCCAGACGACGGCGGCTTCCAACAAGCGCGCGCCGCGATCCTTGGCGCCGATGCGTCCGGCCACAACGTCGGCCGAACGCGCCTCGTTGGCCAGAAGACGCACGTCGAGCAACTCCAGCAGGGAGGTGTCCCCGCCGGTCAGCCCTTCGCGCCACGCCGCCTTGAAGCCGCCTTCGGCGTCGACGCCGAACAACCGCTTCAGATCCCGCCCGAACTCGAACATCGCCTCGCGCACTCCGCTTACGGATCGTCCCACCCCGGGACAGCCCGGAGAAGGTTCAACGCCTGAGCAGCAAAACCGGAGCCAGCGAAATTAACAAGCCGTTAAGAAGTGTTTAGCGCGCGTTAACCATAAATATTTTCTCTATTTTTACACCTTGATCGAAATTCCACCCATATTGGGCGAAGTTGTATTGAATTGGCACGGTTCTTGCTTATTCCAATACAGCAAAGACCGCAGGCTGGCTCACCCTCTTAGAACTTTGTTCACCGAACTGAAGATGACGTTAACCCTAAGTTTTAAGCCAGGGTTTACCGTTCGTTCCCATCGACCCTCCCCTCAACGGTGCGAAGCAGGTTAGAAGACAGAGGAATCGTCGACTTCGGAGCCCGACATGGCCTCTGTCACCGTGTGGATCGCCAGCCTCTGCCGCGCCGACCCGGGCTACGGCGGATGGGCTTATGTCCGGAAGATGGACGGCGAGACCGGCGCTGCGGCGATCAAGGGCGCGGCGGGCGGCGAGCGCCGCACCAGCGGCGCCAAGATGAGCCTCACCGCTCTGACCGAGGCGCTGGAAAGCCTCGCCGACCTTCCGGCCGAGGCTCGGGTCACTCTGCGGTTCCTCGATCCGGACCTGGCGGGCCAACTGGTCGCCACCGACGGCGCCTACGCCACGGCGGAGCCGGAGGCCTGGGCCGCCGCGCGCGCCGCCGTCGCCTCGCGCCCCGTCCTGGATCTCGTCCCGTCTTCGCCGGGCGAGGCGACCAGCGGCTTCCTCTCGGCCTGGGCGGAGTTTGGGCTGGATACGGCCAAGTCGCGCGGCAGCTTCAAGGCCGCGATCCCCAAGCCGAACCTGATGAAGTTCCCGGTCTAGCTAGTCGCCTCGTAGCCGGCCACAATCAGATCGGCCGTAGCGGCGCTGCAGGCGAAGGGGATGTCGTACAGCGTCGCCAAGCGGATCAGCGCCTTGATGTCGACATCGTGCGGCTGAGGCGATAGCGGATCGACAAAGAAGATCAGCGCGTCCAGCCGCCCCTCCGCGATCATCGCGCCCAGTTGCTGGTCGCCGCCCAGCGGACCGCTCTTCAGTCGCATAAGGTTCAGGTCGGGCAGCGCCTCCAGGATTCGGCCGCCGGTCGTGCCGGTTGCGAACAAGGCCTTGTCCTTCAGAAAGCCCTGGTGCGCCACGATCCACTCGACCAGCGCGGTTTTCTTGTCGTCATGGGCGACCAGGCCGATGGCCAGGGGAGCGGGCATGGTGGGTGTCCTGAAGCGGTCCGAGCCGCACTCATTTCGCGCCGACGCAGCCAAGGCAAGCCCGTCCCTGCCCGCACCTTGGGCGCCGCGCGATTTCCTCGCCGAGGAGCCCTTGCACGCCGCCCGGCATAGGCGCGTCCTAGCGCCATCGATTGAAGGGGGAGCAAGACCATGGCCAACGAAATGTCCAACGAACGCGCGCTGGCGCGGCGCGCCTTCCTGCGCAGCGCGGCCTTCCTGGCTACGGCGGCGCCGATCATGACCGAGGCCAGTCTGGCGCACGCGGCCCAGACCGCCACGCCGCCATCCGGCATGGCGCTCCATGGCCAGGGCCCCACCGCGCCGCCCTCGAGCATGGTGCTGATCAACGCCAACGAAAATCCGCTCGGCCCCAGCAAGGCGGCCTGCGACGCCATCGCGCGGGTGGCGCCGCTGGGCGGGCGCTATGACCTGACCGGCGAAACCGAGCGCCTGACCAAGACCATCGCCGCGCAGAGCGGCCTCAAGCCGGAGTTCATCGCGGTCTACGCCGGCTCGTCCGAGCCCCTGCACTACAGCGTGCTGGCCTTCACCTCGCCGACCAAGAGCTTCGTCACCGCCGATCCGTCCTACGAGGCGGGTATGTTCGCGGCCCGGACCAGCCAGGCCAAGATCATCAAGACGCCGCTGACCAAGGACTACGCTCACGACGTCAAGGCGATGGTCGCCGCCGACGCCCAGGCCGGCGTCATCTATATCTGCAACCCCAACAACCCGACCGGCACGGTGACGACCAAGCAGGACATCGTCTGGGCGCTGGAGAACAAGCCGGCAGGGTCGATCCTGCTGGTGGACGAAGCCTATATCCACCTGACCGACGAGCCCGACACCCTGGACCTCGTCGCCCAGGGCAAGGACCTGATCGTGCTGCGGACCTTCTCGAAGATCTACGGCATGGCCGGCATCCGTTGCGGCTTTGCGGCGGGGCGTCCGGACCTCTTGGCCAAGCTCAAGCCGTTTGGCCAGAACGCCATGCCGATCACCGGCTCGGCCGCCGCCCGCGCCTCGCTGGAGGATCCCAAGCTGGTTCCCGAGCGCCGCAAGATCATCGGCGACACGCGCCGCGACACGATCGCCTGGCTGAAGGCCAATGGCTACAAGGTCATCGGCGATCCGCAGACCAACTGTTTCATGATCGACACCGGCCGCAACGGACGGGCGGTGATGGCGGCCATGAAGGCCAGGAACGTCCTGATCGGCCGAAGCTGGCCGATCTGGCCCAACGCCGTGCGCGTCTCGGTGGGCACGCCCGAGGAAATGGCGGCGTTCAAGACAGCCTTCAAGGCGGTGATGGATGGCCCGCCTCTCGCAGAAGCCGACCACGTTCAACTCGCGCAACTCGACGGTTACGTGGCGGTGTAGGCGCCGGTCGACAAGGCGAGATTGGCGGCGCCTCTGCGGAGTTTGAGGCGCCAACATCTCGTTTCCGGCGTTGGTCGGATTTCTGTTCCCGACCCATACTCGCCCCCTCCGCGCCTTCGGCGCTCCTCCCCCGGAGGGGGAAGAAGGGAGCGCACCTTCTGCCCCCTATGGGGGCGGACGACCATGCAAAGCATGGTCCGGTGGAGGCCTGCGGCCTGTCCGACTTACACCCTCAGTCGCCCATCCGAACCGCCGCTTCGCGGCGACCGCTACCCGCAGCGCCAGGGCTCCAAGCAAAGAGCCGCCAGCCGCCTCTCCTACGCCCGTTCCTTGGTTCGCTCGAACCGCACCTTCGGGTACTTGTCGGCGACGTAGCCGATCTCCCAGGCGCTCTTGCCCAGGAACACCGGCGCTTCGTCGATGTCCTGGCCCATGGCCGACTTGTGCTTGTCGACGAAGTCCTCGACGGCGGCGCGCTCGCCGACCAGCCAGCGGGCCTCGGCGAACGGGCTATTCTCGAAGATCACGTCCAGCTGGTACTCGTTGGACAGGCGATCGGCCATGACCTCGAACTGCAGCTGACCGACGGCCCCGACGATGAAGTCGCTGCCGATCATCGGACGGAACAGCTGGGTGACGCCCTCTTCGGCCAGGCCTTCCAGCGCCTTCTTCAGGTGCTTGGCCTTCAAGGGATCCTTCACCCGCACGCGGCGCAGGATTTCCGGCGCGAAGTTGGGCAGGCCGGCGAAGCGCAGCGTACCGCTTTCGGACAGGCTGTCGCCCACCCGCAGCACGCCGTGGTTCGGAATGCCGATCACGTCGCCGGCGAAGGCGTCCTCGGCCAGTTCGCGGTCAGAGGCGAAGAACATGATCGGCGCATTGACGCTCATGGCCTTGCCGGTGTTCTGGGCCTTCAGCTTCATACCGCGCGTGAAACGGCCGCTGGTCAGGCGCAGCATGGCGATGCGGTCGCGGTGGTTGGGGTCCATGTTCGCCTGGACCTTGAACACAAAGCCCGAGACCTCCTTGTCGCCGGGCTCGACGCTGGTCGGCTCACCGTTCTTTTCGGCCTTCATGGCCTTGGGCGACGGGGCGTAGGCGCCGATGCCGGCGAGCAGCTCCTTGACGCCGAAGTGGCGCAGGGCCGAGCCGAAGAACACCGGCGTCATGTGGCCTTCCAGGAACGACTGCACCTCGAAGGTCGGATAGCCGCCGCCGACCAGTTCGGCCTGCTCTTCCAGCTCGGCCTTCTCGGCGTCTTCCAGGAACTGGTTGATCGAATTGCCGTCGAAGGCGACCGGCTCGGGATGGCCCTCGTCGTCGCCCGAACCGCCGGTCCGCTTGGCGTAGGGGATGAAGATCCCCTCGCGCATGTCCAGCATGCCCTTGAAGCGACCGCCCGACCCCGCCGGCCAGTAAAGCGGCGCCGGATCCAGCGCCAGCTTGGAGGCGATCTCGTCCAGCAGCTCGATCGGGTCCTGGGCCTCGCGGTCCATCTTGTTGATGAAGGTGATGATCGGGATGTCGCGCAGGCGGCAGACCTCGAACAGCTTCAGGGTCTGGGGCTCGATGCCCTTGGCGGCGTCCAGCACCATGATCGCCGCGTCGGCGGCGGTCAGGGTACGGTAGGTGTCTTCCGAGAAGTCCTCGTGGCCCGGCGTGTCCAACAGGTTGAACATCTTGCCGTCGTGATCGAACGTCATCACCGAGGCGCTGACCGAGATCCCGCGCTCGCGCTCGATCTTCATCCAGTCTGAACGGGTGCGACGGTTCTCGCCCCGCGCGCGCACGGCGCCGGCGGCCCGGATCGCCCCGCCGGCCAGCAGGATGTTTTCCGTCAGGGTCGTCTTGCCGGCGTCGGGGTGGCTGATGATGGCGAAGGTGCGCCGACGGGCGGCTTCAGCGGCGGGTGCAGTGCTCATGGGCGGGGACCTACCCGTCCACGGCGTCCTTGTCACCTGCGCCGGACGACGCGGCCGGTTTGCGGCGGGCCACGATGTCGTCGAACTGCTTGCGCCAGGCCTTGACCCTCTCAGGCGGAGCGTGCGGGTCGTTGAGCAGGGGCTGCAAGAGGACGGCGGCCTCCTCGAACCGGTCGCGACGCACCAGGCCATCGACCGCGCCCAGCCGGAACGCGGCGACCTGAGGCGCGATGGCTTGCGCCTTCAGCAGAACATTGAGGATGTTGTCGCTGGGGTAGGACGGCTCGCCGCGCCGGGTCATGGCGTAGTCGTACAGCACCAGCGGGTTATCGGGATCGAGCTTGAAGGCTGCGGCGAGGTGGTCGCGCGCCTCCTCCAGCCAACGCGCCGCCTGGGCCGGCACGGCGCGAGCCTGCAGCATGCACGACCAGCCCAGTATCTGCAGCGCCTCTACATCGGTGGGGTCGGCGGCGATGCGTCCGCGCAGCAGGGTCTGAGCCTTGGCCCGATCGCCAAAGTCGTTCTCCGCGCGGGCCAAGGTCAGTTCGGCGAAGCGATCACCGGGGAAGCGCGCCGCCCGCTCGCGGATCAGCGCCAGAAGCGCGGGGCGGTCGGCCGTAGGGACGCCCATCTTCAGCCGCTGGTTTTCCAGGATCAACGCGTCCGTCGAGGGCGGCAGGGCGGTGAAGGTCAGGTTCAGCGCTGACGACGGTGGCCTGGGCATGCGCTTGCCCGGCAGGGCGACCATGTAGCGCTTGAGGGTCTTCTCCAGGTCGGCGAAGGGAATGCCGCTGGCCTCAGGAAACAGGGCGACCGGATCGCCGCCCGCCGCCACGCTTCGCGCATAGGCCGCCAGGCGCTTCAGGCGCTCGGGATCGGACATCATGTAGTGGGTCAGGATCCAGGCCTGGGCATAGAAGGCCGAGATGTCCGCTCGCTCTCCGGTCAGCGCCCGCCGTCCCAGGATTGTCTCGAACGGCGACCAGATCTGGCCGCGCAGCCAGCCGATACGGGGATTGGTGACGCCCACCTCAACGACGTCGCTCTTGAACCGCGCCGTCATCATGTACTCGGCGTAGCCCTCGACCAGCCAGGAGGGATAGGCGGCGGGCGCGTGCTGCATCATGAAGTGGTGGGCGTACTCATGGAACATGACCCTCAGCGCCACGTCGCTGTCATTGCCGGCGGTCAGCACCGCGAAGACTTCGCCTACGCCCGCCGAAAAGAACCCGCTGATATTCTGGTCGCCCGGCCGTACGCGCTTAAAGTCCGCGCGGCTCGGCGCCAGATAGATCGGCAAGCGCCGCACCGGCGGGGCGTCGCCCATGCCGTGCAGCGTGCGAAGAAGTCCGTCGAAGTCCTCAAGATCCCGCGCCATCTCGCGCAGGGTCTTCTCCCCCTCGTTGCCGAAGAGCGCGAAGGAGCGGCTCTCGGCCTTGAGCCAGGGGCTCGCCGCCAGCGCCGTCGAAGGCAGGCCTAGCGCAACGGGGGCGGAGGCGGTCACCAACAATGCGCGACGCGAGATCAATCGGGACATCACTTCTCCTGGGTCCACAACGCCGAAACCACCGGCCTCGGCTCATGGGCTTCGCCTCCCCACCCCGTCAATGGACGGTGGATGCTCATGAGCTCGGGCCGGCTGTCTCGGGCCCTGCACTTTGGCCGCTCCCGCCGGGCGCGCCGGCCGCCGCCTCATCGATCGCCTTGACCATCGCCTGCGCGGCGTCGACCGCTTCCCCCCCGTGGGGGCTGCGGGCCAGGGGCATCAGCACGGCCTTGGCGATGACCGGCTCCTTGGTCGCGATCAGCGCCCGCGCCGCCTCCAGCCGATAGAGTCCCACCTCGGGCCCCATCTCCACGGCCTTGAGGCGGATATCCACGAGGCGGGACGTCAGGGGTTCGAGCGCCTTGCTGTTGGCGTAACCGCGCAAGACCACCGGATTGTCCGGATCGAGCTTGAAGGCGCGGGCGAACAGCTTCGCCGCCTCGGCGAAGGCGGCGGCGCGGATCGCCGCGTCGGCGGCTCCCGCGGCCAGACGGCTTTCTCCCAAGGCGATCAGGGCCTCCAGATCCTGGGGGTCGGCCGCCAAAAGCGCGTTGAGCATGCCCTCCCCAAGGGCGCGGTCGCCGTAGCGGGTTTCGGCTCGGGCCAGCACCACCTTGGCGAAACGGTCATCTCCCGCCTTGGCGGCCGCCTTACGCACGGCGGCCAGAAAGGCCGGCTGATCGGCGTCGGCCACGCCGATCTTCATGCGCTGCGATTCCAGCAACAGACCATCGGCGCTGGCCGGCAGCCGGGTGATGGTCATCGTCGCTTCGCCACTGTCGGTTCGGAGAAGAGCCCCGCCGGGGATCGGCTTGCTCATATAGTCCTGCAACTTGAGACGCAGAGCCTTCGGGTCGTCGCCGTAGACGCGCTTCCAGGCCCCGACGGCGTCACGGCTGTCGCGCGCGTCGTCGAGATAGGCCTTCAAGCGCTTGTACCGCTCGGGATTAGAGATCACGTAGTGGGTCAGCAGCCAGGCTTGGGCGTAGTAGGCCGCGCCCTCGTCGCGCCTCACCGCCCCCGGTCGCTTGGTCAGCACATCCTCGATCGGGATCCAGCTCCCCGGCTGGGTCAGGGTGCGGGCGCGGCCTCGGTTGACCCCGCCGAAGACCAGCTGCTTCGCGCCCAGATCGGCGGTCATGTAGTATTCGGCGTAGCCCTCGACGAGCCAGGCCGGATAGGCGCTTGGATAGTAGCGCAGCATGAAGTGATGCACGTACTCGTGCAGCACCGCATCGTCGCCCTTGTTCTCGTCATTGTCGCCCGTGACGCCGTCGCGAACCGCCACGACGAACGTTTCCCCCGGAGACGGAAAATAGACGCCCGCCGCGCGCTCCAGCTTCGGCTGAATGCGTTGCAGTTCGGACAGGCTGCTGACGAGATAGACAGGCAGCTTTCGCGGCGTGGCCTCGTCCTTGGGCCGGCCGTGGCGTCGGCGCAGGAGTCCGTCAAAATCCTCGAGCTGCGTCGCGTAGAGACGAACCGCGCGCTCACTCCGGCCATAGACGACGAAGTGCGCGCTCTCGGCTCTCAGCCACTCGGCGTGCGCCGCGCCGCCCACCAAGAGAGCCGCCAGCGCCACCGCCGCGCCCCAGACTTTCGTTCGCATGACGCCCCCACAGAAGCACGATCGGGCGTACGGCCCGGGCGCGCAATCTTGAATTGAGCTTAGGCGAGAACGGGGAGCGGCTTCAACTCTTTCTTGTTCCGGCGAGAGGCCGCGACGAGGCCCGGTTCGTCGCGGCCCGCCTTCTTTAGAACTTCGCCGCCAGGCGGGCGTACCAGAGGCCGCCATCGGTGTCGTAAGGCGCGTTGCGCGAATAGATCAGACCGCGCGAGGCCTGGAACGTCGCCTCGTCCGGATAGGTGTCAAACAGGTTCTCGGCGCCGACCGTCAGCTTGATGGCGGGCGTGACCTGGGCGCTCACCGACAGGTCGATAAGGGTCTTGCCCGCGAAGGTCTGGATCAGGTCGGCCGCGCCGTTGGCCTGGGCGTCCGTCCACTCGCCCGACCAGCGGGCGCGGATCAGGCCGCTGAACAGGCCGCGCGCATAGTCGAACGATACGTTGGCGGCGTTCTGCGGCAAGCCGTCTTCCAGGTTGATCTTGGCCAGACGCGAGACCTCGGTCAGCTTCGAGCGCGTGACCTTGGTGTCGTTCCAGTTCCAGGCGGCGGTCAGGCCAGCGCGGCCGCCCCACAGGCCCCCACGCCAGGCGCCGACGACATCGACGCCCTGGGTGCGGGTGTCGAACGAGTTGGTGAAGTAGCTGACGGTCGTCAGGCTGTCGGCGCCGGGAACGCCGGCCGCCACCAGTTGAGCGCGCAAGGCCGGCGTCACCGTGAAGTTCGGCGAGACTGCAAAGCGGTTGTCGACCTCGATGCGGTAGTAGTCGACCGAGGCGGTGAAGCCGCCCTGGCGGAACACCGCGCCTAACGAGAGGTTCTGCGACTCTTCCGGCTCCAGCGGCTTGCCGCCAAGCGCCACCGCGATCGGGTTGACCGGGGACAGGCGACCCGAGGTGAAAAGCTGCAGGGTCGTGGTGTTCAACCCCTGCGAGGTGCGGGTGTTGTTGATCTGGCCGGCGGTCGGAGCCCGGAAACCCGTCGAGACCGCGCCGCGAAGGGCGAAGTTCGGCGTGAACTCATAGCGGGCGGCGATCTTGCCGTCGGTGGTCTGACCGAACTCCGAAAAATCCTCGTGACGGACGGCGATGTCGACGCCGAACTTGTCGGTGAACGGCAGATCGAGATCCACATAGCCCGCATAGCTTGTCTGATCCCAGGAGCCCGCCTGGCTGGGGGCGTAGCCGGGGAAGCCGTTCGAGCCGCTGGGCAGGCCAGCCGCCGCGCCTGGACCCACGTCCCAAGAGAAGCGGTCCCCGGCCTTGATTTCGTAGGTTTCCTTGCGCGCTTCCAGGCCGACGGCCAGGTTGGCCGGCTTTGCCAGGAATGACCAGGCCAGCGGACGCGAGGCGTCCAGGTTCAGGGTGCTTTCCTTCTGGATCAGGGCGCCGGCGTTGAAACGCGTCGGCGACTGCGGCCCGAACGAGGCGTTGATGCTGTTGCTCAGCACGTAGTCGACCCGATCCTCACCCCAGCCGGCCGAGAGGTCCCACGACCAACCCATGGCGTCGCCGCGCAGGCCGCCGTTCACCGAGCTGTTGGTCTCGTCCTGGCCGAACTTCGGGGAGAACCCGGCCGGATAGATCTGGCTCAGCGACCAGCCCGGGAACACCGTCGAGGTGCGATACGAGTTGTCGGTGGACGGGTTACGCCAGTTGAAGTCGGTGACCCCCGTCATGTCGCTGTAGGTCACGAAGCCGTAGGCCTCGACCGCGTCATTGATCGGCAGGACCAGGTTCAACGAACCGCGCCACACTTCCCGATCCGGCTGGCCCCAGCGCTGGACGGGGTTGGGCACCTTGATGTTCGGGTTGGCGGCCTGAAAGGCGATCGCGTCCGGGCGCTGGCGGGTGCGCGACGTGGCCTCGGCCTTGGTGTAGTCGAGCGCGGCGACCAGGCTGCCGCCCTGACCGAGGGCGAAGCCATAGCGCGCGCCGATCTCGGTCTTGTCGCCATCGCCCGCATAGTAACGGCCATACTGGCCATAACCCTCGAAGCCGGTCTTGCTGGACAGGATGATGTTGATCACCCCGGCGATGGCGTCTGAGCCGTACTGGGCCGAGGCGCCGTCACGCAGCACTTCGATGCGCTCCAGACCGCTGGTCCCGATCGACGCCAGGTCGACGCCCTGTTGGCCACGCCCCCCCAGAACCGCCGAGCGGTGGCGGCGCTTGCCATTGACCAGCACCAGCGTTTGGTCGGGCGAGAGACCGCGCAGGGTCGCCGGGCGCACGAAGGCCTGGCCGTCGGCGGCCGGCAAACGCTGAACGTTGAACGACGGCGTCGTGGCCGCCAGTTTGTTCATGATCTCGTCCGAGACGATGCTCTTCAGCGTCTCCTGGCTGACCACGTCGATCGGCGCGGCCGACTCGAAGGCGGTGCGATCAAGACGGCGCGTTCCGGTCACCACCACCGTCTCGACTTCCGTGGCGGTCGATTGGGCGGGCGCCTGCTGGGCTTGGGCTTGGCTGGCGAGCGCCAGGGCAAGCACGCCCCAGGCGCTGGTGGACAGGATCTTCATGGCGAACCCTCGGTATGTCTGGTCCGCCGGGGTTAGCGATCGCCCTTGTCAGATGGGCGACACGCTCATGTTGGTTCCGTGAAGGGTTTGCGTCATTCACCCTCCGGTCGAGCCGAGGCGAAATGCTCGCGATCAGCCGCCTTAAAGGTTCGCGGGACGGGCGCAACGCTCCGTCGGCAAACCGCCACTTCGCGTCAAAATGCCCCTATTCGAAGAGGGGGTTTGGAGTCATGCTCCAGCTATCGCACCGGCAGGCGTCAGATCGCCGGGCGTATGGAGGAAATCGAAAGATGGCCCTGCTCGACCATCATCGCGGCCCGGCGCGTAAACACCCTGCGGGAAGCGCGCTATGTTTCGGTATCACCATCGCGGGCCTGACCGCCCTGGCGGTGGCGCTGAGCTGGGCGATGAATTTCGTCTAGGGCGACGCCCCTAGGCCGCCAGCCGGCGCCAGACTTGGCGATCGGCCTCGATGTTGGTCAGAGCGCCGCTGTTCTGGCGCTCCAACAATGTGGCCATGATCTCGATTCCGAGTTGGGCGTACCGCACCTGCACGTCAGCGACCCGACAGCCACGCCCCGGCGCGATGAACAGCGCGGCGTTGACGTCCGGAGCCTTCGACACGATCAGGGCCGCGAGGCGCTCGGCGCGCTCCCGGTCCTTGAGGTGCAGCAACGGCTCCTCGGAGAACAGTTCCTTGCCCAGTTCCCCCACATAGCTCAGCGAGAGCTTGGCGAAACGGTCGCGCGTGACCGGCGGGGTCAGTTCCGCCGGGTCGAAGCTCAGGACCACATCGTTCAGGAGGAAAAGCATGGCGGGGACTACGGGCGACCGTGGGGGGAACAGGAACCCCGCCATCATGCCCGACCACGATTGCGCTCCGGTTTAGGAGCAAGGTTAACGTGGTGACGTCCTAGACGGCTTCACCCCGTTTCGTGCGTCAGGCTTCGACCGGCTCGGTCAGAAAATGGCGCCCCTCGCGATCCTCGATCTCGACCACCCAGACATCCGGATCGATCCGCGCCGCGCGTTCGGCGTAGGCGTCGAGATCAGGCTCGAAGGTCGAGCGGACCGGCTGCATCCAGAAGCGTTCGCCATCCCCGCGCGTGGCCTCGCTGAACAGGCGCGCGGTCCCTTCCCGGCGATCCACCACCTTGACCAGCACCGCCCCGGCCCGCGCGTCGCCCTTGCGACCGACCGTGGCGAAGGCCCCGCCCAATTCGGCGCGGCGGATCAAGGCGGCGACCCAGATATCCGTCGAAAGAAGCATCGCTAACCGAACCGCAACCCGGGCGCGTCTAGAACCCGTCCTTCAAGTTTCGTCACTCCCATAGGCCAATGACGTTCGCAGAGCACCAGAAAGGTCGCGTTCGACGCGCGATCGCCTTGGCGATCGGTGTGGCGGCGTCCGTCTGCCCCGGCGCGCTGCTCGCCGCTAACGCCGGCGATCAACTGTACGAGCGGACCTTGATGACGGCGGCCGATGCGCGCTGCCGCCTGTTCTCCCCGACCATCTCGGCCGCGCTCGACGCCTCCCGCGCCCAGGCCCGAGGCGCCACCCTGCGTTCCGGGGCCACCGAACTACAGGTCACGGCGCTCGAGAAGCGCGCCCGCGCCAAGGCGGCCGGCGCCGCGTGCGACTCCAAGGATCTGACCCTGGCCGCCTCGCGCGTGAAGAAGGCCTTCGAAGGCTATTCGCAGATGCTAAGCATGACCTATCCAGGCGATGTCTCGTCCTGGAAGGCGGAGCGGTCGGTTTCGGCGACGATCCCGGTGTGGCGGCTTTCACAGCCCTCCAGCTTCGGCGCCAATCGCGTGTTGTTCGGCCTGGCGGGTCGCACCAAGGCGGTGATCGCCGTGGCCACCTTCGAGAATGGTCAACGCCCCTATGTGGCGCGGGTCATTCTGCGCGACACTAGCCGCACGCTCGGCCCCTATATCGACCCGCGCTCGGGCAAGAACCTGGCGGGCAAGGTCGCACCTCGCAACGCGAGCCTCGTCTTTACCGCCGAGTCCCGCGATGAGGCGCCGCTGACCCTGCTGCCAACCGGCGCCAAGACGGGGTTGGCCTTCCGCTTCCCGCCGGCGGTGGCTCAAGCCATGTCGCAGTTGGACCCGCGAGAGGCGGTCGTCATCGAATTCGCCTTCGCCGGACGCGGCGAAGAGGACACGCGAAAGGCCTATATCGAGGTGGGCGACTTCGCGGCGGGGATGGCCTTCCTGCGCTGACGCCGCGCGACCGGCTTAGCGCGGCGCGAAGGCGATGATGTTGTCGCCCAGGCTGGTGGGCGGCGGCGTCTCGAGGGGCGGGACGGGCTCCGGCGTGGGCTCCTGCGAGGGCGTCGCCGCCGAGACCATCGGGGCCAGAAGCACCGGCAGGCGCACCGACACGGTCGTTCCCACCCCAAGCCGGCTTTCGATCATCATTTCGCCGCCGTGCAGTTGGGCGAAGGCGCGCACCAGCGACAGACCCAGACCTGTGCCGCGCGCGCGCTGCTCCACGCCGCCAGCCTGTTCATAAGGCCGACCCAGGCGCTCCAGGTCTTCAGGACTGATGCCGACGCCAGTGTCGGCCACGACGATCTCGAGCACGCCGTCATAGCCGTGGGCGGTCACGGTGACCTGCCCGCCGCGCGGCGTGAACTTCAGGGCGTTCGACACCAGGTTCAGGACAATCTGCTTCAGAGCGCGCCGGTCGGCGTCGACCTCAAGCTCGCCAGGCGGCAGCACGCCGCGCAACTGGACGCCCGCCGTGTCGGACTGCACACGCAGCAGACGCATCGCCGCCTGCACCGCCTCGCGGGCGTCGAACACCCCGCGCTGCAGCTCGAACCGCTCGGCCTCGATCTTGGACATGTCGAGCACGTCGTTGATCAGGTCCAGCAAATGGCCGCCGCTCTCGTGGATCAGCTCGGCGTACTCGGCGTAGCGGTCGCTCAGCGGGCCGAACATGCGCGCGCGCATGATGTCGGAGAACCCCATGATGGCGTTCAAGGGCGTGCGCAGCTCGTGGCTCATATTGGCCAGGAAACGCGCCCGACCGGCGGCCAGGGCTTCGGCGTCGACCCGGGCCCGATCCAGGGCGCTTTCGCGATCCCTTTCGATTGTGATGTCCCGCAGCACGCCCACAAGCTGGTTCGGCGCAACCCGATGCAGGTCCAGAGCCACCAGCCGCTCGACGCCCAGCGCGGGGTTGAAGGCCAGGCTGGCCGCCCCCTCGCGGTGCGCCTGCGAGATGGCGGCGGTCAGGCGCTGGCGGTCGCCTGGGGCCGCAGCGCCCGACAGGCCGCGCGTCATCAGGTCCGCCTTGGTGACGCCGGGCGGCGGCGCGCCGCGCGCAGCGATCACCTCGCCGGCGCCCCGAACGGCCAGAGCCAGATAGGGCAGACCGTCCAGCAGGGTCTCGAGTTCGATGATCTCGCCGGCGTGGCGATCGTCGCGCGCGCCCTGTCGGCGGCGGCCGATGAGCAGTCCGGCGGCCAGACCAAGACCCGTCGTCACCAGCGACAGGAACCCCAGCACGAAGGCCAGGGGGCCGGTCGGCGCCGCAGGGGCCAGGCCGGACAGTTGGGTCAAGGCCGCGACGCAGGCGCCGATCAGGGCCAGGGCCGCGCCTTCAGCCAGGCGCTTGGGCTGGTCCAGGGTGGACGCGGCCGCCACCGGCGCGAGGCACCAGGCGGCCATGGCGCCGGCCACGCCGCCGGTCAGCACGGCGGCGAGCGAACCGCCCACCGCCCACAGGACCAAGAGCAGAGATTGGGTCCGCTCGTCCTGGCGAGTGAACACCAGCGACGTCAGGGCTGGCGCGGCGCCCGCTCCGAGCGCGGCCCAAGTGGACCATGCGCCGGAATCGGCGGTGAACAAGGCTGCGGCCGCCGCCAGGCAGACAGCCGCCAGCCACCCGAGCCGCCAGGCGCGCGCGGGATCGAAGGCGGCGGCCGCGCCGGGGCGGCTCTTCAGGTCTGCAAGCGTCTCGAAGTCCAAGGCCGGTCGACTTTTTACGCGGCGGGAGGATCACCGTCGCCAAACCTTAACGCGGCGCGCCCCCCACCTCCAACCCCACACAATCTTCGGGCGATTATTCGTGGTGGAAGCACTGTGGACGGAAACGGAATCGTAAGCGCCTGCCGCCATGATCGCCCCTCGAATTCATCACGGACAGAAGGTCCGGGAGATCCCATGGCAGAGCCGGCGATACTGGACGCGTCGCATGACAGCGCCCCCCCGAGCCCGCCGGCTGACCGCCGCGCGGCGGCGGAAGAACGTCGTCGCCTGGCGCTCGACAATCGGAAACGCTCGTTCCTGCGCATGGTCAGCCATGAGCTGCGGACCCCGCTGAACGCTGTGATCGGCTTTTCCGAAATCCTGTCGCAGGAGCTCTACGGCCCATTAGGCAGCCCGCAGTACCGGGAATATGCCGCGATCGTGCACGAGAGCGGCCTGAAGCTCTTGAAGCTGGTCAACCAGATCGTCGAACTCGCCCGCCTGGAAGGCCAGGCCACTGATATCGAGATGACGCCCGAGCCCCTCGACGAGGCCATCGAGGATGTCGTCGAAAGCCTGCGCGCCGAGATCGCGCGCCGGGACGTGATCGTTCATGTGATGGGCGCGGGCGCCCTGCCCTGCGTCCAGGCCGACAGCAGAGGTCTGCGGACCATGCTGACCAACCTGCTGCAGAACGCCGTGACCCACTCGCCCGCCGGAGGCGTGATCCACGTCACGGCCGCGCGGGTGGATGGCGAGATCGAGATCGCCATCCGCGACCAGGGGCCGGGCGTCGAAAGCGCCGAACTCCCCCGCCTGCTGCAGCCGTTCGAGCAAGGCGGCTGCGCGCTGACGCGAACCAACGAGGGCGCGGGCCTGGGCTTGCCGATCGTGGATCTGTTGTCGCGCGCCATGGGCGGTCAGTTGAAGCTGTCCTCCAGCCTCGGCGCCGGCTTCCTGGCCCGCCTGATCCTCAGAGCCGCCTAGCTGCCGCTTGCGTTGGCGCGGCGAGGCGCCTAAACGCCCCGCATGACCAGCCCCATCGACGCCGCCCTGACCGACCTCGCCGACGAGTTCGAGCTGCTGGGCGATTGGGAAGAGCGCTATCGCTACGTGATCGAGCTGGGCAAGGACCTGGCGCCGCTGACCGACGCTGAACGCTCCGAGCAGAACAAGGTCAGAGGCTGCGCCAGCCAGGTTTGGCTGGTGACCGAACCGCAAGCCGATGGCTCGATCATCTTTCGCGGCGACAGTGACGCCCATATCGTCAGCGGCCTGATCGCCATCCTGCTGCGGCTCTATTCGGGCCGCGCCGCCGCCGATATCGCCAGCTTCGACGCCAAGGCCGCCTTTGATCGCCTGGGCCTGTCGGAGGCGCTGTCGTCGCAGCGCTCGAACGGTCTCAAGTCGATGGTCGCTCGCATCCAGCGCGACGCGCAGGCCGCTCTTGGGTAGCTACCGCGTCGCAGCCCTCTATCGCTTCACGCGGTTTCCGGATCCGGCGGCGATCCAGAGACCGCTGGCGGCCTTGTGCTGCAGCTTGGGCGTCAAAGGCACCTTGTTACTGGCGCGCGAGGGGATCAACGGCACCATCGCCGGCGAGGACGCCGCGATTGAGGCCGTGCTGGCCCATATCCGCGCGCTGCCCGGCTGCGCTGACCTGGCGCCGAAGACCGCCTGGGCCGAACGCATGCCCTTCTACCGGATGAAGGTCCGGCTGAAGAAGGAGATCGTCACGTTGGGCGAGCCCGACCTCGATCCGACCGACGCCGGAACCTATGTCGAGCCCGCCGACTGGAACGCGCTGATCAGCGACCCTGATGTCCTGGTGATCGACACCCGTAACGCCTACGAGGTGGCGGTCGGCCGCTTCGAAGGCGCGATCGACCCGAAGACCGCCAGCTTCGCCGATTTCCCCGCCTGGTTCCGCGACTGGCGCAAGACGGTCGAGGCGCAGCGCGATCCGCAAGCGCCCCTGAAGGTGGCGATGTACTGCACCGGCGGCATCCGCTGTGAGAAGTCGACCGCCTTCCTGAAGGCCGAGGGCGTCGAGCAGGTGTTTCACTTGAAGGGCGGCGTTCTGGACTATCTGGAACAGATTCCCGAGCCCGAGAGCCTCTGGCGCGGCGAGTGCTTCGTCTTCGACGAGCGCGTCTCGGTAGGCCACGGCCTGACCAAGGGCGATCACGTCCTATGCCGAGGCTGCCGCATGCCGGTCAGCCCGGAGGACCGGACCTCGCCGCTTTACGTCGAAGGCGTGGCCTGCCCGGCCTGTCATGACCAGCGCAGCGAGGAGCAGAAGGCGCGCGCCGCTGAGCGCCACCGTCAGGTGCTGCATTGCGAGGCTCTGGGCGTCGACCACGTCGGCGCGACCCTTCCAAGCAAGACGGGCTGAACCGTTCGACCTCGCCCCGCGTTGACACGGCTCCCCTTCCCCAAACGCGGAGCCCTGCGATGCACACCAACGAAGACCACATCAAGCTCGTCAACGGCCTGGTCGAAACCACCATCGACAGCGCCGACGGTTACGCCGAAGCCGCCAAGGACGCGGACAACTCCCGCTATACCGAACTGTTTCAGCGTCGCGCCCAGGAGCGCCGATCCATCGCCTCGGAACTGCAGGACGAAGTCCGTCGCCTCGGCGGCGAGCCCAAGGACGACGGCACCATCCTGGCCGCTGCCCACCGCGCCTTCCTGAACCTGAAGGACGCCGTGACCAAGGGCGACGAGGCGGTGATCAATGAGGTCGAGGCCGGCGAGGACTACATCAAGGGCAAGTACGAAAAGGCCCTGCAGGACACCGACGTCGATCCGCAGACCCGCCGGGTGATCGAGAAAGCTTGGACCTCGGTGAAGTCGGGTCACGACCAGATGCGCGATATCAAGCACATGCTGAAGCACTGACAGCGCATCGCGGCGCACGAGACGGGCGGGATCGGAAGATCCCGCCCTTTTTCGAGGTGACGTCTTACCGAGGACGACGTCAGACCATTCGATAGTGCCGCGCCAGGGCCTGCAAGGCGAGCTTCAGCACGGTCTTGCCCGAGCGGCGAGGCAGTTTCAGCGAGCGCTCCGCGGCCTCCAGCGCCGAGCCCATCAGACAGACCCGCTCCAGAATCTCCCGGAGCCCAGGTCCAACCGCTGCCAGCGCCCTGGCGATACGCTCGCGCGTGGCGTGGTCTCGCTCCACCGGAGACAGTGAAGGCGCGCCGCCGTCGACGCGCGGCGCCGCGTCCCAGCGCATCGTCATCCGGCCCAGCGTTCCCAGCCGCTCGTAATCCTCGCGCAGTCGCTCGGCGGCGGCGGCCTCGACGGCCGACAACCAGGGCTTTCCCCGGCTATCGCGGCGGCGCGCCAGCCAGGCGATCGGCGACTCGCCGAGATTGCGTTGAACGATCCGGTTCTCGACCTCGACAGCGGCCTCAACGACGCCGGGTCGCCCTGCAGGCGGCGAGTGGGTTTCCGGCCGGGCGACCATGCTCCACCCGCCTTCCGGGCGCGGCTTCAAGGTCGCTTCACGGGCCAGCATCGTAAAGGCCGCCTCATCCAGCACCAGCATCGCGCGGCGCCGACGACTGGCCCCCAGTCGGACCCCGTACGCGCCATTGCACGCCTCCACCACCGCGCCGGGCCGCTCCAACAGCCGCATGGCGCGTTCAGCGCGTCTGCGGGCCTGAAGTTCGGCCTCGAAGCGTACCTCCGGAGACGCGTTCATTGCGGCAATTCCTGCGCGTGGGACGGCGCCTGGCGCAAGCACGCCTCAAGTTCGGCCAAGCGCCGATCGAAGGCCTCGTTCTCGCGTAGGTCCTCGATCTTTCGGCAGGCATGGCCGCAGGTGGTGCGGTCACGGCCGAACGCGAAAGCGACGCGGGCGAGCGACCAATGGAACGTGATGTGCGTCAGATAGATGGCAAGCTGCCGCGCGCGGACGGCGGTGTGCGACGCGCGCCTGGGCGCCGCGATCTCCGCCGCCGGCACGCCGGTGGCCAGGGAAACGAGATGGGTGACAAAGCCGACCGTCAGGCGGTCGCGTCGGGGATCGGGCGAGATCGCCCATATATCCTCAAGGGCTTGAACCAGCATGGCGTCCTCTCATCCAGGCCGCGAGCGCGACCGGCGAACACCACTATAGGTATATATTCCGCGCCAAGGAAGATATTCCTATTGCGCACGAGACTCAGCCTTTCATGACCTTGTATTTGCTGGCTAATTGCATCGATAATCCCATCGGCATTCGGGGATAGACGCATATGGAATCCAGCTCGCCGCCCTTAGGCGACGGGAGAATTCGCCAAAACGATTCGCCCCGACATGCGCGAGCGCGCTCATGCCAACCAGATCAGCCCTTGGGCTTCGTAGGCGCGGTGGGCTTGGCCAGCTGCTGAGCGGTCCAGACGTCGATCCGGGTTTCAAGGACGGACAGCGGCAGAGAACCGCGCAAGAGCACAGCGTCGTGGAAACCGCGCTCGTCGAACTTGTCGCCCAACTTGGCCTCAGCGCGCTTACGCAGCTCCAGCAGCTTCAGTTCGCCCATCTTGTAGGCCAGGGCCTGGCCGGGCCAGGAGACGTAGCGCTTGAGCTCGACCTCGATATTGGTCGGCGACAGGGCGGTGTTGTCGGTGAAGCAGGCGCGAGCCTGGTCGATGCTCCAGCCCTTCCAGTGCATGCCGGTGTCGGCCACCAGGCGGCAGGCGCGCCACATCTCGTAGGACAGTCGGCCGAACAGCTCGTAGGGATCGCGATAGATGCCCATCTCCTCGCCCAGCCATTCCGAGTACAGACCCCAGCCTTCACCAAAGGCGGTGAAGTAGAGGTTCTTGCGGAACTCCGGGACGTTGGCCTGCTCGGCCGCGAGAGAGGTCTGGATGTGGTGTCCCGGCGCGCCCTCGTGCAGCACCAGGGCCGGCAGTTCGTAGAGCGGCCGCTGGTCCAGCTCGGACGTGTTGATCATGAGGCCGCCGGCGCGCCCCACCTTGGCGTCGCCGCCAAAATAGCGGCCGGTGGTGTAGCCCTTCTCGATGCTGGCCGGCACGGCGCGCACGCCATACGGCAGGCGCGGCAGCACGCCGAAGTGCGCGGGCAGTTGATCGTCGGCGCGCTTGGCGATCTCGCTGGACTTCTCCAGCAGTTGCTGGCGGCTGGTGGCGTAGAAGCGTGGATCCTTGCGCAGCATGGCGATGAAGGCCGGCAGGTCGCCCTGGAAGCCGGCGGCCTTCATGGTCTCTTCCATGCGGGCCCGGATGCGCTTCACCTCGGCCTGGCCGATGTCGTGGATCTGGTCGGGCGTCAGGGTCGTGGTGGTGTGACGACGCGCCAGGAACGCATAGTAGCGCTTGCCGTCGGGCAGGTCGGACGCCGCGAGGCTCTTGGCTGCCCGTGGCACGTACTCTTCGGCCATGAACTTGACGAAGCTGGCGCGGGCGGGCGCGACGCTGTCCTTGATCGCCTTCTCGCCCTCGGCCAACAGCGCCGCTCGGGTCGCTTCAGGAACGCTGGCGGGCAGAGCGCGCAGCGGGGCCAGCAGCGGATCGTCGGCCAGCGGCGTGGCGGCGGCGCGCTGGGCGCGGTCCTGAACGGCCTGGGCGGTCGAGACGGCGTGGACGAAGCCCGTGCTCACGCCGCGCCGGGCGTTGGCGATGTTGGCGGCGTACCATGCTGGCATGCGGTTCAGCAGAGCGATCCAGCGCCGCGCCTCGGCCTCGGTCTTCAGGCGCATGCCACTGGCGCGATACAGCATCATCACGTCAAAGCCGCCGTCGCTGCTGAACGGCATTCGGGCCTCGTCGAAGCCGCCCGCCTCGACGCGGTCCTTCACCGCCCACAGCAGCAGGTCCCGCGTCAGCTTCTCGTCGTCGGAGAGGCCCGTCACGTCCATGGCCGAGAGGTCGGCGGCGATCGTCTTGAGCTTGGTCAGCTTCGCGGCGTCGGCGGCCGGCGAAACATCGGGCAGACGCCAGCGCGCCGCGTCACCGCCGCCGTCGTCAGGGTCGCCGTCCGCATTACCCAGCGCCTCGTAGCGCGCGACCAGGCCAGTGAGGGTTTCGGCGGGGCCGGCCCAGGCGGATGAAGCGACCAGGGCGGAGAGACAGACGCCGGCCAGGGCGGCGCGCCAAGTGCGATGCTGAGTCATGCGGCCAAGATTAGGCCAAGGCCGCGCTGCGTCCACACGCGAATCGACCGTCCCGAAGGAACAAATCGATAAGGTCCAATTGTCGGAGAAGAACCGAGAATGGAGCGGGCGAAGAGATTCGAACTCTCGACATCCACCTTGGCAAGGTGGCGCTCTACCACTGAGCTACGCCCGCGCTATTCGCGAGATATGGTCTCAACCAGCCTGCCCGGAAACCGGGAGAATGGAGCGGGCGAAGAGATTCGAACTCTCGACATCCACCTTGGCAAGGTGGCGCTCTACCACTGAGCTACGCCCGCATCGGCGAGGCCCAGAAGAGCGCCCCGCGACGAGGAGGCGGCTTATGGCAGAGCGCTTCACGGTTTGCAAGCGCCCTTTGAGGGGTTGCGTCGAGGGTTTTTTCCAAGGCTTGATCCGCTGGGGTTTGGGGCGGGTTTGAAGCCCGGTTCTTGGGGCGGAGTTGGGCCTTGCGTCTGTTCGTGTTCGGTATGGGCTATGTGGGCGCGGCTTTCGCCGACGCGTTGCAGGAACGCGGCTGGGACATCGCCGCCTCCGCGCGCAACCCTGGCCAGGCTCAAGCGCTTCGCGACCGGGGGATCACCCCCGCCGACCCGCGTGATCCGGAGTCGATGCTGGCCGCCCTGTCGGGCGTGAACGCGATTCTGGTCACCGCCCCGCCGGGCCCAGACGGCTGCCCGGGCCTGGAATCGCTGGTCCCCGCCCTGGCGCGCGCCCAGGCCTATCCGGACTGGATCGGCTATCTGTCGACGACCGGCGTCTACGGCGACTTCGACGGCCGCTGGGTGTTCGAGACCTCGCCCCTCAAGGCCCAATCGGTCGAAGGCGCCCGCCGGGTCGGGGCCGAGCGCGACTGGCGCCAGGTCGGGCGTGGCATGGGACTGACCGTGACCACCTTCCGCCTGCCGGGGATCTATGGCCCGGGCCGCAGCGCGCTGGACCGCCTGCGCGCCGGCGAAGGCCGCCGAATCGTCAAGCCAGGACAGGTTTTCAGCCGCATCCACGTCGACGACATCGTCTCGGGCCTGCTGGCGTCGCTCGACCGTCCTCGGGCCGGCGGGATCTACAACCTCGTCGACGACGAGCCGGCCCCGCCCCAGGACGTGATGGAACACGCCGCTAGGCTGCTGGGCGTTCCGGTTCCGCCGGACCTGCCGTTCAACGAACTCGGCATGTCGCCGGCCACCCGGCGGTTCTACGCCGAGAACAAGCGCGTCTCGAACGCCCGCGCCAAGGCGGAACTCGGCTGGAGGCCGAGGTATCCGACCTACCGCGAGGGCCTGGCGGCGATCCTGAAGGCGGGCGGCTAGAGCCTATTCGTCATCAATCGGCAGTGGACGCGGCGCTATGCCGGTCGCTTCGAGACCAGCGGCATTCCGCAGCCGCGCCGCGCGCGCCAGGCGGCGGGAGACCAGATCCCCCTCTTCCGGTTCGGCCAGCCCCTTGGCCTCCGTCACGGCGGCGACCAGACGCTCCAGGTCCTGCGGGCGCGAAAGGCGGTGGTCGCCGTCCTTGATCAGGCTGAAGACGACATTGTCCGAGGTCAGGGCGTTGGCCAGTTCCAGGGCGTGGGTCCACGGAACGTCGGGGTCGGCTCCGCCCTGCAGGATGCGGACGGGAACATCGATCGGCACGGGGCCGGGCAGAATCGACCACCGCGCACCGTCCTCCAGCAGATCGCGGGTGATCGGATAGCCGCCATCGTCGTACTCCGAAGGCCGGATCCAGAAGCCGTCGCGGGCGATCGCCGCCTTGGCCTCGGCGGAGAGTTCGGGCGCCATCAGCTTCTCGGTGAAGTCCGGCGCGGGCGCGATCAGCACCATGGCCTTCACCCGGTCGGGCCGGGCGATGGCCGCGAGGCAAGAGAGCCAGCCGCCCATCGATGAGCCGACCAGCACCAGCGGACCGTCGGTCAGCGCGTCGATCACCGCCAGGGCGTCGTCGCGCCACCTCGTGATCGTGCCGTCCTGGAAGGCCCCGCCGGACTCACCATGGCCGAAATAGTCGAACCGCAGATAGTTGCCGCCCGTCGCCTTGGCCTGCTCGGCCAGCACCTCGGCCTTGGTTCCCGTCATGTCGGAATGGAAGCCGCCCAGCCATACGACCGTAGGGCCTTCGCCGTCCACGCGCCGCCAGGCGAGGGTCGATCCGTCTTCGCGCGTCAGGGCGCCCCGGGATTCGGTCATGGCGTCGCCTTGATCCTTTCGCTAACTACGGGCCGTTATCGCCGTCGAGACTCGCGTGCCCGACCTACCCGCCAATTTCACCTTGCTGCAAGTGACGCCGGAACTTGAAACCGGCGGCGCCGAACAGACGACGATTGATGTCGCCCACGCCGTGGTCGCGCAAGGCGGCAAGGCGCTGGTCGCGACCCGCGGCGGTCGGATGGCCGCGCGCTTGGAGGCCGATGGCGGGCGCCTGGCTCAAATGCCGGCCCAATCCAAGAACCCTCTGGTGATCCTGGGCAACGCGGCGCGGCTGATCGACCTTATCCGGCGCGAGAAGGTCAGCCTGGTGCATGCCCGTTCGCGCGCGCCGGCGTTCAGCGCCCTGTGGGCCGCCCACGCCACCAAGGTCCCGTTCGTGGCCACCTATCACGGCGTCTACAACGCTAAATCCGGCCTCAAGCGCTGGTACAACGCGGTGATGACCAAGGGCGCCCTGGTGATCGCCAATTCCGAGTACACGCGCGAGCACGTCATCCGCGAGCATGGCGTTTCCGCTGACAAGGTGGTGGCCATCCCGCGCGGCGTTGATCTCTCTCGCTTCGAGCCAGGGATCGTCAGCGCGGACCGGATTGAGGCCCTGCGCAAGGCCTGGGGCGTCGCGCCCGACGAGCGTCGCCTCAAGGTGCTGCTGGCCGGCCGTCTGACGCGCTGGAAGGGCCAGGGCCTGCTGGTGCAGGCTATGGCGCTGCTGAAGGCGCGCGGCGAGGACAAGATTCTGCTGCTGCTGGCCGGCGACGACCAGGGCCGTAAGGGCTATCGGGCCGAACTGGAGACAGCGATCGCCGAGGCTGGCCTGCAGGACGCGGTCAAGCTGGTCGGCCATTGCGACGACATGCCGGCCGCCTACCTGCTCAGCGACCTGGCGATCGCCCCGTCCCTGGAGCCCGAGGCTTTCGGCCGCACAGCCGTGGAACCGCAGGTGATGGGGCGGCCGGTCATCGCCGCCGACCACGGCGCAACCCGCGAGACGGTCGTCCCGGGCGAAACAGGCTGGCTGGTCGCCCCCGGCGACGCCGAGGCCTGGGCCGCCGCGCTGCTCAACGCCGCCGACATTGGCGCTTCCGCACGTCAAACCATGGGACAAGCCGCTCGTTTACGTGCACGGCGGTTGTATTCGGTGGACGCGATGTGCGAAGCGACCCTCAAGGTCTATGCGCGCGTACTGGGTTTGGAGCGTTCGTCTTGAGCAAGGAGATCAAGAAGGTCCTGGTCATCAAGCTGGGAGCGCTGGGCGACTTCGTCCTGGCCCTGGCCGCGATGCGCAAGATCCGCGAAGCCCACCCCAAGGCCAAGATCACCCTGCTGACCACCCCGCCCTTCGAGGCGCTGGCCAAGCTCAGCCCCTATTTCAACAGCGTCGAGACCGACGGTCGGCCGGAGGACTTCGGCCAGACGCTGGCCATGATCGGGCGTATCCGCAAGGCGCGCTACGACCGCATCTATGACCTCCAGACCAACAGCCGCACCAACTGGTACTTCCAGCTGCTGCGTCCGTTTGCGCCGCAGTGGAACGGCATCGCGTTTGGCTGCGCCCTGCCGCAGAAGGGGTCGGCCCGGCTGCGGATGCACACGCTGGAGCGCCAGGCCGATCAGCTCCGCGCGGCGGGCATCTGGCCGGACGCGCCGACCGAGCCCGGCAGCGCGCCGCCGCCCGACCTGTCCTGGATCCTGCGCAAGCACAAGGAGCCCCGTCCGGTTGCGGGCGCTGCGGCGCCGCGTCCCTATGTCCTGTTTATCCCGGGCGGCTCGGCCCATCGCCTCGAAAAGCGCTGGCCGGTCGAGAACTACGCCCAGTTGGGTTCACTGCTGAAGGCCAAGGGCCTGGACATCGTCATCATCGGCGGTCCGCAGGAAAGCGCCATGGCCCGCCAGATCCAGAAGGCCGTGGGCGGCGCCCGCGACCTGACCGGCCGCACCGACTTCGCGCAATTGGCCGTGCTGGGGGCTAAGGCGGCGCTGGCGGTCGGCAACGACACCGGCCCGACCCACCTGCTGGCGGCCGCCGGCGCTCCGACCATCGCCCTCTTCTCCGACGCTTCGGACCCGGAGCTGTGCGGACCCCGCGGCCACGTGGCGGTAATCCGCTCGCCCGACCTGAAGGCGCTGCCGGTCAGCACCGTGGCCAGCGCGGCGGTGGCGCTGCTGCCGCACTAATACCCCGCGTAGCGCCCCGGCTTGTGGTTGGCGATGATCACCGCGCTCAGCGCCACCGCGCTGGCGATCGACAAGAGCAACTTGTCGAAGCTGATCGTGAAGAACGCTGCGGCCACCACCAGGCAATCGGCCGCCATCTGCACCTTGCCGGCGCTGATTCCCCGCCGCTCCTGCAGATAGAGCGCCAGGACCCCGACCCCGCCGACGCTGGACCGGTGACGGGCCAGCGCCAGAATGCCCATGCCGATGATCGTGCCGCCGAAGACGGCCGAGAAGATCGGATCGATACCCCCGACCTTCAGCCAGTGCGGCATGCCCCAGGCCAGGCCGGCCAGCAACAGGTTCGTCGCCAGGGTCTTGAGGGTGAACGCCCAGCCCAGCGTGCGCTGCGCCAGGACATAGAACGGCAGGTTCAGAACGAAGAACACGACGCCGACCGGCCAGCCGCTGAGATAGGAGACGATCAGCGCCACGCCCGCGACCCCGCCCGTCACCAGGCCGGCCGCCTTCAGCAAAGTCAGCCCCACGGCGATGAAGCTCGAACCGATCAGGAGCGCGTGGATGTCTTCAAGGGCGGTGTGGCGGTGCTCGGGCATGAGTCGGTCAGGGGTCTTAGCTCAGGGAAAACTCATCCCCGCCTCGCCGTTTCCGTCCCGATTGGCCCGAATGATCGCCGGGCCGAGCCACGGGGCCAAAAAAATGGACCCGCCAGCGTCTGTTTGACCGCCTTCGCTTGATACAGCGCAGCGGGCGCGTCATATATCAGGTTCTCGCGGCGCGCCCAGCGCGGCGCGTATGCGTTCAGCTATATTCTTAGTCACCGCTCTTCATACCAACAGCCTCGGAGCCGCCCTATTCGCCGTCCTATGCAAACGCCGCCCGTCAAGGATGGGCCGCGTATCAACGATGAAATCCGCGTCCCCCGCGTCCTGCTGATCGACCAACACGGCGAGAAGCAAGGCGAGATGCCGACCGCGTCCGCTATGGAAGCGGCTGAGGAAGCCGGCCTGGACCTGGTGGAAATCGTTCCGAACGCCAATCCTCCCGTCTGCAAGATCCTGGACTACGGCAAGTTCAAGTTCCAGGAGCAGAAGAAGAAGAACGAGGCGCGCAAGCGGCAGAAGGTGGTCGAGCTCAAGGAGATCAAGCTCCGCCCGAACATCGACAAGCACGACTATGACGTGAAGGCCAAGTCGATGTTCCGCTTCTTCGAGGAAGGCGACAAGGTGAAGGTCACCCTGCGCTTCCGGGGTCGCGAAATGGCTCACCCGGAACTCGGCATGAAGCTGTTGCAGCAGGTCAAGGCCGACTTCGACGAGGTCGCCAAGGTCGAGTACGAGCCGCGCATGGAAGGCCGGCAGATGATCATGATCCTGGCCCCGCGCTAGGATCGGATCCCAGGGTAGACACCGAAACGCTCCGGCCCCACGGCCGGGGCGTTTTGCGTTTCAGCCAAGACGAGCCCTCGACACCTTATCAACCCATGATAGATTCAACGTAGGGTTCTGGGGGGTGTCTTTGCTCAAGTTGCTTTCAGCGGCGGTCGCCGCGCTTTCCCTTGTCGGGGCCGTGGCTGCGGCTGAAAAGCCGGATCTGTCGATCTATGGCCGCCTACCAGGGGTTGAAGGCGTTACGATTTCGCCGGACGGAACCAAGCTGGCGTTCATCAGCACCAATGGCGAGGACCGCGTTCTCGTCGTTCGCACGCCGAACGGCCAACTGCTGGGCGGGGTCAAAGCGGGCAAGACCAAACTGCGTGACGTGGTCTGGGCGGGCGAGGACCACGTCATCATGATTTCGTCGCAGACCGCTGCGGTCTTCGGGCTGCGCGGACCGGCGCGCGAGTATCTGATGGCTGTGGACTACAACCTGACCACCCGCAAACAGTCCCTGCTGCTGCGGGGCCAGAAAGACTCCATGAACGTGGTTCTGGATCACCCAATGATCCGGATGATCGACGGTCAACCGGTGGCCTTCGTCGAGGGGGTGCATTTCCTACCCGACCGCGGAATCAACATGCTGTTTCGTGTGGCGCTGAAGGACGGCGGCACGCGGATGCTGGATTTCGGGGCCCGCGAGGACGTCAACGGCTGGCTGGTGAACGCAGCGGGCGAGCCTGTCGCGCAATCGCTCTACGACAGTGAAAAGGGTCGCTGGGCTCTGCGCATGAAGATCGGCTCCAGTTGGAAGATCGTGGACGAAGCAGACGCGCCGATGGGCTCATTCGGTCTTTCCGGCTTCGGGCGCGACGGCAAGTCGGTGCTGGTCTGGCGCGGAGACGAAAAGGGCGGCAGCATTCTTCGGGAGTATCGCGGCGTGGGCCAACACGAGGATCTTCCCGGAGACCTCGACCTGAGCGGCCTCCTGCATGACCCCGATAGTTTGGCGCTTCTGGGCGGCTACACGCTGAAGGGCGACGACCTCGTCTACACCTTCTTCGATCCCGCCAGCCAACGGACTTGGAACGCGGTGACCAAGGCCTTCGAGGGCGATCGCGTGAGCTTGCAATCGTGGTCGAAGAACCGGCGGCGCGTTGTGGTGCTGGTGGACTCCGCGACCAGTGGCCCCGCCTACGCTTTGGTTGATCTCGACGCCAAGAATGCGGCTTGGCTGGGCGACGTCTACGGAGGCTTGACCCAGAACGCGATCTCGCCTGTGCGGTCGATCCGATACAAGGCCGCCGACGGGCTTGAGATCAGCGGCTACCTGACCCTGCCCAAGGGGCGAGATCCGAAGAACCTGCCCTTGATCGTCTTGCCGCATGGTGGCCCCGAGGGGCGCGACGCGCCGGGGTTCGACTGGTGGAGTCAGGCATTGGCCTCACGGGGCTACGCCGTTCTGCAACCCAACTTCAGAGGCTCTGAGGGGTTCGGCTGGGACTTCGTCAAGGCGGGGTTCGGCGAATGGGGCAAGAAGATGCAGACCGACCTGTCGGACGGCGTCCGCGATCTCGCCAAACAAGGGATCGTCGACCCCAAGCGCGTCTGCATCGTCGGCGCGTCGTACGGCGGCTATGCCGCGCTGGCCGGCCCGACTCTGGACCCAGGCGTCTATCGCTGCGCGGTCTCGGTGGCGGGTCCCTCTGACCTCAAGAAAATGCTGCTGTCGGTGCGCGAAGCCAACAATGGCGATATGTCGGCCGCTCAGCGTTACTGGCTGCGCTTCATGGGCGCCGACGGGATCAAGGACCCCGATCTGATCGCCGTCTCCCCGGCGAAGCTCGCCGACCGGGTCGAGATCCCCATCATGTTGATCCACGGCAAGGACGACACTGTGGTGCGCTATGACCAGAGCGTGGCGATGGCCGACGCCCTGCGCAAGGCGGGAAAGCCGGTTGAGTTCGTCACCCTGAACGGCGAGGATCACTGGCTTTCCAGCGGCGCGACGCGATTAAAGATGCTGACCGACTCCGTCGCCTTCGTCGAAAAGCACAATCCTCCGGATTGATGGTTTGAAGGGTCGCCAATCCGAAGCGGCGGGCTTACACCCCGCCTGATGTCCGAGCCCGCCCACAGCAACCGCGCCCTGGCTGTCCTGCTCCTGGTTGTCTTCATCAACCTGGTGGGCTTTGGCGTGATCATTCCGCTGCTGCCGTTCTACGCGCGGTCGATGGACGCCGCGCCGTGGCAGGTGACGACGATGTTCGCCGCTTACAGCTTGGGACAGTTCTTCGGCGAGCCGTTCTGGGGACGCCTGTCCGACCGGATCGGCCGGCGGCCGGTGCTGATCGTCACGATCATCGCCAACACCCTGGCCTATCTGGCCCTGGCCTTCGCGCCGAACATCTGGGTGGCGATGCTCATCCGCCTGTTCGGGGGTTTTGGCAGCGGCAACATCTCGACCATCCAGGGCTACATGGCCGACGTCACCCCGCCGGAAAAGCGCGCCGGGCGGATGGGCCTGCTGGGCGCGGCGTTCGGGGCGGGCTTCGTCATCGGTCCGGGCCTGGTGATGGTCATGCGACCAGGCGCCGGCGCCCTGGGCTACCAGTTGCCGCTGTTCCTGGCCGCCGCCATGGCCGGGACGGCCGCTCTGGGCGTCATCCTGTTCGTCAAGGAAAGCCGCGCGCCATCCGCACCCGGCGCGCCGCAGACCCACCGGCTGGAGGCCCTGAACCAGGCGGCCGCCCATCCGATCCTCTCGCGCGTGCTGCTGGTCACCCTGATCTCGACCGCCGCCTTCGCGGGCATGGAGTCTGTGTTCGGTCTCTACGCCGACACGCGCTTTGGCTGGACCGCCAGCCAGGTGGCGGCCTGCTTCGCCTTGATCGGCGTCATCGCCTCGATCGGCCAGGGCGTGCTGACCGGCCGCCTGGCCCGACGCTTTGGCGAGGCGCGGGTGCTGACGGCGGGCCTGTCGATCATCGGGACGTCGCTGCTGATCACCCCATTCATTTCCAAGCCCGCCCTGGCCGTGGTGGCCGTGGCGTGCACCGCGTTTGGCCAGTCGCTGGTGTTTCCCTGCGTCGGGGCCCTGATCTCGCGCGCCACCCCGCCCGATCGCCAGGGCCAGATGCTGGGTCTGAACATGGCCGCCGGATCGCTGGCCCGGATTGGCGGGCCGCTGCTGGCTGGACCGGTGTTCGGGATCGCCATAGGCGGCCCCTACTGGGTCGGCGCGGCCCTGATGGTTCCGGCCATCGGTTTCGCGCTGGTCATCGTCCGCCGGACCAAGACGGCAGCCTAAGTGCTTGCCAGACCCGAGTCTTTCCTGTAGCTACGCCGCCTTTCCGGAACCGCCTGGCCATTGGCATGCCATGGCGGTTCGTCATGCTTCTAGAGGACGGGGCGCAAGCTCCGACGCGAAATGCCGAAGTTGAAGACCAAGTCGGGCGCTAAAAAGCGCTTCAAACTGACCGCCACGGGCAAGCTGAAGGCCGGCGTCGCTGGTAAGCGCCACCGCCTGATCGGCCACAATGGCAAGTACATCCGCCAACAGCGCGGCACGAAGGTGATGAGCGAGGCCGACGCCAAGATCATCAAGACCTACCTGCCCTACGGCCTGTAAGAGGAGCGCTGACACATGGCTCGCGTTAAACGTGGCGTGGTTGCTCACGCCAAGCACAAGAAGGTTCTCGAGCAAGCCAAGGGCTTCTACGGGCGCCGCAAGAACACCATCCGTACGGCGAAGGCCGCGGTCGACAAGGCCGGCCAGTACGCCTACCGCGACCGCAAGGTGCGCAAGCGCGCCTTCCGTTCGCTGTGGATCCAGCGCATCAACGCCGGCGCCCGTTTGGAAGGCTTCACCTACTCGCAGTTTATCCACGGCCTGGACGTGGCGGGTATCGTCATGGACCGTAAGGTCCTGGCCGATATCGCGGGCAACGACCCGGCTGCGTTCAAGGCCATCGCCGACAAGGTTCGCGCCGCCCTGGCCTAAGGTCTTTTTGGGTCTTTGATCCAACCGATCTTGCAAAGCCCCCAGGCGCGAGCCTGGGGGCTTTTTGCTGTCCGAAACCCTTCTCCCCTTGCGGGAGAAGGGGGCCCGAAGGGCCGGATGAGGGGTTGAAAAGCCTCTCCGGCAGCCGCTCAGAGACCCCTCACCCGGTCTTGCGCCGCAAGACCACCCTCTCCCGCAAGGGGAGAGGGTTCCAGCCAGCCCGAAAACCGCCTAGACGGATGCCCGTCATGACCGATCTCAACACCCTCGAAGCCGACGTGCTGGCCCAGGTGGCCGCCGCTGGCGATCTTTCGACGCTCGACGCCGTCCGCGTGGCCGCCGTCGGCAAGACCGGCTCGATCTCGGGCCTGCTGAAAACCCTGGGCGCGATGAGCCCCGAGGAGCGCAAGACCCAGGGCGCGGCGATCAACGCCCTGCGCGACAAGGTCCAGGACGCCATCGGACAAAAGAAGGCCGCCCTGGAAGCCGCCGAACTGGACGCGCGCCTGGCCAGCGAGACGCTGGATCTGTCGCTGCCCGCGCCCTACCGCCGCAAGGGCAGCGTCCACCCGACCATGCAGACCATGGACGAGATGGTCGCCATCTTCGCCGAGATGGGCTTCGCCGTGGCCGAGGGTCCGGATATCGAGGACGACTTCCACAACTTCACGGCCCTGAACTTCCCCGAGAAGCACCCGGCCCGCGAGATGCACGACACCTTCTTCTTCAATCCGAAGGAAGATGGTGAGCGCATGCTTCTCCGCACCCACACCAGCCCGGTGCAGGTGCGGACCATGGTGTCGCAGAAGCCGCCGATCCGGATCATCGCGCCGGGCCGCACCTATCGCTGCGACAACGACGCCACCCACACGCCGGTGTTCCACCAGGTCGAGGGCCTGGTGATCGACAAGGGCATCCACATGGGCCACCTGAAGTGGACCCTGGAGACGTTCCTGGCGCGGTTCTTCGAGACCGACGCGGTGACCACCCAGTTCCGCCCGCACCACTTCCCGTTCACCGAGCCGTCGGCCGAGATGGACGTGCAGTGCGACCGCTCCGGCGGCGAGATCAAGATCGGCCAGGGCACGAGCTGGCTCGAGATACTGGGCTGCGGCATGGTTCACCCGAACGTGCTGCGCGCCTGCGGCATCGATCCGGACGAGTACCAGGGCTTCGCCTTCGGCATGGGCGTCGACCGCCTGGGCATGCTGAAGTACGGCATGCCGGACCTGCGCGACATGTGGTCGTCGGACGTCCGCTGGCTGTCGCACTACGGCTTCAGCGCCTTCGCCGCGCCGAACCCGGCCAGCGGCCTGAGCTGAATGAATGCTCCCCCTAGCGGGGGAGCTCCCGGCGGAGCCGGGTGAGGGGGAAGTCAGCGCAACGCCTGCAGCTACTCCCCTCTCCACCGCTTCGCGGTCCCCCTCCCCCAGAGGGGGAGGATTTTGAGAGACCGACGATGAAATTCACCCTGTCCTGGCTCAAGGATCACCTTGAGACCACCGCCACCGTCCCCGAGATCGTCGCGGCCATGACCATGGCCGGGCTCGAGGTCGAGCACGTCACGGATCCGGCGACCAAGCTGGCGCCGTTCACGGTCTGCAAGATCGTCGAGGCTGCGCGTCACCCGAACGCCGACCGCCTGCAGGTCTGCCAGGTCGACACCGTCGACGGCCGCAAGGAGATCGTCTGCGGCGCGCCGAACGCGCGCGCGGGCCTCACCACCATCTACGCCCCGATCGGCGCCTATGTGCCGGGCCTGGGCGTGACTCTGGTCGAGAAGCCGGTGCGCGGCGTGGTCTCGAACGGCATGCTCTGCTCGGCCGCCGAGCTGGAATACGCCACCGAGAGCGACGGCATCATGGAGCTGCCCGATAGCCTCGCCGTCGGCACGCCCGCCGTCGACGCCCTGGGCCTGGAAGCCGTCATCGACTTTGAAGTCACCCCCAACCGCCCCGACTGGCTGGGCGTCGCCGGCATCGCCCGCGACCTGGCCGCCGCCGGCGTCGGCACGCTGAAGAACCTGTCGATCGCTGCGATCCCGGGAACCTTCCCGAGTCCGATCAGCGTCAAGGTCGACGGCGAGGCCTGCCCGGCCTTCGCCGGCCGCTATATCCGCGGCGTCAAGAACGGCCCCTCGCCCAAGTGGCTGCAGGACCGCCTGACCGCCATCGGTCTGCGCCCGATCAGCGCCCTCGTCGACGTCACCAACCTGATCGCCTACGACCGCGCCCGCCCGCTGCACGTCTATGACGTGGCCAAGCTGTCGGGGACGGAGATCTCGACCCGCCTGGGCCGCCATGGCGTCAACGGCGACGAGCACCTGATCGCCCTGGACGGCAAGACCTACGAGCTGACGCCGGACATGTGCGTGATCGCAGACGCGAACGGTGAACGCCCGATCGGCCTGGGCGGCGTCATGGGCGGTGAGAGCACCGGCTGCTCGGACGACACCGTGGACGTCTTCATCGAGAGCGCCTGGTTCGAGCCGATCCGCATCGCCCAGACCGGCCGCACGACCGGCATCGCCAGCGACGCCCAGTACCGCTTCGCCCGTACCGTCGACACCGGCTCGCTCGTGGACGGCGTCGAGCTGGCGACCAAGCTGATCCTGGAGCTGTGTGGCGGCGAGCCGTCAGAGGTTCTTTATGTCGGCGAGGTTCCGCCCGCGCCGAAGGGCTTCGCCTTCGACCCTGACTATGTCGGCCAGTTGTCGGGCCTGGCCGTGACGCCGGAGAAGACCCACCAGATCCTGGCGGCGCTGGGCTTCGACGTCGTGCTGGGCTCGCCCTGGACCGTCACCCCGCCGACCTTCCGCCGCGACGTGGAAGGCAAGGCCGACCTCGTCGAGGAAGTCGCGCGCATCGCCGGTTATGGCGCCCTGCCCTCGACGCCGCTGCCGGAGGTTCCGCGCGCCGTCGGCGGCATCCTGACCGCCAAGCAGGCCCGCGCCCGCGCCGCCCGTCGCGCCCTGGCGGCCGCCGGCTACGCCGAGGCCGTGACCTTCAGCTTCACCAACCGCAAGACCGCAGAGCTGTTCGGCGGCGGCCAGGACGTGCTGGTGCTGGCCAATCCGATCGCCTCGGAGCTGGACTGCATGCGCCCGTCGCTGCTGCCCAACCTGATCGAAGCGGCCGGCCGCAATGCCCGCCAGGGCTTCCCGGACGCGGCCCTGTTCGAGATCGGCCCGACCTTCCACGGTGACAAGCCCGCCGACCAGCGCACCGTCGTCTCGGCGATCCTGGTCCCCAAGGCTCCGCGCGGCTGGGACAAGGCGCCGCAAGGCGACGTCTTCACGGTCAAGGCCGACCTGCTGGGCCTGCTGGAAGAGCTGGGCGCGCCCGTCGCCTCGCTGCAGACGGCGCAAGGGACCGCCTCGTCCTGGTGGCACCCGGGCCGCTCCGCGCGCCTGCAACTAGGCCCCAAGGCGGTGATGGCCGAGTTCGGCGAGATCCACCCGGCGGTGCTCAAGGCTCTGGACGTCGCCGGTCCGGTCTATGGCTTCGAGATCACCCTGGAGGCGATCCCCGAGCCGAAGAAGAAGTCGATCAAGACCCGCCCGGCCTTCTCGCCCTCGGCCCTGATGCCGCTGACCCGCGACTTCGCGTTCCTGGTGGAGAAGCCCAAGGCCGCCGGCGATCTCGTGAAGGCCGTGGCCGGCGCCGACAAGGCGCTGATCACCACCGCTCGCGTGTTCGACGTCTATGAAGGCGCCGGCGTGCCGGAGGGCTTCAAGTCGGTCGCGATCGAGATCGTGGTCCAGCCGCGCGAAGCCACCCTGACCGAAGCCGAGATCGAGGCCCTGTCGGCCAAGGTCGTCGCGGCGGCGGAAAAGGCCGGCGGCAAGCTGCGGGGGTAATCGCTGACTCGCCCCCTCCGGGCCTGCGGCCCTCCTCCCCCTTAGGGGTAAGAAGGTTCGCGCGCCTTCCGCCCCCTCCGGGGGCGGACGACCTCGCCAAGCGAGGTCCGGTGGGGGCGAGTGCTGAATTTCCAGGCGCCCCGCCTCGCTGAGGGCAAAACCGCCCCGTCCCGCGACCGATCGCCTCTTTCGCCGGCAAGACCTTGCGCAACCGAAAACCCCGCGCTACCTCTAGGCTGCGCTAACGGAAATCATCGCTTCCACATGCAATCGACCTTCGCCTTCGCCGCCTTTATGACCACCGGCCTTACCGCCGTGGCCGTGATGTCGTGCGCCGTGGCGATGTGGAACATGATTAATCAGATTAAAACCGTCCGAGTTCGAACGGGGCAAAATCGGCGCAAGCAGCGGTAGGAAACCCTACCAAACCCAAAGCCGAAGGATCGCAAGATCTCCAAAAAGCCCCGCTCCCACGAGCGGGGTTTTTTGTTGCGCGGTTCCTCGGTCCTCCAAGCCTCTCAAGCCAAGGATCGACCCCAATGAGCTACCTGCCCTCTCCACCCGCCTTTCATAGCGACCATGACGGCGTCACGGTCCACCAATTGCTGCTGGCCGCCCAGGACGCCCCCAGCGCTCTGGAAGCCGTGCGCCAAGGCCTCGCCGACAGCGGCGCCGAACTGTGCGGCCTGACCATGAAGCCGGTGGGCCAGATCGTCGAAGCCTCGCTGAAGGTGCGCCACCTGGGCGACCAGGCCGCCCGTCTGCTGGCGCGTGATCTCGCCGCTTGGCCGGGCGTCAATTCGGCCTCGGTCGAGCACCAGTGGTTCCGTCCGTGAGCGACCGCGTAGATCCGCTCAAACAGCAAGGCGGCGACCTTGCGTCCCTGCGTCGCCGCCTCTTCCTGGTCACCGCCGACGACACCCCCGACGCGCTGATGCGCGTGCTGGGCGTGGCCTCGGTGCAGCAGGCCCGCCTGCGCGCCCTGTCCGCCGTTCCCGAGGGGGCGCACATGGCTATTCGCCTCGAGATCGACGACCAGGGCGACGACCGCGCCCAAGTGCTGGCCTCGCGGCTGGCGGCCTGTCCTTCGGTGCGCGGCGTCGGATTCGGCTGGCGGCAGTAACCGATCCGCGCTGGCGTGCGTATCTATGGAGCCCAGACTTCCGGAGACCCCGATGCGCCGCCTGATCGTCCTTATCGCCGCCGCCCTCGCCATGCTCGCCGCCCCCGCCCTCGCGGCGCCGAAGACCGAGACGGCCGTGTTCGCCGGCGGCTGCTTCTGGTGCATGGAGCACGACATGCAGGGCGTGCCCGGCGTGCTCAAGGTCGAGAGCGGCTATACCGGCGGCCACCTGAAGAACCCGACCTATCGGGATGTCACCAGCGAGACCAGCGGCCACTACGAGGCCGTGCGCGTCACCTATGACCCCGCCAAGCTGGACTACGGCTTTCTACTGTACCGCTATTGGAAGCTGGTCGACCCCACCGACGACGGCGGCCAGTTCTGCGACCGGGGACCGTCCTACCGCCCCGCCGTATTCGTCACGCCCGCCCAGCGCCCGATCGCCGAGAAGTCCCGCGCCGAGGCCGCCAAGCGCCTGAAGACCGGCGCGATGAAGACCCCCATCCTGCCGCTGCAGACCTTCTATCCGGCCGAGGAATACCACCGCGACTACGCCAAGCGGAACAAGCTGAACTATATGGCCTATCGCACCGGCTGCGGTCGTGACGCGCGCCTGAAGCAGGTCTGGGGCGGCTAGCCTTCCACCGATTTCCCCGGCGAACGCCGGGCCCAGATCGTAAGGCGCAGGCGATCCAGAGGTCCGCCACTCTGCCTGAAGCTGGGTCACGGCATTCGCCGTGAAGTTCGGATTAGGAAGCGCTCAACCGCCTCGACACCGCCTCAATCCCGTGTAGCTTACTTCTGTAAATACACGGGAGGACGTCGATGAACCGCCGCATGCTGCTGGCCTCGGCCGCGCTGCTACTGGCCCCGCTCGCCGCCCTCGCGCAGGAGCGCGAGGTCTCGGTCACCATCTACAATTCCAACCTCGCCCTGGTGGAGGATGCTCGCCCGCTGGACCTGAAGGCCGGGCGTCAGAAGCTGGAGTTCAAGGACGTCTCCGCCGCGATCCGCCCTGAGACGGTCAGCCTGTCGGCGCCAGGGGTGACGATCCTGGAGCAGAACTTCGACTACGACCTGCTGACGCCCGACAAGCTGATGCAGAAGGCCGTCGGACAGCAGGTCAAGATCGTCCGCACCAACCCCGGCGACGGCAAGGAGACCACCGAGGTCGCCACGGTCCTGGCCGCAAACCAGGGCGTCGTCCTGAAGATCGGCGACCGGATCGAGGTGCTCCGCGACGACGGCGTGCCGACCCGCGTGATTTTCGACAAGGTGCCCGAGACCCTTCGCGCCCGTCCGACCCTGTCGGTCAATGTCGAGGCCGCCACCGCCGGTCCGCGCCAAGCCAAGCTGAGCTACCTGACTTCGGGCCTGTCCTGGAAGGCCGACTATGTCGCTCTGTTCGACGAGGCGAAGGGCGCTCTGGATCTCCAGGGCTGGATCACGCTGTCCAACAACTCCGGCACGCCGTTCGAGAATGCGAGAACCCAGTTGGTGGCGGGCGACGTCAACCAGTTGAACGACGGCGGCGGTTTCCAGCCGCGTCGGTCGTCCGGGATGATCAGCGCTGGCGTGGAAAGCGGCGTGGGCGAGCGGGTCGCCGACTACTACGTCTATCCTCTGCCCGAGCGGACCACGATCGCCTCGAACCAGAGCAAGCAGGTCGGCTTCCTGTCGGCCCAGGGCGTCACCGCCAAGAAGGTCTATGAAGTCCGCGAAGGCTGGTTCACCAGCCAGGCCGAACCCGTGAAGGCCGTCGTCGCCATCCAGTTCAGCAACGCCAAGCTCGCGGGCCTGGGCAGCCAGCTCCCCGCCGGAACGATGCGCGTCTACATGCGCGACGCCGCCGGGGATCCTAAGTTCGTCGGCGAGAACGCCATCGGCCATACGCCCGGCGGCTCGGAACTCTCCATCAAGACCGGCGAGGCCTTCGACGTCTCCAGCCAGGCGACCCTGGTGGCGGAGTCCCGCGTCTCCAAGCGCCTGACCCGCTATGAGATGAAGTACCTGCTGCGCAACGCCAAGGACCAGCCGGTGACGGTGGAACTGCGCCAGGGCGGCCTCGGGCGCGATAGCACGGTGAAGGCCGAAAGCCTGAAGGGCCGCCGTATCGACGCCAACACTCTGGGCTGGAGCGTGCCGGTTCCGGCCAATGGCGAAACCGTGCTGACCTTCGTGGTCGAGACGGGGTGGTGATGAACGGATACTCCTCACCCGCATCGCGGGGGAGGTGGCGCGATGCGAATACGCGTCGTGACGGAGGGGGCGTCGCCTCCAGTCTCAAGCGCCCCCTCCACCGCTTCGCGGTCCCCCTCCCCCGTTTCTCGGGGCAGGAGAAGCTGCTCGCTGCCAGCGCCCTTGCCCTCGCCGCCGCGCTCCCGGCCCACGCCGAAACCCTCGCCTCGCGCGCGCCCGAGACGGTCGCGATCACCCTCTATCGCGACGGTGACGGACCGTTCCAGGCGATGTCCCCCTGGCTCCGACAGCAGTCGCGCGAAAAGGGTCTCGTTCTGGTCACCGAGACGCGCAGCGTCGACCTGCCGGCCGGCCGCCACACGCTCCGCTTCGACGGCGTCGCCGAGGGCCTGATCCCGCAAAGCGCGGCGGTGGAGGGCCTGCCGGGCAAGGCGGTCGAGCGAAACTACGACTATGCCCTGCTGAGCCCCGGAACCCTCGTGGAACGTTCGCTGGGCCAACCGATCAAGGTGGTGCGCACCAATCGAACGACCGGTCGCCAGCAGACCGTCGACGCGACGCTGATCCAGGCCCCCTACGGTCTGATGGTCCGCACCGCCGAGGGCGTGGAGGCTCTGGGCTGTTCGGGCGGCCCCGAGCGCCTTGTGCTCGACCGCGTCCCCGATGGGCTCACCGACAAGCCCAGCCTCTCGACCGTCGTCGAGGTTCCCTCGCCCACGCGCGCCAAGGTGACCCTGTCGTATCTGGCGCTCGGCGTGAACTGGCAGGCCGACTATGTGGCGCGCATCCATCCCGACGGGCGCCGCCTGGACCTGACCGGCTGGCTGACCCTGGTCAACAGCGGCGGCAGCCAATTTGTCGGCGCCAAGACCCAGGCAGTGGCCGGAAAGCTTTCGCGCACCCCCGTGCGCGTGGACAGGGGGCAGTCAAAGACCATCTATCGCGCCTGCTGGCCGATGGACACCACCCACTACGGCCAGGCCCCGCCGCCGCCCCCTCCGCCCGCGCCGCCGCTCCCGATTCCGCCGGTGATGGCCGCCGCGCCCATGGCCCGTTTCGCTGCGGAAGAGATCATGGTCACCGGCGCGCGCGCCAAGCTGGCCGAGCAGTCGAACCTGGGCGACTACAAGCTCTATACCTTGCCCGAGCCGGTCACCCTGAACGCCCGGCAGACCAAGCAGGTCGCCTTCCTCGACCAGAAGGATGTGGCCTTCCAGCGGCTCTATGCGGTCGCAATGGACAGCTACAACGACTACGGCGAGGCCGACGCGCCGTTCGTGACGCCGGATGTCGTCCTGCGCCTCGAGAACAAGACCACCAACGGCCTCGGCAAGCCGCTGCCCTCAGGCGCCCTGTCGGCGATCGAAACCGCCGAGGGCCGCCCAACCTTCGCCGGCGAGCAAGCCGTACGCGACGTGGCGGTCGGCGAACCGATGGACCTGGTGATCGGCCGCGCCATGGACGTCCGCGCGCGCCCGCGTCTGGTCGAGGAACGCCGCCTTTCCAAGGACCGTGTGCGGCGGACCTACGAACTCGACCTCGCCAACGCCAAGTCGGTTCCGATCACGGTCGAGATCCGCCACGATCCCAGCGCGCCGCGCTTCAAGGTCGTGGCGGAGCCCCAGAAGCACGATATTCGGCAGGGTCAGGTCGCCTGGCGCGTGCGGCTGGCGGCGGGCGAGCAACAGACCTTCCGTTATGCGGTAGCCTTCAGCCGCTAAATACCGTCACGCTTGCGTCCTAGACGGAACGGCGGAGCGGAGATTCGGATGAAGAAGCCCATCGTGGAAACCTGGCTGGAACGCGGCCTGTTCGCCTCGCGCTGGCTGATGGCGCCGTTCTATGTCGGCCTGGTCCTGGCGCTGGCGGCGCTGCTGGTCGTGTTCTTCCAGGAGCTGTTCCGCGAACTGCCGCATATTCTGTCGATGAAGCCCGAGGACGCGATCCTCATGGCGCTCACCCTGATCGACCTGTCGCTGGCGGCCAACCTGATGGTGATCGTGATCCTGTCGGGCTACGAGAACTTCGTCTCCAAGATCGACACCGCCAGCCACGAGGACCGTCCGGACTGGATGGGCACCGTCGACTTCTCGGGCCTGAAGATGAAGCTGATCGCCTCGATCGTCGCGATCTCGGCCATCGCGCTGCTGAAGGCCTTCCTGAAGCTCACCGAGCCCGGCGTCGCCCTCGACCAGGCCCGCCTGCTATGGCTGGTGGTCGTGCACCTTTCGTTCGTCGTCTCGGGCGTGCTGCTGGCGGTCATGGACTGGCTCAACAGCAGGGTCGAAAAGCACTGACGACCGAGCCCGGCCCTCCGACCTAGAACGGCAGTTTGCGGCGCTTGCGGCTGTAACCGAGGTAGCCGACGTTGGCGCCCAGGCGCAGGCCCACGCCCGCACGGATCGGCGCCAGCGTGATTTCGTCAGCTCGCTGATAGTTCACGCCCAGCCCGCCGATGAGGTAGGCGCTGCCCTCCACGCCCGGGAAGCGGCGGAAGATCGCGTCCGGGTACTGCAGATCATAGCACAGGGTGAAGACGCGGCTGGCGTTGCCGCCCCAGTCCCAGCCGATGGTCGGTCCCTGCCAGAACACCTCCAGCGTCGGCCGCCCCTTCATGTAGAGAAGGCCTCGGCCGTAGCGCAGCCCCGCGACAAAGGCGCCGGAGCCCTCTTCGCCGGCGATGTAGCCGGTGGGCTGGCCCTTGTCCTTGAAGATCTTCTCGATCGCCGCGCCGGCGCTTTCGGCCGTGACGCCCAGGAAGTCCGAGGTGGCGCGGATCATCTCATCGGCCGAGTAGGTCTGAGCGCGGCCGGTGTCATAGGTCGGGGTCATGCCGCTGGACGCGGGCGCGGCGCCGGCCTGCGCGGTGGGCGCGGTGTAGGTCTCGCGCGGCGCGGGCGGCGGCGGCGCGTTGGGATCGGTGATCGGCTGGGCCGGCGGCAGCTGCTCGGCGGTGATCCGCTGGCGCGCCAGGGCTTCCGAAGCCACGGCGGACAGGCCGAGGGCGGCGCTTGAGAGGATCAGCTTGCGACGGTCCATGTCAGGGCCTCCGGATCGAGTTGTTTGCAACACTGTTGCAAGCCATTGCGTCCGGTTTGGGGCTCCAAACTTAACGCGCGGTTAAGCATAACCGCCGCTCACGCCCCCACCGCGACCGCAACGCCCCTCGCGAAGCAGCGCAAATGTGATATGCGCACGCGCATGACTTCGACGCCTCTCGATAAGATCCGCAACTTTTCAATCGTTGCGCACATTGACCACGGCAAATCCACGCTCTCGGATCGGCTGATCCAGACGACCGGCGGCCTGACCGCGCGCGAGATGAGCGCCCAGGTCCTGGACAACATGGACATCGAGAAGGAGCGCGGCATCACCATCAAGGCGCAGACCGTGCGCCTGACCTACAAGGCCGCCGACGGCGAGACCTATATCCTCAATCTGATGGACACCCCCGGGCACGTCGACTTCGCCTACGAGGTCAGTCGCTCCCTGGCCGCCTGCGAAGGCTCGATCCTGGTCGTCGACGCCAGCCAGGGCGTCGAGGCCCAGACCCTGGCCAATGTCTACCAGGCCATCGACAACAACCACGAGATCGTTCCGGTCCTGAACAAGGTCGACCTGCCCGCCGCCGACGTCGACCGCGTCAAGGCGCAGATCGAGGACGTCATCGGCCTGGACGCCTCCGACGCCGTCGAGTGCTCGGCCAAGACCGGCCTGGGCATCCCCGACGTGCTGGAAGCCATCGTCACCCGCCTGCCCCCGCCTAAGGGCGACCCGAACGCCCCGCTGAAGGCCCTGCTGGTCGACGCCTGGTACGACGCCTATCTGGGCGTCGTCGTGCTGGTGCGCATCTTCGACGGCAGCCTGAAGGCCGGCCAACAGGTCCGCATGATGCAGACCGGCGCCACCCACCGCATCGACAAGGTCGGCGTCTTCACGCCCAAGGCCACCGACGTCGAGTACCTGGGCCCCGGCGAGGTCGGCTTCTTCACCGCCTCGATCAAGGAAGTGGCCGACGCCGCCGTCGGCGACACCATCACCGACGAGAAGAAGCCCACCGCCGAGGCCCTCAAGGGCTTCAAGGAAGTGGTCCCGGTGGTGTTCTGCGGCCTCTTCCCGGTCGACGCCGCCGACTTCGAGGACCTGCGCGCCGCCGTCGGCAAGCTGCGCCTGAACGACGCCAGCTTCACCTACGAGATGGAGTCGAGCGCCGCCCTCGGTTTCGGCTTCCGCTGCGGGTTCCTGGGCCTCCTGCACCTGGAGATCATCCAGGAGCGCCTCTCCCGCGAATTCGACCTCGACCTGATCGCGACCGCCCCCTCGGTGGTCTACAAGATCAAGCTGCGCAACGGCGAAGAGATCGAGCTGCACAACCCCGCCGACCTGCCCGACGTCATGCAGATCGAGGAGATCGCCGAGCCCTGGATCAAGGCCACGATCTTCACCCCCGACGAATATCTGGGCGGCGTCATCAAGCTGTGCCAGGACCGCCGCGGCATGCAGCGCGAGCTCTCCTATGTCGGCAGCCGCGCCATGGTCGTCTACGACCTGCCGCTGAACGAGGTCGTCTTCGACTTCTATGACCGCCTGAAGTCGATCTCGAAGGGCTACGCCAGCTTCGACTACCAGCTCGAGGACTACCGCCCCGGCGACCTCGTCAAGATGTCGATCCTGGTCAACAGCGAGCCCGTCGACGCCCTGTCGATGCTGGTCCACCGCAGCCGCGCCGAAAGCCGCGGCCGCGGCATGTGCGAGAAGATGAAGGACCTCATCCCCCAGCACATGTTCGTCATCCCGATCCAGGCCGCCATCGGCGGCCGCATCATCGCCCGCGAAACCGTCCGCGCCCTGCGCAAGGACGTGACCGCCAAGTGCTACGGCGGCGACGCCACCCGCAAGAAGAAGCTTCTGGAGAAACAGAAGGAAGGCAAGAAGCGGATGCGCCAGTTCGGCAAGGTCGAGATCCCGCAGGAAGCCTTCATCGCGGCGTTGAAGATGGACGAGGATTGATCGGGGCGGTCAGCGCCGGATTGCGGAGTTTTGAGCGCCCCCGCCGGGAGACTGGCGGGGGTGTTTTTGACTCTTCTGAGAAGTTCGAAAGGTCTGCTTCTTAAAGCCGCCACGAACTAGCAGTGCGTCGGCGGCGGGGGGGAACCGAGCGCCAATACGTCGCGTGCTTCATCCAATCTGCTGCTGGCCGATACCCCCCAGCGGCCCCCGCGCACCCGCACAACCGCGCTCTACGGTGCTAGCTCGCCGGACGCCACCGAGCTCGCGCGGCCTCGCGCTCTAGGGACGACGATCGCTGATCGCAACCTTCTCGGCACCTGCAACAGGTCTAGGGCCGAGTGTCATAGTATCGGATGACCTGCTCCCGAGCCAACTTAGCGGCTTGGATGGTGTCCACATTAGACATAACGACCCAGTACTCGCGCCGAGGCATTGAGATCGACTTTACGATTTCAATCTGGGTGTATACGTTAAGCATCCTTGTTATTATAGAAAGAACAGGGCGCACTTCATCTGCTATTATATTAAATATCATGATCGCGCCAGATTCCGACACACGCTTTATTTCGGCGATAAGTTCGTCCGAAATTGCGAAATGGAAGACATAACACGCAATTATCGCGTCAAATCGCGTTTCGACGGCGTTTCTATTCCGAAAGTCGGAAAGTGTTTTGGTATTTATTCCATTGGAATTGCACCATTCAATAGCTTCAATGTCAATTTCAATGCCGGCATAGTTTGAAAGAGATATGTCTATAGAAATCGGAAATTTGCCGCAGCCGATTTCGAGAACGGAGGAGGCTGATATCGCTTTCAGGGTGGCGATGTACGCTTGGCGCGCGCGTTTTGCGCTCGCAAATTGCGCGTCGTTTCCGATGGTAGCTTCTCGAAATCGGCTTATTACTGAAATTTGACCCGCCGACAATTCCGCCAGCGGTGCGGGTAGCCACAGGACATCGAGAAAGCGCTGTCCCGCGACATTCAAAGACTCTATGGTGTCGAGGTCCGAGCCTGTGTATCTGATAATGCCCAACCCAATGTCTTCAGGTTCCATTGTGCTCCAGGTGTGGGTAAAGTTTTAGAAAATATTCGATGGCTGCAGCAGGCGAGTGGCTGATTATTTCTTCCGCACGCTCACACGCAGAAAATCGCTGGGCTATGACCTCGCAGGCCTCCGCTAGAGTCTCGGAAAGAGCATCCGACAGGCCAAAAGCGAAAGGGTGCACCCAATTCTCAAGATCCTCCCCAAATACGTTGGGGACTTTGGACCTCCTGTAGTGGGACTCTTGAGGTATCCAGCTGACGATCGGCTTGTCGCACATTTTTGCGAACATAAGCTCGGCGCCGACACCTATTCCTTTTTCCCGGCGTAGATCGGCAAGAACGACGTCGCTAGAATATACAAGGTAGAGATCGCAGCCGTAGTTAGCGAAATAGTCGTTCCGCTGAATGGGTGACTTAGAAGGATTTAGTAAGACTGTGTCTGGGCCGAGCCGATCAATGATCAGAGCCTCGTCGTCCTCCGTCCAAAAGTTCGAACTAGACCGAGGGTCTGTCGAGCCCTTCCTAACGCTTCCGGAGAGATATACGCGCATAGTCACTCTCCGCTCAGAACAAATCCTGGGCGGCCTCAATAAGCTTAAGCACGGGAGCGGCGGCGCCGGCGAGCTTGCCGACGGTCGTTGCGACACCGGTGAGCTTTTCCATCAGTGTCGCTTTGTTTTCTGGAGAAGGCACCGTGGCGACGGCGGCGATCGCCGCCTGTGCTCCGGCCCTCTGCTCTGCGCCGAGGGAGGTGTCGTTCTCAAGAGCCTTGAGCAGCTCGGTCAATAGCTCTTTCTGCCCAGCCTGAAACTCGGTCATATTTTGGACCGCGTTGAATGCATTGCCGGATGCGGTTCCGAAAACTTGGTTTTGCCCGGAGACAGGGCCATTGAAATTGAACGTGTTAGTCACCTGCTGAACTCCCAGGAGCTTGTTCGGAATCGCGCCGTTCAAGTTAAAAAGATCGATGGTCGAGCGATTAATATTCTCTTCCGCTTCAACTTGTCTCATTAGACTGTATAGCTTCAAGCCCTCAGACGCCGAGATAAGCCGCTGCCGGAAGTTCTTATTCGTAGAAAGTCTAAATCCTTCAAGCGCGTATTCTTGATACACCGCGCTGAATTCAGAATAGGTCGCCATATGCTCAAGGAGGCCGCGTCTTACGACCTCGCTATGCTCTCGACCGTACCACTCGATCACTATTGCCGGAAGGCCGATATTGAAAGACGATCTCAGCCCGATGGCGAGGCCATCACGAGCGCCGTCATCCTCGTCCAAAATGAGATCTTGAATGAGTTCGACGTGCTCGTCTGTGAGCGTCGAGGCTTTGGTTATAAGCCGGTTTATCCAGCGTCGAGCCCCAGGTGCCCTCGCTTGAATTTCCGCCAACGGGACGGAGAGGTCGACGATCCCATAGCGCGGGTTGTTCCATAAGGACCAGATCGCGTACTCGCTTACCGTCGGCGTGTCGTGCTTCTGAAGCTGCTGGATCGACGCTAGATTTGAGCCGCCCGATTTGAACAGTTTGATTGGTGCCCTACCGTATCCTTCCAGCAGACAGGCCCAGAGCAAGGTGAGACTGTTGTCGACATCGATATCGATCGCAAAGCCTGCGGGCAGGTCGTCATCAGCAAAGCCCGATCGGAAGAGTTGACCGGCCATAACCAGCGGCGGAGTAAGTTCGACTCCGGCTTCCTCGCAAATTTCTTGAACTGCGCGCCCCCTCGACAGACGACGGATCGCGTACATCGCCCAAGTCTGGTTTTCTGGGTCCGTCTCGTTTTTCAGTACGAAATAGAGCTGCGCAGCGTCTTCCTTGACACCGACAAGTCCAATCGCTTTGTAGGCCCAGCGGCGGATGATGGTCGGCGACGGGGCCCAGAGTAGCCCCCTAATCAGGAGTCGGATCACTGCAGGCTCGCGGAGTGTCCAGCCTGCTTCATAGAGCGCGCAAAGGCGTTGGAGCGCGGCTTTCGTCTCTTGCGGAGGGCTTGGGGGCTCAAGCTGCAGCTTAATGTAAAGCGCTAGCTCATGGCTGATAAGCTTCCTGGCGCCAAGGGCACCCCCAGGAAGGATATCACCCGATAACGCTTTCTGCCCAGCCAAGTTCGAAGATCTTCCTAGAAGTGGGTTCGAAATTACTCAGGTCGTTGGGTGGGGATCTGAGTGATATCCAGCGTAGATCGTTTGACGAAAGGGCGGATTTTGCAGGCACGAAATCGTCTGGGCAAGACAAGCCCATCACCACATCGATATGGGGTGGTTCGCTATCCTTCATCGAAACGTAGGCGAACAGTGGCCTGACCGAGTTGTTGTAGCGAACCTGCTCGGCGGATCGCTTGTCCAGCCCGACACCATACGCCAAGTCCCTGATACCGCTCTCGACTACGCCAAACAGCGATTCAAAGAGAATATCGAAATCGCTGCTGTAAACAACGCTGCCAAAGCCAATGCTCCGAGGAGAGAAGAGCGGATCATAGTCGGGCCGAAAACGTCCTTTTCGGTATGAAAGAACCAACGTTTCCTTGTGCATGGCAAGAAAACTATGAACGGCAATGAATGTTTGCGATCTTCGAAGCGATTTCCAAGGTAGGTATTTAAAATTACCCGCCCTTAGTGTCGATGCCAACAGGTCAATTTCGATCCTGCCGTCCTGCTGCATATCCATTACAGCGGCGCGCGGCATCGCAAGCATTAGTTCTTTCTTCAGCTCCTTCTTACGCGGCGGAGCTAGGTGAACTTTTTTATAGGCCGCGGGGATCGACTCGTCTTCAATGAGCTCGCGCAGAAAAAACACTCCCGGAGCTGTACGGAAGAAAATGCTGGCCTCGCCACTGTCGGAGATATCCTCGCTAAGACGGGCGTGCAGTGTCTTGTGCTGCGTTGCCCCGTAGAGGTGCTGCGGTACTACGCCAGCAAGGTAGGCCCGCTCCAAAATCGCCTTCGCCGTGAGAGGCTCTCGGACGATCCCGAGAACCTGTTCAGCAAGGCGGAGATAGGAATTGGACATGGTGTCCCAGAATCGCAGGGCTGGGTGACGAACATATCACCAAAATATTAAGCCCCGCAAAACTTGAGATTGAAGGTGCGCCTGGGGTCGGGCGCTGACGCAAAGCCCACCTAACGTCAGCTTTCTGTAGCGGCCTGACGGTCAGAAACTTCGCCCACCCCCACCTCTTTCCGCCCCTACCCCCCTGAAATCCCTCACCCCGACCCCGCTCTACGCCCCGCTGCGTCCCCGGCAGCCGGAGCGGCCGTATTCTACGGCTCATGAGCAAGTCCCATCCCGACGCCCGCCCCACCTGGTTCCGCCTCTCGGAGGACTCGTGGGCGATGATCGCCGAAGAGTACAAGAACGGCGCGACCGCCGATGAGCTGTCGGCCAAGTGGAAGGTCGCGGCCCGCACGATCTATCGCCGGGCGGGCCTGGGCGGCTGGACCAAGAAGGCCCACGGCGATGAGGTCGCCCGCGAGCACGCGGCGGCCTTCGAGGCCGAGGCGGAGGCCGCGCGGCGGGCGGCGCTGGGCGGCGCGGGGGCGTTTCCGGGCGCGCTGTGGCTGACCGGCGATGAGGACGCCGACGCCGAAGCGCTTGGCGCCTTCGATCCGGCCTTCGCCGCCGCGTCGGGTCGGGCGCCGCCACCGCCGCCCCCGCTGTCGACCGATCCGTCCGACCTGAAGGCCGCGACGCTGGCGCGGCTGGCGGCGGCGATCCAGTCGGGGCGCGACCAGGAGGCGCTGAGGCTGGCCACCCTGGCCGACCGGCTGACGCGGCTGGCCTCGGCCGACCAGGAGGGGCTGGGGTCGTTTCCCGGCGACGGGTCCAACGGCGATGAGCCCTATGACGCCGAGCGGGCGCGCCTTCTGATGACCGGCTTTGTCGACTGGCGGCCGTCGCGGGCCCAGGTCGAGCACGAGACGGCCTACATGTTCCGCTCGATCTACCTGATCGCCCTGGCCATGCTGGTGAGCCCCGACAGCGTGCCGGGCCTGTTCAAGCGGCGGGTCAGGCGCTTTCGCCGCGACTATCTGGGCGAGGACGATCTCGAGGCGATGGAGGCCGCAGAGATCATCACCGAGGCCCTGCTGCGCGAGCAAGAGGTGGTGGCCATGGACTTCACCGGGCCGACGCCGCAGCCGGCCCGCAAGCTGCCGGCCCGCACCTGGCCGCCGCCGCGTCCGCCCTACCCTTCGCGCAAGGACCTGGCCAAGGAGGCCACGCCCCTGCCCCCGGCCGAGCCGCCGCGCGGGGCGGTGCGGTATGGGCGGCGGCGCTAGAGCGTGAGACCGCCCCCCTCGCCTCACCCGAACGGCGGCTTGACCCGGTAGAAGCGCCCTTCGCCCAACAGGTCGTAGACGCGGATGACGCGGAAGGCGTCGGGCTGGGCCCGGGACAGGTCATGCTCGGCGCTGGTCAGGGCGAACGGGGCGAACTCGCCGGCCAGGGTGGTCTTGACCACGATCAGGCGCGGCGTCTCGTCGAGCCCGAAGCCGATGACGTCGCAGCCGTCAGGATCTCCGCCGCGCGCCGGGCGGACCCGGGCGGCGATGTCGGGACGGCCGTGGTCGGACAGGCGGCGCGCCTCGTGGGCGACGACGCTGGCGACGCCCAGGGCTCCCAGAAAGCGGTCTTCCTGCGCGCGCCGGCCCATGTCGAAGCGCTGCAGCACCTGCATCAACCGCTCGCGCCTCGCTGCCGGCTGGGGGGGCGCGGTCTCGACCAGGGGCACAGCGTCGGGCGCGGCGAACAGGGCGTCGGGGCGGACGACGGCGGCCAGCAGAGCGGGCTTGGCGGCCAGCTGCTCCTCGACGGCGTCCAGCAGGGCGTCGTCATAGCTCCAGCGGGGCGGCTGGTCCTTCAGGATCGGCAGGCCGACCAGCGACAGCACCGCCGAGATCTCGCCCTGCTTCCAGCTGATCGGGCCGTCGGCCTTGCCGGTGACGAAGCGCACGGTGCGGGCGTGGGCGTCGCGGTCGACCGGCTTGCCGGCCAGGGTCTTTTCCAGCTGGGCGACATAGTCGCCCACCACCACCGCGAGGTCCGCCCCCGTCCACTCACGCCCGACCGATTCCCCCGTCATGGCGCGATGATGCGGCAGCCGCGCCCGGCGCGCCAGCGGTGAAGCTCAGCGCGCGCCGGAGGCGGCGGCGGGGGGCGCGTCCTGGACGGGCGTCTGGTCGTCGTTGAGGCCGGCCGCCTGCATCGCCCGCCGCATCGTCGTCACGGGGGCGTCGGCGCCGACCTTGAAGGTCAGGACAGCGGTCTCGGCCGGATTGTCGCCCAGGTTGGCGAAGCCGCCCGCGCGCTCGGCGTTCAGGGTGACGCCGTAGGTCCGGTTCGGCAGCACGCGGCACAGCAGGACGAAGGTCTTCTGGTCCGCGAGCAGGCGGGGCGTCTTGACGCAGTCCATCGGCTCTGCGCCGGCGGCCGGGGCGTAGTTCCAGGCGGTCGGCGACATCTGCTGGTCGAAGGCGACCTTCAGGATCAGCACGCCGGGGGCCACCACCTGATCGCGCGCAGGATAGGTCGAGACCAGCTTGGGCGGCAGGGTTGGCGGCAGGATCAGCACCGGCGACACCGCGTTCGGCGCCTCCGGCGGCGGCTTCTGCGCCTGGGCGTGGGCGCTAGCTCCGCCCAAGGCGGCCAGAAGGATCGAGACGGGAACCAGGCGACGACGCGACATCTTTCCAGACTGACGTTCAAGCGCGGCCTTCTCAAGGCGCCATTGCAGGCCTACATCGCATCCATGACCGACAAGACCGACACCGCCCCCGACGGCGAGACGCCGATGCAGCGGGCCCTGCGCCTGAAAAAGGCCGCCCAGGGCCGCCATGGCCATGGCCCCAAGGCCTCCAGCGGTAAGGTCGAGCGCGCCAGCGCCGCCGCGCCGACCGGCAAGTCCAAGCCCTGGATGACGCGTTGACCGCCTGAGGGCGCTTAACGTCTAGGACTCGGGCGGAGGATCCGTCACCGGCTCAGAGCCGGCTTGCGGCAGGCTTGAGATCGGCCGCCCCGGCAGCAGCGGCTCACCGGTCCATTCCCAGTGCCAGGGCTCGTAGACGTAGTTCACGAACCCGAAGCGGCCCGCATTCGCCACCATCCAGCGATAGGCCGGCGAGCGCGCCATCGCCAGGCGGTTGGCGTCGTCGGTGGACGCCGGTCCGAAGCCGGGCGCGCCCTCAAGGACCAGATCGACCGCCAGCCCCGTCCGGTGCGCCGAGCAGATCGTCCGCACAAGGCCCTGGCAGTTACGCTCCGCAGCGCAACGCGCCGCGTCGGTGTCAGGCGCGCGGAAGCCCGAGAAGATCGCCAACTGGCCGGCGCGGATGGACACGTCGTCAGCCCTCGCCGCCTCAACCATGCGCCGATAGGCCGACAGAGCGGCGGGGCGGAGGCGCACGATCTTGCCGCCATAGGTCTCGGCGGGGCCCGCCGCGACCAGGGTCGCCTCGGGCGGCGCGCCGGGACACAGGCCCTGCCGGTTCACGCGCACGAAGGGCCGCGCCAGATGCCAGCCCGGCGCCATCGCGGCGAAGGTTTCCGGGCCGAAAAGACCGCTCGGCGCCAGGCCGCGCGCGCCTTGCCATCGCGCCAGGGCGGCGGCGAAGGCTTGCGTCTGCGGCTCGCACGTCGCGCCGATCTCGGCGGCGATCCGCGGCCCATAGATCTCCCAGCCCTGCTCGGGCTTTCCGAAGGGCGACCAGGCCAGGGTCGAGAGCGACCGCGCATTGGCGGCGGCGGCGCCTGGCGGCGCAGATCCCTGATCGCAGGCTTGCGGACCACCGGCGCTGATCGCGGATCCTGCTGGCGGATCGATGGACGGGATGTAGGCGCTTTCCGCCCCCTCAGCCCTTTGAGGCGCGTCGCTGTCCGGCGTCGACGGCCACCACAGCCAGAGGCCGCCGGCCACGCCGATCAACAGGACAAATCCCAGCATCAGCCGGCGCAGCGCGCTCACGTCGATCTCCCGCCTGATGGAACTTCGCCATGGCTCAAGGTTTGAGACGGGAGAGTGTTCCGCCTGGAGAGCGTATGACTGGTCTGGCTTCCCGTATCGCCCTTCTGGCTGTTCTGGCCCTCACCGCTTGTGACGATCCCCAACCGGCCAAGCCGCCATCCGGACGCACGGTGCAGAAGGTCGAGACGCCCAAGCCCCCCGCGCCCGCCGCCCTGGCCTCGCGCTCCCCCGTGGCCCGGGCGCTCAATGCGGCGCGGTTTGACCCGAACGCTTCGACGCCTGAAGCGCGACGCGACGTCTTGGTGCGGATCCAAACGCTTCTGGACCGCGCGCATTTCTCTCCCGGCGTGATCGACGGCCACGACGGCGCCAACCTGACCCTGGCGATCAAGGCGTTCCAAACCGCGCGAAAGATCACGCCGGACGGACAGGTCAGCCAGGCCTTGCTCGACGCCCTCACGACGGCCGACAGCGGACCCGTGCTGGTCGACTACAGCATCACAGCAGAAGACGTGGCCGGCCCGTTCACCCCCGCCATCCCCAAGGACGACTACGAGGCCATGGCGGCCCTGCCCGCCCTCAACTACGCGACCCCGCTGGAGATGCTTGCGGAGCGGTTCCACATGGATGAGGCGCTGCTCCAGATGCTGAACCCCGGTGTAGATTTCGGCGTCGCGGGAACCACGATCGTCGTCGCCGCCGTCGGAAACGACACCCTGGACCGCAAGGTCGAGCGGATCGAGATCGACAAGACCCTGGGCCAGGTCCGGGTGTTCGACGCGGCCGGGGCTCAGCTCGCCGTCTACCCCGCGACCGTCGGCAGCGCCGAGCGCCCGGCCCCCGAGGGTGAGTGGGCGGTTCGCACGCTGGCCCCGCGTCCGACCTACACCTACGATCCCTCACGTCTGACATTCGGTAAGGCGAAGGCCAAGCTCACCATCAAGGCCGGGCCCAACAACCCGGTCGGCTCGACCTGGATCGACCTCACCAAGGACACCTACGGCATCCACGGCACGCCGGATCCCCACCTGGTCAACAAGCGCGCCTCGCACGGGTGCGTGCGGCTGACCAACTGGGACGTCGCCGAACTGGGCGCGGCGGTCGCCAAAGGCGCGCGCGTCATCTTCATGGGCCAGGAAACGCGGGCGGCCTAGAGCCTCGCGCGTCAATACGGAATCGTTTTGACGCGATAATGAGGCTCTGAATCAAATACTTGGAGCGTGGTCGTCACTTCGGTTTGCGGAACTTCAGGATGAACTGATCGGTCTTGCCGCGAATGGCGGGGTCGAAGACGTTGATCGTACGTGCATCCGCCGGATCGGCCAGCAAGGCGCTTTCTGCCTCCAGCTTGAAGCCCGCCGCCTCGACCTCCGCCTTGACCGCGGCGATGTCGATGCGGTGCAGGGTGTCGGCGGCGGTGATCCCCGAACCGGCGACCGCCGAGTGATCGATCACCAGGAACACGCCGCCCGGCTTTAGCGACTTGAAGATCTCGGCGTTGGCCTTGGCGGCCGTGTCCGTCGGGAACGGCTTCAGATGCATGTCATGATAGTTCTGGACGGTGATCACGGCGTCGACATTGTCGGGCAGGTCCAGCGCGGTCATCGGGCCGTCCAACGGCTTGCTGTTGGCCAGGGCTGCGGTCACCGATTTCAGGCTCTCGCCGTAGCGAGCTGCGAACTTGATGAACTCGGCCGGCTGGTAGGCGTAGACGACGCCCTTGGGCCCGACAGCGCCCGAGATGATCCGCGTGAAGTATCCCCCGCCCATGATGTAGTCGACGACCATGTCGCCGGGCTTGAGCTCGGCCATGGCCAGGATCTCACCCGGAAGCCGGGCGGCGTCGCGGGCGGTGTCCGCAGCCGGGCGCGCCGGATCGGCGACCGCCTTGGCGATGTTTTCGGGAACCTGAGCGAACGCCGGCGCGGCGATCGCGAACGCTAGAACAGCCAAAGCCGGAACCGTAAACCTGCGAGCCATCGCGCGCCTCCCTGATGTCCGCCCCTGTCGTATCAGGCCCGGAGCGCCCAACGAACGGCGTTATCATGAAGTTTCGGCAAGGTTTGGTCGAACCCGGCCCTTTCCCCCGTCCGCCCCGCCCCGCATGATCGTCCCCAACGAACAAGGGACGGGGGAGACGGGGATGAAGTGGATCCTGCGCGGGATCGGCGGGCTGCTGGCGCTTGTGGTGATCGCGGCCCTGGCCCTGATCGCCATCGATCGCTCCAGCCTGCCCAGGGCGCCCAGCCGGCAAGCGCTGCTCGACAAGGCCAAGCTCTACGACGTCCGGATCCGCCGCGACGAATGGGGCGTGCCGCACGTGCTGGGCGCCACCGACGCCGATGCGGCCTTCGGCCTTGGCTACGCCCAGAGCGAGGACGACTTCGAGACCCTGCAGGATGTGGTGCTGGCCACGCGCGGCGTGCTGGCCCGCAGCAAGGGCGCCAGCGCCGCGCCGACCGACTATGTGGTCTCGCTGCTCGAGGTCTGGCCGACCGTCGACAAGCACTATGACGCGTTGCCGGCGGACCTGCGCGCGATCATGGAGGCCTATGCCGATGGGGTCAGCCTCTATGTCGCCAAACATCCGGAGAAGGCCAAGCCCGGCCTTCTGCCCGTCACCGGCAAGGACGTCGCCGCCGGCTTCATCTTCAAGCAGCCCTTTTTCTACGGCCTGGACGGCGAGCTGCGCCGGATCACCGCCCCGGCGACAAAGGGACCACCGCCCAAGGGGTCCAACGGGCTTGCGACGGCCCCCTCGCGCAGCGTCGACGGCGCCACGCGGCTGTTGGTGAACTCCCACCAGCCCTACACCGGCCCGGTCGCCTGGTACGAAGCCGTCGTTCAGAGCGGCCAGGGCTGGCACGTGGCCGGCGGCTTCTTTCCCGGTTCGCCGTTCATGTTGCACGGACACAACGCAACGCTCGGCTGGGCCAACACCGTCTCCAAGCCCGACCTGGTCGACGTCTATCGTCTCACCATCAACCCGGCCAACAAGAACCAGTACCGGCTGGACGGCCAGTGGAAGGATTTCGACAAGCGTTATGTCACCCTGCGCGTGAAGCTTTTGGGCCCCATCGTCCTGCCGGTCCGCAAGGCGGTGCTGCGCTCCGCGCACGGGCCGGTGCTGGAGACCAAGCAAGGCGTCTTCGCCATCCGCTATGCGGGCATGGGCGAGTGGCGCCAGCCGCTGCAGTACTGGCGGCTCAACCGGGCGCGGACCCTCGAGGACTGGCGCGCCGCGATCGCCACCCACGCCATCCCCAGCCTGAACTACGTCTATGCCGACGCGGCCGGAAACATCGGCTTCGTGCACAACGGCCAATACCCGAACCGCAAGGCCAAGGCCGACTGGAGCGGCGTGTTGCCCGGCGATCGCTCCGACCTGATCTGGCAAGGCTATTTGCCCGTCGAGCAGAGCCCGCAACTGTGGAATCCGAAGTCGGGCCTCGTCTTCAACTCCAACAACACGCCCTTCGAGGCCAGCGAGGCGGCCGATAACCTCAAGCCGGCGGACTTCCCGGCGTCCATGGGCCTGCAGACCAACATGACCAACCGCGCCTGGCGGGCCCTGGAGACCTTCGGCGCCGACCGTGCGATCACCGAGGCCAGCTTCCGCGCCCACAAGTTCGACGTCGTTTTCAGCGATCGTTCCAGCGTCATGGCGATGGTGCGCGAGGTGCTCGCGGTCGATCCCAAGGGCGACGCCGACCTCGCCGAGGCCCAGGGGATCCTGCGCGCCTGGAACAAGCAGGCCGACCGCGCCAACCGCGGCGCGGCCCTGGCCGCGCTGATGAGCCAGCCGATCCTCTTCGCCAACACGAACGGCGACCCGGCGCCCGCGCCGATCGACAGCCTGCGTGCGGCGATCAAGACGCTGAAGACCCACTTTGGCCGCCTGGATCCGGAGTGGGGCGAGGTCAATCGAATCCGACGCGGCAAGGTCGATCTGCCGATCGACGGCGCCGCCGACACCTTCCGCTCGGTCTGGGGCAAGCCCCAGAAGGACGGGACCACCACCGCCGACGGCGGCGACACGCTCGTGATGTTCGTGACTTGGGACAAGGCGGGCGGGCTGCGATCGGAGAGCATCCACCAGTTCGGCTCGGCGACCCTGGACGCGACCTCGCCGCACTACGCCGACCAGACGCCGCTGTTCGTGGCCATGAAGACCAAGCCTGTGCGCTTCACAGAGGACCAGCTGAAGGGCCACATCAAGATCGATTACCGCCCTGGCGAGCGCTGAACGATCGAGCTGAGCCGTTCAGCCGCCGTTCAGGCGCGGCGCGGCTAGGTTACATCAACGATCACGCCTCGGTTGGGGGAACATCATGCGTAAGACCTTCGCGCTCGCGGCCTTCTCCGTCCTGGCCATGGCCGGCGCGGCCTCGGCCCAGGCGCCCTATTGGAACGGCCGCTACGATGACCCGCCGCGCGGCTCCTATACCCGCTCCTGCCGCGAGATCACGGCCTTCAACGGTCAGGTCTGGGCGCGCTGCCAGACCGATCGGGGCGGTTGGGAATGGAGCAGCGCGCGCGCTCGCGATTGCGGCGGCCAGGGCCTGGAAAACCGTGATGGCCGCCTGCAATGCGCCGGCTTCGTGGGTCCTGGCCCCGGCCCGGGCGGCGGCGGTTGGAACGGTGGCGGCGGACGCCCGCCCTACGGCGGCGGCGGCGGCGGTTATCGCGGCGACATCCTGATGTTCGAGGACGCCGGTTACCAAGGCCGCGTCTACGAGGTGATGGGCGACACGCCCGATCTCGACGTCGCGCGCTTCAACGACAAGGCCTCGTCCATCCGCATCGTGCGCGGTCAGTGGGAAATCTGCGAGCACGCCAACTACCAGGGCCGCTGCAGCCGCCTGGACGCCGATCAATACGTTCTTCCGCGCGAGTGGAACGACGCCATCAGCTCCATCCGCCGCATTCGCTGAGGGAGGCCTCCATGCGCAAGACCGCATTCCTGATCACCTGCGGCGCCCTGGCGCTGCTGACCACCCAGGCCCTGGCGCAGGATCGCGACTGGGACCGCCGCGACCACCGCTACGAGCAGCGGGATGACCGTTATGACCGTCGCGACGACCGGCGGGACGACCGCCGCGATCGCTGGGGCGGCGGCGGGGTCGTGCTGTTCGAGCACCGCGACTTCTACGGCGACGCCCGGCCGATCCGGGGCGACATGCCCGATCTGGCGCGGATCGGCTTCAATGACCGCGTCTCCTCGATGCGGATCTCGCGGGGGGCCTGGGAGTTCTGCGAGCACGCCTACTTCCAGGGACGCTGTTGGGTGTACGACTACGATGTCGGGGTGCTGCCCAATCGACAGAACGACCGCTTCAGCTCGGTCCGCCGGGTTCGCTGACCGCCCGGCAGCGCCCGGCCCTTGAAGCTCGGCGCGGCCCATGGCTAAGGTCGCCGCGATCCCGTCCAAGGTGGAGTTTTCGGATGCGCAAGTTGGTTGTCCTCGCCGTCGCCGCCTCGGCGCTGCTCGTTTCGGCCTGCAACACCATTGAAGGCGTTGGCCGTGACGTCTCGTCGGCCGGCAAGGCCGTCAGCGGCGCCGCGCGCGACGCCAAGCACTAGCCGCTCAAGGCTATAGCTCTGGGCCATGCGACGGCGGGTCGCCCTTTTCTCGCCGTCGCTGCAGGCGCATATGGACGCCATGTCTGAGCCTCATCCCTCCGCGTCCGTGTTCACAGGCCTCAAGCGCGGCCTTCAGCACCGCTGCCCCAACTGTGGCGAGGGCCGGCTGTATCGGCGCTATCTGAAGGTGGAGCCGGTCTGCGAGGCATGCGGCCACGAACTGGGCCTCTATCCCGCCGATGACGGTCCGGCCTATTTCACGATCCTGCTGGTCGGCCACGTCATCGTGGCGCCTATGCTGATCTTCCCGTGGATCTGGGAAGCCTCGCCGTGGCTGGTGGCGCCGCTGACTCTGATCCCCCTTACGACCCTGACCCTGGTCGCGCTGCCCCGCGTGAAGGGCGCCGTGATCGGCATGCTGTGGGCCATCAAGATCCGCAAGGCGGAAGACGCGCCGACCTGACGGAACCTTTCCGGTCGGAACCGACAAGCGGCGCCGCGAATTCCGAACCCATGACCTCGCGTCGCCACGGTGGCTGACGCGGGCTCGGAGGGAACTCTCGGACCATGCTTGGCACGATCCTTATCATCATCCTGATCCTGGCCCTGATCGGCGCGCTGCCCACCTGGGGCCACAGCCGCTCTTGGGGCTACTTCCCCAGCGGCGGCCTTGGCCTGATCCTCGTGATCCTCATCATCCTGGTGCTGATGGGCAGAATCTAGCACCGCCTTGCCCTGACACGACGTTAGCCTAATCTCCCCCTTCGAACTGAGGGGGGAGATTTCATGACGGCGACAGCCGAGGCCACGCGCCTCACGCCGATGGCCAGGGCCCGGGCGATCCTGGGCGGCTCGGCCGGCAATCTAGTCGAATGGTACGACTGGTTCGCCTACGCCGCCTTCACCCTCTATTTCGCGCCCGCCTTCTTTCCTAAGGGCGACCAGACCGTCCAGCTGCTGCAGGCGGCGGCGGTCTTCTTCCTGGGGTTCGTCGCGCGCCCGATCGGCGCCTGGCTGATGGGCCTCTATGCCGATCACGCGGGTCGCCGCGCGGCGCTGTCGGTTTCTGTGGCGCTGATGTGTGGCGGCGCCCTGATCATCGCCGTCACCCCGGACTTCAAGACCATAGGCTTGTGGGCCCCCGCCATCCTGCTGTTCGCCCGCGTGCTGCAAGGGCTGTCGGTCGGCGGCGAGTATGGGGCCAGCGCCACCTATATGAGCGAGATGGCGGGGAAGGCCCGCCGCGGCTTCTGGTCAAGCTTCCACTATGTGACCCTGATCGCTGGCCAGCTGCTGGCGCTGGGCGTTCTGATCATTCTGCAACGCACCCTGGGCGAAGAGGCCCTGAAGGCCTGGGCCTGGCGGGTTCCGTTCATCATCGGCGCCTTGCTGGCGGTCGTGGTGTTCTGGATCCGTCGCGGGCTTGAGGAGAGCATCTCGTTCAAGCGGCCCGCGCAGAGTGAGACCCTGTCCCGGACCCAGGTCGCCAGTGCGGCCGTGTTCTTGCTGCTGACCATCGTCGCGGCCGCCCTGGGGCTTACCGGCGGACCATCGGCGAAGGCCGCCCAGTATCTGGGCGCGGCGTTCCTGGTCCTGTTCTTCGTCTCGCTGATCGTGCCGCTGATCCGCCGCCATCCGCGCGAGAGCCTGCTGATCATGGGCCTGACCGCCGGCGGGTCGCTGACCTTCTATGTCTACACGACCTATATGCAGAAGTTCCTGGTCAACACCGCAGGGTTCAGCAAGGCGGAGGCGTCCGAGGTCAGCGCCCTCAGCCTGATCGCCTTCATGCTGATGCAGCCGCTGGCCGGCTGGCTGTCGGACCGCTTTGGCCGCAAGCCGATGCTGATCATCGCGTTCGGGGGCGGCGCCCTGACCATCTGGCCGATCATGACCGCCATCAGCCAGTCAACCTCGGTCGGTGTGGCCCTGGCCCTGATCCTCGCCGGAGTCGCGTTTCAGTCCTGCTACACCTCGATCAGCGCCGTGGTGAAGGCCGAGATGTTCCCGGCGGAGATCCGCGCCCTGGGCGTCGCCCTGCCCTACGCGCTGGCCAACGTCCTGTTCGGCGGCACCGCCGAGATGGTCGCCCTGGCCTTCAAGCATGAGAATCTGGAAAGTACGTTCTATCTCTATGTCGCCGCGGTGATGACCGTGGGACTGATCTGTTCGGTCATCCTCAAGGACACCAGTCGCCACAGCCTCATCCATGAGGACTAAGCCAGTTTTCCGACTCTCAGGCTGCGTCTAGACTTCACCCATGCCGTTGCTCGACATCATCGCCCTCACCGTCTTCGCGTGCTGCTGGCTGCTGTACGAGACGATGCTCAAGCGCCTTGGCGAGGGCGGCGGCGTGCTGAACACCGACATGACGGTGATCCGCCGCCGGTGGATGCAGGAGATGGCGGTGCGTGAGGTGGCGCTGCTGGACGGCCAACTCCTGGGTCACGCGATCAATTCAGCGAGCTTTTTCGCCTCTTCGAACCTGATCCTGATCGCCGCCGCCGCAGGCGTGCTGTTCGGCGGCGACACCGCCCTGAAGAGCGTCGAGGGCCTGGCCGTCCTGGCCAAGACGACGCCGTTGATGTTCCAGATCAAGCTGGGCCTTGTGCTGGTGGCGCTGGCGCGGGGTCTGCTCGACTTCATCTGGGCCATTCGCCAGATGAACTACTGCTTGGCCGCAATCGGCGCGACGCCGATGTGGTCCCCGCCCTCCGTGCTGGCGGAATACGCCGAGGCGGCTGGCGGAATCCTGAACCCCGCCCTGTCCGCGTTCAATGCAGGTGTCCGGGCCTACTACTTCGCGCTGGCGGCGGCGGTCTGGCTGCTCGGGCCGCTGCCCTTCCTGATCGCGACGCTGGGCGCGATGGGCTTACTGCTGTGGCGACAGCGTCGGAGCCGCGCCTCAATGGCGGTCCGCAAGGTCCGGCAAATCCTGGAGCGACAACCGGTGGTGCACGGCCCGCATCACGCAGGTCGTTCGGCGGCAGAGGCGCCCGAAGACCGGGTCTAACGGCTCTGACGCTCGTCCCAAGTTGGAAGCTGAACCCTAGGAACGGGGTTAACCACGCCGCGTTGACAAGACAGCGAACCAGCGCCGCCCAGATGCAATAAGCCCCGCCGGTGACTCGGTCTCCGGCGGGGCTAATGGGAAGTCTTGTGGGTAGACCCTCCCTACATAGCGCAACCGGCGCCGGTTCGCAACCGTTCTGCTACGAGAATCCGACACTTCGCCGTGAATTCGGAGTGCAACTTCCGCTATTGCCGGAGGGCTGTCAGATTCCTGACGGCGGGGTCAAAATATCAAAGCCCACAAAACGACGAGCCGCACCAGCAAAGCACAGCTCTCAATTTGAAAATCTCTCAGAGAGAATAGCGACCTAAACGGAAAATCGAAAGATCAACTCTAGCCGCGAACTGTAGTCCAGAAAAACGAGAACTATGCCGGTTAAGATTTTAGACGAACAAATCAGGCAATAGCGGGGCGGGATGTCTGGGCATTTTCTCGCCGCTCACGCGAGAACCTTGCGTGGCGCTTCGCGTCGCCATAACACACCCCGCCCGCGCACACGCTATGCGCGCATAGCCCCCTTAGAGGCCGAGCGCGGTCCAGATCGGCAAGACATTGTCTTCCCACGCTTTGGCTTGCGCCTTCAGTTCGGTGAGATTGTCCTCGCCCTGCAGGGTGACCCCCTCCTTCACGATCGACTGCCCCTGCGCGCTCAGAGTCTGATACGCGAAGGTGGCCCAGTCGTCGGCGGTCTTGCCGCCTTGCTCCCGGCTCAGCCAGAACAGTTGGGAGAACCGCGGCGCAGTCACACCTCCGCCCGTGACCGGCGAAGCGAAGTGGGCGATCTCGCCCGTCGACAAGGACCGCCGAGCGATCGCGGTGTTCAGCGCCTTCGTGCGGGTTTTCGCCGCGTCGCTATCGGCATCGGCCACCACGGAAGACAGGACGCCCAGCCCCAACAGAACCGTCAGAGCCGAAGTGATCTGCGGGAACTGGATATTGCTCCTGGCGAGTTGGGTCTCGATTTCGGCGACCGAATGCGGACGGTGATCCAGCAGCAGGTCGAAGAGCGGGCGGTAGACCGTATCGACCAGGTTCGCCTCGCCCAGAATGCCCCTGACCTTGGTCGGCAGGTCCTTTTCCGCCACGGTCAGAATGACACGCTCTTGGCGTATGGCGCTCGCCTGCTCATGCACCGACAACTGGCGTACGCCGCGAACCCAATAGTCTCTGCGGAACTGCTGATTGGTGCAGAAATCGCGGAGCGTTTCGCGAAGCGAGCCATTGGGCACGCCCTTCATGAACTCCGACTGCTGCGGCGTCAGGTTCAGTTCGTGCAGGAGGTCCAGGACGTGGGCCGAACACGCAAAGCCCACCTTGGCGTCGCCCAGCCACTTCTCGACGTCCGAGAAGTACATCGGGTGCCAGTCGCGGTTCATGTACTCGTGCGCGAGATAATGCCGATCCTGCTCCTTGATGCGCTTCAATCGGTCGGCGCCGCCGGGATTGGCCTTCGCGTAGAGCGGATCCAGCCCCAGGAACTGCTCGATGAAGTTCAGCGCGGCGTCGGTCTGACCGATCACGCCCTGCCCCGGCGCACCCATGACGTCGGCATGATGCTTCATAAGGTGACGGATCGGCGCCGAGGCCGACCAGCCCGGCAAGGTGTTGTACGAGATGTAGAGCACGCCGCCCGGTCGCAGCTTGCGGCGGATGAAGTCGACCAGCACATGCCGGTTGGCGTCCGAGATCCAGGTCCAGATGCCGTGCAGGCCGATGAAGTCGAAATCCGGCAAGTCGGCGCGATTGCAGAACTCGGCGAAAGCCTCGTCATACAGCTTGGCGTCCGCGCCCGAGAGCCGCCCCATCTCGGCGGCGAAGGCCGCATGAGCCGGGTTGAAGTCAGTGCCGTACCACTTGACGCCCGGCTGAGCCGCGGCGTGGATCGACACCGACAGGCCCTGACCAAATCCCAGTTCGCAAGCGTTCTCGATCTTGGGCGCGTGTCGCCCCACCAGCAGGAGCGGGAGCCGGCTCCGCAGCGGGTTCAGCTCGCCATAGTAGCCGTATGTATAATTGACGTCCGTGACATAGCCGGCGCTCCACTCAGTCGACACGCGTGCGTTCCTTGAAATCCAGGGGTCTCGAAGCTCGGCGATTAGTCCTTGGCAAGCGACGACTTGGCAATCGAATTTCATGGCCGAAGCTTTTTTGACGTATTTCGATCACGGCTCGCTATAGATCGACCGTCCGACCTCACACCCTGACCCGCGCCAATACACATGATCTCTCGCTTGCTGACCCTCTGGCGCGGCCTGCCCGTCCCGATCCGCCGGTCGGCCCACCTGGCCGTTCGCGCGCCAGGAGCAGCGGCGGACGCGGTGTCGGCGCATTGGCGGAGCTATCTGTCGGCCCGAGAACGGCGCCAGGCCTTCGCGCGGGCCAAGCGCGTCATGCGCCGCCGCCCCTCCGACATCTCGGGTCCGGTGACCGTGGTCGGCTTCCTCGGCGCCGTGCATGGCCTGGGCGAGGGCGCCCGACTGCTTCTCAGGGGGCTGGCCGACGCCGGCGTCGACGTCCGCGCGTTGGACCTTTCTGAGCGGGTAGGCTTCCCAGTCGACATGCCTGTGACGACGCCGCCGCCGGGCGAGACAGAGCGGGGCGTGGTCATCTCGCACGTCAATCCGCCCGAACTGATCGAGTGGGTGCTGCAAACCGAGGCGGCCTTCCTGCGCGAACGCCGCCACATCGGCTACTGGGCCTGGGAGTTGGAGGAAGCGCCGGCGGATTGGCTGCCGGCCTTCGACTTCGTCGACGAGGTGTGGACACCTTCGGAGTTCGCAGCGGACGCTATCCGACGCATCGCGCCGAAGCACATCAAGGTCTCCGCCGCCCCCTACCCGATCTATCTGAACCCCCGCCCGCCCGCCGATCGCGGTCGGTTCGGTCTGCCCGAGGATCGGGTGGTGGTGTTCACCGCCTTTGATCTGAGGTCGACCGCCCAACGGAAAAACCCGCGCGCCGCGCTGGCCGCCTTCCAGCGCGCCAATCGGCAACTTGGCGGGCCGGCGCTGCTGATCTGCAAGGTGGTGGGCGGCGACCTCTATCCCGAAATGCTGGCCGCACTCGCCGCCGAGGTCGCCGACGACCCGTCGGTCCGGCTGATGACGGACAATCTGACAAGCGAAGAGATGGCGGTGCTGACCGCCAGCGTCGACATTGTCCTCTCACTGCACCGATCCGAGGGCTACGGTCTCTTGCTGGCCGAGGCGATCTGGCAGGGCAAGGCGACCATCGCCACGGGCTGGTCCTCGAACGTCGAGTTCATGGACCAGTGCTCGAGCGCGTTGGTGCGCTTCGAACTGGTTCCGGTGGCGGGCGACGGCCCGATCTATCGCTCCGGACGATGGGCGGACGCCGATGTTGCCCACGCGGCCGAGCAGCTCGCCGGCCTGATCGCGGACAAGACCTTGCGCGAGCAATGGTCGGCCGCGACCGCACGAAACAAGCATGTTTCGTTCGATCGCGACGCCTGGATCACGCTGATGGGCGAGCGGCTTCCAAGATCCTAGCCGACGCCCCTGGCGCTCTATCCCTTCGGCGCCGTCGTCATGGGCGCGTCGCTGTCCTTCAGGGTCGGAAGGTCGTTGATCGACGGCGGCGGCTCCACCTTGTCCGCCGAAACGGGCTTGGCGGGCAGCTCCGACGACTGCGGACGGATCGGCGTGGTGTCGCCCGCTTCGGGCTTCTTGGCCGCCAGCGGCAGCGAAACCTTGTCCAGGGTCTGGACGATCAGATCCGTGGGCAGCATGCCGCGGTAACGAACCTTCTTGAAGTTGCGCTCCGGATCATACGGGGCGATCCCCGGCGCCAGGTTGCCGACTTCCAGCGTACCGATCTGCGACAGCAGCTGGACGCGCGACACATACTCGTTGGCCCGGCTACGGACGAAGCCGAGCTGGGAATTCTGCAGTTCGGCCTGCGCGTTCAGGACCTCGATGGTGCTGCGCAGGGCAAAGCGCTCTTCCTCACGAACGCCGTAGAAGGCGATCGTGTTGGCCTTCATTTCCTCTTCGATCGTGACCAGCGAGCGGCGCGCCGCGACCAGTTGCTCCCAAGCCTCCGACACGCTGTAGACCATGTTGCGGCGAGCATCGTCGATCAGCAGCTTGTCGCGATTGTTCTCTTCCAGGGTCTGCCGGATCGTCGAATTGATCTGCCCGGCGGAGAACAGGGGCTGGGTCAGGGTCACGCTGGCGGAAATCGCATCCTCGCGGTTACGGATCTTGGCGCTGTAGGGATAGGTCGGCGCGTTGCGGTAGTCGAAGCGCGCCGAGACGCTGAAGAGCCTTTGAGCGCGGGCCTCGGCCACGCCCAGCCGTGAGGCCTTTTCCGTAAAGATCGCCGACAGCACGACCGGGTTGTTGGCTTCGGCCTGATTGTAGGCCTCGTCGAGCGCCTTCGGCAGGTCGTCGATGTCCGGCTCGGGGTCGAGTTCGGTCGGCAAGTGTCCGACGAGCGCCGCGTAGTTGGCGATGCTCAGATTCAGTTGAGCCTGGGCGTTGACGACCTGGGTGCTCGCCGAGGCAAGCCGCGCCTTGGCCTGCTGTACGTCGGTCAGGGTCACCTGGCGAACGGCGTACTTGTCCTCGGTGTCCTGGAGTTGCTTGCGCAGCCATGCTTCGCCCCCGAGGCTGATGCGCAGAATCTCGCGGTCTCGACGCACCGTGACATAGGCGTTCGTGACCCGAACCAGCAGATCCATCTCGATCCGACGCAGGCTTTCGCGTGACGCCTTGATCTTGGCCTCAACACCTTCCAACCGCGCCGCGTAACGGCCGTTGGTATAGAGCGATTGCGACAGGCCGAGTTGGTTCACCTGGCTGGCCGCCTCCAAGCCTAGGGGCTTGTTGCTGCCAAACGGGGTCGTGCTCGGCCCCTTCAGGTAGCCATAGACTTCCGCGACCTGGGCGTTGGCCTGAAGGCCGTAGGCCGCGCGGGCCTGGGTGTAGTTCTCGTCAAGCGCACGCAGGGCGGCGCGCTGGGCCTGGATGTTCGGATTGCTCTGGTAGGCGGCGGTGATCGCGTCCGCCAGCGTCTCGGCGCTCGCAACCTGAGCGCCGCCGGCGACCGCGCAAGCCGCGACGATACCGATCACGGACGCCCGGATGGACAGGGTTTTAGCAAACACTCGCATTTCCTAGACTTCCGGCGCAGGACCGACGTAGGGCCTTCAACCTAATATTTGTGGCTTAATCAAGAAGACGACGGACCGTCTCTTCCCATGTGACATTCTTGTCGCGCCAAAGATCGCGCGCCGCCTTCCCCAGCGATATCGCCCGCCCCCGGTCTGCGGTCAAACCTTCGAGGGCCTCGGCCAAGGCTTGGGGCGTTGGCTCGGCGACCGCGCCGGTGTCGGCGCTGACAATCTCCAGCAGCCCGCCGGAGTCGGTCACAGTGAGCACGGCCTTGCCCGCAGCGAAAGCCTCCATCGTCACATAGCCCACACTGTCCTCGTCAAAGGGCAGATAGGCGCAGACCAGCGCCCCATTGGCCCAGCGCGCGATGTCGGCGCGGGGATGGAAACCGAAGCGCAGATCGACGCGGTCCTTCAGGTCCAGGTCCTCGACCAGCTTGGTCAGGCGGTCGGCGTAGGCCTGGTTCTCCGGCGGACCCGCGATCACCAGGCGCAGGCTTCCCGGCAGCAAGGCCAGGGCCTCGATCAGCAGATGCTGACGCTTGCCCGCCGCGACCCGACCGCCGGCGAAGACGTAGTCGCCATGCTCGCCGCCGGTAAACAGCTCCCCGTCGTTCAAGGGCGGATAAAGCACCTCGCTGCTCACCCCGTTGAACCTCATCAAGCGGTTCTGGGTGACGGGAGAATTGCAGTAGATCTTGCGGCACTCGGCGAAGCAGGCGTTGTCGGCGGCGTGAATCGCGGCCTTCACCGCCCTGCCCGTGTCGTCGAAATCCAGATGGCTCTGGCCCGCTTCCGAAAGATCATAGGCCTGGCGGAACTGGTGCAGCAGCCACAGCACCTTCTGGTGGTGCGGGATCAGATAGGCCGGGAACTTCAGCCCGATCACGCGATCCACGTTGTAGAGGCGCATGCCCTTGGAGATCAGCATCTCCTCAACCAGCCGCTCGGCCGGTTCCCAGGTGAACGGGACACGGACAAGCTCGGACTGGACGCCGGGCGTGGCGTTCAGGCGGCGGACCAGATGGTCGGCCAGCTCCTCGGCGCCGCCGCGCTGGAACGGGGCGGCGTTGTTGACGACCAGAACCTTCATGCGGGCGTTCTCACGAGGTCAGGCGCTCCACCACGGTGCTCCAGTCGATCTTCATCTCGGCCAGCCGGTTCAACGAAGCGGTCCCCATCTTGGCCACAGCGAGCTTGTCGGCATGCAGCCGGTCGAACTGCTCAGCCAAGGCGCGTGCATCCGGCGCGCTGATCAGACCGTTACGGCCATGCTCGACCAGTTCCAGCACCCCGCCGGAGTCGGTTGTCGTGATCACCGGCTTGCGGGCGTGGGCGCCTTCCAGCGAGGGATAGCCGTAGCTGTCCTCGTCCTTGGGCAGATAGGCCACGGCCAAGGCCTGCTTGAGCATATCGGCCTTCTCTTCCTCGCTGATCCAGCGATCCTCGAGAATGACCCGATCCGCCACGCCCAGGTCGTGGGTCATCTTGACGAGCTGACGGCCATACTCGGGGCTGGACGCCGTGCCCGCCAGACGCAGCTTCACGCCGGTCTTCACGTACTGCATGGCCTCGATCATCAGGGCCTGCCGCTTGTGCGGCTCCAGGCGCGAGATCGCGACGATCTCGTCGCCATAACCGGTGTGGGTGAAGCGTTCGGGCTGATAGATCGGCGGGTAAAGCGGCGTGGCGTCCAGGCCATTGAAGGCCTTCAAGCGGTCGGCCACCACCTGGGAGTTGGTGAACACCGCCCGCGCCTCGGAAATCGCCTGGGTGTCGAGCGCGCGGAGATTGTCGCGAACAGCGCGGTAGTGAGCGTCGTCCGGCATGCCGCGATAAGGCGTGTCCCACAGGTCGTAGAAGGTGCGGATATGGTGGATGAACCACAGCACCTTGTTCGGGTGGTCCACCACATAGGCCGGCGGCCGGAAGCAGATCACCCGGTCGCACCATTGCGTCAGGTCCATCATCCGCCAAGCGGCGATCTGGTGCAGGATCTCGTTCGGATCGTCGACGAACGGCAGATAAAAGCGCTCGACCTCGTGGCCGGCCTCGACCAGCTTTTCCTCGAGCCACTCGACGATGAAGCGCGCCCCGCCGTTGATGAACGGCACGATCGAGGACAGCAGGACGATGCGCATCGGCTAGACCAGCACCTGATCCAGCGCCGCGACGACGCGGTCGATGTCGGCCTCGCTCAGCCCGGCGTGGGTCGGCAGATTCAGGCCATCCGCGCCGCAGGCTTCGGCGACCTTCAGATCGTCCGTGGCCAGATGGGCGTAAGGCGGCATGATGTGCATCGGATGGAACACAGGGCGGCTCTCGATGCCCATCGCCTCGAGATCCTTGATCACCTGGTCGCGAGAGGTCGAAAGGCCTTCGCCCAGCCGCACCGTGTACATCCAGAACACGTGACGGCCGGTCGACTCCACGTGGGGCTTGATCACCCGGTTGCCCAGACGCGCCAGCTTCTGTTCGTACCAGGCCACCACCTTTTCGCGCGCGGCCAGGTGCTCGTCGACCCGTTCAAGCTGCGCCAAGCCGATCGCGGCCTGGATGTTGGTCATGCGATAGTTGAAGCCAACGACGGGAAACCAGTAGCGGCGGTTCGGGTCCATGCCCTGGCTGCGGTACAGGCGCATCGTCGCGGCCAGTTCATCGTTGTTCGTCGTGATCATCCCGCCCTCGCCGGTGGTGATGATCTTGTTGCCGAAGAAGCTGAAGGTCGCGCAGTCGCCCAGCGCGCCGGACATCTTGCCCTTGTAGGACGCGCCGACGGCTTCAGCAGCGTCCTCGATGACCATCAGGCCGTGCTTCTTGGCGATCTCCAGGATCGGGTCCATGTCGGCGACCTGGCCGTAAAGGTGCACCGGCATGATGGCCTTGGTGCGCGGCGTGATCTTGGCCTCGATCAGCGCGGGATCGATGTTGAAGGTGCGCGGATCGTTGTCGACCAGCACCACCGTACCGCCGCAATAGGTCACCGCGTTGCACGAGGCGATATAGGTCAGGCTGGGGATGATCACCTCGTCGCCCGGCCCGATCCCCATGGCCACCAGCGCGAGATGCAAGGCCGTCGTGCCGTTGTTGCAGGCGATCGCGTGCTTCACGCCGCAGTAGTCGGCGAAGGCGCGTTCGAAATCGGTGATGAAGCGGCCCGCCGACGAGATCCACGTCGAGTCCAGGCACTCCAGCACGTAATCGCGCTCGTTGCCGTCCAGGCGCGGCGCGGCGACGGAAATGCGCGGCAGGTCACTCACGAACGGTCTCCTTTGATCTTGGCCGGCACGCCGATCGCGAGGACCGCGTCCGGAAGGTCACGCACGACGACGCCCCCGGCGCCGACGATCGTATCGGCGCCGATCGACACGCCGGGTATGGCCCGGGCGCCCACGCCGAGAAAAGCCCGCTCCCCCACGGTCACCCCCCCGGCCAGCGCCGAGGCGGGCCCCAGATGGCAGGCTTCGGCCAGGCGGCAGTCATGATCCACCACGGCCCCGGTATTGATGATCGCCAGATCGTCGATCCGGCTGTCGGCATTGATCGCAACCCCCGCCATCACCGCGATCCCCTCGCCCAGACGCGCAGTCGGCGAGATCACGGCCGAAGGATGGATGGCGTTGACCAGCGAAAACCCTTGCTCGCGCGCTTTGCGCCCCAGCTTCTGACGAAGCCGGTTGTCGCCGATCGCCACGAACAGTCTCGAAAACCCCTTCTCGCGCAGCCCCGGCAGCGCCAGGTCGTCGCCCACCACGGGAACGCCCAGAACCTGGCGGGGCGTCGGATCGGCGTCGACGATGGCGGCCACCGTCTCCCCGCGAGCCCGCAAGCTCTCGATGGCCACCTTGGCGTGGCCGCCGCCGCCGATGATGACGACGCCCCCGATGTCGAGGGTGGCGCTCATCAGTTGCGCGAACGCCGGGCGATGTCGGCGTCGACCATTTCGGCGATCATCTCCTGCATGGTCGTCTTCGGCTCCCAGCCCAGCTTGGCCTTGGCCTTGGCCGGATCACCCAGCAGGAGGTCCACCTCGGCCGGACGCAGGAACTTCGGATTGACGGTCACGTGGTCCTGATAGTTCAGGCCGACGTGGGCGAAGGCCACTTCGCACATCTGGCGCACGGTCCAGGTCTTGCCGGTCGCGACGACGTAGTCGTCCGGCGTCTCCTGCTGCAGCATCAGCCACATGGCCTCGACATAGTCCTTGGCGTGGCCCCAGTCGCGCTGGGCGTCGAGATTGCCGAGGTCGACCGTCTTCTGCTGGCCCAGCTTGATGGCCGCCACCGCGTCGGTGACCTTGCGGGTCACGAACTCGATGCCGCGCAGCGGGCTTTCGTGGTTGAACAGGATGCCGGCCGAGGCGTGCAGGCCGAAGCTCTCGCGGTAGTTCACCGTCATCCAGTGGGCGTAGAGCTTGGCCACGGCGTAGGGCGAGCGCGGATAGAACGGCGTCGTCTCCGACTGGATCGGATGCTGCACCAGACCATACATCTCCGACGAGGAGGCCTGGTAGAAGCGGGCCTGCGGGCATTCCAGGCGCACGGCTTCCAGCATGTTGGTCGTGCCCAGGCCCGTCACCGAACCGGTCAGGTGCGGCTGGTCCCACGAGGCGCCGACAAAGCTCTGGGCGGCGAGGTTGTAGACCTCGTCGGGCTGCAGGCGGCGCACTAGGCGCGCCAGGCCGCCGGCGTCCAGAAGATCGCCCAGCTCGAACTGGATGTCGTCATACACGCCGATCCAGCGCAGGCGGTCGCCGATCACGTCGGCCGAAGCCGAGCGGCGCAGCATGCCGTGGACGGTGTAGCCCTTCTCCAGCAGCAGCTTGGCGAGGTACGCCCCGTCCTGACCGGTCACACCGGTGATCAAAGCCGTCTTAGCCATGCGTCTTCGCCGACTCCAGTAACAACGAAGGGTCCTGACTACACTATTGCCCGCGAATGGAAAGCAGCGCCGACGATTTTCCATCGCCGACGCCGCTCATCCGAAAAGCATGGGAAATCAGGCTGTTGAAATCCCGAAACTACTCCTCGCGCATCGTGGTGCGCAGGGTGTCCCGCAGCGGCGAGAACAGGTACTGCAGCACGGTGCGCTCGCCGGTCGGGACGATGACCTGAGCCGGCATGCCGGCCGTGACGCGGCTCCGCAGGTTCGGCGGCAACTGCTTGATGTCCACCGTCACCACGCCCAGGAAGTACGACACCTTGCCTTCCGGATCGGTCAGGCGGTCGTGCGAGATCGAGATGATCTTGCCGTTCAGGATCGGCACCTCGCGCGAGTGGAACGACGGCAGGCGCACCTCGGTGACCATGCCCTCATGGATGTTGTCGACGTCGGTCGGCGCAAACTGGGCGTGGATCTCGAAGCTGCGCTCGTCGGGCGCGATATCGACCAGCGCTTCGGCCGGACGCACCACGGCGCCTTCGGTGAAGAAGCGCAGGGCCTGGGCCACGCCGTTCACCGGCGAGACGATGTTGACGCGGCGCTGGGCGTCGGCGGCGACGACTTCGCGTTCGCTGACCTCGGCCAGCTTGACGCGGGTCTCGGCGATCGCCTCGCTGACCTGTTCGAAGAACTGCTGACGGATCTGGCGGATCTTCAGTTGGGTCTCGCCCATGCCCTGGATGGCCTTGGCCCGGTCAGCCGTGAGCTTGCCGATGGCGCCCGACAGCGAGGCCTGCTCGCGCTCCAGCGCCAGCAGGCGCGGCCGGGGCACTAGGCCCTTGTCGTAGATCTTGCGCAGATCGCCCAGCTCATCCTGGATGAAGCCGAGTTGCTCCTTGAGCCCCTGGATCTGGCGGTCGATGCCGTCGATCTCGCTCTTGAACTGGTCGCGCTGGGCGTTGAACAGGTCGACCTGGCCCTGGATGGTCTGGCGGCGTTCGACGAACTGCGACTGTTCGTCGGCGAGGGCGCGGGCCACCACCGGGTCGGCGCGCTGGGTCAGGAGCTCGGCCGGGAAGCTGATGGTCGGGCGCTGATCGCGCTCGGCGACCAAGCGGGCCTCGAGAGCGCGGAAGGCCACGTACTGGGCGCGGGTGATGCCGGCGGCGGCGTTGACCTGGGTCGGATCCAGCTGGAACAGCACCTGCCCGGCCTTCACCCGCTCGCCTTCGCGCACGAGGATCTTGCTGAGCATGCCGCCTTCCAGGTGCTGGATGGTCTTGCGGTTGGCGGTGGTGGTGACGACGCCGTTGGCGATCACGGCGCTGTCCAGCGGCGCGAAGGCGGCCCAACCCAGGACCCCCACGAAGGTGAAGGCGATGACGGCATAGCCGATGCGGGCGATGCCTTTGTAGTTGTCGGTCGGACGCTTGATCTGAGCGGGCTTCATGTGAGCTTGAGCCTAAGAGGCGCCAAGGAACCGGCGCCGGTAAAACGGGGAATGGCGGACGTCAGTTCGCGCGCTGCGGCGCGGGGATCGGCGGCTGGGGCGGCTGGGGCGGTTGCGCGCCCATCAGCTTGGCCAGCATGACGTCCCGTTCGCCGAAGTCCGAGATCACCCCCTGATTGATGACCATGATGTAGTCCGCCTGGCTCAGGATGTTGACCTTGTGCGTGGCGAACACGACCGTGCGGCCGGCGGCCTTCAGCTTGGCCATGGCCTGGGTCAGGGCCGCCTCGCCCACCTGGTCGAGGCTGGCGTTCGGTTCGTCCAGCACGATCAGCGCCGGCTGGCGGAACAGGGCGCGGGCCAGGGCCAGGCGCTGGCGCTGACCGCCCGAGAGCGAGGCGCCGCCTTCGCCGATGGCGGTGTCGTAGCCGTCAGGCAGGGCCTGGATCATCTCGTGGACGCCGGCCATCTTGGCGGCCTCGATCACGTCATTGGCCTCGAACTCGCCGAAGCGGGCGATGTTCTGGGCGACCGTGCCCGAGAACAGCTCGATGTCCTGCGGCAGGTAGCCGATGTGACGGCCCAGCTTTTCGGGGTCCCACTGGCGCAGGTCGTAGCCGTCGAGACGGATCACCCCGGCCGCACAGGGCCACACGCCGACGATGCCGCGCAGCAGCGAGGACTTGCCCGCCGCGCTGGGGCCGACGATGGCCAGGGCCGTGCCGGCGTCGAGGCGGAAGCTGGCCTGGCGCATGGTCGGGGCCTGAGCGCCGGGCGGGACGATCGAGGCGGCCTCGGCCGACAGGATGCCGCGCGGTTCGGGCAGGTCCATGTGATCGGTGCGGTCGGCTTCGGCGCGCAGCATGTCCTGCAGGCGGTCCCACGAGCCGCGGGCGCCGATGAAGCCCTTCCACTGGCCGATGGCGCCTTCGATCGGGGCCAGGGCGCGGCCCACCAGGATCGAGCCGGCGATCATCGAACCGGGCGAGATCTCGCCCTTGATGGCCAGGTAGGCGCCGCCGCCCAGGATCAGGGTCTGGACGATCTGGCGGAACACCTTGATGCCCGACATCACCGCGCCGCCGGCGTCGCTGGCGGCGGCCTGCCAGGCCACCTGCTCGTCGCGGCGAATGCGCCAGCGCGCCTGCAGCCCGCCCCACATGCCCATGGCCTTCATGACCTCGGCGTTGCGGAGCGTCGCGCTGGCGTCCTGCTGGGCGGCGATCGAGGCCATGGTGGCGATCTGGACCGGCTTGTTGGTGGCCCGGTCGTTCATCACCGCCAGGCCGAAGGTGATGATGCTGGCGATGATGGCCAGGATGCCGAAGAACGGGTGCAGCATCCACGAGACGATGATGAACACCGGCGTCCAGGGCGCGTCGCAGAAAGCGATCAGGCCGCCGGTCATGAACTCGCGGACCTGGTCCATATCGCGGAAGGCCTGCCCGCCGGAGCCGCGTTTGTTCAGGGTGGACTCGAGCACCGACTTGAAGATCGGGTCGCGGGCCATGGCGTCGAACTTGAGCCCGCCGCGCACCAGAACCTGGGTGCGCAGCGCTTCCAGCGCGCCATAGACCAGGAACAGGAAGACGCAGATCAGGGTCAACACGACCAGGGTCGAGACGTTGCGGCTGCTGAGCACGCGGTCATAGACCTGCAGCATGTACAGCGGACTGACCAGGGCCAGGATGTTGATGAAGAAGCTGAAAACCATGGCCGCGATCAGCGCGGGCCGCATGGCCACCACGGCCATATCGAGGACGGTGGGCTTATCGACGCGACGGGAGAAAATCATGCGCTGCTTTCAAGTCGGCCACCATTTCGGCGCCGCTTACGTTTGGTCGGGGCTGTTCATCACGCAAATGTGGCGGGATCGCGCCCGCCCGCCGCTAAATCACAGTTTGTGACAAGCGACAAGCCGCCGGGCGTTTGCGCGCGAGCCGCGCGCCGCCCACTCCCCTGAGACGCGACCCTTCCCGCATAAAAAGACCCCGCCGTTCCGAGGAACGACGGGGCCCGATAGTCCGGCTCGGGCCGAAGCCCGAGCCGTTCCTGGTTGCCGATTAGGCGCCCAGGGTGAAGTTCGTCTGGCCGAGCGCACCAACGGCGACGCCGTTGAAGGTACCGATCAGAGCGATTTCGTTAGCCGCCAGCGAGGTGTTACCACCGTCGGTGTAAGCGAACAGGTACGCGGTGCCGTTGTCGTAGGCCAGGATGTAGCCCTTGTCGTTGGCGGTGACCGTGATCGTGCCGGTGTTAGCCAGCAGGGCCGAACCGTCGATCGTCGCACCGATCACAGCGGTCGAGCCGCCCAGATCGAAGTTCAGAACCGTCAGGTCGGCGGTGTTCTGAGCCGTAAAGGCGCCAGCCGTACCAACAACTTGCAGCACGGGCGTAGCGCCAGCGCCGTCGTTGTTGTTCGTGGTTTGCTCACGGTCCAGCTGGATCTTGTCGTTGTTGACGTTGAAGTTGGTCACGGTGTCGCGGTCAGTGGCGGCGTTGATACCAACGGTACCGGCGCCATCGCTGAAGACGATCGTGTCAACGGTGGTGCCCGTCGCGTTCAGCGTCAGGCTGTCGACGCCAGCGCCACCCGTGAAGGTGATCGCACCGGTGCCGGTGACCGTAGCCGAGTCATCGCCAGCGCCGCCGTTGTAGACCACAGCGCCCGTGGACGAGTGGTTCAGGACGTCGTTGCCAGCGTTACCGTTGATGGTGCCGTTACCACCACCCGTGACGTTGACGGTGTCAACACCACCACCAGCGTTACCGTTGTAGGTGGAGACGCCGGTGCTCGACAGGTTCGCCGTCGTCGCCGCGTTAGCAGCGTTGATGGTCTGAGCGGTCGAACCCGTACCCGTGAAGGTCGCAGCGCCACCCAGCGTGAACTGGCCGGTGAAGGCCGAGGTCACGGTCGTGGTGCCGGCGGCGAAGGTCAGAGCGTTACCGATCGTTTGAGCGGCGTTGACGTTCACCGTTTCCAGGCTGGCGCCCGTCAGGGCAACACCACCACCGGCCGTCAGGTCGGCCGTGATATTCAGGACGTCGGCAGCAGCGCCACCAGCCACGGCGTTAGCCTTGGCGAGGGTGTTAGCAACGAAGGTCGTCGCCGTGGCGGCGGCCGTGATCGTGACGTTGGTGCTCAGGGTGAGACCCGTCAGATCCAGCGTACCGTTCGTGGTCAGTTGGATGCCCAGGGTGTTGGCGCCGCCGGCGCGGGTGATACCGCCCGTCATCGCCTGGACCTTGGCCAGGGTGGTGTTCAGGGTCACGTTGCCGCCGGCCGTGTCGACCGACAGGGTGGTGATGCCCGAACCCAGACCGTCCGAACCGGCCGTCGCACCTTGGATCGTGTAAGCGCCGGCGGCGGTACCAGCCGTCGACAGCGATTCAAAGTTCGAAACACCCGTCAGGTTCAGCGTGGTGGCCGCTTGACCCGTGCTGTTCAGGTTGAACACGTCGGTTTCGCCAGCGGTCGAGCCGCCGTCGAAGGTCGCGCCCGTGGCTTCAACGATCGCCTTGGTGGCGCCGTTGATGGTGTCGACGCCAGCGCCCAGCGAAACCGCACCACCGGTGGTGAAGTTCGTCAGGGTGACGGTGTCGGCGCCCGTGCCGCCCGTGATGTTCTTGATGGTCGTGGCCGCAGCGGCCGACACGGTGTTCGCGCCGTTGGCCAGGGTCAGACCTTCGAAGTTCGTCACGGTCGCCGCGATGCTGACCGTACCGGCGTCGCTGATGGCCAGGACGTCGTTGGTGCCAGCGGCAGCGTTCAGGGCCACGGCGCCATTCAGGTTGGCGATCGTGGTGGTCACGGTGTCGTTGTCGTTGGTGGTGACAGCCGTGGCGCCCGTGTTGGTCGTCAGGTTCACGTTGGCGCCGATGGCGTTCAGCGTGATCGAGTTACCCGTCAGGCCCAGGCTCAGATCACCGGCGGTGATCGTGCTGTTGCCGGTCAGAATGACGCGGAAGTCGCTCTGGTCCAGCTGGCCGTTCGAGTCGAGGTCGAGCCACAGGGTGTTGGTGTCGGCTTGGTAGACGGCTTGGACGCCGTCGTTAGCCGTCGTCAGAGCGCCCTGAGCCAGAGCGAACGACGAACGCACGCCAACGAACTGGGTGCCGGTGGTCAGGCCGAGGCCGATCAGGTCCAGCTTGTCAGTGCCCGACACGAAGTCGGTGATGACGTCGGTCGACTTGTCGGTCGATTGCGACAGAGCCGTGTAGATCACGGTGTCCGCGCCAGCGCCGAGGGTGATCGTGTCACCGCCGGTGACAGTGCCGGTCGCCGGGGCGTTAACCACCAGACGGTCATTGCCCGAGCCGAGCTTGATCGTCGCACCAGCCAGCGAGGTGCGCAGCGTGGTGTTGGTGAAGTCCAGACGGCCGGTGACGGTCGAAGCGTCGAAGCTGGTCAGAGCCGCGCCACCGACTTCGCCGGTGAACGTGACGTTGACGTCGCTGGTGACCGTGACGGTCTTCACTTCGTTGGCACCGATACCAGCCGACGACAGGTTGCCCTGACCAGCGATGGCGGCGTCGTCAGCGAAGCGGACGGCGATCGAGTCCCACTGGTTGGCCGTGATGGCGCCAACAACGTCAGCGGCGCCGACCTTGTTGATGTTCAGGGTCAGGGCGTCAGCAGCGCCGTTGGTCGCCAGAGCGGCCGACAGGGTGTTGCCGACGGTGCCGGCGTCCTGCGTGACCGTCAGGGCCGAGCGAGCGTTGGTGATCGTGGTGGCGCCGACGAGGCTGTTGCCCGTGGCGATACCCGTGCTGGTGTAGTTGACGGTGTCGATCGAGGCGAAGTTCGCCAGGTTGACGTTGCCCGTGCCGCCCGTCGAAACTTCGAGGACTTCAACGGCCGTCAGGACGCCGCCGGTGCTGCCGGTGGCCACGGCTTGGCTCAGGACGACCGTGTCGGTGCCCGCGCCGCCGTTGAACGAGTCGCCGGTGGCGAAGCCGTTCGAGAAGTCAGCGCGGTCAGCGCCCGTACCACCCGTGACGACCGCGTTGACGGCGCCCGAGTTGGTCAGGGTGACGTTGATGCCGCCGGTGTTCTTCGAACCGTCGACCGTGCCGGTGGCGCCGGCGAAGGTCAGGGCGTCGATCTTCACGCCGTTCGCGCCGTCGATGTTGACGGTGGTCAGGGTGTTCGAGACCAGAGCCGTCAGGTTCGACGTCGTGGTGCCCGAGCCCGTCACGTTGAAGATTTCAACGCCGTTGACGGTCACGGCCGACTTCGAAGCCGTACCAGCCGCTTGAGCCGGGTCGAACACGTTTTCCAGAACCAGGGCCTGGGTCGTGGTCGTGCCGGCGACGACGGCGGCGTTGTAGTTGACGGTCGTGTTGACGGTGGCCGTCGACTGGCTGGTGTTGCGCACGACCAGGGTCGCGGCTTCATTCAGGCCCGTCAGGGTCAGGTCGAACGAGCTGTCGTCGTTGACGATGCGCGTAGCGCCAGTGACGCCCGACATGTCGAAGGTGGTGCCGCCCACAGCGCCAGCGCCAGCGTCGCTGGTGATGTTGTAGACTTCGATACCGGCGGCCTTGAAGCCGGCTTGGTTCACCGCGACGTTGCCGTTCGAGGCGTAGTTCAGGGTGTCGACGCCAGCGCCGCCCGTCAGGCTGTCAGCAGCCGACAGGGTGGTGTTGGTGGCGACGAAGGTGTCAGCGCCAGCCGCGCCGTCAGCGTGTCAGCAGCCGTGGTCAGCGTCAGGGTTTGAGCAACCGGGCTCACGCCGTAGTTGTCGAACAGCGAGATGCCGCTGGCGTTGTCGGCGGTCAGAGCGCCGTCGTCAGCCAGGTCCTTCACCAGGTTGTTGGCGGCGGTCGCGTACGAGCCGAGGCCAGCGCCGTTGTTGAAGATCGTGGCTTGATAGATGATTTCGCCAACGATGGCGGCCTTGACGGCCAGCGAGACGTCAGCCGCGGCCAGGCCCGGGACGTTCGCCTTCACGAAGGCTTCGAAGTAAGCGATCGACGAAGCGCTCGACAGGAAGGCCACGGCGTTGGCGACGTTGACGCCAGCGGCGGCAGCGGCGGCGTTGCCGATGATCACGTTGTAAGCGGCGGCGGTCGCGTCAGCGATCGACGACGAACCGTAGGCGGCGGTGAAGCTGGCCTTGGCGGTCGGGTTTTGCAGAGCCAGCGAAACGGCTTGCGCGATGAAGCGGTTTTCGCCGTTCAGGCCGGCTTGGGCGCCCGAACCGGTGTAAGCGGCGTTCAGAGCCTTCAGACCGGCGACGCTCGGAGCGAAGCCGAGGAAGAACTGGTACGACTGGACGCTGACGGCCGTCGTGACGTCCGAGCCCATGTCAATGGCCGACTGCAGCGCTTGAGCGTCGCTCAGCGTGCCGGTGGCGTTCTGGTTGGCGATGCTCTGAAGGCCGGTCAGCTGAGCGGCCGTCGGAGCAGTGCCAGCGTTCGCGTTCGTGAAGAACGTCGACAGCTGGGTGATCGTATAAGGCATGTTGCCTGTCTCCCAAAATAAATCCCACACCCCCTGCGACCGTTTGGCGCGCATGGGAGCAGAGATGCCTATAGAGCAAACGTCATACGTCGACAATAGCCGAAATCGCGCCGTACAGCATTTTCGTAACCGGTACAGCAAAATGGCTATATAGCGTTCCTTGTACCCCCCTTCGGAATGCGCTATAGGATAATGCGAATTCGCCCGTCGCGCGGGCTGTCTCGCGCGTCGCCCGGCTAGCAAGGCTTTATAATATGTACGGCAACCCACAACGTCGCAGCGCCCCGGAGGTCCAGGACCTTCGCCGCGAAGGCGGTCGATGGCTGAAGGAGATGCGCGAGGCCGCCGGCCTGTCGCAGCGCCAGCTGGCCGCAAAGGTCGGCGCCGACTATTACACCTTCATCTCGCAGCTGGAGACCGGCCGCGGCCGCATTCCGCCGGACCGCTATCGGGACTGGGCGGCGGCTCTGGGCACGCCGGAGCGGGCGTTCGTGCGGGAGCTGATGCGGTTTTACGATCCCATCACCTACGAAATCCTGTTCGGCGAAGAATAGTTCGTTTAGGGTAACGCCCGACTGTCCGGGGGGACGGTCGCCTTCTCAACGCGTGGGGAACCGTCCGACGCATTGCCGCACAGGTCCTTTCGTTCTTTCAGCGCGCGCCGCGCATCCAGCCGAGTCACAGCGACTGGACGCAGCAGGAGCTGGCTGAGTTCTACCGTGTGGAGAGCGCGCTGATCCGCGCCGGCATCCGCGTCGGCACCGACCGCGGGATGAGCGACGAGAACGATCCCTGGTTCATCTTCTATCGCGCCGACGACAACGAGGTGGTGATCCACTTCGCCCGCATCGATGGCGAGTACATCATCGCCGGTCCGGCGTATGAAGAAGTCGCGCGCGGCTTCGACTTCAGCGCCCTGGTGCGCAACATGGTGGCCCGCCACCCGCTGATTAAGCGTCCCGAGCGCGGCGACAACGTGTCGATCCACCCGGCCGCCCTGCTGGTGGCGATCGTCGGCACCGCCTTCTTCAAGAGCGGCGAGGCGCGCGCGGCCGAGAGCGGCGCGTCCAACCCGCCCGCCACCGCCCACCGCCCCACCCTGCTGAGCACCAGCTCGCCGGCCAGCATCACCGGCGGCGCGGGCGCCGTGCCGCAGGTCGGCGTCTCGGCCCAGGTGCCGGTCAGCCAGGCCGTGATGATCCTGGCCGCGGCGATGATGGCCGCCGAGATCAAGGTCGACTCGACCAGCCTCGCCCCGGCCGCGCGCGACGCCATCGCCGAAGCGGCGGCGGCGCTGGACTTCAGCGACCACACCGTCGACGGCACGATCAACCTGGCGACGCGCTCGGTCAGCACGACGCCGGTCACCGCCCCGGCTCCAACGCCAGCCGAGACGGTGTCGTCGGTGCTGGCGCTGGTGGCGCTGCTGAGCACCCTGCCGACGCCGGAGCAGACCTTCGCGCATGCCGACAGCGGCGCGGCGAACACCGTGGCTTCGGCCGGGCTGGAAAGCGCAGCTCAGAACCTGTCGCAGATCGGCCAGTGGACCATCGACGTGCGTTTCGCCGCGAGCGGCTCGGCCGAGGTCGAAGCGGTGCATCTGGTGCGCACCCTGGTGGCCGGCGCCGCGTCGGAGCAGGTGGCGGTCATCCAGGTGGAGAAGCTGCCGCAGATCCTGCTCGACATGATCGAGCGCGGACCGCACTACGGCGTGGTCACCGATCCCAGCGCGCCGGTCAGCGGCACGCCCAGCACGCCGATCCCCGCGCCGCCGGTCGAAACGCCGCCTCCGGCGCAGGACAATGCGCCCGCGCCGGTGGACAACGCGGCGCCGACTCCGACGCCGGTCGACCCGACGCCGCCGCCGGTGTCCGTGGATCCGACCCCCGCGCCCGTCGCACAGCCGAAGCCGGCTCTGCCGGCGTTCAGCGGTTTCGCCAGCCAGGAGCTGGTCAAGCAGTTCGTCGACTACTTCATCGCGCACACCGATCAGGTCTCGATGATGCTGAAGGGCCTGCAGGTCGTGATCTTCGACAGCCGCGTGACGAGCGCGCCCGAGACGATCGACCACATGACCAGCATGACGTTCACCTTCTTCGACGGCAGCTCGGTCAATCTGGTGGGCGCGCAGTCGGCGTTCCTGCACCACGACGGCCTGACCTGAGGCGCCGCGCGCCGGCTCACCCCGCCGCGCCGCCCGCTATCCCTCGCCTCGCGACTATGCGCCTGCCATAGTGCGGCCGATCCGGCGTTCATCGTCGGACGCCGTCGCTCCAGTTCACGAGAATTCCCTTGCGTCCGCCACGCCTTGATCTTGCGATACGATCCGCCATGGCCCCCGCGCCGTCGTGGAGCGCCGAGGCTGCGCCGTCGGGCGGCGATCAGGCCGCCACGCCCGCCGATGGCGCACCGACGGCCGCAGCCGCGCCGGGGCGTCGCCGTCTGGCGCTACCTCGCCGGATCGCCGCCCGGCTGTTCGGCCGCGTCGCCGACTATGGGCGGCGATATCTGCAGGCCCCCGTACTACATGAACTGGGCGAGCAACGCGCGCTGAGCCATGCCTTGCTGGACGAGCTGCGCCATACGCGGCTTCACGTCGTTCAGCTCGAGCGACAACTGGAAGCGCTGGCGGTCGAGCACGGCCGATCCGTCTCGGCCCTGGCCGCTCTGGCCAACGGTCATGGCCAGCAGCTGACCGCAATGCTCGCGGCGCAGGACGCCCTGGCCTTCCGCCAAGAGCGCATGGCCGAAGAGCAGGGCCAGATCGCGCGGACGCACTCGGAGCGCCTGTTCGCGATCGAGGGGATCGCCGCGACCGCCGTCACCCATCTTGAGACCCTGCCCGCCCTGTTCGGCCCGCGCTTCGATGAGCTGGAGATCAAGCAGCGGCCGCTGATCGCCTATGACGACGAGTCGATGGCGATCCGCATGCGCGACGGCTACGTGATGGCGCCGCGCCATTTGCCGACCTTCGTCACCATGCTGGCCAACGCCACCAGCCGAGGCCTCGAGCCGGGGACCGGCGACGTGCTGCGTCGCCTGATCCAGCCGGGCATGGTGGTGGCCGATGTCGGCGCCAATATCGGCCTCCTCACCCTGGTCATGGCCTGGGCGACCGGCCCCAGCGGTCGCGTCATCGCCTTCGAGCCGGAGGCCGTGCCCCGCTCCAACCTCGAAAAAATGAAGCATCTCAATGGCCTGTCCTGGGTCGAGGTGCGCGATCAGGCCGTGGGCGAAAGCGCTGGTCGCCTGACGTTCCACGTCAGCGACATCATCGGCCACAGCTCGCTCTACGCCCTGCCCGACGCTGAGGAAGCCCGCACCGTCGAGGTCGAGGTCGTGCGCCTGGACGACGTGGCCCCGGCAAAACGGCTGGACGTGGTGAAGATCGATGTCGAGGGCGCGGAGCTGGACGTTCTGGCCGGCATGAAGGGCGTGATCGCCAAGAACCCGGACTTGGCTGTCGTCGCCGAGTTCGGGCCCGAGCACTTGAAGCGGGTCGGCCAGACGCCGGCCGAGTGGTTCAAGGCGTTCGGCGACGCGGGCTTCACCCCCTACATGATCGACGAGACCCGCGGCGACTGCGTAAAGACCAACGCCAAGGCCGCCGCCAAGGTCGTTTCGGCCAACATCGCCTTCGTGCGCGCCGGCGGCGACGCCGAGAAGCGCCTGCTGAACCGCTAGGACCGCCCGATGAAGATCTGCTGGGTGACGCCCTTCGTCCTGCGCTCGTCCATTGGCCGTGTCAGCGCCGAGGTCGCCAAGCAACTCGCTGCGCGCGGGCACCAGGTCGAGATCCTGCGCTGCGAGGACCAAAACGATCCGGCCGAGCCGCTGCATCCGACCGCCCTGCCCGTCCACCACTGGCGTAGCTACGATCTGAACCGCCTGCGGGCCGAGTTCGACGTCGTCGTGGTCAATATCGGCGACAACTATCCCTTCCACGCCGGCGTCTTCGCGATCTTGGACGCCGCGCCGTGCCTAGGGATCTTCCACGACTTCTACATCTACAACCTGTTCTCGGGCTGGCTGTACTACAACGGCCTGGACTATCGGCGTCACGACGCCGAGATCGTGGCCACCTACGGGCCGGCCGCGCAGCCGTACGCGGTAGCCGTGCGCTCGGGCCAGATGCTGGACATGGGCGAGATCGCCCAGCACCTGCCGATGACCGAATGGCTGGCGGGCCGCTGCGAGGCCGCGCTAGCGCACGCCCATTTCTACGCGCCGAAGCTGGAGGCCGTGTGCCTTGGCCCCGTCGCGGTGACGCCGTTGTGCTGCCCCGACCGCACGACGCCTCCGGGTCCGCCCAAGGCGAAGTCGCAGCTCACCATCACGACCGTCGGCGTGATGAACCCCAACAAGCGAGTCGCCGACGTCATCCAGGCGCTGGGCGGATCCGAGGCGCTGAAGGCCTGCGTCTACCGCCTGGTCGGGCCGATCTCCGATGAAGAGCGCACGCGGCTCGAAGCGCTCGCGCTTGAGGTCGGCTTCGAGAACCTCGTCATCGACGGCGCCGTGGACGACGACACCCTGGACCGACGCCTGGACGAGGCCGACATCATGGTCGCGCTGCGCAAGCCGGTGCTGGAAGGCGCTTCGGGCTCGGCCTGCGAAGGCATGCTCAGCGGCCGCCCGACGGTCGTCGCCCGCGCCGGCTTCTACGGCGAACTGCCCGACGACCTGGTGTTCAAGATCGACGGTGACATCGTGGTCGACGAGCTGCGATCGACATTGGAGCGTCTGGTGGCCGACGAGCCGCTGCGGCGCAACACCGGCAAGGCCGCGCGGGCCTGGGCGCTTGAGACCCTCAACGCCGCGCGATACGCCGAAGCGGTCGAGACCCTGGCGCAAGCCGAGGTCACCAGCCGCCCGCTGCTAGCGGTTGGCCGGCGCATCGGAGGCGAACTGAAAGCCATGGGCCTGCCGGCGGAAGACCCCGCCGCAGCGCGCATTGGGGCGACCTTGCAGAAGCTCTTCGCGCCCTTGCCGCAGTAGAGCGCCCCGGCTCAGGCGCTCTTGCTGACCGCCGGCGCGCAATAGTGATCGAGGAACGCCTGGTGTTGCGGCAGCCGCGACACGGCGCTGGCGATGTTGCGTTTCAGGTCGTTCAGCGCCTGTTTCAACTGCTGCGGCGGCATCATGCGGCCCATGTGATGACAGGTCCTGGGCATGATCCGCTGCCCCAGCATCACCTGCAGCCAGGAATCGACCTGGAACAGCTCGCCCGGGGCCTGGAAAACATGGCCGCTCTCCTGGAACAGAGCGATCCGGTGGGCCAGGCTATCGGGGATGTCCATGGTCCGCACGCGGTCCCAGAACGCGCTGTCAGTGCGCTCGGTCACCTTGTAGTGCAGGATGATGAAGTCGCGGATCTTCTCCAGCTCCTCATCAGCCTGGCGGTTGTAGCGATCGATGACCGCCTGACTGATCCCGCCGAACGGGAAGAGCTGCATCAACCGTGTCACGCCGATCATGATCAAGTGGATCGAGGTCGACTCCAGGGGTTCGACGAAACCGCTGGAGAGGCCCAGCGCCACGACGTTCTTGTCCCAGGTCTTGCGACGGCGGCCGGTGCGGTAGCGGATCAGACGCGGCGAGATCAGGGTCTCGCCCTCGATCTCGCGGGTCAGCATGTCCATCGCCTCGTCGTCCGACATGTGATCGCTGCAATAGACGAGCCCATTGCCCACGCGATGCTGCAGCGGGATCTTCCAGCGCCAGCCGGCGCAATGAGCAATGGCGCGGGTGTAGGGAACCGCCGGCTCGGTAGAGCGGGTCTGGACCGCCAACGCGCCGTTGGTCGGCAGCCAGTGGCTCCAGTCTTCGTAGCCCGCCTGTAGGGTCTGCTCGATGAGCAGGCCCCTAAAGCCCGTGCAGTCGATGAACAGGTCGCCCTCGACCAACTGGCCAGACTCCATGACCAGGGCGTCGACGAAACCGTCTGTTTCCCGCTGGCGGACGCTGGCGATCTTGCCCTCGACGCGGCGGACGCCGTCCGCTTCCGCCATCTTGCGCAGGAACTGCCCATAGAGGCCGGCGTCCAGATGATAGGCGTAGTTCAGCGGGCTTTCCTCGCCCGTATAGAACCGCTGGGCCTCGGCCGCCTTCAGCTCGAAGCAGTAGTCGCCCAGATCGCCCCCGAACCCTTGAGCCACGGCCTCCAGCCAGAAGTGATGAAAGCCGCCCATCCACGTGGATTTGCCGACCTGACCGAACGAGTGGATGTAGCGGTCGCCGATCTCGCCCCAGTTCTCGAACGAGATGCCGAGCTTGAAGGTCGCCTGGGTGGCGCGCATGAATTCGGCTTCGTCGATGCCCAGGAGGGCATTGAAGGTGCGCGCCGTCGGAATGGTCGACTCGCCCACCCCGACGGTGCCGATGTCCTCGGACTCCACCAGGGTGATGTCCAGCAACGGACCCAATTGGCGCCCCAGCGCCGCTGCGGCCATCCAGCCGGCCGTGCCGCCCCCGGCGATCACCACCTTGCGGACCCGTTGGGACTCCATGGCTTCCTCTTTTCTGGACATGGCTATCGGTTCAGCCGGTCGATCAGCCAGGCGCGCAGGCGTCGGGCCTTGAACTCGTCCAGCGGGCCCAACGGCCCGCGCGCCGCCTCGGGCAGATGCGCGCCAGCCCGCTCACCGGGGCCGAACACGTAATAGTCGAACAGAGCCTTCCAGCCCCGCTTCTCGAAATCCGGCCGGTCGCGCAGGCTGAGCAGGCCGTGCAGCAGCGTGGTCATCGGCGTATCGACAAAGGCCGGCGCGGCGTTCCACCAGTAGTTCATCAGCACGTTGAAGTCGCCCAACGCCTCGACCTGGTGCCACCACAGCGCGGGGTAGACCAGCACGTCGCCCGGCTCCATCTCGGCGACCTGAGCGCTGGCCAGGGCCTCGCGGAACAGCGGGTGACGGTCGAAATCCGGGCTCTGGAAGTCGACCATGCTGACGACCTGACCGCCCGGTGTCGGCTCGAGCGGCCCAGGGTACAGGTTGGCCACCTGATCGGGCGGAAACAGCGTGAAACGACGACGGCCCACCGCGCAGACGGCGATGTTGTTGGACATGTCGTAGTGGGCGGCCGCAACGGTTCGGTTGCCGATCCAGATCCCCGCCATGGGCGGCTGCGGGCCATAGACCTCGGGACCCAGCTCCAGATCGTTCTCGGCCTTGAGGCTCGGGAAATAGGCGTCGAGATCAGTGGAGCCGATATAGATCGACGGCGCGTCGTCGAGGCCCTCGACAGCCTCGATACGTCCCAGAAGATCCTCCAGGCTCGCGCGTTCGGCCTTGAAGTTCAGGCCCGTCAGGGCCTGGTCATAGAAGAAACGGCCCTTGATGCCCGGATCGCCCGTATAGCCCACCACTCGGACGCCGCGATCATGGGCGCGGATATAGTCGCGAGCGGCGTGAGGCGATTGAAGTCCGGCCTGCACGATGGGCCAGGCCCGCACCAGGCCCTTGAACAGCATCGGCGACTGTCCGGCGAGCACGGCTTCGAACGGGATCTCGGCCGGCGTCGCTACCGTGGCCTCGACCGTGCGCTTCGCCGTCAGCGCGGTCATGCCAGGCTGGCCCGGCGACGGTTCTTGCGAGCGATCAGCTCCTCGATATTGCCCATCGACGAGACGACCCACTGGGCGGCGCGCAGCAGGCCAGACTGATGCAGCCGCTCCAGCGCCTCGCCGGTCAGCGCGTTGAGCCGATCCGGCGCGATCGTGAAGACATCGGGCACGTCGTAGCTGGCGTGATCGTCGAGCTTGATCTCAATGTCGATCGGCTCGATCAGGCCGTACTGCTCGAAGGCGGCGAACATCGGGCCAGCGATCTCCAGCCCGTCGTGGATCTGGCCCAGGGTCTGGCTGACGCTCTGCAGATAGGGCGAATTACCCCCCGCCGGCAGGAACAGGCGCTCGCCCTCCGTTCGGCTCACGCGCGGATGATCAAGATCGACATGGATCATCGGCCGAGGCTGGCCGCCGCGTTCGTCGCGTTGCAAGGCGATTGAAAAGGGTCCGCGACGCTGCACGGCCGGGATGTAACGCGCGTTCCAGCCCGTCTCGTCGAGAAAGAGGTTTTCGTCCCGGTCCAGCCCCAGCAGCGCCACAGCCTGATAGGCGCCCGAAGGGTCCTTGCGGATCAGGATCGGATATTCGCGCTGCGCGGCCTCGAACTCGGTTGGCAACAGCAGGGTCTGGTTGACGCCATCGCCGAAGTCGACGCCGTGGGCCGCGATCACCCGCAGATCAGCATGATCGACATTGTTGAGAAGCACACGGTTCATGAACGCCCACCCACACTGGATACGCTGACTTCAAAGGAATAATGGGGCCGCCGCAAGCGGCGACCCCATCCTTGCTTCTAGGACTTCCGACTAGAAGCGGTAGCGCGCGCCCAGGAGGATGCGGCGATCCAGCTCTTGAGCGAACCACAGCTGGTTCGGATCGCGAGCGTAGGTCCGCAGGCTTTCCTTGGTCAGGTTGATGCCTTCCAGCGAAATCGCCAGCTTCGGCGTCACGTCGTAGCTGACGTTGATGTCCAGCTGGCCAAAGGGCGCGACATAGACGGGGTTCCGCGAGCCGCCACGGTTGGTGGCTTGCAGGAACTTGTCACGCCAGTTGTAGGCGACCCGGGCCGAGATCCCGTTCTTGTCGTAGATCAGGGTCGCGTTGGCCGTGTCCGACAGACCCAGCAGCGCGAACTGATCTTGCGACGGGCTTGCGCCGTTGTCGAAGCTCACATCGCCGCGCACCATCGTGTACGCCCCCGACACACCAAAGCCGGTGTCGCCGAAGAAGTGCTGCGCGGCGATTTCGAAGCCGTGGATCTTGCCGGTCTTGTTGTTGATCGGCTTGGAGACCTGGAAGTTGAACAGCGGATCGGTGCTGTTGGGCGAGATATCCACCGCCGCCAGGATCTGGTCCACGAAGGCCTGATTCAGGTCGCCCGTGACGCCACGGTTGGCCTGGAACTGAGCCTGGGCTGCGGCCGCCGAACCGGTGGTCTGCAGCAGGGCCGTCATCGTGAACAGGTTCACGTCGGTCTGGTCGGCGCCGATGGCCGTCAGGATCGCCTTGGCGTTGCCCGAACGGGTGCCCGCCGCGCCGGAGCTGACGTCACGCAGACCAAACAGGTTCTGCGAAACGGTGCCGGTGCCCACGAAGTTGTTCACGCGCTTCTCGAAGAAGCCGGCCGTGATGTAGCTGCTGGGCTTGTAGTACCACTCGAGCGAGACGTCGAAGTTGTCGGAGATCAGCGGCTCCAGGTCCGGGTTGCCGCTGGTGCCGAGCGGAATGGCGCCGTTGGCCACCGGACGGTTGGGCGTGCCCGCCGTTTGAGCGGCGAACAGGTTGCCATAGTCCGGACGCGCGATCGTGCGGCTGAACGAGAAGCGACCGACGAGGTTTTCGCGGAGATCGACGCTGAAATCCAGGGCCGGCAGCAGGTTCGAGTACTTGCCCTCGCCGGCCAGCGGCGCGTAGGTCGCCGAGGTGTCGAGACGGAAGTCGTTGTCCGCCGTCCAGACGATCGCGCTGGGCGTGCGCACCAGCGAGGTCGAGGTGACTTCGGTCTCCTCATAGCGGACACCCGTCACCAGAGTGGCCGGCATACCGCCCAATTCCGACTTCCAAGTCACCTGCGCGTAGCCGGCCAGGATGTCTTCGTCGACGCGGTTGTTGGCCTGACCCGTGATCGCCACGGCGTTGCCGCGGGCGACATAGGCCTTCGACATCGCGTTGTAGAGGTCGATGGCGTCAGCGCGGAACGACACCAGGCCGGCGCCGCTTTGCTTCAGATCGAACTCGTTGAACTGGCAGGCCATGCAGAAGGCCTTGACCAGGCCCGGGGCGAACTGCGCCACGTCGCGGGGGTTCGAGATCCCCCAGCTGCCCAGATCCTGCTGCGTCGAGCTGCCCGCCTGCACCATCTTCGACGTGCGGTAGTTAAAGCCGAAATCAAAGCGGCTGCCGTTGTCGTCGAGGTCGTAGGTGACGTCGGCGCGGATTTCCTTGATCTCGTGCTGCTGGCTGTTTGTCCAGGTACGGGCCACCTGGCTGCCCAGGTCGCCGGCGTCCAGAGCGCCATTGCCGTTGCCGCGCGGAGCCGCGTCGTTGATCGTGATCGACTGGACCGGAACCTTGCCGCTGTAGTCCACCGAGTGCGACGAAACGATCGGCGCGCCGATGGAAACGGTGGTCGAGCTGGTGCCGTTCGACGAGTGCGGACCGGAGTCGGCCTTCGAGATGTGGCCGTCCAGCTTGACGCGCAGACGGTCGGACAGGTCCCATTCTGCGCTCAGGCCGTAGGACTTCAGAGTGTCTTCGTTGCTGCGGTACTGCTGCTCGAAGCCCATGTCCTTGGTGCCGCTGAGCTGTTCTTGCAGCAGCACGGCGGTCGCGACGACGGGGTTGTTGTCGAAGGTGACCTTGTCGAACGGACGGTTGAACCAGTTGGTGCTGTCGTTGCGGCGCTCGAACGACTTGTTCACAGCGTACAGAGCGTCAGCCGTGATCGTCAGGTTCTCGGTCGGACGATACTGCGCGGTCAGCTGACCGTTGATCCGCTCACGCTCGCCTTGCGAGAAGTGGTAGCGGCTGTCGTTCGGAATGGCGACCAGGGTCGAGCCGCTGGACGGCGCGCCGGTGATCTGGGTGGCGCCGCCGTTGCGGACGAAGCCGTTGGCCGGATTGATGAAATCCGCGTAGGTGCGGATGTTCCAGTCGTTCGACGTCACGCTACGGCTGGTGAAGTCGCGCTTCTGGTAGGCGCCGAACAGCGCCACGCCGAACTTCTCGCTCTCGTCGGTCCAGTTCAGCAGGCCCGAGACTTCTGGCGTGATCTTGCTGCCGCCATCATCGACCTTCTTGTCCATGCTCTGGTCATAGACGGCCTTGACGCCGAGGCTGCCCGTCAGGCCCGGCTTGCCCTCCAGCGGGCGACGGGTCTTGACGTTGATCGCCGCGCCAATGCCGCCCGACGGCACCGACGCGCGACCGGTCTTGTAGACTTCCAGCGTGGTGACGCCTTCGGAGGCGAGGTTCGAGAAGTCGAACGAGCGGCTGGTGCCGCCGGCGGTGTCGGACGACTGGTCGCCGCCGACCGTGGCCACGTTGGCCGTCGGCATGGTGCGGCCGTTCAGGGTGACGAGGTTGAAGCCGCCGCCGAAGCCGCGAACCGTGACCTGCGAGCCTTCGCCGTTGGTCCGGTCGATCGACACCCCGGTGATCCGCTGCAAGGATTCAGCCAGGTTGGTGTCCGGGAACTTACCCATGTCTTCGGCGGAGATGGCGTCGACGACGCCTGAATTGGTCCGCTTGATCTCGATCGACCGCTCGAGCGAAGCGCGGATACCGGTAATGATGACCTGATCGACGGTGTTGTCTTGGGCCTGCTGGGCCAGCACCGGGCTGGCGAACATGGCCGCCGTGATGGCGACGCACGAGGCAGACGCATGCAAGCGACGAAGCCGCTTCATAGCCATTCCCCCTAATTTAGCCCTCTCTGGGGCGCTGTTTTTGTTACGGCCCGGAAGCATTTCCGGAGCGCTCTTCCCGCTCGCGCGCGTCAGGCGACACCCCACGCACGAGAGACCAGTTAGCGGTAACATCGGTCTTTGACGGCCGCAATGGTCAATTGACAGCGCTAGCAATCTTTTTTCGGCTCAGTTTCAGCGCGGGTTTTTTGACGAGGATGTCGAAAGAGCCCACCCGCCCAGCACGACCTGGGCGCACTTTTTTCCATAGCGCCGCTTAGGTTGCGTCCCATTTCGTGGCCGTAACCGATTACACGCGGTCAATGTCGCGCGTCGGTTTCGCCTTGCGGGGGGAATTCTATCGTCAGCCAAGACGCGCCATGGGCCGGCGCACCCGACGTCGCAGCGTTGAAGTCCTGACGCCGGCTTAGCCGCCGGGGTGCAGACCCGGCGCTTCCTGACCTGTGCGCGCGACGTACTCGGTGTAGCCGCCGCCGTACTGGTGAACGCCCTCGGGCGTCAGTTCCAGAACCCGATTCGACAGCGCCGCCAGGAAGTGACGGTCGTGCGACACGAAGAGCATCGTCCCTTCGAAATCGGCTAGCGCGGTGACCAGCATCTCCTTGGTCACCATGTCCAGGTGGTTGGTCGGTTCGTCGAGCACCAGCAGGTTGGGCGGGTCAAACAGCATCTTGGCCATGACCAGACGCGCCTTCTCACCGCCGGACAGCACGCGGCAAGGCTTTTCGACGTCGTCCCCCGAGAAGCCGAAACAACCGGCCAAGGTCCGCAAGGCGCCCTGCCCTGCCTGCGGGAACGAGCGCTCCAGCGATTCGAAGATCGTCTCCTCGCCGTCCAGGAGGTCCATCGAGTGCTGGGCGAAGTAGCCCATCTTCACACTGGCCCCGATATTGACCACGCCCTGGTCGGGCTTGGTGTCGCCGGCCACCAGCTTCAGCAAGGTCGACTTGCCCGCGCCGTTGGCCCCCAGCACGGCCCAGCGCTCCTTACGGCGCACGAGAAAGTCGAGGTCCTGGTAGATCGGCCGCTCGCCATAACCCTTGTGGACGCCCTTCAGGCTGATCACGTCCTCGCCCGAGCGCGGCGGGCTCTGGAATTCGAACTGGACGGTCTGGCGGCGACGCGGCGCCTCGACCCGTTCGATCTTGTCCAGCTTCTTGACCCGGCTCTGCACCTGGGCGGCGTGCGAGGCGCGCGCCTTGAACTTCTCAATGAACTTGATCTCCTTGGCCAGCATGGCCTGCTGGCGCTCGTACTGCGCTTGGCGCTGGGCCTCGCTGAGCGCCCGCTGCTGGTCGTAGAAATCAAGGTCGCCCGAGTAGGTGATCAGCTGACCGGCGTCGATCTCGATCACCTTGCCGATGATGCGGTTCATGAAGGCGCGGTCGTGCGACGTCATCAGCAGCGCGCCGTCGTAGTTCTTCAGGAACGACTCCAGCCAGATCAGGCTTTCCAGGTCCAGGTGGTTGGACGGTTCGTCCAGCAGCATGCCGTCGGGACGCATCAAGAGGATCCGGGCCAGGGCCACGCGCATCTTCCAGCCGCCCGACAGCAGCCCGACATCGGCGTCCATCCGTTCCTGACTAAAGCTGAGGCCGGCCAGCACCTCGCGGGCGCGAGCCTCCAGCGCATAGCCGTCCAGTTCCTGGAACCGCTCCAGCACCTCGCCGTAACGCTCCATGATGGCGTCCAGCTGGTCAGCCTGGTCCGGATCGACCATGGCGGCTTCCAGCGTGGCCATCTCGGCGGCGAGCGCGCTGACGGGGCCGACGCCGTCCATCACGGCGGCGACGGCGCTCTGGCCCGACATCTCGCCGACATCCTGGCTGAAATAGCCGATCCGCATCCCGGCATCGATCGAGACGATGCCGTCGTCAGGCTGCTCCTGGCCGGTGATCATGCGGAACAGCGTGGTCTTGCCGGCGCCGTTCGGGCCGACCAGCCCGACCTTCTCCCCCTTCTGCACGCCCATCGAGGCTTCGATGAACAGGATCTGGTGGCCGTTCTGCTTGGAGATGTTGTCGAGGCGGATCATGGGCGCCCTGCTATAGCGCGCGGGGCCGGAACGCTAGAGCCTCTCTGGTTCGCCGATCGCCAGACGACGCGCGACAGGCGCGGGCTTCACGGCCGCTCGCCCCGCGCGATCCGCGACTCGATCTCGGCGAGAACGGGACCCAGCTGGGCGACGCTTTCGACCACATAGTGGGCTCCAGCCTCCCGCAGGGCCACATCGGCGGCCCGGATCCGTTGGGCCCGGTCGTCGGCGGGTAGCGCCGCCAGGCTGTCCTGGTCCAGACCCACGCCGTTGCCAGACGCCGAGAGACCCACGGTCCAGGCCCCAACCTCGCGCCCCTCGGCGATCCCGACGACCGCGTCGTCCACCTTGACGCAGGCGCGGGCCGGCCACGCGCCGAGCTCGACCAGAGCTTTCCACATCATCAGCGGCGAGGGCCGCCCCGCCGCCGTCTCGCCGGCGCAAACCACCGCCTCGGGCGCGTAGCCCTGGCGCGCGGCCAAGGGGAGAATGTCGGCCATCATGGGCCGGGTGTAGCCGGTGGTCGAACCGATCCTGACGCCCCGGGCGCTCAGCACGGCGGCGATCTCGGCGGCGCCGGGGATGAGCTGGGCGCAGTCGCGGGCGGCCGCGCGCATGAGGGGTTCGACCGCGTCATGCAGCCGGTCGACGTCGACCTCGGTCGGCGGCGCGCCGTGGCGTTCGCGCCAGAGCGCCGCGATGCGGGGCGCGGCCAGCAGCGCGCGCACGTGGTCCCGTTTGGCCTTGCCCATGTCGGCGCGCGCCTCGGCCTCGGAGACCCCGATCCCCGCCTCGGCGAAGACATCGCGCAGGGCCAGGACGGGCGCCCGGCAGCCGAAGTCGATCATGGTGCCGGCCCAGTCGAAGACCACGGCTTGAAGGGTGCTGACCATCACGAAGCGGCTCCTGGGGTTACCGGGTCGAAAAGACCCGAAATGACGTCTTCGGCCAGGCCAAAGGCGGTCGACGCTCCGGTGCCGCCCGTCACGGTCACAAGGCGAACGCCCGGCATGGGGCTTTCCACGAGACTATGCCGGTTGGCCGAGGCGTAAGTGCCCGTCCAGCGCTCCAGCACCGGCGGCGGAGCCTGGCCGAACACGGCGGCGAACTCGTCGAGGATCAGCGCGTTGACATCCTCGCGGCTGAACGGATCGGGCGTGGGGGCGTAGTGGTGGCTGTCGCCCACCACCAGCGAGCCGTCGGCGCTCTGCGCGACGATCAGGTGGACGCCATGCTCCAGATGCGCGCCCTGCTCGCTCTTCAGCCGCGCTGACAGCGCCTGGGCCTGCGGCAGGTCCGCATAACCGAGATAGCGGATCAGGCCGAGGTCGGACATCACCGGGGCCGGCAGGCGCCAACCCGGATCGGCCAGGCGCATCATCTGCAGCTTGCAGCGCGTGACCCCGGCGCGGGCGAAGCTGTCGGGGAACAAGGTGATCAGGTCATCCCCGGGACAGACCACGATCGCCTCCGCCAGCACCGGTCCGGCGGCGGTCTCCAGTCGTCCGGTCTCGACGCCGCGCACGGCCACCCCGCGTAGGAAGGTGACCCCATGCGCGGCTTCAAGCCATGCGGCCAGACGGGGAATGGCGGTGCGGGATTCGATCCGTAGATCCACCGCGCTGGTCAACGCGCCCAGCACCTCACCCCGCACGGGCAGGCGGTCGGTCAGCGCGTTGGCGTCCCGCCAGGCGCATCCGTCGGCCATCTCGGTTTCAAGGAAGGCCTCCAGCACCGCGCGCGCTTCGGGCCGGCGCGCAACCATGGTCAGGCCGCGTTGCAGCACCGCGATCCCGGCCGGGCCGGCGATCTCGTCCCAGATCTGCGCCGAGCGCCGCGCCCGCCGCCAGACCTCGCCACGCGCCTGCCCGGTCACCGTCACGAAGCCGAAGTTGCGCACCGAGGCGCCATTGGCCTGGAAATCGCGGTCGATGACCACCACGCGCTTGCCCAGGCGCGCGGCGGCCAGGGCGTGGGCCAAGCCCACGATACCGGCGCCGACGACGGCGAAATCGAACGGTTGTAGCACTCTGCTGGTCCCCGGCGTTCAGTCGGCGCGATCGTCGCCCGGAAGGGCCTCTCCGCGAAAGGCGGGACCGTCATGCGCCGCCGTGAGGCTGAACGCCAAGCGTTTGCCCTTATGGGCGGCATAGGCCGGACCTATCGAACCGCCGACCGGCTGCGCTGGGCGCCCCGTCACGGCGACGTCATGCGCCGCGCCTAGGGCTCTCCAGATCATGGCCGCCAACTACCAGCACCTGCGCACCTTTCACGCGATTGCGCTCGAAGGCAGCGTAACCCGCGCCGCGCGCCGGCTGAACGTCGCCCAGCCCACGCTTTCGCAACAACTGAAGGCGCTCGAGGAGCGCCACGGCGTCACACTGTTCGAGAGCCGCCGCGCGCCGCTCAGGCTGACCGAAGCGGGACGCGAGCTGTTCGCCCTGACCGAGCGCCTGTTCGCTGCGGCCGCGGATGTCGACGACATGCTGGGCGAAGCGGTCGGCGTGCGCGGCGGCGTGCTGCGGATCGGCGGCGACAGCCCGCCCCAGGTGGCGCGCCTGGTGGCGGCCTTTCGCGCGCAACATCCGGGGGCGCGGGTGCAGGTGCGGATGGGCAATGCGCGGGAGACCATGCGCTGGCTGGGCGCGGCCGAGATCGACGCCGCCATCGCCAGCGACCCGCCGGCGGACGGCCAGTTCACCTACGACCCTCTCTACACGGACAGCCTGAGCGTCGCCCTGCCGATCGGCCATCCCCTGGCCGCCCTGGACGCCACCCCCATCGCGCGTCTCGCCGCCGAGACCCTGCTGCTCCGCGAGCCCACCTCCAAGACCCGCGCCTTCACCGAACAGGCCCTGGGCGCGGCCGGGATCGAGGTGCGCGAGACCCTGGAGCTACACTGCCGCGAAACGATCCGCGAGGCGGTGGCCCTGGGACTTGGGGTGAGCCTGTTCTGCTCGTCGGAATGTCCCCCAGACCCCCGCATCGCCTACCGCCCCCTCGCCAGCCCGATCCGCCAACACCCCCTGCGCGGCTACCTCGTCTGCCAACAAGACCGCCGCCGCAGCACGCTCATCCGCTCGCTCCGAGCGATCGCGAAGGCGTTGAGCGAGGCGTTGGAGGAATGATGATCGGGGTAGTAGTGGCGGTGAGAGAGTCCGCCAAACCAGTATTCCCATACCGCATCACAACATCCCACAAAGTACCACTATCGCGTTGATTATACTGGATTAATTTTCGCGTTCGTGTCACTCTGTCCATCAGCTACCCACCCGATCCTGAGTACAAAATGGGACCGAAAGTGGGACCCGAAGTGGGGCCGAAAATGAGCGTCGGCGAATTTCGCCGGAAGGACAGGCCGGGGCTGCCGGAAGTGGGACCGAGCTAAACTGGAGGCTTGGAATGGGACGTTCACTTCACAAACTGACCGCGATTCAAGCCGCGAAGCTCAACAAGCCAGGCCGCCATTCCGACGGCGGCGGCCTCTATTTGTCGATCGATGAAAGCGGGCGTCGGCGGTGGGTGTTCATGTACACGCGAACCGGTAAGCGCGTTGAACTCGGGCTTGGAGGCCGCCGCGACCTTTCCCTGGCGGACGCACGCGCTGAAGCGGCAACTTTACGTGCGATGCTGGCGGCAGGCGCCGACCCCAAGGTCGAGCGCGCCAGAGATGACAAGGTGCAGACCTTCGGCGCCTGCGCCGACGCTTATGTCGAAGCCATGCAGCCTTCGTGGCGCAACGCCAAGCACGCCGCACAATGGAAGATGACGCTCACCAAGTACGCCGCGCCGATCCGCGAGCGCCCGGTCAACGACATCACCACGCAGGATGTTCTGGATGTCCTTCAACCGCTGTGGACACGCACGCCCGAGACGGCCGAGCGCCTGCGGGGGCGGATCGAGAATGTCTTGGATGCGGCGAAGGCCAAGGGATTACGCGCTGGCGAGAACCCGGCGCGGTGGCGGGGTCATTTGAACCAGCTTCTACCCAAGCGGCAGCGATTAAAGCGTGGGCACCATGCGGCACTGCCCTACGACCTCATGCCCGAGTTCATGGCCAATCTCCGCACACGCAGCGCGGTTGCAGCCCGCGCCCTGGAGTTCTTGATCCTCACCGGCGCGAGATCGGGTGAAGTGCTGGGCGCGACTTGGGATGAGATTGATTTCCAAAAAGAGATCTGGACGGTGCCAGCCGATCGCATGAAGGCCGGCCGCGAACATCGCGTTCCCCTCTCAGGCAGGGCGATGGAAATCATCGCTGAGCGACTTGAGACTGGGGCGGTCGGCCATGTTTTCCCAGGCGCGACGTCGGCGTCAGCGTTGTCCTCCATGGCCATGGCGATGCTGCTGCGGAGAATGAAAAGCGACATCACCGTGCACGGCTTCCGGTCAACGTTCCGCGATTGGGCCTCGGAAACGACGGGCTTCTCGCACGAGGTTTGCGAGATGGCCTTAGCCCATACAATCGCCAACAAGGCGGAGGCCGCCTACCGGCGCGGCGACCTGTTCGACAAGCGCCGCAAGCTGATGGAAGCTTGGGCCGGTTACTGCTCTACTCCGAAGAGCGGGAAGGTCGTGGCCTTACGCCAGGGCTAGCCGACGTCGGGCCGGTAGTTCGCCGGATCGGCGATCCAGCGATTGATCGCGGACTCGTGCCATCCCGCACCATGGACGCTGATCGAGACCTGGCGAGGAAAGGTGCCCTCCCCGATCTTGCGGTAGAGGGTCGAGCGGCTCAGGCCCGTGCGCGCCAGCACGGTCTTAAGGCGCACGATGCGGTCGAGATCGGCCATCGTTTCAAGCTCCACAGACTGGGATCTGAAGGCATTCGTTGGGCCAGAATTGGATTGCTTGTCGCCGGCAGCAAGGCCTCGCGGGGCCAGATCGTACTCTGGGAAACAAAGACAGGCCCTAGGCGCCTCTAGCGAAGGTGAGACCGCACCTTCAGGACGCTCTTTGCGCCCTGGCGCCGCCCGCTTCGCCCTGCGTTCCGGACTAGCTGCGTCCCTCGCGCCGCCTCAGTTCGTTCTCGACGGCTTCGCGAATGAAGGCGGCAAGCTGGTGAGGACCTAGCAGCGCCTCGATACGGCGCACGGTTTCCACCGGCAACCTGACCGTCGTCTGCTTCAATCCAAGCGCGGGGCGTCCCATAGGCTCATGCCTATCGGGTGACGAAGCGCCTTCCAACCCAATCACCGCCGCCATCTTCGGAAAATTGACATAACCGATATCGCTTATGTATAAGCGATATCGGTTATGGAGGCAACAATGCGCGTTCGGCGTTCTCGAACTGATCAGGCTGGCGATGGAGGGCATACCCAAGTCTCTCGCCGAAGCATGCTCGCGGGAGTAACGGCGGCGCCATTAGCGCCTAGACCAGATCAAGTTCCCGCTTCCGCAGATCAATCCATTGAAGTCTGTAGGCGTTGGCTCGCCATCGATGCCGAGCAGCGCCGCCTCCAGCTCGAATGGGGCAGGCTCGAAGGCCGGCTGATGAGCAAGCATGATTGGTACAAGCTCACGCCCGCCCAGCAGGCCGAAATCCCCGAAGGCGCCAGGCTCTCTGAGATCGACGCCCGGCTCGATGTGCTGGAGGTCGAGGGACACGCCCTCCTCAAAGCCATGCGGCCGAAGCCAGCCAAGAGCGTCGAGGCCGTCATCGCTAATCTGTCGGTGGCGGCGCGCTTGATCTTCGTGGAGGACCATCCCGAAGCGCATAGCTTGCTCGCCCGCGCCGTCCGCGACCTCGCCGCCCTCTCTGGTGTAAAGTGACCCGCCGCGTCCCGCGACGACGGGACGGCGCCGACCGCCCCCTAGCGGCGACGTTTCGGCGTAACACCGCCAGCTTCCACCAAGGCGCCGAGGCGGTGCTGACGCGACACCCCGAAGGCGCCCGCTACTTCCTGGCCATCGCCATCGAATTGGCGCTGAAGGCGTACCTGCTCGACCGCGGGATCAGCGACGACTGGAACCGCGCCTATCTCCGGCACGACCTTGTTAAGGCGCTCCGCTACGCCAGGCGCGCCGGCTTCACCGGCGCTCCCGCCAAGCTCCACGAGCTGGCCGTGCTTCTGAGCCCTTACTATCACGTCCACGCGATCTCGGAGATGTCGCGGGAGGCCATCGCGTCGGTGTGCTGGACCGAGGCTTGTACGACGGTCCGCGACCTGATCGGCGCCGTTGCTGAGGCCGCCAGGCGGCGCGGCTCCGGTGGGGAAGACGCGGCGTGATGGCCCTCCCTCGCTTGCCCTGGCCGCTTGTCGTCAGCCAGTGGTGGCGCTGGCGATATCCCCGTCTCTGGCGCGGCCGGGCCTTCAATCCGCACAACACTCAGCAGGTTCTATCCTATGCGGTTTCGCGCCTTCGCCGAGAAACGCGGGACGTCTTCCTTCTCAATCACATCAAGGCGCTCGACTACGCGCTGATCGCGCGCCACCTCGGTCTCTCCATAGCCGATGTCCAGGCGCACTTGGCCGACGCGCTGTTCGAGGTCTCGCGCACGGTCGACCTGATCGAGCGCGTCCACCCTCCATCCAAACTGTGCAAAGCGGAGCATCCCGATGTCTGACGACAAGGAGCCATTCGCCGTGTCCCGGCGTGTCGTGATCGGCGCCGCCAGCGCCGCGCCTGTGGTCGGTGGCGCCGGCGGCGGCGCACTCGCGGACCCGGCCGTTGCGCGCTGCGCCGAGTGGATGGCGCTCGACGTGGAGATCGATCGCTTGGGCCTGCGCTGGTCGGACTTGGAGACCATCCTGGTCCGACAGAAGCGGTGGGAGCGTATGACGCCCGAGGAGCGCGGAGAGTTGCTGCCCTCCGAGGAAATGGACGCCATCGACAAGCAGATGGAACCGCTGTTCGAGCAGCGGGAGGCGTGGCTGGAGCCGCTTGCGGCTGTGCGTGCCAGCGACATGCATGGCGTCGCCGCCAAGCTGGACGTGGCGCTGAGAGTCATGGTTCACCAGCAGGCCAAGGGCTACGACCTCTTCAAGGCGACGATGGAGGAGCTGCGCACCACGCGCTGTCCGAACTGCGGGTCGCCCGTTTGTAAACGTTAGCCGCGCCACCTACGGCAACCGCCTTACCCACTCTAACCTGCGGGAGCCAGGACCGGAACGGTCGGTGCTCGCCCTGAAGCGCTTGGAGAGCCTCTGCCGGGCGGGCTGGCGCGGGTCAAGGGCGGCTTCGCCGTCGCTGCGCGAGACGCCCGCAGGGCGTCCCCTTGACGCGCGCCAGCCCGTCCGGCCCTTGTTCCACCAAGCGGTCCAGGGCGTCTTGTCTCCGAGCGAAGATGGTCTGTGGCCGTAGGTGCTGTGCCTGGCCGGATAGGTCCAGCCAAGCGGCACCGTCAGCGCACGCGCTTGAAGCGGACACGGTCCTTGCCCGTAGTGAGAAAGGCGTCATAGCCGGCGTCACCCCAGGCCTTGCGCTGCACCTGACTCGTGTAGGGATCAGTGGTGTTCGCTCACCACTGTTGCCGGGCGGCGCTCTTGGGAAGCATGGCGCCAAGGATGCGCTCGATCTCAGCGAAGCTCAGTTCGAGTTCGTCTTGACGCTGGCGACGCAGATGACCCGACAGGGGATCGTACTTGGACATCCCCCAGCATCGCCGATTGGTCCGGACACGTCGAATCCATACGCGACTAGCGTGATTGAACATCGGCCTTGAAAAGCCACGCTTGTCGGCGTTATCGGCGATCGGGACGCCGGCCTGGGCCTCGCCTGACTTCACGCTCAAGCGCCACGGCCTTGACCAGCACACCTTCCTTGTCGACGATCGGAAAGACATCGATTTCGCACCGATAGGCCTCACCCGTCTTTCGATAGTTAGTCAAGACGACCTTGAGCCGTTTTCCGGCGCGCAGCGCGCGCGCCAGCATTCGTCGCGTCGCGAGACTGGTCTTCTCACCTTGTAGCATTCGGGGCGTTTGCCCCACCAGTTCCGCGCTTGCGTACCCTGTCATGCGCTCGAAGGCGCTATTCACGTAAAGGATGGTCGGTCCCGGACGGGATAGCTCGCCATCGGTAACGACCACCGCCACCTCCGAGCCGGCCGTCAGCACTCCCAACAAGTCCTCCAGGCCCGTACTCACGCTACTCGCCAATCACGCAACAACTCGCCTATTGCGAATACAGTTTAGGCGAAGACGGCCAGATTGTATTTTATTGATTATTAACCGTGGCGATTGGTCGCAACTTCGAGAGTTTTGCCCATTTCGGGGAGGCTTTGCCCGCGACAACCTGCCGGCTGGATTGGAAATTAGGGCCTCGTTAGCGTTTAGCGGCAACCTTCACGCAACATTGTTCTCAGAGCGAAAAGCGACCCGTTATGCTGTTCTCGAGCGCGGCCAAGTCCAAGCAGGCAGCCATTGCAGCCGAGATTCGCGAGCTCAAAGCGCAAGTCGCCGCGATGGATCTGTCTCAAGCGGTCATCGAGTTTAAACTCGACGGAACTATCCTGCGGGCTAACGCCAATTTCCTGAACGCCTTGGGCTACCGGGCAGAGGAAGTCGTGGGTCAACATCACAGAATGTTCGTCCCGCCGGCCGAAGCGGCTAGCGCCGAGTACCGCGCCTTTTGGGATGAACTCAACAGCGGGCGATTTGTCGCGCGCAAGTTCCTGCGGATCGGCAAGGGTGGAGCCGAGTGTTGGATTCAAGCTTCATACAACCCCGTGCTCGACGAGCACGGAAGGCCCTACAAGGTCATCAAGTTCGCCACTGACGTGACGGCGATTGAGAACGAGCGCACTCGGTCCGAGGCCGAGCGGCAGCGCGCGGCCGAGGAGCAGGAAGAGGTCGTCGCCAACCTCGCCGAGAGCCTCAAGCGCATGGCGCAAGGCGATCTAACGGCTCGCATCACCGCGCAATTCTTGGGCCGCTATGCGCAGATCAAAGACGACTTCAACGCGGCTATAGACAGCCTGCGCGAGGCCATGAGCGGCATCACCGCGACGACCGGGGGCCTGCGCGCTGGCGCTGATGAGATCTCCACCGCGTCTGATGACCTGTCGCGCCGGACCGAGCAGCAAGCCGCCAGCCTGGAACAGACGGCGGCAGCCCTCGATGAGATTACCGCCACGGTCAAGCGCAGCGCCGCTGGCGCCAAGCAGGCCTCTACAGCCGCTTCGGCCGCGCGGACCGATGCGGCCCGTTCAGGTGACGTTATGCGCGACGCTGTCGCCGCTATGGGTGAAATCGAGCAGAGCTCCGGTCAGATCACCCAGATCATCGGGGTCATTGACGAGATCGCTTTCCAAACGAACCTGCTGGCCCTGAACGCTGGGGTTGAGGCCGCGCGGGCTGGCGAGGCTGGTCGCGGCTTTGCGGTCGTGGCCCAGGAGGTCCGGGCCTTGGCGCAGCGGTCCGCCGAGGCGGCCAAGGAAATTAAGACCTTGATCGCCAGCAGCACCGCCCAGGTCGAACGCGGCGTGAGATTGGTCGGCGACACTGGTCACGCTCTGACTGGCATCGTCACCAAGATCACCGAGATCGACGTATTGATCTCCGAGATCGCCACCTCGTCGCAGGAGCAGGCTACAGGCCTCAATGAGGTCAATACCGCCGTCAATCAGATGGATCAGGTCACTCAGCAGAACGCCGCCATGGTCGAGGAAGCCACGGCCGCAGCTGCAAATCTCAAGTCTGAAGCCGCCGAGCTGGCTGAGCTGGTGTCACGCTTCCAAACTGGCGCGCCAGCCGCACGCCTCGAGCCCGCTCAGCCTGGCCGTCATGTCCCAGCGAACAATCCCGTCGCGCGGGCCCAGGCCAGAGTCGCCGCCTTCGCGCGTCCCGGCGGCGCGGCGCAGACGGCGTCACAGTCCTGGGAAGAGTTCTGATCCGCGCGGAAGGGGCAGAGAGATGCGGAGCGAAAGTGGTCCTCCCAACGAGGGCAAGCTGGAGCTGATCTCGTTTGAGATCGGGGGCCAGGAGTTTTGCATCGATATCCGGAGCGTAAGAGAGATACGGGGTTGGACTGCGGCGACCCAGATGCCGCATACGCCCAGCTACATGCTAGGCGTCATTAATCTTCGAGGCGCGGTGATGCCCGTCATCGATTTGCGCTGCCGTTTGGGTCTAGGCGTGACCGAAGTATCGTCGCGTCATGTCATCGTCGTTATCCAACATGGCGCGCAATTGGCCGGAGTGCTGGTGGACGGCGTTCAGGAAACCTTCCAGGTCGACGCCAGCGTGCTGCAAGATCCCCCCCAGATCGAAACAACGACGCCGGACCTTTTCGTCGACGCCATCATTCCGATCGAGGATCGCTTACTCAGCAGACTCGTCGTCAGCGCACTTCTTCCAGCCCAGCGCCTCGCCGCGTAGGTGATGACGCTAATCTGCCTTTGGACGGATTAGCCCTCGATGCTCGGCTGAAATCTCGACCTCGTTCTCGAACGCCCGCCTTCCGCCGCGCCGCCAGAGCGCCAGGGTGTGCTCGGCGTCATCAACCTTGAGGATTGTCGCCAGGAACGTGAAGGCGCCGTAGAGCGCGGCGCGATCGTCGCGGCTCAGCTCGACGAGGCCGGCCTTCTGCACCAGGCCGCCTAGTTCGATCAGGTGGCGGGTGCGCTCGCGCCGCTTCACCACCCACGCCCGCGTATCGGTTCTGGCTCGCCGCGCCTCCAGACGATGACGCGCGGCCTTGGCCCGGCGCTCGGCGTCATTGGTCGCCGCCAGGGCTTGGCGCAGCGCCGTCCTTCCCGCCGCGAAAGAACCCCGCGCCGCGCTTCCTCCAGCCCTCCTTGCGCGCGGCGTTGCCGGCATCGGCCAGATCCAGCAGCCCGCCGGCCAGGGTATCGATGTCGAGGGCGTCGGCGCCGGTGGCGATGACCAGCTCGCCAAGCTGCCTGACTTTACGATCCTTCAGGGTCTTGGCCTTGTCTTCGAGGCTCTTCAGCTCGGCATCGAAGTCTCGTGGTTTGCGCATCTCAAGTCTCCGGGTCTGGATGATGCGCAAGCGTAAAACAGACGGCCCGGGAATGCTGTAAAGTCGCCGAAACACACTGGGACGGCCTCGTCCCTCCCGAGAATCTTTCTTGGGAGGGCGCGCTTATACGTCGTGCCGACGTGCGCTCAGAGTAGTAGGTGGTCTATCGCCATGGCGATCTACCACTTCAGCGTCAAAGTCATCAGCCGCGCCACCGGGGCCAGCGCCGTGGCCTCGGCCGCCTATCGCTCCGCCGGCCGTCTGCGCGATGAGCGGCTGGATCGCGACCACGACTTCACCAACAAGAGCGGTGTTGTCCATTCGGAAATCCTTTTGCCGGACGGCGCGCCCGAGCAGCTCTCCGACCGCGCCACACTGTGGAACGCCGTCGAGGCCGGCGAAAAGCGCAAGGACGCCCAGCTCTCCCGCGAGGTCGAGTTCGCCATCCCGCGCGAGATGGACCAGGCGCAGGGCATCGAACTAGCCCGCGACTTCGTGCAGCGCGAGATGGTCGATCGCGGCATGGTCGCCGACCTCAATGTGCATTGGGACATCGGCCCGGACGGCCTGGCCAAGCCCCACGCCCACGTCATGCTGTCGATGCGCGAAGTTGGCGAAGACGGTTTCGGCGCCAAGGTTCGCGACTGGAACCGCACCGAACTGGTCAAGCATTGGCGTGAGGCCTGGGCCGACCACGTCAACGCGCGGCTGGCTCAGCTCGATATAGACGCGCGGATCGATCACCGCAGCCTGGAAGACCAGGGCATCGATCTTGAGCCGCAGCACAAGATCGGCCCGGCCGCTGGACGCATGGCCGGCGAAGGCGTCGAGACCGAGCGGCTTGAAGATCATCACCGCATCGCCCGTGAGAATGGCGACAAGATCATCGCCGATCCGCGCATCGCGCTGGACGCCATCACCCACCAACAGGCGACGTTCACGCGCTACGACTTGGCGAAGTTCATTCACCGACATTCTGACGGCAAGGAGCAGTTCGACCGCGCAATGAGCGCGGTGCAGACCTCGCCCGAGATCGTGGCGCTGGGCCAGGACGGGCGCGGTCAGGACCGCTTCACCAGCCGCGAGATGCTCGCCGTCGAGGATCGGCTGCATCGCGCCGGCGAAGTGATGGCGGAACGTCGGGCGGATGGCGTCAGCGCGTCGCAGCAACGGCGCGCCCTGGCGCGCGCCGAGCAGCGTGGTCTCGTTCTATCCGGCGAGCAGAAGGCCGCGTTCGAGCACGTCACCGAGGGGCGCGATCTTGGCGTCGTCGTCGGCTATGCCGGCACGGGCAAGTCGGCCCTCCTGGGCGTGGCCCGTGAGGCCTGGGAGGACGCCGGCTATCGCGTCCAGGGTCTGGCGCTGTCGGGCATCGCCGCCGAGAACCTGGAGCGTGGGTCCGGCATCGCTTCGCGCACCATCGCCAGCCTCGAACACCAATGGGCGAAAGACCGAGAGTTGCTCGACGCCCGCGATGTGCTGGTGATCGACGAGGCCGGCATGATCGGCTCACGGCAGATGGAGCGGCTGCTGTCGGCCGCCGAGAAAGCCCGGGCCAAGGTGGTGCTGGTCGGCGATCCCGAGCAGCTCCAGGCCATTGAGGCCGGGGCGGCGTTCCGGTCGATCGCGGAGCGTCATTCCCATGTCGAGATCACCCAGGTTCGCCGTCAGCATGAGAACTGGCAACGCGACGCCACGCGGCATCTGGCGACCGGTCGGACGGGCCAGGCGCTCGCAGCTTACGAGGCGCGCGGCATGGTCCACGCGGCCGAGACTCGCGATCGGGCGCGCGAGGATCTGGTCGAGCGCTGGGATCGTGATCGCTTGGCCGAGCCGCAGCAGAGTCGGATCATCCTCACCCACACCAACGACGAGGTGCGCGATCTCAACCTGACGGCTCGCGAGCGGCTGCGCCAGGCCGGGGCCTTGGGCCAAGACGTGACGGTGAGGGCCGAGCGCGGTGAGCGGTCGTTCGCGACTGGCGACCGGCTGATGTTCTTGAAGAACGATCGCGGGCTGGGCGTGAAGAACGGCATGCTCGGCGAGATCGAGCAGGTCTCTCCCACGCAGATGACCGTGCGGCTTGACGCCGGGCGGTCGGTCGTCTTCGACCTGAAGGACTACGCCCAGGTCGATCACGGCTACGCAGCCACCATCCATAAGAGCCAGGGCGTCACGGTTGATCGCGCGCACGTGCTGGCGACGCCAGGCATGGATCGTCACGGCGCCTATGTCGCCCTCTCGCGTCATCGGGGCAGCGTGCAGATCCACTACGGTCGCGACGAGTTCGAGGATCTTAGCAAGCTGACCCGCGTGCTGTCGCGCGAGCGCGCCAAGGACATGGCCAGCGACTTTGCCGAGCGGCGCGACATTCATGTGCCGGCGTCGATGCAGGCAAAGGACCCGCCGCAGCGTGAGCGCGGGATGTTCGATGGGTTCAAGCCGATCAGCCCAGCGCGTCAGCCGGCGGCGCCGGCGCGGAAGGTCGGCCAACTCGACCAGCACCGCGTGATCGAACGCCACGCTCGCGCCGCGGCCGACGTCATGCGGATGAACGACCGCGGCTTGCCGGTGCTGGCTCACCAGCGACGGGCGCTGGTGGAAGCGCGCGATGCCATGAAAGAGGTCAGTCCGCACGCGGCCAAGGATCTGGAGCGGGCCTACATGCGAGAGCCTGGTCTGGCCGGTGAGGTCGCGTCGGGGCGGACGCAACGGGCGATCAGGCTCCTTCAGCTTGAGGCGGAGGTTCGAGCCGATCCGCGTCTTCGGGCCGACCGCTTCGTCCAGCGCTGGCAAGGCCTGGAGCGGCAGCGCACCGCCTTGCACCGCGAGGGCGACATGACCGGCGCCCGGCTGGTGAAGGACAGCATGGGCGCGATGGCCAAGAGCCTGGAGCGCGACCCGCAGATGGAGTCGCTGCTGCGCGGGCGGCGCGCCGAGCTTGGTCTGCCTTCGAACATGGGACGCAGCGTCGGGCAGGGGCTGACGGAATACCTCGGCATTGGCCGTGGGCGTGGGCTTGGCATCTAGGAGACGAACGATGGAGCAGGATGTTGCGTCGGCGGAGCCGGCCGATGCGACGGCGGCGTTCGAGGCGCTGCGGCGGGAAGTGGCGTTGCTGAATGTCGCCATAGCCGGGCTTGCAGCCGAGAGAGCACCGGCGCCCGACTACAGCGAGACGCTGAGTGAGATCGCTCAAGGCGTGAGGGTCGCGGCTGGGCGGATTGGGAAGCTAGCGACGAGTCCGGCGTTGGCGGCTACGCCCGCTGAGATCGCGCAGCAGATCGCGGCGGCCGGTGATGAGGCCCGGCGGCAGGACCACGCGACGTTGCATCAGGCCCAGGAGATGTTTCAAAGGGCGGCCGGCGATCTTCGCGGCTGGGTCGATACGGCGCGTTTGGCCAGCGTGCAGAACTGGCGGCTATTGCAGGCGACGTTGATCGGTGTGGCCGGCGGGGCGGTTCTCGGCATGAGCTTTCCAGTCATCGTAACACAGCCGGCTCCAGAGCAATGGGCTTGGCCTGAGAAGGCGGCGGCGCGGGTGCTCCACCGCGATATGTGGTCAGCCGGTGAGCGACTGCTGGCCGTTGCTGACCCGCAGCGTTGGCGGGAGATGGAAGCCGCGCGGCGGATCGTCGAGGAAAACCGCGATGTGCTGGCTCGGTGTGTAACGGCGGCTCAGAAAGCCAAGGGCGCAAAGCGCTGCCTAATCAGCGTGGACTCGCTGAGCGCGTCATGATGCGCATGTTCTCGCCATTGAATGGGATAGCACTCAGTGCTACATATTTCTCATGATCGAGGCCAAGGCAGTGGCGCGGGTCTTCAAGACGGCTTGGTTCACCAAGGCGGCCAAGAAAGCGCTGATCAAGGACAGTGAGCTTTGCGCGGCGGTTGCGGCGGCCATGGCGGGCCAGGCCGATGATCTGGGCGGTGGGGTGTTCAAGAAGCGCCTCGACAAGAACCGTAGCCGCAGCATCATCCTGGCCAAAGGCCGCAGGTATTGGGTGTACGCCTATCTGTTCGCGAAGAGGGACAGGGCGAATATCGACGACGACGAATTGAAGGCCTTCCGCAAGCTGGCCAATCTCTACGCCGAGAAGACCGACGTAGAGATCGACAAGGAGCTAGAAGCCAAGGTGATTGTGGAGATCTGTCATGACCAAGCGCAAGTTTAAGAGCGACGCCTTCGAGGCGATCCATGAAAACGTCGCTGGAATGTACCGGGCAGGCACGATAGACAAGGCGACGATGCGCGACTTCGATGCGACGTGCCTGAGCGCGCCGCCGATGATCGAGCCCGCGCAGATCAAGCAGCTCCGCGAGAGCAATCATGTCAGCCAGCCGGTCTTCGCTCGCTATCTCAACACCAGCGAGAGCACGGTGGAAAAGTGGGAAGCCGGCGCCAAGAAGCCCAGTGGGGCGGCGCTCAAGCTGCTGGCGATTGTGCAGAAGCACGGGTTGCAGATCTTGGCCTAGTAACCCAGCTCCAGCGGTGACCCGACGCCCTTCGAGGGACGCGCAGGTATGGCTCTTCTCTGCCGTTGGGAAGGTCTGCTTCCTGCGCCGGCCATTGAAAGGCCCAATCGACCTCGAACGGGCGTTAGGTAAGGTTCGCCCCCCCCATCATGCAAGCACACTGCATCGCTATCGGATCAAAGCGCTATCCGCAGCGGAACAGGGCACATGTTTTTCGCTCACACGCTCAAAGATCGCCCGCCTGAAACTTGGGAACCGTTGATTCCACATCTCGTTGGGACGGCGGAGCGCGCGCGCGATTTCGCGAGTCCGTTCGGGTGCGGGGAGCTGGCCTACGCTGCCGGGCTTCTTCATGATCTGGGCAAGTATCAGGAAGATTTTCAGTTGCGGCTGAGAGGCGATCCGCGATCCGTCGATCACGCTGCGCACGGGGCCGTCTATGCTCGCCGCCACTACTCGATGATCGGCAGCCTGATAGCGCACGGCATCGCTGGGCACCATGCGGGACTGGCCGACGCCTTGTTCAAGGCCGATGGGCGGCTTGACCACAAGAGCGCAACGCTAGACGTGATCGTCGAGGCCGCTCAACGGGATGGCCTTGTCTTTCCGGACGTGCCGGGACTACCCAGGCTCAAGGGATCTAAGGACGCCGGGTTTCAGCTCGCTTTCCTCATTCGGATGCTGTTTTCATGCTTGGTGGACGCCGACTATCTGGCGACCGAGGATTTCTATGTGCATGCCGAGAGACGTCCGCCACCGGCGCGCGGCGCTGCGGCTAGCCTGGCCGATCTAGCAGAAGCACTGGATCGCCATTTTGGGGGCTTCGCCCCGCCGCCGCCTGGGTCCCTGAACGCGCGACGCGAGGAGATTTTGGGTCATGCGCGGAGCAAGGCGACCCTGCCGCCGGGGGTCTTCACACTGACCGTACCCACCGGCGGCGGCAAGACCCTGACCTCTCTGGCCTTCGCCCTCGACCACGCCCGGGCCAATGGTCTGGAGCGGGTCATCGTCGGTATCCCGTTCACCTCGGTCATCGAGCAGACAGCGGAGGTTTATCGCGACGCCCTGGCACCGCACCAGAACGCCATTCTCGAACATCACTCGGCCTTTGATCAGAGCGCCATCGATGGCAAGGAGGCGCGCTCCAAGCTCTCGCTGGCGATGGAAACCTGGGACCAGCCCCTAATCGTCACCACCACGGTTCGATTGTTCGAGAGCCTGTTCTCCAATCGGCCGTCCCAGTGTCGCAAGCTGCACAATCTGGCGCGGAGCGTCATCGTGCTGGACGAGGTCCAGACCCTGCCGCTGGCGCTGTTGCGGCCGTGCGTGGCGGCGCTGAAGGAGCTTGCGGCCAACTATGGCTGTTCGATCGTGCTCTGCACCGCCACCCAGCCGGCCCTGCTGGCCGATCCTCCGCCGGGCGGGCGGCCATTCATTGGCGGCTTCGAGGATGTAGTCGAGCTCGCCCCCGATCCGCCCGCGCTGTTCGAAGCGCTCAGGCGCGTGCGGGTCGAACCGATCGGCGAGCAGGGCGACGGCGATCTCGTGGAGCGGCTGGCAGACGCCCCTCAGGCCCTTTGCATCGTCAACAGCCGCCTTCACGCCCAGGCCCTGTACAACGCCAGCGGCTACCTGGACGGCGTGCGACATCTTTCCACCCTGATGTGCGCTGCCCACCGCCGGGCGGTGCTGTCCGAGATTCGCGAAGACCTGACGGCGGGCCGTCCCTGCCGGGTGATCAGCACGTCCTTGATCGAGGCGGGCGTCGATGTCGATTTCCCGCTGGTGCTGCGCGCCGAAGCGGGCCTCGACTCAATCCTTCAAGCCGCCGGACGCTGCAACCGCGAAGGCCGTCGCACGGCCGATGACAGCATAACCTTGGTGTTCCGCCCTGCCGAGGCCAAGCGCCCTCAGTCGATGCGGATGGCGATCGAGACGGCGGAAGGCGTGTTTCGCGCCCATGACGACGTCACCACCCTTTCGGCGGTCAGCGACTATTTCGGTCAGTTGTTCGACCGCAAGGGCGATAGCGTGCTCGACACCAAGGGCATACTCAAGGCCTGCCAGGAGCGCGTCACGACCTTGGACTTCCCGTTCAAGACCATCGCGACCGAGTTCCAGATGATCGACGACTACAATTTGCCCGTGATCATCGAATGGGACGAGACCGCGCGGGCGGCAGTGAGGGATCTGCGGTTCCTGCCCGAGGGCTTCCCCCCCGGCGGCGTCGCGCGTCGGCTGCAGCCCTATACGGTGGGAGTCCCGCCACGGGCGCGGGCGGCGTTGATCGCCAGCGGCGCGGCCGAGGTGATCGATCGGGAGCGCTATGACGACCAGTTCGTGCTGCTGGCCAACCGTGACCTATACCGTCCCGACATCGGCCTGAGCTGGGCTGACCCGACGGTGATGACGGCGGAGGGCTTGGTAGTCTGAGTTCTCGGGCGCAATTCAAGATTGCCGCCACCGCAGTATTCGCTCTAGCCTTCAATTAGGGAGCGAATCATGGCTCAGGGCGTCAAACTTTTCGTAGCGGGCGAGCGCGCCTGCTTTACGCGGCCGGAGATGAAGGTCGAGCGGGTAAGCTACGACGTCATCACGCCGTCCGCAGCGCGGGGTATCCTGGAGGCCATTCACTGGAAGCCGGCCTTTACCTGGTGCATCCAGCGGCTGACGGTGCTCAAGCCCATCCGGTTTGAAACGATCCGTCGCAACGAGGTCGCCAGCCGGATTCCCAGCCTGAACGTGAAGAAGGCCATGAACGCCGGCTCGACAGAGGGTCTGTCCCTCTATGTCGACGAGGACCGCCAGCAGCGCGCCGCCACCATCCTGAAGAACGTGGCCTATCTGATCGAGGCGCGGATCGAGCTGAAGGATCCCGCCAACGCTGATGAGCCGATCGGCAAGCACCTGGACATCTTCAATCGCCGCGCCCGCAAGGGTCAGTGCTTCCACCGTCCCTGCCTGGGGACACGCGAGTTCGCCGCCGACTTCGAGCTGATCGAGGGCGAGGCTCCCGTCCCAGATGAAAGCCTGATGGGCGAGCGGGACCTCGGCTGGATGGCGTTGGACATCGACTTCGCGCGCGGGGGACGGCCCCTGTTCTTCAAAGCGACCATGCGAGACGGAGTGATCGAGGTGCCGCCGCTTGACAGCCCCGCAGTGCGGGCATGAGCGGGGTTCAGTTCACTCTGGGGCCTCTAGCCGCTCTGGCTGCGCGCTATGATCGGATGGTCGCCCGTGGCGACGCCCCGGTCCCCGGCTTCGCTCCCGCCCAGATCGCCTTCGTCCTAGTGCTGGACCGCGCCGGAAAAGTCGTGGCCGTGCAGGACGAGCGCGCTGGCGACGGAAAGAAGAAGCGCGCCCGAGTGGTCGAGGCGCCGCAGCCGCCCAAACGCACCGTCGGCGTCGTCAGCGGTCTCCTGTGGGACAAGACCTCGTACGTGCTGGGCGTCACCCGCGTCGATCCGGAGGCGGACGAGGCCCGCGCGGCCAAGGCGGCAGAACGCACGGCCAAGGAGCACGAGGCCTTCAAGGCTCGCCAGACGGCGTTGCTGGAGGCGGCCCAAGATGAGGGCGCAGCGGCGCTGCTAGCCTTCCTGGCGACCTGGGCGCCGGAGGCTTGGCCGACCCTGGACACCCCCTATCGCGACGAGATGCTCGACCAGAACATCGCCTTCCGGCTGGATGGCGATCGAGGCTACCTGCACGATCGCCCGGCCTTGCGAGCCCTGGTGGTTGGCCAGGCCGCCTCCGCCGACGCCGAGGTCGGCCAGTGCCTGATCACCGGCGAGATGGCGCCGATCGCGCGGCTGCATCCGTCCATTAAGGGCGTGCCGGGCGCGCAGTCGTCCGGCGCCAGCCTGGTGTCGTTCAACGCCAGCGCCTTCACGTCGTACGGCAAGGCGCAGGGCGACAACGCTCCGACGTCCGAACTGGCCGCTTTCGGCTACGGCACCGCCTTGAACGCCCTACTGGCCAGCGGCGGCGTCGACGCCAAGGGGCGACCGATCTATCGCAACCGCGTCCAATTGGGCGACGCCACCACAGCCTTCTGGGCCGAGGCCGACGGCCAAGAGGCCGACCAGGCCGAAGACTTGCTGAGCCAGTTGTTCGGCGGCGCTCCAGCTCTGTCGGAGGCCGAGATCGACGCCGGCCACAGCGCTCAAGTCCGCGACCTGATGGTCGAACTGGAGGCCGGTCGAGCCCTGCGCGACATCGCCCCTCAGCTACAGGGTCTGCGGATCTACGTGCTGGGGCTCAGCCCGAATGCGGCGCGCCTTTCGGTGCGCTTCTGGCATGTGGGCTCGCTGGGCGAACTGGCCGACCGTGTGCAACAACACTGGAAAGATCTGCGCCTGGCGCCAACGCGCCTGACCAAGGCTCCGGCCCTTTGGCGACTTCTGCGCGAACTGGCGGCCCAGGGTGAGGCCAAGAATATTCCGCCCAATCTGGCCGGAGAGGTGATGCGGTCGATCCTGACAGGCGGCCGTTACCCCCGATCCTTGCTGACCCAAGCGTTGATGCGCATCCGCGCCGATCAGGGCGACGACAAACTGCACGAACTTCGCGTGGCCCTGCTGAAGGCCGTCATCGTTCGGGACCTGCGCAAGCAAGATCCCGACACCAAGGAGGACTATCTGGTGTCGCTCGACCTCACGGAGACCGATCCCGGCTATCGCCTAGGACGCCTGTTCGCGGTGATGGAAGCCGCCCAGGCCCAGGCGATCAAGGGGGTCAATGCATCGATCCGCGATCGCTTCTACGGATCGGCCTCGGCCACGCCGGCCCACGTCTTTCCGCTGCTGCTACGGGGCGTGCAGGATCACCTGTCGAAGATCCGCAAGGCCACGCCAGGCCTGGCGGTGAAATACGAAAAGGCTATGTCCGACGTCATGGGCGGCCTGCAGGCAGACTTGCCGCCGACGCTCGACATGCGAAGCCAGGGCCTGTTCGCTATCGGCTACTACCACCAGCGCGGCGCGCTCTACGCCAAGCGCGTCGAGGGCGAGGCCGAACTTGACGAGACCCTGACCGCTACTCCCGACGAGGCAGACGACCAATGACCGCGATCAGCAACCGCTATGACTTCGTCTATCTGTTCGACGTCAAGGACGGCAATCCCAACGGCGATCCCGACGCGGGCAATCTGCCCCGGCTGGACCCAGAGACCGGCCTTGGCCTGGTCACCGACGTCGCCCTGAAGCGCAAAATCCGCAATTATGTGGCCCTGGCCCGTGGTGAGACGCCAGGCTTCGACATCTACATGCAGGAGCGGGCGGTTCTCAACCGAGCCCATCTACGGGCTTATGAGGCGAAGGGCCTCAAGTCCGAGGCCAAGAAGCTGCCCAAGGATCAGGACGAGGCGCGGGGCCTGACCCGCTGGATGTGCGACAACTTTTTCGACATCCGCACTTTCGGAGCGGTGATGTCGACCGAGGTCAACGCCGGCCAGGTCCGAGGCCCAGTGCAACTGACCTTTGCCCGCAGCCAAGATCCCATCGTGCCGCTGGAGATCACCATCACCCGCAGCTCGGTGACCAACGAGAAAGACGCTCTACAAAACGACCGCACCATGGGCCGCAAGCACATCGTGCCCTATGGCCTTTATCGCGCCCACGGCTTCATCTCGGGCCGGCTGGCCAATGACACCAAGAAAGGCACGGGCTTTTCGGAAGACGACCTGGCTCTGCTGTGGGAGGCCCTAGCACAGATGTTCGAGCACGACCGCGCCGCCGCGCGCGGCATGATGACCGCGCGCGGCCTGATCGTGTTCAAGCACGACAGCGACCTGGGCAACGCCACCGCCGACTCGCTGTTCAAGCGGGTGAAGATCGAGCGGATTGGCGAGGGCGCGCCGCGTGACTTTGAGGACTACGCGGTCACAGTGGATGAAGCCGGGCTGCCGGAAGGTGTCACGATCCAGCGGCTGTTCTGACCGTGGAGCGGGCGGCGGAAACGAGTGTCGACGAAGCCGATCTCGTCCCACTGTCCGCGCTGCAGCACTGGCTCTACTGTCCGCGCCAGTGCGCCCTGATCCATGTCGAGCAGGTCTGGGCCGAGAACCACGCCACCGCTGACGGCCAGGTCAAGCACGCTCGCGTCAACGCCCAGGGCGAGGAGGTGCGGCGCGGGGTGCGCACCGTGACGGGAATGCCGCTGCGGTCCTTCCGCCTAGGTGTAAGCGGCGTCGCCGATGTCGTCGAGCTTCACCGCGAGGGCCAGACCTGGCGGCCGTTTCCCGTCGAGCACAAGCGCGGCCGCCCCAAGAGCCACCGCGCTGACGAGGTGCAATTGTGCGCACAGGCCATGGCGCTAGAGGAAATGTTCGAAACGACCATTCCCGAAGGTGCGCTGTTCTATGGCATGCCTCGGCGGCGCACAGCGGTGGCCTTGGACGACGATCTGCGCGCGCTGACGGCTCGCACAGCTCAAGACATGCGCGCTTGTCTTGCGGCCGGTTCCACGCCTGTCGCCACCTACGAATCCGCGCGCTGCGATCCGTGTTCGTTGCTCGAACTCTGCCGCCCACAATCCCTGGGCCGTGTTCGCTCGCCACGCGCCTGGCTCGAACGCATGATTGAGGACTGAGCGTCATGCGACGCCTACTCAACACCCTCTACGTCAGCACCGAGGGGGCCTATGTCCGCAAGGACGGCGAGAACGCCGTTGTTGAGATTGACGGCCAGGAGAAGCTGCGAGCGCCGCTGCACCTGCTCGGCGGCCTAATTTGCTTTGGTCGCGCCAACATGTCGCCGGCGCTGATGGGCGCCTGCGCCGAACGCGGGGTGACAGCCGCCTTTTTTACCGAGAACGGCAAGTTCCTGGCCCGGGTGGAAGGACCCGTTTCGGGCAACGTCCTGCTTCGGCGAGAACAGTACCGACGCGGCGACGCCCCAGCAGAGTGCGGCGCAATTGTCTCGGCCATCGTCGCAGCCAAGGCGCAGAACCAGCGCACGGTCGTAAAACGAGCGGTCCGCGACTACGGCGAGCGCCTAAACGCCACCAGCTTGGCCCGCCTCGACGCGGCGCAGAGTCGCCTGCGCGACATCGCTCGCAAGGCCGTACATATTAGCGACACGGATCAACTGCGCGGTCTGGAGGGCGAAGCCGCTCAGCGCTATTTCGACGTCTTCCCCCTGATGCAGCGCACTGACGAGTCCGCGCTGCTATTCACGCGTAGGTCCCGACGGCCACCGCTAGATCCGATCAACGCGCTGCTGTCGTTCCTATACACCCTGCTGACACACGACTGCCGTTCGGCGCTCGAGGGGGTGGGGCTGGACCCCGCAGCCGGCTTTCTTCACCGGCTGCGGCCGGGCCGTCCCAGCTTGGCCTTAGACCTGATGGAAGAGCTGCGCGCGCCGATGGCCGACCGGTTGGCCCTCTCTTTGACCAATCGCGGTCAGATCAAGGCTCGCGATTTTCGCACTATGGAAAACGGCGCCACGGTGATGACCGATGTCGCCCGAAAAGCTGTTCTGGTCGCCTGGCAGGAACGGAAAAAGCAGGAAATCGAGCATCCGTTCTTGGGGGAAAAAGCGCCTCTGGGTTTACTTCCCCATCTCCAGGCGCGGCTTTTGGCCCGAACCCTGCGCGGGGACATGGACTACTACCCGCCGATGATCTGGCGCTGATCCATGTTGGTGTTGATCACCTATGATGTCGAGACTAGCTCACCGGGCGGCGCCAAACGTCTACGCCGTGTGGCCAAAGCCTGTCAGAATTGGGGGCAGCGTGTGCAATTTTCCGTGTTCGAGTGCGAGGTCGATCCAGCCCAGTGGACGGCCCTACGAGCGCGGTTGACTGCCGAAATCGATCCGGCGAAGGACAGCTTGCGGTTCTATTTTTTGGGCGCGTCAGGCCGCCGCCGTGTGGAGCATGTGGGGGCAAAGCCCGCTCTGAACCTTGATGGCCCGCTAATCGTCTAGCGCCGCTGCGCGAACCTCAAGTGTCCGCCGAAAGCTAGGCTCGTTCGCGGGGTGTTATTTTCTTTGAAAATCAGTCACATGATGCCTTTGCGCTGAAGCCTGATGACTGCCGGCTCCGCGTGGCTAGCGGGGTACGCGCATACAGCTATGTTTCGCCAGCAGTATCAAAACGTTATAGCTAGGCGGTCGCCCCTTCGCGGGGGCGTGGATCGAAACTTGACTTGGCCGAAGAGGTCATCGGGCAGCATGTCGTCGCCCCTTCGCGGGGGCGTGGATCGAAACCTTAGTGGCGGCCTCGCGCTGGCGAATGACCGCCGTCGCCCCTTCGCGGGGGCGTGGATCGAAACTGGTCGGCCGCTCGGCCTGATCGTCGGAGGGCGGTCGCCCCTTCGCGGGGGCGTGGATCGAAACACCCACGGGCCGTCTGGGGGGAGCAAGCCGCGAGCGGTCGCCCCTTCGCGGGGGCGTGGATCGAAACTTCGACGACCCCATCATTCGCGCCGCCTGGCTCGCGTCGCCCCTTCGCGGGGGCGTGGATCGAAACTTTGACATTGAAATCGACGCCGACGATCTGGAAAGTCGCCCCTTCGCGGGGGCGTGGATCGAAACATCACCAGCTGGTCGTCGAAGATCACCGAAAGGCGGTCGCCCCTTCGCGGGGGCGTGGATCGAAACATGACGGGGGCGATAGGCACTCGACACGCCCAGGTCGCCCCTTCGCGGGGGCGTGGATCGAAACCTTGACCACGGCAAACCGCGCCTCTTTGCTGGGCGGTCGCCCCTTCGCGGGGGCGTGGATCGAAACGCCGCTTGGCGTAGCTTTCGAGCCTACAGCAACGTCGCCCCTTCGCGGGGGCGTGGATCGAAACAGCACCACGGGCTGTTTCACCAAGACGGCCAGCGTCGCCCCTTCGCGGGGGCGTGGATCGAAACGCGCTTGGTTTTGCGCCGCTCATCGGGACGCGGTGGTCGCCCCTTCGCGGGGGCGTGGATCGAAACTATAAGCCGCGCTCGTGGTGGGTGAACGGCAAGACGTCGCCCCTTCGCGGGGGCGTGGATCGAAACTCCTCGCTCTCGTCGTGCTTCTGGCGCCCGCCTGGTCGCCCCTTCGCGGGGGCGTGGATCGAAACGTCGCCGACAAGGACAGCGAGGACGTGACGAACGTGTCGCCCCTTCGCGGGGGCGTGGATCGAAACCTCGAGGGCAAGCTCTCGCCGGAAGATATGGCCACGTCGCCCCTTCGCGGGGGCGTGGATCGAAACGTCTATGCGACGTGGAAGGCTCAGTACCCCATGTTGTCGCCCCTTCGCGGGGGCGTGGATCGAAACTTTGGCGGGCGGATCGAACCGAGCGCTAAAGATGTCGCCCCTTCGCGGGGGCGTGGATCGAAACTGGATCGTGGCGGCGGGCGTGACGACGCCCCCGGCGGTCGCCCCTTCGCGGGGGCGTGGATCGAAACGACCTGGTCGACCTGGACCAGCTTCGCCGCGAATAGTCGCCCCTTCGCGGGGGCGTGGATCGAAACGCGGCCGTGGCCTCGATCCGGGCGGTCTCTTCGGTCGCCCCTTCGCGGGGGCGTGGATCGAAACAAGCATATCTTGCATATCCTTGACGCGAAGGTTTTGTCGCCCCTTCGCGGGGGCGTGGATCGAAACTACTCGGCCGCCTTCGCCCCGCTGTCGCCGGCGCAAGTCGCCCCTTCGCGGGGGCGTGGATCGAAACAAGGGCAATCGCTACTACGCCGAACCGCTCTTCGCGTCGCCCCTTCGCGGGGGCGTGGATCGAAACCGCGTCGTGAGCCGCCTCTTAAAGCCCGCCCAAGCCGTCGCCCCTTCGCGGGGGCGTGGATCGAAACCGGCACCATCCGGGGCGGCGGCGGGGTCGCCTTGGGTCGCCCCTTCGCGGGGGCGTGGATCGAAACCGCATGACCGGCCGGCAGATCAAGTTCGTCCTGCAGTCGCCCCTTCGCGGGGGCGTGGATCGAAACAGCGCGTCGGCGACCACGTTTTTCAGGGTCACGAGTCGCCCCTTCGCGGGGGCGTGGATCGAAACTTTCTTGGCGCGCTCTTTCTGGCCTGACGACAGGCTGTCGCCCCTTCGCGGGGGCGTGGATCGAAACCTGCTCTCGGGCGTGCATCGCAAGCCGCACCTGGCCGTCGCCCCTTCGCGGGGGCGTGGATCGAAACACGGAAATGCGGGGCGCGGCGCGGGGAGTAAGGGCGTCGCCCCTTCGCGGGGGCGTGGATCGAAACGATCACGCCAAGGTGGCCGTGGATCTGCATCCGGGTCGCCCCTTCGCGGGGGCGTGGATCGAAACATCGGCAGGCGTTGGGCGTGCTTGACGCCAATCCGGGTCGCCCCTTCGCGGGGGCGTGGATCGAAACTTGAGCGCCTGGCCCTGCCAGCCCAGCGCAAGGGGTCGCCCCTTCGCGGGGGCGTGGATCGAAACCCATCGGGCCTGGTTTAGCCAGGTCGACGGGTGCGTCGCCCCTTCGCGGGGGCGTGGATCGAAACATCAACAAGGGTGGGGCCAGCAACGCTATCCCCGTCGCCCCTTCGCGGGGGCGTGGATCGAAACCGACCGTCCAAAAGGTGTGGTTCCAGCCTGGGGCGTGTCGCCCCTTCGCGGGGGCGTGGATCGAAACACTTTTTTTGGCCATGAGGCGGTGGAGAGCGAAGGTCGCCCCTTCGCGGGGGCGTGGATCGAAACAACCCGCAGAAGCATGCCCCGTCCGTCCAAAGGCCGTCGCCCCTTCGCGGGGGCGTGGATCGAAACCTCGGCATGACTGATCAGTGTGGCAAGGCGCGGGGCGTCGCCCCTTCGCGGGGGCGTGGATCGAAACGAGTTCGACGGGCTGCGCCCGGCGCTGCTGATGGACGGTCGCCCCTTCGCGGGGGCGTGGATCGAAACTTCGCCTCGCGGAGGAGGTAGGTCGACATGGCCGTGTCGCCCCTTCGCGGGGGCGTGGATCGAAACCCGCGCGCCAACGAACTGAAAGACAAGGTCCGTGCGTCGCCCCTTCGCGGGGGCGTGGATCGAAACTTGTCCTTTTCGAAGCCGATGCGGAAGTCGAGAAGTCGCCCCTTCGCGGGGGCGTGGATCGAAACGCCGGCTGGCCCGATTGGACCCACATCATCGTGGGTCGCCCCTTCGCGGGGGCGTGGATCGAAACGAGATCGAAGAAGGCGACCTCTCGAACGAGGACGTCGCCCCTTCGCGGGGGCGTGGATCGAAACAGCTCCAGGTCACGCAATTGGCCAATCTGGCTGACCGTCGCCCCTTCGCGGGGGCGTGGATCGAAACAAGGGCGCCGCGCCAGGCGGCCAGCTGGCCGGCCCGTCGCCCCTTCGCGGGGGCGTGGATCGAAACCACGATCTGCCCGGCTGCACCGCCATGGGCGACACGTCGCCCCTTCGCGGGGGCGTGGATCGAAACGTGAGCCGGGAAGCCGCCCGGCGCGGTTGAAGGCGTCGCCCCTTCGCGGGGGCGTGGATCGAAACGACCGAAGGAGGCTCGCCAGAACGATGCGAACGCGTCGCCCCTTCGCGGGGGCGTGGATCGAAACTAGTGCCCAAGCTCCCGCTAGCCCGCTCCTCCTGTCGCCCCTTCGCGGGGGCGTGGATCGAAACCATGGAAGCACTCCTCATTTTCGTGAGCCGGGAAGCGTCGCCCCTTCGCGGGGGCGTGGATCGAAACACGGCGGCGGCGTTTGGGCTGAGCTTTGGCGCCGGTCGCCCCTTCGCGGGGGCGTGGATCGAAACGCGGCATTCGCCGTTGGTTCGAAGCCAACGGCCTGGTCGCCCCTTCGCGGGGGCGTGGATCGAAACATTTCGGCGGGCGCCGCAGCGCTTGGGCTCGCCGCGTCGCCCCTTCGCGGGGGCGTGGATCGAAACGACCCCGCCATCGGCGCAACCTCGACCACGACGGTCGCCCCTTCGCGGGGGCGTGGATCGAAACCACGATCTGCCCGGCTGCACCGCCATGGGCGACACCGTCGCCCCTTCGCGGGGGCGTGGATCGAAACGCTTTGCTTCTTCCTGGGTGACGCCCATCATCGGTCGCCCCTTCGCGGGGGCGTGGATCGAAACACCTGCGCGGGATCGGCGCCGATCTGGATGGCCGGTCGCCCCTTCGCGGGGGCGTGGATCGAAACCGTGCCGGTGGCGTCGGCGACCACGGGGCGGCCATGTCGCCCCTTCGCGGGGGCGTGGATCGAAACGTCGGGATGGAACCGCATCATGAAGGCCGGGACGTCGCCCCTTCGCGGGGGCGTGGATCGAAACCAGCGACAGGCCGAAGTGGCGGCTGACGGGCTTGTCGCCCCTTCGCGGGGGCGTGGATCGAAACAGATTAGCCGGTATCTAGGCCACAGCGACACGCGGTCGCCCCTTCGCGGGGGCGTGGATCGAAACAAGTCAGCCTCCCCGGCTCTGGACTGACATAGGTCGCCCCTTCGCGGGGGCGTGGATCGAAACTCGCTGATTACCGACGCGGCCAAATGGAATAAGCCGTCGCCCCTTCGCGGGGGCGTGGATCGAAACTCGCGGAAGCGCTTGTGCGTCGCGCTGCGCTTGCTGTCGCCCCTTCGCGGGGGCGTGGATCGAAACAAGTTCAGGCCGCTACCCCTCCCGGCGGTCTGGGTCGCCCCTTCGCGGGGGCGTGGATCGAAACCTGACCGACCTCGTCTCGGCGCCCTGGTGGGGGGTCGCCCCTTCGCGGGGGCGTGGATCGAAACATGACGGTGTGCTCCGAAATGGCGGATGGGTCGGGTCGCCCCTTCGCGGGGGCGTGGATCGAAACCACTCGAACGACAGGGGCAGAACCATGGTCGCCACGTCGCCCCTTCGCGGGGGCGTGGATCGAAACGCGCCAGGGCAGGCGCCGGCGAACAAGGGGAAGGGTCGCCCCTTCGCGGGGGCGTGGATCGAAACGGCCTCGACCACCTTCTCACCCCGCGCCTTGGCCAGGGTCGCCCCTTCGCGGGGGCGTGGATCGAAACCTTTTCGACGACATCCGCCCGGCTTGGGCCCCTTAGTCGCCCCTTCGCGGGGGCGTGGATCGAAACATCGAAACCAAGCTGGGCGCCGGATACCGCCTGTCGTCGCCCCTTCGCGGGGGCGTGGATCGAAACGTGAATCCCCGGACAGGGCTTCTGACGCTCAAGGGTCGCCCCTTCGCGGGGGCGTGGATCGAAACAAGCGCTTCGGGGGACGGGACCCCTATCGCTTGGTCGCCCCTTCGCGGGGGCGTGGATCGAAACAACGTCACTGGCTCGGTTGTCGACGGGACCGGCGTCGCCCCTTCGCGGGGGCGTGGATCGAAACGATCGTCGGGCGGCGGGGTGCAGCGGGCCTGGCCGTCGCCCCTTCGCGGGGGCGTGGATCGAAACACCCGTGCGCGCTTGATGGCCTTGAACAGCGCGAGTCGCCCCTTCGCGGGGGCGTGGATCGAAACTCGCGGTCGGAGGCCCGGCTTTGGATGCGGTGGGTCGCCCCTTCGCGGGGGCGTGGATCGAAACGCCTTCGCCGACGTTCAAGCCGCCAAGGCCGCCCTGGTCGCCCCTTCGCGGGGGCGTGGATCGAAACATGACCGCCTGCGCCGCGATCACCCGCACCTGAGCCTGTCGCCCCTTCGCGGGGGCGTGGATCGAAACTGCGTTGATGTTACTCTCAATGATCCCGTTCAGCGTCGCCCCTTCGCGGGGGCGTGGATCGAAACTGAATAGCTCCAGCTCATGCGGCTAGGTCCTGTCGTCGCCCCTTCGCGGGGGCGTGGATCGAAACGTGGACGGCGGCACAGGCAGCGGAACCTATACCCCGTCGCCCCTTCGCGGGGGCGTGGATCGAAACGGCACCACGGTCATGAACGCCCTGGCGGGCAAGGGTCGCCCCTTCGCGGGGGCGTGGATCGAAACAGTACGTGCTCCTGGGTGGTGGTCAGGCGCGTGATGTCGCCCCTTCGCGGGGGCGTGGATCGAAACAAAGTCGGGATCGGTTTCAACGGTGCGGAGATTTCGTCGCCCCTTCGCGGGGGCGTGGATCGAAACATCCAGACCCCGACCAGTAAGCGCGTCTGGACGTCGCCCCTTCGCGGGGGCGTGGATCGAAACACGTCGCCATCGCCGGTGGCGCCCCGGTCACCCGAAGTCGCCCCTTCGCGGGGGCGTGGATCGAAACCACTTCCGCGTGACGGACCCGGTGAACATCACCAGTCGCCCCTTCGCGGGGGCGTGGATCGAAACGCGCTCATCTCGTTGGCGCGGATTTCCGTCCGCGTCGCCCCTTCGCGGGGGCGTGGATCGAAACCATCGTGGCGATCTCGACAGCGCCCTTGCTCGAGTCGCCCCTTCGCGGGGGCGTGGATCGAAACTGACCATCTGTATCCTGGTCATGCGAAACGGCTGTCGCCCCTTCGCGGGGGCGTGGATCGAAACACGCAATCCATCCTGGCAGGACTGGAAGCCCGAGGTCGCCCCTTCGCGGGGGCGTGGATCGAAACATGCCCTTCATTGCGGGACGCCCGTGAGGCCGGGGTCGCCCCTTCGCGGGGGCGTGGATCGAAACTGCATCCCCTGGAAGTCGATGCGCCCGCCCTCGCCGTCGCCCCTTCGCGGGGGCGTGGATCGAAACGACATTGGCCCTCCTAGATCCGAAGCGACGAGAGTCGCCCCTTCGCGGGGGCGTGGATCGAAACAGAGATAGTCGCTGGTCGGGCAGACAGGCGACAGTCGCCCCTTCGCGGGGGCGTGGATCGAAACATCGCTCATGGGTCTCCGGCTGATAGACGAAGACGTCGCCCCTTCGCGGGGGCGTGGATCGAAACTGGTCCACCAGGATCGGCGGCTGAGTGGCGTAGGTCGCCCCTTCGCGGGGGCGTGGATCGAAACGGCGGCGTCCAATGAGGCGCGCCGATCCAAACCGCGTCGCCCCTTCGCGGGGGCGTGGATCGAAACCCCAAGGCGTCGTTCGAACTGCTCGCCCAGACCCGTCGCCCCTTCGCGGGGGCGTGGATCGAAACGCGGGCGAGTCCGGCGCCGTGACATAGGCGACGGCGGTCGCCCCTTCGCGGGGGCGTGGATCGAAACCTCGATCAGACCACCAACCAAAGCCTGGGCATCCGTCGCCCCTTCGCGGGGGCGTGGATCGAAACATGCTGGCCGGCCTGGTGCTGTATTTCGGCACGACGTCGCCCCTTCGCGGGGGCGTGGATCGAAACCTGCCCAAGTTCGCCGCCCAGCTGCAGAAGGAGTGTCGCCCCTTCGCGGGGGCGTGGATCGAAACGACGGCGACCCCGGCGAGCCTGAGATCGACCTTGTCGCCCCTTCGCGGGGGCGTGGATCGAAACTCCGTATCCCACCAGCTCGGAGCCTTCTTGTACGTCGCCCCTTCGCGGGGGCGTGGATCGAAACAGCGGCTATATCGGCGCGGGCGTGGGTTGGAACGCGTCGCCCCTTCGCGGGGGCGTGGATCGAAACACCCAAGGCCCGTCAGGAGGCAGGAGGCCCCTAGCGTCGCCCCTTCGCGGGGGCGTGGATCGAAACTGAATGATCCGAAGGTGGAGCACATGCCCAAGCCCGTCGCCCCTTCGCGGGGGCGTGGATCGAAACTATTGCTTAGCGAAGGTTGGTGCGGCTCAGGCTCGTCGCCCCTTCGCGGGGGCGTGGATCGAAACGAGGACTTCCGGTCGAAGGAAGCGCGCATCTGGCGTCGCCCCTTCGGGGGCGTGGATCGAAACCCAGGCTTGCCGATAGTCGAGCACGCCGCCAGCAGGTCGCCCCTTCGCGGGGGCGTGGATCGAAACGTCACCGGCTGGACGCCGCAGATGCCGAACAACGGTCGCCCCTTCGCGGGGGCGTGGATCGAAACATCTTCGTGCAGCTGAACCCGAGCGTTGATCGCTGGTCGCCCCTTCGCGGGGGCGTGGATCGAAACAATTATGCCGCCGCTCAAGCGCTAGGCGTCACGGCGTCGCCCCTTCGCGGGGGCGTGGATCGAAACGCTATGTATCAGCGGTAAAGGCTGGGGACCGATCGCGTCGCCCCTTCGCGGGGGCGTGGATCGAAACAACGTCGAGATCGCCTACCCGACCCATTCCCTTTGTCGCCCCTTCGCGGGGGCGTGGATCGAAACGGCGATCGAAACGGCGGCAGATAGGCCTTCAGGCAATCTTCCTTGCGCACCCTGGCCAGGCGCTCGTGAGTATGTGGCAGTGGAGCCACGCTGGCGCGTCTCATGCTCGCTGCGACAACGGTCATCCCGTCGGCCCGACTTGTTGTACTTTCTTTGCCCACCTGAATTAGCGCGGAGTAAGCGCTTCACGGTAAGAATAGAAAATGGGGCCGAAAGTGGGACCCAAAAATAGAATGATAAAATTATTGAATAAAATCAATGTGATCCGCGAGGCGGTGGCGGTGAGAGAGGGATTCGAACCCTCGATAGAGTTTCCCCTATACACGCGTTCCAGGCGTGCGCCTTCAACCACTCGGCCACCTCACCAGCGCACTCGGGTCGGGGGTGGTTGAGACCCCCGGCGCGGGAAGGCGCGCAATATACTCAGGGGCTCGCCGGTAGCAAGCGCGTTGCGGGATGAAACCGTCGACGACCACGCCTATATCTGTCGCCGAAGTGTTTTCCGCCGCGAAAGGCCCGTCATGCTGTCGCTCCAAAAGACCCTCGAGCTGCCCTCCGCCGCCACCGCCCTGCCCGGTCGCGCGGCCCCGATCCCGACAGCCGACGTCCATTTCATCAACGGCCACGCGCTGAAGGGGCCCTATCCCGAGGGCCTGGAGACGGCCATCTTCGCCATGGGCTGCTTCTGGGGCGTGGAGCGCGTGTTCTGGAAGGTCCCGGGCGTCTATGTGACCGCCGCCGGCTACGCCGCCGGGATCACCCCCAACCCGACCTATGAAGAGGTGTGCACCGGCCGCACCGGCCACACCGAGGTGGTGCTGGTGGTGTTCGATCCGAAGATCGTCACCTACGAGGCGCTGCTGAAAACCTTCTGGGAAAACCACGACCCGACCCAGGGGATGCGCCAGGGCAACGATATCGGCACCCAGTATCGCTCGGGGATCTATGTGACCAGCGACGCCCAGGCCGCCGCGGCTGCGGCGTCCAAGGACGCCTATCAGCAGGCTCTGTCGGCGCGGGGTCTTGGGACGATCACCACGGAAATCGAAGCCGCCGGCCCGTTCTATTTCGCCGAGGACTATCACCAGCAGTACCTGGCCAAGAACCCGAACGGCTATTGCGGCATCGGCGGCACTGGCGTGGTCTGCCCCATCGGCCTGGGCGTAGAGGGCTGATGACGCCCGAGGCGTTCGACAAGGCGTGCCTGGCCCTGCCGGGCGCGAGCCTGTCGATCCAATGGGGCGACAATCACGTGTTCAAGGTCGGCGACAAGATGTTCGCCGTGCGTGGCGCCGCAGGCGACAGCTTCTCGTTCAAGGCCTCGGACGTCGCCTTCGAGGTCCTGACCGAATCGGGGCGAGCGCGGCCCGCGCCCTATCTGGCCCGAGCCCGGTGGGTCTGGTTCGCCGATATGGCGACCGAGGACGATGCCGAGGTCGGCGACTGGCTGGCGACCGCGCATGGTCTGGTCGCCGCCAAGCTGACGCGCAAGGCGCGCGCCGCGCTGGGCCTCACCTGACCCGGGCGAGGCCCGACAACGCCGTCGTCTCCATGGCCTCCAGCAAGCGCTCGTTGGTGAGACCGGGCGTAGTCGGCGTCCACTTGGTCAGCCAGATGAGCATGCCGACCAGGAGCTGGACCACCAGGCGCGGTTCGCAGTCGGCGATCGTGCCGTCGGCCATGCCCTCCTCCAGGAAGCGCTCCAATTTCTTGGCCAGCCTTCCGGTCCAGGTGTCTATGGCCCGCTGCTGGGCCGGCTCCAGATAGGAATGGTCGCCGAAATAGAGCTGAGGTCCGTTGATCACGCCGTCTTCCAGCACGGCGCGCAGGAAACGCCGCAGCTTGCACAGGCCCGTGCCGCCGTCGGCCTCGATCGTGATCAGGATGGCCTCGAAACGCTCGAGGGAGCGTTGGTGGCCGGCATAGGCCAGCGCCTGCTTGTTGGGGAAGTAGTAGTAGAGCGCGGCATCTCGCAGATCGAGCGCCGCGGCGATGTCGGTCATCGTGGCGGCGGCGAAGCCCTTGGTGTTGATGATTTCGATGGCCGCGCGGAGGATCGCCTCGCGCTTCTTCATCGACTTCTGGCTTTGCGCCAAGGGCCTGACCTCTTCGGTCAGGACGCCAGGGTCCTCGCCCTTCGACAACCGAGCTCTCCTCCGCGACGCCGCCGGTTCTGTCGCCGGCCGAACGTCGATCGCCAACCTCCGCCGTAATGCGGCGGCGATCAATCGGATAAATTCTAACTTGCGTTAGAATATCGAGACCATGTTAAGTTCGGATCTGCAACGCTCGGGATGCAAGACCGCGCGTGCTGGGGCGATAACATGACGCAAAGCGTCCTCATCCACGGCCAGGCCACGGCGACCGTCCTCAACGGTCGGTCGGATCGGTCAGGATCGCCCTTCCCCAACGTCAACATGTCCGCCCTTCCCCAAAAGAAACCCGCGATTGCTCGAGGCGGGATGGGAAGGCGCGCGGCGCATAATAAAAAATCAGGGAGTATCTCATGAGAAACGTCCACCTGCTGGGGGTGTCGGCCCTGGCGCTCGCCATCGCTTCCCCCGCCCTGGCCCAAAGCCAGTCCAACGACAACTCGATCTCCGAGATCGTGGTCACCGCCACCAAGCGCGAACAGACGCTGCAGGACGTGCCGATCTCGGTCGCCGTCACCGGCCAACAAACGATTGAACGCGCCCAGGTGCGCGACCTGATCGACCTGCAGTCCGTCGTTCCGTCGCTGAAGGTCTCGCAGTTCAACGCGACCGGTCAGACCAACTTCGTGATCCGCGGCTTCGGTAACGGTAACGGCAACGACGGCATCGAAAGCTCGGTGGGCGTGTTCATCGACGGCGTCTACCGCTCGCGCTCGGCCGCAGCCCTGGACGACCTGCCCGAAGTCGAGCGCATCGAAGTGCTGCGCGGCCCGCAGTCGACCCTGTTCGGCAAGAACGTGTCGGCCGGCGCCATCAGCATCGTGACCAAGAAGCCGCAGTACGAGTTCGGCGGCAAGATCGAAGGCACGTACGGCAACTACAACGCCCAGCAGGTCAAGGGCACGATCACCGGCCCGCTCAGCGACACCGTCGCCGTCCGCGTCTCGGGCAGCTACAACAAGCGCGACGGCCTGTTCACCAATCTGACGACCGGCAACGACGTCAACAACCGCAACCGCTGGTCCATCCGCGGCGACGTGCTGGTCGAGCCCACCGACAAGCTGTCGATGCGCTTCATCGCCGACTACAACAAGATCAACGAGCGCTGCTGCGGCGTGTCCTCGATCCTGAACGGTCCGGCCACCCTGGCCATCGGCGCAGTGCTGCGCAAGCCGATCAGCGACACGACCAAGGTCTTCGAGCGCAACGTGATCTTCAACACCGATCCGGAGAACAACCTCTCGGGTCGCGGCTTCTCGGGCCAGATCGACTATGATCTCAGCTTCGCCAAGCTGACCTCGATCACCGCCTACCGGAACCAGAAGAACGCGTCCTTCCAGGACATCGACTTCACCGGCGCCGACATCTCCAACAACCGCACCGCCAACGAGATCAAGACGTTCACCCAGGAAATCCGCCTGGCCTCGAACAGCGAAGGTCCGTTCAACTGGCTGGTCGGCGGCTTCTTCCAGGACGAGCGCCTGGATACCGGCCGCACCGTCAGCTACGGCACGGACATCCGCGCTTACGCCGACGTGCTGTCCGGCGCGGTCCCGGCCACCCTGCTGGGCGCCCTGCCGCCAGCCCTGCGCCCGGCCCTGACCGGTCGTTCGAACCTCTATGCGATCGAGTTCCTGCAAAGCCTCGTCACGCCGTCGATCCGTCCGGGCGCCACCTACTTCCAGGCCGGCCAAGGCATCGACGACTACTACAAGATGAAGCAGCGCTCGCTCTCGCTGTTCAGCCAGTTCGACTACAAGGTCACCGAGAAGCTGACCCTGACGGGCGGTCTGGCCTATCTGAAGGACACCAAGAAGGCCCAGTCGTTCGTGACCATGAACGACCCCTTCTCGGCCCTGAACCTCGGCGCTGTTCCGCAGTTCACCGCCCTGGGCCTGCCGGGCAACATCTACAGCGCTCTGGGCGCGCTGCAGTTCTTCTACGGCAACACCACCAACCACGGCCCGGTGAACTACCCGAACGCCAACGAGTCGGGTCAGCTGAAGGGTGACAAGATCACCTACGCGATCCGCGCGGCCTATGACTTCGGCGCCATCAACGCCTATGTCAGCTACTCGACGGGCTGGAAGGCCGGCGCCTACAACCTGTCGTCCGACAGCCGTCCGCCGAACGCCAACGGCGTCGGCCGCAGCGCCAATCCGGAAGACGTCGACGTTCTGGAAGCGGGCGTGAAGGCCAACTTCCCGGGCGGCTACGCCAACGTCGCGGTGTTCCAGCAGTCGATCAAGGGCTTCCAGTCGAACGCCTTCACGGGCCTGGGCTACAGCCTGGTCAACGCCGGTGAAGAGTCGGTGCGCGGCTTCGAAATCGACAGCGCCTGGCGCCCGACCGGCTGGCTGAACCTGGGGGCTGCGGTCACCTATCTCGACCCGAAGTACGACAGCTTCACGGGCGCGGCCTGCGTGGCCTACGACACCGTGCGCTGCCCGGTCGATCCGGCCACCGGCCGCCGTCCGAACTTCCGCGATCTGACGGGTGACGCCCCGGCCGGTATTCCGAAGTGGACGTTCTCGACCTCGGCGACCGTCAACCACGAGTTCGGCGACTATCAGGCCTATGCCCGCGTCGAGTACGACTACACCAGCAAGACGCACCTGACGGAAACCACGCCGCCGAACATCGCGACCTTCGGTCAGAACCTGGTCAACGCCAGCGTCGGCGTGACCAACACGGCCAAGCAGATCGAAGTGATGCTGTGGGCCCGCAACCTGACCAAGGACGACGGTCTGATCTCGACCTTCCCGACCGTGGCCCAGGACGGCAGCTACAGCGGCTATCCGAACGCCCCGCGCACCTACGGCGTGACGGTCCGCAAGACCTTCTAAGGTCTGGCGACACCGTGAAGACCAGCGGCCCGGTCCTGCGACCGGGCCGTTTTTCCTTGCGGCAAGTGGCCTGACCACTTTTAGTTGCGCCCTGGCCGCCTCGCGTGCTTCATCAGCGTCAAACGCCGAACGGCGGCTGGAGGACGCGATGGGGATGGCCAAGAAAACCCTGGCGGGCGTGATCGGCGCCTTGGCGCTCCTGGGGCCGGCCCTCGGACTGACCGCGCCCCTCACCCTGACCCGCGCCGACACGCGCGCCGGCGTCGATCTCTCCGGAACCTGGCGCTATTCGGTTGATCCCTATCGGGATGGGCTGGCCGGCTTCCACCGGGGGCCGGCGGGCGAAGGCCACCGGCGCTATGACGATGTCGATGTCGACGCCGTCACCCGTGCGCGGCCGAACGCGCTCTATGAGTACGACATGGATCGCAGCCCCATGGCCACGCTGCCGCAGGGCTGGATAGGCCATGATCCCACGCTGCGCTACTACCAGGGCCTGATGTGGTACCAGCGCCGCTTTGACGCCCCCGCCCTAAAGCCGGGCCAGCGCGCGTTCCTGCGGTTCGAGGCCGTCAACTACACCGCCAAGGTCTATCTGAACGGCAAGACCGTCGGCGAGCATGAGGGTGGCTTCACGCCGTTCTCGATGGAGGTCACCGACGTCCTGCGCGCCAGCAACAACCAGCTCACCGTGGGGGTCGACTCCACGCCCCAGGCCGATGGCGTCCCCCCGCCCGTGACCGACTGGGAGAACTATGGCGGCATCACCCGGCCGATGCGCCTGGTGATCACGCCCGCGACCTTCGTGGATGAGGCGTGGGTCCGTCTGTCCAAGGACGGGAAGATCGCCGTCACGATCCGGCTCGACGGCCCCGAGGCGGCAGGCCGCGAGGTGCGCGTGCGGATCGGCGAGTTGGGCGTTGCGCTGGTGGGCAGGACAGACGCGAACGGCGTGCTGAACGCGGCCGTGGCCGCGCCGCGGAGCCTGGTGCGCTGGTCGCCCGAAACGCCCCGGCTGTACGATGTCGTGGTCGAGACGGGCGAGGATCGCCTGACCGACCGGGTCGGCTTGCGCACCATCGAGACCCGGGGCTCGGAGATCCTTCTGAACGGCAAGCCGATCTTCCTGCGCGGAATCTCGGTGCACGAGGAAGAGTTCGGCGAGAACCCGACCCGAACGATCACCGAAGCCAGCGCCCGGGCCCTGCTGTCCGAGGTCAAGCAGGGCCTGCATGGCAACTTCGTACGGCTGGCCCACTATCCGCACAGCGAGATCATGACCCGTGTCGCCGACGAGATGGGCCTCCTGGTCTGGAGTGAGATCCCGGTCTACTGGCTGGTCGATTTCGGCAATCCGCGCACCCTGGCGCTGGCGCGCGGTATGCTGGCCGACAACATCCGCCGCGACCGTAACCGCGCCTCGATCATTCTGTGGAGCGTGGCCAACGAGACGCCGATCAGCGCGCCGCGCAACCGCTTCCTCTATCAACTGATCGACGACGTCCGCGCTCTGGATGATAGCCGGCTGGTGACCGCCGCCCTGCTCACTGATCGCAAGACCGTCGACGGCCAGGTGGTGATGGGCCTCAACGACCCGCTGGCCGACAGGCTGGATGTGCTGGCGGCCAACACCTACAACGGCTGGTACAGCAACGACGCGCTCGACGCCCTGCCGGCCATGACCTGGCGCGCGACCGACAAGCCGATGGTCTTCTCGGAGTTCGGAGCCGACGCCCTGGCCGGCTTCACCGACCCTGTGCTGATGCGGAAGTTCTCCGAGGACTTCCAGAAGACCTACTACGAGAAGACCTTGGCCATGGCCGACAAGGCGTCGACCTTACGCGGGATTTCGCCCTGGATTCTCAAGGACTTCCGCGCTCCCCGCCGACAGCACCCGATCTATCAGCAGGGCTGGAACCGAAAGGGTCTCTTGTCGCCGACCGGTCGCCGCAAGCCCGCCTTCTACGTGCTGCGTGACTACTTCAAGGCGCGGGAAGCGGCCCGGTAGCCCCGCAACCCTAGACCAAGGTCGCAGTGGTGGCGGAGCGATGACAGCGTTATCATTTCGCCGTCTCCAGAGACGCAGGCTCAAGAACGGCGGGGATCGCATGACGACGCGGCGCGATATGATGGCGGGCGGCCTCGCCCTGGCGACAAGCCTTCTGGCCCCGCGCGCCGGCCAAGCCCAGCCCTTGAGCGCCGCCCACGTCCGACAGGTCAAGGACCTGTTGTCGCGGATGACCCTGGACGAGAAGATCGGCCAGATGCACCAGCCGCCCGGCGGGCGGCAGAAGGCGCTGAATTCCCGCATCGACGCGGCGGCGCTGGACCTTGTCCGCCGGGGCGGCGTCGGCTCCTATCTGCACGTGGCCGGCGCCCAGTTCCTTCGGGACCTGCAGAAGGTGGCCGTCGAAGAGTCGCGGCTGAAAATCCCGCTGCTGTTCGCCATCGACGTCGTCCATGGCTACCGCACGCTCTATCCGGTCCCGCTGGCCATGGCGGCCACCTTTGATCCCGAGGCGTACCGCGCCTGCGCCCGCATGGCGGCGATCGAGACCAGCGTCGCGGGCCTGCACTGGACCTTCGCGCCGATGGTCGACGTGGCCCGCGATCCCCGCTGGGGTCGGGTGGTCGAAGGCGCGGGCGAGGATCCGTATCTCGGCGCGGTCATGGGCATCGCCCAGACCGAGGGCTTCCAGACCCGAAACCTCGCCGGCCGCGACACCGTGTTGGCCTGCGTCAAGCACTTCGGGGCCTATGGCGCGGTGGCGGGCGGCCGCGACTACGACAGCGCCGACATCTCGGAGCGCACGTTGCACGAGGTGATCCTGCCGCCCTTCGCCGCTGGCAAGGCGGCGGGCGCGGGGTCGTTCATGACCGCCTTCAACGATATCGGCGGCGTGCCGACCACCGCCAATGCGGCCCTGGTGCGCGGCCTTCTGCGCGACAAGTGGGGCTTTGACGGGATCGTGGTCAGCGACTGGAACGCCATCGCAGAGCTGATCGCCCACGGCGTGGCCGAGACGCCCGCTCAGGCTGCGGCCCTGGCCCTGAAGGCCGGCGTCGACATGGACATGGCCGGCGGCGTCTACGCCGCGCATCTGAAGACCGCCGTCGCCGAAGACCCCAGCCTGCTGCCGCTGATCGACCAGGCGGTAACCCACATCCTGATGACCAAGGCGCGCCTGGGGCTGTTCGACGATCCCTACCGCTTTGGCGATGTCGCCCGCGAGAAGACCGTGATGGTCTCGGCCCCGCACCGAGCCATCGCCCGCGACGCGGCGCGCAAGTCGGTGGTGCTGCTGAAGAACGACGGCGACGTCCTGCCCCTGGCCAAGGGCGCCAAGGTCGCCGTGGTCGGCGCCTTGGCCGACGACGCCCGCAGCGCCATCGGGTCTTGGAAGGCGCGCGGCGAGGAAACCGACGCCGTCACGCTGGTCACGGCGCTCAGGGCCCGCCTTCCGGGCCTCGTCTATGCGCCCGGCGCCTCGCCACGCGCCGACGATCTGGCGGGCGTCGCGGCGGCCGTCGCGGCGGCCAAGGCCGCTGACGTCACCGTGCTGGTGGTCGGCGAGGATTTCGACCACAGCGCCGAGTCCCGCAGCCGCGCGGATCTGTCCCTCCCCGGCGGGCAGAAGGCGTTGGCGGATGCGATCCTGGCCACCGGCAAGCCGGTCGTGCTGCTGATCATGGGCGGTCGGCCGCTGGCCATCCCCGACCTGCTGGCCAAGGCGCCGGCGGCGCTGATGACGTGGCTGTTGGGCGTGGAGAGCGGCACGGCCCTCGCCGACATCCTGCTGGGCGAGGTGTCCCCGGCAGGCCGCCTGCCGATGGGCCTGCCACGTACGGCGGGCGCCCTGCCGGAGACCTATGCCCACTACCCCACTGGCCGCCCCGCCGACCCGGATCTGGCCAAGGACACCACGCGCTATCACGACCTGGACGTCGGGCCCGTCTACCCGTTCGGACACGGCCTTTCCTACGCCCGCTTCGACTATTCCGGGCTTGCGCTCGACAAGGCGGCGATCAGCGACGGCGAAACCCTTTCCGCTACGTTGACCGTCACCAACACCGGCAAGGTCACCGCCGACGAGGTCGTACAGCTTTACATGCGCGATCCGGTCGCGGCCGTGGCGCGGCCGGTGATGGCGCTGCGGGGCTTCCGCCGCCTGACGCTGAAGCCTGGCGAGACCCGGCGCCTGACCTTCACCCTCTCGGCGCGACAGTGCGCGTTCTGGGACGCGGGGCGTTGGCGGATCGAGAAGGGTCGGATCGACCTGATGGTCGGCGCCTCGTCCGCCGACATCCGTGCGCGCGCCGCCTTCATGATCGACCAGGAGGGATGGAGCGACACCTCGCCCGCCGCGATCCTGACGCCCGTCACGGTGACCTGAAGGAGACGCTACGCGATCTCACGGCGGTAGGGCCGTTCCTCGTAGTCGAACCAGTCGAAGTCCGCCGGGGCGCCCATTCCAGAGCCGTCCTGGCAGGCCATGCCGACGAAGGCGCCGGTGAAGTTCGGCGCGCCCGGCGTGGTCGCCTCGTCCGAGAGGATCGACGCGTCGAACACCTCGGGCAGCCAGCGCCAAGCACCGCCATCCTGCCGGTAACCGAAGCGCAGCCGCTCGAAATCGACCTCAACCCGCAGCTCGACCGGGCCCGCCGCCAACGGCGTCGGCGCGGTGAAGCTGTCGGTCTGCGGACTGTCGGGCGAGCAGGTCATGACCCGCAGATGCTTGCCGTCCTCGGCGTCGTGGGTGACGTGCAGATAGTGAAGCTTGACGCCGTTGTAGTAGCAGACCAGCCCGGCCGCCTGCTGGAAATGGGCGGGTTCGAAGTCCAGAGCCGTGGCGGCGGAGAAGCAGTGCGCCTGCTGGCGTCGCGCGACCAAGGCCTGGGTGAACAGGCTGCCCAGGCTCTCGCGTCCGTGGAGCCGCAGAAAGCCCGGTCGCGCCGTCAGGCTGAAGATCGTCTCCGGATAGGGCGTTCGCAGCCACTGGAAGTCGATCGGCAACGCTGCGGCGTCGAAATGTTCCCGCACCGGAGCGGCGGGCCAGGCGTGATCCGTCAGGCCGGCGCCGGGCGTATCGAGCGTCGGGTCGCCCGAACCGTCCAGCGTGCGCGGCCAGCCGTCGGCGTCCCAGGTCAGCTTCTGGATGGCGGTCTCACGGCCCAGCACGCACCGGCCCCGGCCCGGCAAAGGGCGCCCACAAAGATAGACGATGTAGGTCTCGCCAGCGGCGGTCTCGACCAGGTCGCCATGGCCGGCGCGCTGCAGCGGCGCATGGGGGCGGTCCCGCGCGGTGATCAGATAGGTGTCGGGGTGCAGCTCATACGGGCCGTCGATCGCGCGGGACCGGGCCAAGGTGGCCGCGTGGCCCCAGCCGGTGCCGCCCTCGGCCGTGATCAGGTAGTACCAGCCGTCGCGCTTGTAGAGGTGCGGCGCTTCAGTGAGGCCGATCGGCGTCCCCTCGAAGATCACCTTACGCTCGCCCACCAGCCGCTGCTCGACGACGGAGAACTCCTGCAGGACGATGCCGGCGAAGCGATTGCGGCCAGGTCGATGATCCCACAGCTGATTGACCAGCCATTTGCGGCCGTCGTCATCATGGAACAGCGACGGATCGAAGCCGGAGCTGTTCAGGTGGATCGGGTCCGACCACGCCCCGTCGATCGTTTCGCAGGTGACGAGATAGTTGTGGAAGTCGCGCAACGAGGCGCCCGAAGCGCCGCCGACCGTGGTTCGGCCATAGCGCTTCACATCGGTGAAGATCAGCCAGAAACGGCCGTCCGCGTGCGTCAGGCACGGCGCCCAGACCCCGCAGCCGTCCGGATCGCCCATCATGTTCAGTTGGCTGGGTCTCTGCAGCGGCCGGCTCAGCAGGCGCCAGTTCCGCAGGTCGCGCGAGTGGTGGATCTGTACGCCGGGGAACCACTCGAAGGTCGAGGTGGCGATGTAATAGTCCTCGCCGACCCGGACGATCGACGGATCGGGATTGAAGCCGCGCAGGATCGGGTTGCGGATCAGGTCGTTGTTCATGCGGCGGCCTTGGCAGGGGCGGCGCGGTCCTTGACCAGCGTCCAGAGCAGCACGGCGCCGGCGATGTCCAGCACGCCCAGAGCGATGAAGAACGGGTCATAGCCGATCTTGGTCACCAGGCCGCCGATCAGCAGCGAGAACAGCAGCAGGCCCAGATTGCCCATCATGCCGGCCAGCCCGGCGACGGTCGCCACCTCGTTTCGCCGGAACAGGTCCGAGGCCATGGTGATCACGGTCACCGACAGCGTCTGGTGAGCGAAACCGCCCAGGCACAGCAGGGCGATGGCGGCATAGGCGCTTTCGACCTTGCCCACGAACATCATGCCCGTCATCAGCACCGCCCCCAGGGTGAAGGCGATGCGACGGGCGTTGATCAGCGACACGCCCCGCTTTTGCAGCACCATCGCAATGACCGGCCCGGCCATGCAGCCGAGGTCCGCCGCGACGAAAGGCATCCAGGCGAAAAGCGCGATCTGCTTCAGGTCGAAGCCCCGCGTCTGGGAGAGATAGAGCGGCACCCAGAACGACAGCGTGCCCCAGGTGGGGTCGGCCAGGAAGCGCGGCAGGGCGATGCCCCAGAACTGCCCCTGCTTGAGAATCGACAGGACGGAGGGGCGGCCCGCGACGGCGTCCAGGTGCGCCTCCTGCCCCGCCGCGATCAGCGCCCGCTCCTCTTCGGTCATCGACGGATGCTTGTCGGGCGCGCGATAGCAGACCAGCCAGAGCACCACCCAGGCCAGGCCCATCACGCCGGTCAGCACGAAGGCCGCGCGCCAGTTCCAGGTGAGAACCGCCCAGACGACCAGTGGCGGCGCGAGCACCGAGCCGATCGAGGCGCCGATGTTGAACACCCCGCCGGCGAAGCCGCGTTCCTTGGCGGGGAACCATGTGGCCACGGCCTTCATCCCCGCCGGCTGCGCGGAGCCCTCGGCCAGACCGAGGAACCCTCGCAGCACCGCGAAGCCTTGCCAGTTGTTGGCCAGGCCGTGCGCCATGGCGATCAGCGACCAGGCGGCGGCGAAGACGGCGAAGCCGGTGCGCAGGCCCAGCGTGTCCAGAATATAGCCGCAGACCGGCTGCAGCATGATCCCCAGCTGAAAGGCGCTGGTGATCCAGGAGTACTCGGTCACCGTGATGCCGAGATCCTTCATGAGCGTCGGCGCCGCGACCCCCATGGTCGAGCGCGTCAGATAGTTGACGATCGCGCCCAGCATCACCAGGCCGATGATCCACCAGCGCAGGGCTTTGAGTTTCGGCAAGGCGGCTCCCCCTCCGGGCCTCGGCGGACCCGCTCTTGGTACCGCTAACGCCGAAGCGCGCGACCGTCCACTCCCGACCGGTCAAGATAGACTGAAGTCTTAGTCGGCGGCTTTTCGTCCCGCCGCCACCGCCTTGCGCCGACGAGACGTGGGCTGGCGTCGCGTCGCCGTCTTGCCGCCGCCCTTAACGCCCTTTCGCCGCGCCCTGGCGTCCTTCTCGGCGGCGACCTTCTCGAGGACCTGCTGGTGTCGCTCCGCCCGCGCCTTGCAGCGGCTGTGCATGGCCTCCAGCTCCTTATCGGTCAGTTTTTCGATGCCCATGAAGGCGTCCTCCGCCTCGGTGGACGCGCGGATCAGCTCGTCGAGCTTGGTCTGAAGCGCCACGCCGTCGCGGTTCTGGGTGTTCTGGATCAGGAACACCATCAGGAAGGTGACGATGGTGGTGCCGGTGTTGATGACCAGCTGCCAGGTCTCGGAAAACCGGAACAGCGGGCCCGAGATCGCCCAGACCAGCACCAGTCCAACGCAGATCAGAAACGCCGGCGGACTGCCGGTGGCCTTGGCGGTGATATTGGCGAACTTGGCGAAGAGCTTGTCCACGGCGACCTCCCTGTCGCTCCGCCAACGCTCAGGTTTCGAGGGAGGCTCCCGCCTGTTCGGCCCGGCGCCGGCCAACGCCGTCCTGGCGCCGTACTTCGCCGACGAAACGGTCATGCCGCTGCTCGGTCGCCGGCTCCCAGATGAAGACTCCCGAGCAGTCGTGCGCTGTCGCGATCTCGGACGCCAGGATCAAGGCTTCTTTGTCGGACTCGGCCGCCTCAGCGATGAAGGTCAGCGAAACACCGTCGGCGCGATGCGGGTAGAAAAGGTAGGTCGGCATGAGCATACTCCGGCCAGACGAGCGGGAGCGGAAAGCGCCACCTTCCTTCTCTCAGCCACCGACGCTCGAAGAAACCGTGCCGGTGATGCGGACAGTATAGTCACTCAGAATGGGTTTTGCGAACGAATATTCCCATTATCGCCCGCAGACCTTTGTCGAATACCCGACATAGGGAAAATTATAGATTAAAATTCCACATATCGCTGCCGACCGACTGATGTTCGTCTCGAACATGGATCCACGTGCCGCCCCTTGTTCCCTTCGCCCCAACCCTTGAGTGGCCTGAATATCTGCTGGTCCCTCCGCAGCGTCTCGGCCACTCTGGCGCTGAAGCGTAGGAGGACGCGATGATCGGATACACCCTGGTGGGCGCCAACGACCTGGACAAGGCCAAGGTGTTCTACGACGACCTTTTCGGCGCGATCGGCGTCAAGCGCCTGATGGAGTTCCCGACGGGCGGCTGCGCCTGGGGGGCGGACTGGAGCAAGCCGATGTTCGGGGTCGGCAAACCCTACAACGGCGAGGCCGCGACGTTCGGCAACGGCACGATGATCGCCCTGGTGCTCGACGAACGCGCCAAGGTCGACAGCCTGTATGAGAAGGCGATCAGCCTGGGCGCTCAGTGCGAGGGCAAGCCGGGCGTGCGCGGCGAGGATGGCCCGCAGGCCTTCTACGCCGCCTATTTCCGCGACCTGGACGGCAACAAGCTTTGCGCCTTCCGCGTCGGCCCGGCCTAGAGCCCTTTAGCTTTAGATGGAAACATCCAAAGCGTTCGAAAGGGATCTAAATGTTTGATTTTATAGCCTTTTTATGCGGTTCAGATGGCTCCACCTGAACCAGACAGGCTTTAGCGGTAGCGGAGGGTCCAGCGCACCGTGATCGTCCCCTGAGCATCCTGCGCGCCTGTGCAGGTCGTCAGAGCCGTCATCGGCCCGGTGACTGAGCGGTAGGCGGGCTCATTGTCCAGATCGTGTGTCGCGCAGGTCAGGCCTTGGACGTCGAACGCCGTCACCGCGCCGCTCGCGAAGCGGGTCGCGCCGCCACGGCTGACGCCGCGGCGCGAGAAGCTGGCGAAGGCGAGGTCCACGGCCTTCGCCGAAACGCCGGGCTTTAGCGTGAACACGTCGGTCCGGCGGATCAGGCCAGGCTCCAGCACATAGGTCGTGTGCGCGCTGACCCGATCGTCGGGCACGGGCGCTTTCTGGCCCAGGCGGTCCAGTTGGTCCTGACGATAGGTGACGACGGTCCGCGCCCCCTGCTCGACCACCTTGGCGCCCTTGGCGTAGGCCAGCGGCGCCAGGGCCGCGCCGTCAGCCAGGGTGATGCGCGGCAGGAGCTGAGGAAACGCGGCGTCGGCCACATGTTGCAGCAGCCCGGGCGACGATGGGATCGGGTAGTAGGGCGAGTTCATGTGCTGGCCCTCCCCGCCATTGATGAGGGGCAGACCGATCACCCGCGTCTCGCCGGTAGGCCGATGATCACGGATCGTCACCAGCAGCCGGTCGTACTGACCCTTGGCGAACCATGTGACCGTCCGGCGCGGCAGGCGGTCCAGCCAGGCGCCGTAACCCGGATCGGCGGCCTGATCCTTGAAGCCCAAATCGTTCCAGATGGCGTTGGTGTAGATGTACTGGCGACCAAGGCTGAGGTTCTCGCCGAGGATCCGGTGCTTGCCGCGATAGGCGTCGGTCCGACGGCCATGCTCCCAGAGATTCACCGACCCCATCGCCGGGTCGAACCAGAAGTCCATGTAGCGTGCGGCCACCCGCGAACTGAACGCATAGGCCATCCGCTTTTCCTCAGACGTCAGAACGTCCAGCTTGGCCGCTGCGGTCAGCACCTCCAGGAACGCGGTCTCGCCATAGGTCCCGATGCTGCGGCCATACTCGAAGCCCTCGCCGCGCGGGTTTAGGCGCGGCAGCATCAGGTCGACGGATCGGCGCAGCCACGTCCGCACCTCGGGCGTCGCGGGCATGCCCGCCTCGATCAGACGGTGGGCGATCTCGCCGATCAGCAGCACGCTGTAGCGGTCGAACCGCCCCTGCCCATCGGTTTCGTCCGCAAAGCCATATTCGCCCGAATACTTGCGATAATGGTCCAGCGTCTTGCCCAGCAGAGCCTCGCTGGCCGAGGCGTCCTCCCAACCCAGCCGGTAGCGCAGCCGCGCCACGCTGAAGGCGACGCCGTAATAGTTGTTGGGCAGGTTGATCAGCGTCAGATCGTCGGCGCGGACAAAGCGTCGCCAGTCCAGTTTGGCCTTCAGCGCCGTCAGCGTCGCCGGGGACACGGCTTGATCCAGAAGCCCCGCCTCCTGAAGCATCACCAAGGCCTGGCAGTAGTAGTAGACACCCCAGGTGTCATTGGGGTCGGCCACCGTCATGTCGGCGATCTCGCGATAGGCGGACAGATACCGGACAAGACGTGGATCATCGCGCGGCGTGTCGACGATCAGATATGCCAGGCCAATGGCGATCTTGCCGGGCAGGAACTTGTCATCGGCCTCGAAGACCTTGATCCCGTCCAGCGTCATGCCGCGTTTCTCGGCCATCAGCTTGTCGAGCAGAACCGCCATGCGCGGCAGGATGCGGGCCTCGACCGTTTGGTTCATCGGCGCGACTGTGGCGTAGCGGAGACCGCGAGGGTCCGGCGCGGCTGCGGGCTTGGCCGCCAGGGCGAGGGACGCTGTCGCCGAGCTCAGGGCGGCCACGGACAGGAACAGGCAGGGACGCAGTCGCATCAGAGGCTCGCAGGCCCGCCATCGCGGGTCTTCTGGGTGGCCGCGCCGCCCAAGAAAAGGTGGCGACGCGCTTGGCATGACCAATTTCGCCACGCCCGCCAAGATGTCAAGCCAATTTGGCCTTACCAGTTACACCTCACAGGCCCCACGGCACGCTCGCCGAACGGTAGCGTCGCGCCTTGTCATGCAATAGGATTCCCGCCGCCGACGCGACGTCGGCGGGATCGCAGACACATGACCACTTCGACGGCGGAAACGCGTAAACTCTATCAGCAGGTCGCCAACTCGATCGCCGATGCGATCCGTGACGGCGTCCACAAGCCCGGCCAGCGGTTGCCTTCCGAGCGCGATCTGGCCGAGGACTACAAGGTCAGCCGTCCCACGGTGCGCGAGGCGATGATCGCCCTGGAGATTCGCGGGCTTGTCGAGGCCCGCCATGGCTCAGGCGTCTATGTCACCGATACCCCCCGCCCAGAGAGCCCCGCGCCCGAACTGGACATCGGCGCCTTTGAGCTGACTGAAGCCCGTCGCCTGATCGAAGGCGAAGTCGCCGCCCTGGCGGCCGCCACCATCACCGACGAGGAACTGGCCGAACTGGCCGCGATCATGGACGACATGGTCGTGGAGAACGACAATAACGTGCGTGGCGAGCGGGCCGACCGCCGCTTCCACGTCACCATCGCTCAGGCCAGCCGCAATAGCGCCCTGGTCACCGTGGTCGAGAACCTTTGGGACCTGCGCTACAAGTCGCCGCTGTGCCGGGCGATGCTGGAGCGCGCGCGTCAGGTCGGCGTGCGCCCGCTGATCGACGACCACCAGGAAATCCTGCTGGCCCTGAAGGAGCGAAACCCCACCAGCGCCCGCAACGCGATGCGCGAACACCTGGGCCGGGTCATCGACAACCTGCTGACCGCCACCGAGATCGACGCCTTGGAGCGCGCCCGGAGCGAAGTGGCCGCGCGCCGCACCGAGCTGGCGCGACGCTCGGCGATCTAAGCGCTTCGCCTCACTTCCTGAAAGGCGCGATCGTCAGACGGCTTTGAGCCGTCGGCGACTGGCCCGCGATCATCTCCGCCTTCGCCGCGAAACCGGCGTCGCCATAAGCAGCGGCGGCGAGGTCGTAGAGCGGCAGGGCTTCGCGCGTGGCGTCCTCCGGTTTGAGGTCCCTGTAGGGGAAGGCCGCCGCGTTGCCGACGAACTGGGCCAGGTACGTCAGCGCCGCCCGGATCCCCTGCCCCTGCGGACCGCGATAACCCCACAGATCGACGCCCACGCAGGGTCCCAGCTCGGCCATGCCGATCAGCGGTTCCAGCGCGAAGTAGCTGTAGTGCAGCGCCTTGGTACGCGACAGCTCCTCGGGCATCCTGCCGTCGGGCGCGATCTCCGGATCGATGCGGTTGGGGCCCACGCTGGCGAGCACCTCGCGGGCCAAGTCTGGCCGACGTGCGAACAGGGCAAAGGTCGCCAACTGGTAGTCGTACCAGAGGCCATGGTTGTTCCTGGCCGCCCGTTCTTCCTTCCCGGTCGGCGCGGTCTGCATCCAGTCGGCATAGGCGCCGAACCAGGCTTCAAGGCCCGCCTGCTCCGACGCGGTCAGGACGTTGGACGGGGCCAGCACGCCGACCGCTTCGATCACCCGCAACAGGCGATAGGTGTCCAACACGCCTTCGGCGCGCCCGAGGGTGCGGCCCGGCACGCCTTGCGCATAGGTCATGGCCGGGTTCATCCGCGTAGCCGGATCGAGAAACCAGGCCCGCAACAGCTGAGCCGCCTTGGTCGCGTAGCGGGTCTCGCCGGTGAAATAGGAGGCCAGGGCCAAAGCCTCGACGGCGCCGGCCATGGTCTCCATGCGATTGGCGTCGAAGGCGTTGGTGTTCCGCTCGGGATTCACTTCGCCGTCCTTGCGGATATAGGGCTCGCCGTTGGGCTGGGCCGGGTCGGGCCACCAGTACGGCCCCATCGAGATGTAGTCGCGCTTATCGCCGCTGGGCGGTGTGCGGCTCTTGTCGACCACACTGTAGAGAGGGCCGGCCAGGGCCTTGTCGGCGCGGGCGAGCAGGGCCTTGTAGGCCGGCGCCAGCTGCGGATCGGTCAGCTGGGCCTTGGCGGCGCGCAACGCCGTAGGCTTCCAGCGGAAGGTGCGGCGCCCGTCGAAGTCGGCGGCGTAGCCCTGCTCAGCCCGGCAAACCGGCGCGGCGGTTACCGGCGCCGCCACCAGAAGAGCGAGGCAGCTCGCCGCCATCGCCATCGAACACCGGACCATTCAAAGCCTCCCCGCCGTCAAGCGCGGCCTGCGGCGACCATAGCGCCGGGCGCGAGATTGGCTAGGCCAAACTCGCGAAACTGGTCTTCGCGATTGCCTGGAACAGGTCTTGTCCGTTAAGACCATCGCGCAGCGCTCGCAGCTAGCGCACGGGAGGGGACGACGTCATGCGCGCCACCATCACCGCGATCCTGGTCGGTCTCAGCCTAGCCACGCCCCCCGCCATGGCGGCCCCGGCGCCCGGCCCCTCGATCAAGGAGCAGGCGGAGGTCGCCGCCTCTGCGCTGACCCTGGGCCGCGCGGTCGCCGACTGGCAGCTGCGCCACATGGACGGCCGGTTCGACTACGTCCAAACCCATCGTCCCGGCACACAGAACCCGCGCGGCTGGATCCAGGGGGCCTTCTATGTGGGCCTGACCGCCTTCGCCGAGTGGACCGGCGATGCAGGCTACCTTCAGGCCCTCCGCGCCCACGGCGAGGCGCAGGCCTGGGGCCTTGGCAAGCGCCCCCTGCACGCCGACGACCATGTCATCGCCCAAAGCTGGCTTTGGCTGCACGCCCGCGACCAAGACCCCGCCCAGTTGGCGCCGGTCAAGGCGCGGTTCGACGCCATCCTGGCCGATCCGCCCCGCGCGGACCTGACCTTCATCGACGGTACCGAGGACCAGCCGTGCCAGGCCCGCTGGTGCTGGAGCGACGCCCTGTTCATGGCCCCGCCGACCTGGACCGCCCTGTCGGCCGCGACCGGCGATCCGCGCTACGCCGCTTACGGCGACCACGAGTTCTGGGCGGCGACGGACTGGCTGCTCGACCGGGAGCACGGCCTCTATTTCCGCGACAGCCGCTACTTTGATCGCCGCGACGACCAGAGCCGCAAGATCTTCTGGAGCCGGGGCAACGGCTGGGCCTATGCCGGGATCGTCAACATCCTGAAGACCCTGCCCGCGAACCATCCTTCGCGCCCGCGCTATGTCGTCCTGTTCAAGCGGATGTCGGCCAAGCTGGTCGCGCTGCAAAAGGCTGACGGCTACTGGTCGGTGTCGCTGCTGGCGCCCGAGAACAGCCCGCCCGAGACCAGCGGCACCGGCTTCTTCGTCTATGGCCTGGCCTGGGGCGTGAACCAGGGACTGCTGAAGGATCCTCGCTACACGCGGTCGGCGCGGCGGGGCTGGGACGCCTTGGCGCGGGCGGTCGGGCCTGACGGCAAGCTCGGCTGGGTGCAGCAGGTCGGCTATGCGCCAGACCATGTCGCGGCCGGCGACACCCAACTCTATGGCGCCGGCGCCTTCCTCCTGGCGGCGTCTGAGGCGTCGCGCGGACGCTTCTAAGGCCCGATGAAAAAATGGGCTGACCCTCCCGTTGCTCCGGGGGCGGAAATCCGGTCCTCCTTCGTCATCCAGGGACAAGGCGCGCGCGTAAGGTCGCGCCACAGGCTGATGGGGCGAGATCGATGAAACGAAGTGCGGTGATGGCCGGAGCGGCCCTTGGCGTGGTGCTGGCCTTTGGGGCGATGACTGGGGCCACGGCGTCCGACCTGCCGTCGCCGACGACCGCCTTCGCCCAGCCGGTCGGCAGCGACTACTTCCTGGCCGACTACACCGCCTACGAGGCCTATCTGAAGGCGCTGGCCGCCAAGTCCGACCGCATGAAACTGGTCGACATCGGCAAGACCGAGGAAGGCCGCACCCAATGGATGGCGATCGTCTCCTCGCCCGCCAACCTGGCCAAGCTGGACCAGTACCGGACCATCGCCCGCAAGCTGGCAAAGGCCGAGGGCGTCAGCGAGGCCGAGGCCCGCAAGCTGGCCGCCGAGGGCAAGGCCGTGGTGTGGATCGACGCAGGCCTGCACGCCAACGAGACGGTGACCTCACAAGGCCAGATTCAGGTCATCCACCAGATGCTGACGGGGACCGATCCTGAGACCCTGCGGTTCCTGGACGACTGCATCATCCTGTTCGCGCACGACAATCCCGACGGGATGGAGATGATCTCCGACTGGTACATGCGCAACGAGGACCCCAAGAAGCGGGAGTTCGGCTCGTTGCCGCGCCTGTATCACAAGTACATCGGCCACGATAACAACCGCGACAGCTTCATGTCGGCCATGGCCGAGACGACCAACGTCAACCGCCAGCTGTTCCGCGAGTGGTTCCCCCAGATCGTCTACAACCAGCACCAGACCGCGCCCAACGGCATGGTCGTGTTCGTGCCGCCGTTCCGCGATCCGGCCAACCACAACTACGACCCGCTGGTCATGACCATGCTGCAGGAAGTCGGCATGGCCATGCACAGCCGCCTGGTGGCCGAGGACAAGCCCGGCACCGGCGCGCGCAGCGCCGCCCCCTACTCCACCTGGCACAACGGGATGGAGCGCTCCATCGCCTACTTCCACAATTCGATCGGCCTGCTGACCGAGATCACCGGCGGACCGACCCCGTCGCCGATCAACCTGGTCCCCGAGGTGCAGTTGCCCAGCAACGACCGGCCGGTTCCGATCGCGCCCCAGATGTGGCGCCTGCAGCAGACGCTAGACTACCAGGCCAGCCTGAACCGCTCGGTGCTGGACTACGCCTCGCGCAACCGCGAGCGCCTGCTCTTCAACATCTGGAAGATGGGCGACAACAGCATCAAGCGTGGCAGCCGCGACACCTGGACCATCACCCCGACCAAGGTCGACGCGCTGATCGCGGCCGGCAAGGAAAAGCCCCTGGCCGGCGGGCGCGGCGGTTCGGCGGATCCTTCGCTCTACAAGACGATCATGCAGGCGCCCGAGCAGCGCGACCCGCGCGGCTTCATCCTGCCCGCCGATCAGGCCGACCTGCCGACCGTGGTCGCCTTCCTGAACGCCCTGATTAAGGCGGGCGTCGACGTCGATGTCGCCGACAAGGCCTTCACCGTGGCCGGCAAGACGTACCCCGCCGGCTCCTACGTGGTCCGCACGGCCCAAGCCTATCGTCCGCACGTGATGGACATGTTCGAGCCGCAGGACCACCCGCACGACACCGAGTATCCGGGCGGCCCGCCCAAGGCGCCGTACGACGTCACCGGCTACACCCTGGCCTACCAGATGGGGATCAAGTTCGACCGCGTGCTGGACGCCTTCGAGGCGCCCACCAAGCGGGTGCCCGACCTGATCAAGGTCGCGCCGGGTTCGGTGAAGGGCTCGGGAAGCGCAGGCTGGCTGATCAGCCACGAGACCAACGCCAGCTTCACCCTGACCAACCGCCTGCTGAAGGCCGGCGCCAAGGTCCAGTGGCTCAAGGACGGCGCCAAGGCCGGCGGCAAGACCTTTGGAGCCGGCGCGATCTGGGTCCCTGCCTCCCCCGCCGCCAAGGCGGTGATCGACAAGGGCGTGAAAGACCTGGGGATCGACGCCTGGGCCGTCGCCGCCAAGCCGGCGGGCGCCGCCATCGCGCTGAAGCCGATCCGCGTGGGCCTGGTCGACGTCTACGGCGGCTCGATGCCTTCGGGCTGGAACCGCTGGATGTTCGAGCAGTTCGAGGCGCCCTTCCAGGTCGTCTATCCGCAGCGCCTGGACGCCGGCGACATCGGCAAGGACTTCGACGTGCTGGTCTTCGCCGACGGCGTGGTGCCCGCCCCGGCGGACGGTCCGTTCCGCGCCGGCCGCGGCGGGGCCCAGCCCAAGCCCGAGGACATTCCGGCCGAGTATCGGTCGTGGCTTGGCCGCGTGACCGATGAGAAGACCGTCCCCAAGATCGCCGAGTTCGTGAAGGGCGGCGGCACGGTCGTGGCCATCGGCGCCTCGACGCGCCTGGCCACCGCTCTGGGCGCGCCGGTCGAGGTGGCCACGGCCAAGACCGAGAACGGCCAGCTCAAGGCCCTGTCGAACCGCGAGCTCTACATCCCTGGCGCAGTCCTGCGGGCCAAGGTCGATCCGAAACAGCCGCTGGCCTACGGGGCGGGCGATGAGGTCGACGTGTTCTTCGACCGCAGCCCGGCCTTCACCGTGAAGCCCGACGTCAAGGGCGTATCGCGCGTGGCGTGGTTCGACAGCGATAAGCCGCTGCGCAGCGGCTGGGCCGTGGGCCAGGAGAAGCTGAAAGGCTCGACGGCGATGCTCGACATCGATGTCGGCAAGGGCAAGGTCTTCGCCTTCGGCCCCGAGATCACCCAGCGCGCCCAGTCGTGGGGGACCTTCAAGTTCCTGTTCAACGGCCTGCTCTACGGGCCGGCGGTGAGCGGGAAGTAGGGTTGAAAATAAGATCGGCGCCGGACGGGGAAGTCCGGCGCCGAGTTCGTCTCGGGACGGTTGGAGACATCCGCGAGGCGGTTACCGCTCCGGGGGTTGGCGTGAACCGGAGCGGCCTGGAGTCGCCGGGAGCTGGACCGGCGTCGGCGACGACCAAGGCGAAGGTGCGCCCGCCCCCGCGCCCGGACATTGAGACAAATCAAACAGTCTAGAAACGAAGTCGGCGCCGGAGGGGCAGCTCCGGCGCCGACAGATCGCGTCCCCTTAGATCAAGGGGGGGAGGTAGACCCTCAGGGCGCGATCGCCTCGGCCCCCGGGCGACGCGGATCGGCGCCGCCGAGATAGAGACCCTGCTCGATCATGATCGACTGGGCCGAGCCCATGGTCTCGTCGGAGGTTATCGGATGACCCATCGCCTTCAGGATGGCGACGGTGTCGGGATTGAAGTTTGGCTCGACGCGCAGGGTGTCGCTGGCGTCCTGGAAGATGCGCGGCTGGTGGGTGGCCTCGGCCACGTTCAGCTTGAAGTCGACGACGTTGACGATGACCTGCAGCACCGTGTCGATGATGGTGCTGCCGCCCGGCGTGCCGGTGATCAGCCACGGCTTGCCGTCCTTGAAGATCATGGTCGGCATCATGGTCGAGAGCACGCGCTTGCCCGGCTGCAGGGCGTTGGGCGGCGCCGGCTTGCCGCTCTTCTGCGCGCGCCAGGCGGCCTCGTGGGCGTAGTTGTTCATCTGGTTGTTCAGGACGAAGCCCGCGCCAGCCACCATCACGCCCGAGCCGAAATCGGCCCCCAGCGTATAGGTGTTGGACACCGCGTTGCCCTCGGCGTCGGCGACCGAGAAGTGCGTCGTGTTAGGGCTTTCGAACGCCCACGGATCGCCAGCGCCCAGGTCCTTGGCGGGCGTGGCCTTGTCGGGATTGATCAGCTTGGCGCGCTGGGCGCCATAGGCCTTGGACGTGAAGCCCTGCAGCGGCACCTTCACGAAATCGGTGTCGCCCAGATACTTGTAGCGGTCGGCATAGGCCATCTTCATGGCCTCGGCCTGAAGGTGCAGGGTCTTGGCCGAGCCCAGGCCCGTGGCCTTCAGGTCGAAACTCTCCAGGATGTTGAGCATCTCCAGCAGGGTCGCGCCGCCGGCGCTGGCGGGCGGCGAGGTCTTGACTGTCAGGCCGCGATAGGTCCCGACCAGGGGCTGTCGGATCTCGGCCTTGTAGGCGGCCAGGTCCTCCAGGGTGATCAGGCCACCATGGGCCTTCATGTCGGCGGCGAATCGCTGGGCGATCTCGCCCCGATAGAAGGCGTCGGCGCCCTTGTCGGCGATCTGGCGCAGCGACCAGGCCAGGTCGGGCTGCTTGAGGATCTCGCCGGCGCGATAGAGCTCGCCGCCGGGCTTGTAGAAGGTCTGCTTGCCGGGCTCGCTCTCGGACAGGCGCTGCTTGCCCCAGCTGAAGACAAAGGCTTCGTCCGGCGACAGGGCCACGCCGTCGGCGGCCAGGCGATAGGCCGGCTCGACCACCTGCTTCCAGGCCAGGCGACCATACTTCTGATGCGCCAGGTAAAGGCCCGCGACCGTGCCCGGAACGGTGGGCGCGCGATAGCCGCGCGAGGCCACGTCGTCCATTTCCTTGCCATTCTCGTCGACGAAGGTCTCGAGCTTGGCGGCCTTGGGCGCGACGCCGCGATAGTCGATGAAGATCGTCTCGCCCGTCTTAGCCAGGTGGACCATCATGAAGCCGTCGCCGCCGATATTGCCGGCGCGCGGCAGGGTCACGGCCAGGGCGAAGGCGGTGGCGACGGCGGCGTCCACGGCGTTGCCGCCCTGACGCAGGATGTCGGCGCCGACCTTGGTGGCGATGGCGTTCTGGCTGACCACCATGCCCCGCTCGCCCACCACCGGCGAGTGGATGCTGGGATACTCCAGCAGCTGCTTCTTCTGGGCCAGCGCCTCGGACGAGACGATGGGCGAAAGCGCCAGGGCGAAGACCGTGGCGGCTGTGGCGAGAAGGCGGAAGGGTTTCAAGTCGAGCCTCGCAGAACGGACGCGCGAAGGGACGGGGCGACCATCAGGCCGCCCCGCTCACAGGGTTAGAACCGCTTGGAGAGGTTCATGTACCAGTAGCGCCCCGTCGCGTTGTGCAGCGCGCCCGAGTAGCCGAAGTTCGAGGCCGACAGCGGCGGGTCCTTGTCGAAGGCGTTGCGCACGCCCACGCGGACCGTGGAGCCGTCGAACATGCCGTCCTTGAACGCGTACTGGCCGTAGAAGCTGACGGTCGTCCATTCCTTGATCGGGAAGTACTGGCCGTTCACCTGCGCCGGGCCGGTGTCATAGACCTCGCCGACATAGTTCACGAACGCGCCCGCGCCCCAGCCGTCCTTGCGCCAGGAGACGCTGGCCGTGCCGCGGAACTCGGGGAAGCCGTCGAACTGGATCTGGTTGCCGGCGCTGGCGATCGTGATGCCCGGCAGCTTGCCGGCCGCGACCGCCTGCAGAAGGATGCTCTCCGTCTGGCCAGGAGCCTGATCATACTTCAGGAGCTTGGCGACATTGATCGACAGGCCGAAGTCGCCCCAGGGGGTGTCGTCCAGGTCGTAGTCCAGGCTGAAGTCGGCGCCCTGCACCATGCGCGGCTGCAGGTTCGAGTAGGTGTCGCTGATATAGGCGATGTTGCCGACCGTGGCCGTGCCCACCGGCGCGTCGCGCACGACGTTCGGGTTGGACGAGCCGCTCTGGCGCAGCAACCAATCATAGGCGATCTGGTTGTAGCCGCCCAGGATGCCCACGATGTTCTTCTCGCGGATCGACCAGAAGTCGCTGGTCAGGGTCAGCTTGCCGTATTGACGCGGAATGAAGGTCGGCTGATAGACGAAGCCGATCGTGGCGTTGTCGGCCTCTTCCGGCTTCAGGTTCTTGTTGCCGCTGCGCACTTCGATCGTGCTGGCGCTGGGGCAGGTGGTGACGGTCGGCGTGTTGATCCGGCAGGCCGCGAAGTCGGTGCGGGTGTTCGAGACCGTCGTGCCGTCGCTGTAGAACTGCGGCAGGTTCGGGGCGCGGAAGCTCTGCGAGACCGAACCGCGGATTGCGAAGCCCTGGCCGACCTTCCAGTAGATCGCGCCCTTGGGCTTCAGCACGTTGCCAAAGTCCGAATACTCTTCGTCGCGCGCGGCGATCTGCAGGCTGATCTCCTCGACGAACGGGATGTTCATCTCGGGCGAAACGATCGGCACGGCCAGTTCGAAGAAGGCCGAGGCGACCGACCGGTGCGCGTTGACGTCCGGCGCGCCCGAGGCGCCCATGACGTCCGTGCCGTAGGTCACGCCGGTGACGCTGTTGGTGTACTTGATCGTACCGTCCAGGCGCTTGTCGCGGTCGTCCTTGTACGTCTCGCGACGCCACTCGACGCCCGCCGCGATCCCGACATCGCCGCCCGGCAGGGTGAAGAGGTCCTTCTTGGAGATCTTGAAGTCGGCCAGGGTCAGCGAGGTCTCGCTGATGCGATAGACGTTGATCAGGAACGAGTTGATCGTCGCGCGATCGTTGGGCGTGCCATCGCCCAGCGAGTAGTTGGGCTGGCTGCCGCCGTTGAACGGATTGTACGCCGTCGCATCCGTGCGGTTCAGGGCCGCCTGGAACGCGGTGTTGCTGATCGCGTCGTGCGTCATGTCCTTGGTGCGGGCCTTGGAATACAGCAGCGCCGAATCCCACTTCCAGCCCTTCCAGCCGCCCTTCAGCCCGCCCAGCAGGCGGTAGCTGTCGTCCGTCACCGTATAGGTGCGCGGGCCGGTGTCGACCGGGCGATAGGTGGTGATGTTCATGGCGAGGCCGGTGGTCGGCACGCCGGTCAGATTGGCCAGACGGTTGGGGCTGGTCGTCGGACCGAAGGGGTTCCAGTAGGCGTTCGCGGCGATGCTGATCGGCGCGGTGCTGAGCGGCGCCGACTGTTCGCGGCTGCCGGTGAACAGGGCGTGGTAGTAGCCCACTTCGCCATAGCCGGTGATGTCGCCGAAGTCGTGCTCGACCGTCGAGAACAGGTTGGTGCGCTCGACGCCGCCCTTCAGGGTGCGGTCGGGGTTTTCGTCATAGCGCAGAACGCGGCTGTTGGCGCCGGTGATCGTGCCCGAGCGGATGCAGAGGTTGCCGGTCAGCACGGTGCTGGAGCAGCCAGCGGCGGTGTTGGCGGTCGGCTCGATGTGGAACACGCCCGAGGTCGTCAGCGTCGCCGTGCCTTGGCGGACCGTGGTGGTCGCCGGGATCAGGGTGAACGAACCCCAGGGGCTGGAGGTTGAGCGGCTGTCGAAGGTGGTGTTGTCCACCCAAGGCGTGTTGGCCACCTGCGCCCGGTGATCCTCGCTGGCCGAATAGTCGCGCTCCGACGCCATCAGACGGCTGCGGCCGGTGTAGTTGCCGAAGAAGGTCAGGCGCGTGCCGTCTGCCAGACGGGTGCCGGCCTTCACGTTGAACGAGCCTTCGCGGTAGCTGGTGCCTTCCGAGCCGCCGTACTGGGCTTCCATCTTCAGGCCACGGAACTTGGTGTCGAGGACCGTGTTGACCACGCCGGCCACCGCGTCGGCGCCGTAGATGGCCGCAGCGCCGTCGCGCAGCACTTCCACGCGCTTGATGCCCGCCACGGGGAACGCGTTGGTGTTGACGGTCTGGACCGGAACCAGATTCTCGGTCTGGGTGCCCGGCGCCAGCACGGCGCGGCGACCGTTCAGCAGGGCCAGGGTATTGCCAGTGCCCAGGCTGCGCAGATTCAGCGAGGCCACGTCGCCGCGCGCGTCGTTCAGGTTGCCCGTGGTGCGGGCTTCCTGGAACTGCACGTCGCCGGCTTGCGGGATCGAGCGGAACAGTTCGTCGCCCGAGACCGCGCCGGTGGCGATGATCTCTTTCTCGCCAACCACCGTGACCGGCAGGGCCTCGGTCGTGCGGGCGCCTTCGATCTGCGAGCCGACGACCACGACCGCTTCAACGACCTGGGCCTCTTCACTGGTCGCGCCGGCCCCCGCGCGCGAGGACTGGGGGGATTGGGACTGGGCGCTTTCAGCCGGCGCCTGGCGCAGCGTGATGGTCTTGCCGTCGTCCGACTGAACGACCAGTCCGGCGGCCTTGGCCAGACGGGCCAAGGCGTCTGCGTCGGCGACATCGCCGGTCACCGCCGGGGTGCGCTTGCCCGAGGCGGCCTCGAACGGGAACAGAACCTGCTTGCCCGACTGCTTGGCGAAGGCTTGCAACGCGGTCACCGCATCGCCGGCCGGAATGTTGAACGTGTGCCGCGCCTCTTGCGCGAGCGCCGGGCCGGCCAGCACCAGGACGGCGGCCGACGCCATCAGGAAGCCGCGAACCGCGCGGCGACGGGTGTTGATGGTCATTTTCTTATTTACCCCTCGAAGCGCCCTCCATCCCCATGAAGGACCGCTTTTGAAGGATCGACGCACGCGTGTCGGGTTTCCGCCAGTGGCGAAGGGACTTTTTTAGCCTCAATTCCAAGTGTCATCCCGGCCGGACCCCGGCGAAAGCCGGGGGTAGAGCCGGGACCCAGGGGCGGCGCGCGAGGCGTTCTGTCACTCCCTGGTTCCCGGATAGCCTCTTCGAGGCTTCCGGGATGACACCCAGTTGTGATGGAAGCTATCTATCCCTTGCGCCACAACCGGATGTCGCCGTCGTCATCCTCGGACGCCTGCACTGGGAACGTACTGGTGACCGCGTCGACGAAGCTGCGCGGCTCGGTGGTCTGGAAATAGCCGGCCAGACGCAGGCCATTGATCGACGGATCGACGATCCGCACCTGCTGCCTGTTGTAGCGATTGAACTCGGCCACGGCCTGTTCGAGCGACTGGCCGTTCAGCGCGATCGCGCCCTGGCGCCAAGCCAGGACCCGGTCGATCTCGCCTTCGGAGATGGCGCGAGCACGGCTTCCGGCGGCGGTGTAGACCGCCGCGACGCCGGCCTTCAGACGCATCTCGTCCTTGGGCTCGGCGGGTTCGGGATCAAGCGCGACCGCGCCCTTCTTGACCGTCACGGTGGCGCCGTCGGCGCGCAGACGCACCGCCAGTTCCGAAACGCCGTCGGCCCGCATCACCGCGTCTTCGGCGCGCACCACGAAGGGACGGGAGTCGCTGGCCGCCTCAAACACCGCCTCGCCGCGCACCAGGCGCACCTCACGCACGCCGCGCCGGTAGCGGACCACCACCTTGCTGTCGGTGTTCAGTTCGATTCGGCTGTTGTCGCTGAGCACGACGACCCGACGCTCACCGATCGCGGTGGCGTAGGCCGTGCCGCCGCCGAAGGTGGTGACCCCCGCCACAGAGAGGGCCAACACTGCCGCCGCGGCCATGCCGCGCGCCCAGACCGACTGGCTCAGACGCGGTAGAACCGGGCGGCGCTCGGCCGCCAACAGGTCCCGGTCAGGCCGCTCGGCCGCCGGACGCATGGCGCGCAGGCGCTCTAGCCGCGCCCAGGCGGCGGCTTCGCGTTCAAAGGCGGCTTCGTGTTCGTGGCTTTCGTCGCGCCAGGCCTCGAAGGCGGCGCGGTCGGCGGCGGAACACGAAGCGTCATCAAGCCGAACCACCCAGAGGGCGGCCGCCTGCCTCACCGCTTCGCGTCGTGATCCCGTCTCGCGCTCCATGAGCGTCCTTCGTCGACCTTACTCTTACGCCCGATACGACGTCCCAACTTGTCGGAACAGTACCGAAGACCCTTCACCAGATGCTTCTCGACAGTAGAGACGGACAAGCCGAGCCTAACCGCTATCTCGTCGGGCGAGAGGCTGTAAACTTTTCTCAACGTGAAGACGCGACGGCACTGCGTGGGCAACTCTGCGATGGCGTCCGCCAGCAGCCGCAGCTCTTCGCGTGATTCGATGACGGCATGAGGGCTGGGCGCCTCGTCCAACGGTTCGATCCGGTCGAAGTCGGCGACGGCGGTGATGGTCAGCACCTTGCGCCGGCGCAGCGCGTCCAGGGCGCAATTGCGAAGGACGCGGTTGGCGAACGCGCCCGGATTTCCGATCTCGCGCCAGGTCTTGCAGGCGATCGCGCGCGCGAAGGCCTCGTGCACCAGATCCTCCGGATCGGTCTGACCATCGCGGCAGAACCGCCGCGCATAGGCCAGAAGATCTGCCTCCAGCGGCAGGATCTCACGCCGAAACCAGGCGCGCCTGTCGTCGTCTTCTTGAGCCATCAACGCTCCCCTCGAGCTTCAGCGAAGCCGAAAGGGCGCCCGAACGCAACCCGGCGATGACCCATCGCCGGGCGCGGAGCGAATTTTGCCTAGTCTTCGATCGGGTTGTGGCGCGTATCCTTCAGGAAGAAGCCACCGACCACCGCCGTGATCCCGGCGATGATGACCGGGTACCAGAGGCCCGAATAGATATCGCCGGTCGCCGCCACGATCGCGAAGGCCGTGGTGGGCAGGAACCCACCGAACCAGCCGTTGCCGATGTGGTAGGGCAGCGACATCGCCGTATAGCGGATCCGGGTCGGGAACAGCTCGACCAGCATCGCCGCGATCGGGCCGTAGACCATGGTCACATAGATCACCAGCAGCGCCAGAAGGCCGATCACCGCCGGCTTGTTCACGAGCGCCGGATCGGCCTTGGCCGGATAGCCGGCCGCCTTAAGCTGGTCGCCAAGGTCGGCCTCCCAGGCCTTGCGGGCGTCGGCGAAGGCCTTGCCGCTTGCGCCCTTGGCGTCGAGCCCGTCCAGCGTCACGCCCCCGACCTGAACCGTGGTCGGCGTTCCGACCGGCGCGGCCTGGACGCTGTAGCTGACGCCGGCCTTGGCCAGATAGGCCTTGGCCACGTCGCAGGGGGTGTTGAACTTGGCCTTGCCGATCAGGTCGAACTGGAAGGCGCAGGTGGCCGGGTCGGCGGTGACCACCACGGGCGCGGTCGCCTCGGCCTTGGCCAGCACGGGGTTGGCGTAGGTGGTGATCGCCTTGAAGATCGGGAAATAGGTCAGCGCCGCCAGCAGGCAGCCCAGGACGATGATCGGCTTGCGGCCGATCTTGTCCGAAAGCCAGCCGCAGATGACGAAGAACGGCGTGCCGATCAGCAGCGCCACGGCCACCAGCGTGTTGGCCAGAGCCCCGTCCAGCTTCAGCGTCTTTTCCAGGAAGAACAGGGCGTAGAACTGGCCGGTGTACCAGACCACCGCCTGGCCCATGGTCAGGCCCACCAGCGCCAGCAGCACGATCTTCAGGTTGGGCCAGTTGCCGAAGGCCTCGGCCAGCGGCTTCTTGCTGCCCTTGCCCTCGGCGATCATGCGCTCGAAGGTCGGGCTCTCGTGCAGCTTCAGGCGAATCCACAGCGACACGCCCAAGAGCAGCAGCGAGACCAGGAACGGAATGCGCCAGCCCCAGGCCTTGAACGCCTCTTCGCCCAACTGGATGCGGGCGGCCAGGATCACCGCCAGCGACAGGAACAGACCGATCGTCGCCGTCGTCTGGATCCAGCTGGTATAGAAGCCGCGCTTACCGGCCGGAGCGTGCTCGGCCACATAGGTCGCCGCGCCGCCGTACTCGCCGCCCAGGGCCAGGCCCTGAACGAGGCGCATCAGCACCAGGGCGATCGGCGCGGCCACGCCGATCTGGGCGTAGGACGGCAGAAGGCCGACGACGAAGGTCGAGACCCCCATCAGGAGCATGGTGATCAGGAAGGTGTTCTTGCGGCCCCACAGGTCGCCCAGACGCCCGAAGATCAGCGCCCCCAACGGCCGGATCGCAAAGCCCGCCGCAAAGGCCAGCAGGGCCAGGATGAAGCCGGTGGTCTCGTTGACGCCTGAGAAGAAATGGCTGGTGATGATCGGCGCCAGCGAGCCGTAAAGATAGAAATCGTACCACTCGAACACTGTGCCGAGCGACGACGCCCCCACGACCATCGTGTCGCGCCCCTTGCCCGGAGCGGCCTGGCTTTCAGCCCCCATACGCCTTCCCTTCCCTCATCAACGCCGCGTGTGATCGGCAGTCGTCCCCAACACCGGGACCCTAGCTCAGCGAACAGCAGTCTTGCGACGGGGAATTATGGTAGCGGTCACTTTTTCTGCGCCGCCCTTCCCCCGTGATGGGGAGCGAGACAAATTTCGTCCCTCGTGCGATCACCCGTCGACACCAAGGGAGCCGCCATGACCGCTTCGAAGATCGTCCGCCGCGCCTTGATCGGCGCCCTGGCCGCCGCGCCGCTTCTGGTCGGGGCCGCCTCCCCCGCCCTCGCCGCCGGCAAGCCGCGCGTGGCGATCCAGACCGACAAGGGGACCATCGTCGTCGAGCTGGAGGACAAGAAGGCTCCCATCACCTCGGAGAACTTCCTGCGCTATGTCGACAAGCATCGCTTCGACGGCGGGCAGTTCTTCCGCGCCAACCGGGCCAAGGGCGCGCCCGGCCAGGGCTCGATCCAGGGCCAGCCCAAGCCCTATTCGCGCCGCGCGCCGCCGATCGCTCACGAGAGCACGCTGAAGACCGGCCTCAAGCACAAGGCCGGCGCCATCTCGATGGGCCGCGACGCCCCCGGCAGCGCCACCGCCGACTTCTTCATCTGCGCCAGCCCCCAGCCCTATCTCGACGCCAAGCCCGGCAAGAGCGACGCCGCTCAGGGCTACGCCGTGTTCGGCTATGTCGTCGAAGGCATGGACGTCGTGAAGAAGATCCTCAGCGGTCGCACCGACGGCCCGACCAACGTGCCGTCGATGAAGGGCCAGATCCTGAACCCGCCGGTGAAGATCATCAGCATGAAGCGGCTCTAAGCCACGGGGCCGGGCCGCTGCGCCGGCCGCCCCGGCTACTCCACGCGCGGCAGGACCAGCGCCACGCGCAGGCCGGGGCCTGAGCCGTTGTACTCGCCGGGACCTTCCGACAGCTCCAGACGGCCGCCGTGCGAGGCGGCCACGGCGCTGACCAGCGACAGGCCAAGGCCCGCGCCCGGCTCGCTGCGGCTGTTCTCCAGGCGCACGAAGCGCTGGACGACACGGGCGCGGTCGGCTTCGGGCACGCCCGGCCCGGTGTCGGTGACCGAGAACTCCAGCTCGCCGGACGAGGTTCGCCGCGCGCGCAGCATGATGGCCCCGCCCTCGGGCGTGTACTTGATCGCGTTGTCCAGGATGTTGGCCAGCGCCTGGGCCAGGAATTCGCGATTGCCCTTGATGGTCAGGGCGGGCGTGATCTCGGCCTTGAAATCCAGCCCCTTGTCTTCGCACGACAGCTCGTAGAGCTCAGCCATGTCGCCGGCCAGCTCCGAAGCGTCGAACTGGCGCTGGTCGGGGGCCGAACCGGCGGCCTGCAGGCGGGCTATGGCCAGCACGGCGTTGAAGGTCTTCAAGACCCCGTCGGCGTCCTGCAGCGCCGTCTCCAGGGCTGCGACCGGGTCGCCCTTGCCGTTCTCGGCGTCGATCAGGGCCACCTCCATACGCGCGCGCAGGCGGGTCAGCGGCGAGCGCAGGTCGTGGGCGATGGCGTCGCCGGCGTGGCGCAGGCCGCCCATCAGGCGCTCGATCCGATCGAGCATGTCGTTCAGGCCCTCGGCCAGCTCGTCATACTCGTCGCGCGTGCCCCGCACTCGCGCCCGGGCTTGCAGGTCGCCGCCGCGCACGGCGTTGACCACATCGACCAGCCCCTGCATCGAGCGGCTGACATTGCGGCTGATCAGCACCCCGCCGGCCATGCCCAGCAGGATGACCAGCGCCCCCGCGCCCCACAGCGCCCGCACGATCTTGCGGACGTAGGCCTCCGAAGCGTCGACATCGGCGCCGACGAACAGGATCTCGCCGTTTTCCAGGCGCTGCTGCACGCCACGCGCGGCAGCCTTGACCTCGGCGCCGTCCAGATCAGTCTCGGTGACCTTGAAGCTGGCCCATTCCGGCCCGTCGCCGGTGAAGCCCGAGATCGGCGACTCTTCGATCGAGCCGGAGATCCGCTTGCCCGTCTTGTCGGCCAGGAAATAGAGGAACGGCCGCTCGCCGGTGGCCCGCTCGACGATGGTCTGGTTCAGCGCGTCGACGCCGCCCTGGCGATAGGCGGCCTCCAGGCTCTCGAACTCGCGGCTGATCTCGGCCTGGGCCCGGCGGTTCACCTCGCCGGCCGTGGCCACATAGATGTAGCCCAGGAAGGCGCTGGCGGCCGCCGCGAACAGGGCCAGGAACAGCAGGGTCAGCCGGAACGGCGTGGTGCGGAGAAGGCGCGGCAGACGCATGGTTTGGTAGGCGCTAAGGCCCCCTCGAATCCGACCTCATTGGAGTTCGGAGCATTGAATTCCCGACCTTCCCGGCGACACGTCAGTGCGGCGAAGCCAATGCCGGGACCCAGATTCAGCCTGAGCGACGATCCAGTCCGGCGCCGCTTGGCCCTTCGATCTGGGCCCCGGCATTCGCCGGGGAGGTCGGATGAAGGTTACGGATCCAGCCGGTAGCCGGCGCCGCGCACCGTCTGCAACATGGCCCGGTCAAAGCCCTTGTCGATCTTGCTGCGCAGGCGCGAGATGTGAACGTCGATGACGTTGGTCTGCGGGTCGAAGTGGTATTCCCAGACCTTTTCCAGCAGCATGGTGCGGGTCACCGACTGGCCGGCGTGGCGCATCATGAACTCCAGCAGCTGGAACTCGCGCGGCTGCAGGTCGATCTCCTTGCCCTGGCGATGAACCGTCCGGTTGATCAGGTTCATCTCCAGCTCGCCCACCTTCAGGGTGGTGGCCACCGCGCCCGTCTCGCGGCGACGCGACAGGGCCTCGACGCGGGCCATCAGCTCGGGGAAGGCGTAGGGCTTGACCAGATAGTCGTCGGCGCCGGCCTTCAGGCCCACCACGCGGTCATTGACCTCACCCAGGGCCGACAGGAACAGCACCGGCGTCTGGTCGCCCTCGCGACGCAGGGTCTCGACCACGGTGACGCCGTCCATCTTGGGCATCATCCGGTCGACGACCAGAACGTCGTAGCCGCCCTTCTGGGCCTCGGCCAGGCCGGCCTCGCCGTCGGGCGCGTGCTCAACGTCGTAGCCGGCCTCCTTCAGCCCGTGCGCCATGGCGCCGGCGGCTTCCAGGTCGTCCTCGATAATCAGAATACGCATCGTATAGCCCCTCAGGCGCCAGACACGGTGGTGGAACCTTGGACGTTCCCCCGATTCCGCGCATCACGCGATAGTCGTCAGGGTTGATAGCGCTTTCGACGACCGCCGTAACTTAAACCTTGGACAGATACGAAAAAGCCCCGCCCAGGAGGTCCTGGGCGGGGCGATTGGGTTCGAAGGCGGATCGCTTACGGCGCGATCTTCAGCGTTACGAAGACCGAGCGGTTCTGGCGAACCACCTTGGCCAGAACGCTGGTGCGGCCGGCCTTTCGGGCGGTCTCGACCGCAGTCGCCACGTCGGCCGCGCTGGCGACCGCCGCGCCGTTGATGCTGGCCAGCACATCGCCCTTGGCCAGGCCCTTCTCGCCGGCGTCGCTGTCGCCCTTCACGCCGGTGATCAGCAGGCCCTTGATCTCGGGATCGATCTTGTAGGTCTGACGCGCGGCCGCATCGATCTGCGACAGGGTCAGGCCCAGCGCGTCGACCTTCTGGCTGGCGGGCTTATCCGGCGTCGCCGAGTCGCTGTTCTGGTCCTGATCGTCGCCGTTCACGGCCAGGCTGCTTTCCGACGGACGCGTGCCCGACTTGATCTCCACCACACGCGGCTTGCGGTCGCGGATGATCGAGATCTTGATCGTCTCGCCCGGACGCGCCTTCGAGACTTCACGAGTCAGTTCGCTGCTGTCGGCGATCTTGACGCCGTTGACGGCCACCAGGATGTCGTCCGGCAGCAGGCCGGCCTTGGCGGCGGGGCCGCCCGGCACGACGTCGGAGACGATCGCGCCCTTGACGTCGGGCAAGCCGAGCGCCTCGCCCATCTCGCTGCTGAAGGCCAGGATGCTCACGCCGATATAGCCGCGAACGACCTTGCCGTTGGCGATCAGCTGCTTGGCCACGCCCTCGGCGACCTCGGCCGGGATAGCGAAGCCGATGCCGACCGAACCACCCGACGGCGAGTAGATGGCGCTGTTGACGCCGATCACCCGACCATAGATGTCGAAGCTGGGACCGCCCGAGTTGCCGCGATTGATCGGCGCGTCGATCTGGATGTAGGGCACGAAGGACGAGGTGTTGTCCTGCAGGTTGCGGTCATAGGCCGAAATGATGCCGGCCGTGGCCGTACCGCCCAGACCGAACGGGTTGCCGATGGTGATGACCCAGTCGCCGACGCGCGGCTTGGCCTGGTTCTCGAAGTTCACATAGGTGAAGTCCTTACCCTTGGCCTTCGGGTCGACCACCTTGATCACGGCCAGATCGGTGCTTTCGTCGCGGCCGACCAGCGTCGCCTTCAGTTCGCGACCGTCCTTCAACACCACCTGGATGTCGTCGGCGTCGGCCACGACGTGGTTGTTCGTGACGATGTAGCCATCAGCCGAGATGAAGAAGCCCGAACCGGCCGATTGCTGCTTCGGCGTCGCCGGCGTGTCGCCGTCGTCGTCCTGCTGGTCCTGGCCCGGCTGCCCCGGACGGCGCTGACCACGCGGCACGATGTCGAACCCTTCCAGGCCCGGAATGCGCAGCGACGGCGCCTTGGCCTTCGAGGTCACATTGATCTGGACGACGGCGGGCGAGACCTTCTCGAAGATGTCGGCGAACGACATCGGCGCGCCCGGCGGCGGCGCGAAGGTCGGCGCGCTGGCCACGGACGCGCGGGTCACCGGGGCCTGGGCGGCGTCGGCCGTCCCCATCCGCATGCCCATTCCGGCCAGGGCCGCACAAGCGACGCCCGCGCCCGCGACGGCGCCCACAATGAAACCCGACTTCCTAGCGGTCATTCTCGTCTTTCCTCACCCACGTCCCACGGACGCGGTCCCTTAACGTCACCCGCGCGCCCGGCGCGCGGCCCCGATCTCTTTGAGAACCTAGTCGCGGCATTGAAAGGTGCAATGGTTCTCGCACTATCTTTCCGTCATCCGGAAGGCGCTTCTTGCGGCGCTATTTCGGCGCAATCGTGTCAATCGCCTTCGAGCAGACGCCGAACACGCTCTTCCTCGTCCTGTGAAAGCGCCGGTTCGGGCGTCTCGCGGCGACGCAGGAGGCCCGCCATCAGAACACCACCCACCAGCAGGACCCCCACCGGCGCCAGCCAGAGCACCGCATTTCCTCCAGAGAAACGGGGCTTTAGCAGAACGAACTCGCCGTAGCGCTCGACCAGAAAGTCGCGGATTTGCGCATCGCTGCGGCCGGCCTTGACCTGCTCGCGGACAATTCGCCGCAGGTCGCCAGCCAGTTGGGCCTCGGAGTCGTCGATCGACTCGTTCTGGCAGACCAGGCAACGCACTTCCTTGAACAGCGTCCGCGCGCGCGCTTCCTGCGCTTGGTCGGGCAAACGCTCTGACGGGTCCGACGCGCCGGCCGTCAGCGCAACCGCCGCCGCCGCGATCAAAAGCGCGCGCACCCGCCTCACGACGTCGCCTCCCCGGTCCGCCGGCCCACGCCCAGGCGCACCCGCCGGTCCGACAGCGAGACGATCCCGCCGATCGCCATCAGCAGCGGCCCCAGGAAAATCAGTCGCACCCAGGGGTTCACATAGGCGCGCACCAGCCAGGCCGGCTTGCCGCCCTCGCCCGCGCGGCGCTCGCCCATCACGACATAGATGTCGTCCAGGCCCTTGGCGCAGATCGCCACCTCGGATGTGGTCTGCGCGCCGGTCGGATAGAAGCGGCGCTCGGGCGCGGCGCGGCAGACCTCTGCGCCCGACTTGTCGGTGACCTTCACGATCCCGCGTTCGGCCAGGAAGTTTGGCCCCTCGACCGTGACCACGTCGGCCAGGGTCACGGTGTAGGCGCCCAACGGCTGGCTGCCATTGAGGCTGAGGGCCTGGGCCGCCTCGACCCGCCAGGCGGTCTCGAACGACGCGCCCAGCACGAAAACGCCCAGACCGGCATGGGCCAGGGTCGTGCCCCAGGCGCCGCGCGGCAGGCCCCGGGCGCGGCGGAGACTTTCGGCGACCGGGGCGCGGAACAGCTTCAGGCGCTCGCCCATCTCCAGCAGCGCGCCACCGATCAGCCAGAAGCCGACAACCAGGCCGCCGCTGGCCAGGGCCTTGCGCGGCTGGACCATGGCGAAGGCGATCAGGCCCAGCAGAGCCGCCAGGGCCAGGACGATCCACAGCTTGCGCGCCACGCCCTTGGCGTCGCCGCGCTTCCAGGCCAGCAGCGGCCCGGCCGGCAGCACGGCGAAGGCCAGGATCATCAGCGGCGTGAAGGTCAGGTTGAAGAACGGCGCGCCCACCGACACCGCCTCGCCGTCCATCGCCTCGCGGATCAGCGGATAGAGCGTGCCGAGCAGCACCACCGCCGTCGCCGTCGACAGCAGGATATTGTTTAGGACGATCGCGCTTTCGCGGCTGATGGGGCGGAACTGGCCGCCGCGGTTCAGGCTGGGCGCGCGGATGCCGAACAGCAGGAAGCCCGCGCCGGCCGCCACGCCCATCATGATCAGCAGCAGGACGCCGCGCGTCGGATCGACGGCGAAGGCGTGGACGCTGGTCAGCACGCCCGAGCGGACCAGGAACGCGCCCAGCATCGAGAAGGTGTAGGCCGCCAGGGCCAGGAACGCCGTCCAGCCCGGCAAAGCGCCGCGCCGTTCGGTGACGATGGCCGAATGCAGCAGGGCCGCGCCGATCAGCCAGGGCATGAAGCTGGCGTTCTCGACGGGGTCCCAGAACCACCAGCCGCCCCAGCCGAGCTCGTAATACGCCCAGAAGGCGCCCAGCGTGATGCCGACAGTCAGCATGCTCCAGGCCGCCAGGGTCCAGGGCCGCACCCAGCGCGCCCAGGCCGCGTCGATCCGGCCCTCGATCAGCGCGGCCAGCGACAGCGAATAGACGACCGAGAAACCGACATAGCCCGCGTAGAGGAACGGCGGATGGAAGGCCAGGGCCGGGTCCTGCAGCAGCGGGTTCAGCGAACGCCCCTCAATCGGCGCGTCCAGCAGGCGCGCCAGCGGATTCGAGGCGAAGACCGTATAGGCCAGGAACAGCACGCCCAACGCGCCCTGCACCGCGATGGCGTAGGCGCGCAGGCGCGGCGGCAGGCTGTCGCCGAAGAAGGCCATCGCCGCGCCGTAGCCGGTCAGCACCAGGCACCACAGCAGCATCGAGCCCTCGTGGCTGCCCCAGGCGCCGGCCACCTTGTAGAGCATCGGCTTGTCGGTGTGCGAGTTGGCGGCGACGTTGGCGACCGAGAAGTCCGAGGTCACGAAGGCGTAGATCAGCGCAGCGAAAGCGACCAGCACCGCCAGGAAGGTCGCCAGCGCCGCGCCGCGTCCCGCGCCCGCCAGCACTGGCGAGCGCCGCGCCCCGCCGACGGCCGACAGCCCCGTCTGCGCGACCGACAGCAGCAGCGAGAGGATCAGCGCGAAGGCGCCAAGTTCGACGATCATGGCGCAGGCTTCCCATAGGCCGGCGCGCCAGCGCCCTCGCCGCGCCACTCGCCCTGTTCTTTCAGCGCCTTGGACACCTCGCGCGGCATGTAGCGTTCGTCGTGCTTGGCCAGCACCTGCTTGGCCTCAAAGACGCCCGCGTCATTGAAGCTGCCCTCGGCGACGATGCCCTGTCCCTCGCGGAACAGATCCGGCAGGTCGCCGTGATAGACGACCTTGGCGGTGGCCTTCTGGTCGGCGACCACGAACTCGACATTGCCGTCCGGGTGCTTGACCACGCTGCCATGCTGCACGAGGCCGCCCAACTGCACCTTGCGGCCGGCGGAGACCTTGGCCTCCTGGGCTTGGGCGGGGGTGTAGAACAGCGATATGCTGTCACGCAGGCCATACAGCGCCAGACCGACCGCCAGGGCCAGCACCGGCGCGATGGCCAGCAGGATGGTCAGGCGTCGGCGCGCCTTACGGGATTGGGGCCAGAAGCTCATGGGGTCGTCGTCTTGGCTTGAGCCGGGGTGTCGGCGGCCTGGCGAAGGGCCGACATGACCTTGGGCTGGTCCTTGAAGAGGGCCGCGGCCGTGGCCAGGGCCGCGTCGCGCTTGGCCGTCTCGCCCAGCACCGCATAGGCGCGCACAAGGCGCACCCAGCCGTCGGGGTCATCGGGCGACTGCTTCAGGCGCTGAGCCAGGCCATCGACCATGCCCGCGATCATGCCCTGAACCTGCGGATTGGCCTCGGCGGCGGGCTCAGCACCCGGCAGCTTGCCCGACGCCTGCACCAGGGCGATCTCGGCGGCGAGCGACTCGCGGCCAGGCGCGTTCGGCGCCAGACCGGCCAGCAAACCGCGCCAGTCCGCCAGGCCGCCGACGACATCGCCCTCGGCGATCCGGGCGCGCGCCAGGTAGTAGCGGGCCCGGACATCGGCCGGATCGGCCTTCAGCGCCTCGCCGAAGGCCAGCTTGGCGTCCGGACCGATCTGGCCCTTGGCCTCGATCACGAAGGTCTCGCCCAGCAGGCTCCAGATGTCCGCGCGCTTGGGGGCGATGCGAACCGCCTTGCGCAAAGCCTGCTCGGCCCCGGCCATGTCGCCTGCGGCGGCGCGAGCCTTGGCCATGAACACCAGCGGCTCGGGATCGTTGGGACGCTCGGCGGCGACGCCCTCCAGCACGGCGGCGATCTTGCCCGGGTCGAGCGTCGCCGGATCGGCGGCGCGCCACGCGGCGACGCGCTGGGCGAAGGGTTGGTCGGGCAGACCGGGACGGCCGATCATGATGTAGAGGCCGGCTGCGGCGGCGCAGGCCAGACCGACGGCGGCGACGGCGACCTTGCGCGGTCCGGCGCCGTCACGGCGCCAGGTTTCCGACTGCTCGGCGGCGGCCAGCAGGCTGCGCCCCGCCTCGGCGCGGGCGGCCTTCAGCTCATCTTCGGCCAGCAAGCCATCCTGGGCCAGGCGCTCGACCTCGGCCAGGCGGCGACGATGCGGCTCCAGCCGGGTCTCGGCGTCGTCGACGGGCCGGGCGCGCGCGGCCTCGCGCAACACCAGTCCAGCCGTCACGACCGACAAGCCCGCCGCGGCGATCCAGAAAGCGATCATGGTCGCGTGTTAGCTTGTTCCGGCTGTCGCCGTTAGAGGAAAAAGCGCTTAAGGACGCCTCGCCCCCGTCATTCTGGGGCGCCCGCCGACGGAGGTCTCATGACGCCGACCCTGCTGGTCCCTGGCCTGCTGTGCTCCGAGGAAATCTTCGGACCGCAGCTCCCCGTGCTGTGGCCGCGTGGCCCGGTCATGATCGCCAACACCCTTCACGGCGACACCCTGGCCCAGATGGCCGCCCAGATTCTCGCGACCGCGCCGCCGACCTTCGCCCTGGCCGGCGTTTCGATGGGCGGTTACCTGGCTTTCGAGATCCTTCGCCAGGCCCCGCAGCGGGTGTCACGGCTGGCGCTGATCTGCACCTCGGCCAGGCCCGACACCCCCGAACAAAGCGCCGGGCGACGCAAGATGGTCGCCCAAGCGCGCGCCGTGGGCTTCGAGCGGTTCTGCGCCCTGGGCGCGGACGCCCTGACCCACCCCAGCCGGAAGGGCGATCCCGAGTTGAATGCGATCAGTGCACGGATGGGTCTGGCTGTGGGGATGGAGGGTTTCGCCCGCCAGACCGAGGCGGTGATCGCCCGTCCCGACCGCCGCGCTCTGCTGTCGGCGATCGACGTGCCGACCGCCATCATCGTCGGCGACTCCGATCCGCTCACGCCGGCGGCCTTGTCAGAAGAGATGGCGGGTCTGATCCCGCAGGCGCGCCTCACGATCGCGAAGGACTGCGGGCACGTCGTCACCCTGGAGCGTCCTGCGGAGGTCAATGCGGCGCTAGCGGCTTGGCTGGACGGTTAGCTATGCCGCGATCGCGGCTGCGGCGCGGCGGCGGACAATCTCGGCGGTCTTCTCGTCGCGGGTGTAGGCGATGAAGCCCGCCGCCACGTCGAGATACTTGATCGCCAGGGCGGAGTCGCCGCCCTCGCCCGTTCGGGCCACGTGCAGGACGTCCTCGATATAAGGATCCAGACGCGTGTTCAGCTTTTCGAGGACCTTGGCGCGCGAGCTGCCATAGCCGGCCTTGTCGGCGCAGGCGCGCAGCTCGGCCACGAAGATCAGGGCCGACTGGGCGCGCTGGATCAGGTCGGGATCGGGCTCCTCAACCAGCTTGGCGACGCCCCGGGCGCCCTTCTTGGCCATCATCGAGATCGGCCGTGTCGGAAGGGCCTTTTCCAGCTCCTTGTCGGCCTGATCCATCCGATGCTCGCAGGCCTTGGCCACCGCCTGCTTCTGACGCGCCAGCCGTTTACCCCACGGACCGTCCTTGGCGATGTCGACCGACTGCTGGATTTCGGCCATCTGCAGCTGGACCTTCTGCGCGGCCAGGGCGGCCTCGCGTCCGGCCTTTTCGCCGCCGGCGAAACTGAACGTCTCGATCAGCGCGATCGCGTCATCGATCTGACCCAGCAGGCGCTCGCCGAACTGCGCCACCTCGGAGCTCGCCAGGTAACGGTCGGTCGGCCGATCCATCACGGCGGAGATCACGCGCATGATCCGCCAGTCGTCAGGCAGATGCGCCGACAGGATGTCCAGCAGCAGCGGGCCCGCGTCTTCGCTGATCCGGCAGGCGTCGCGATAGGTCAGACGCGCGGCGGCGGCGCGCTCCTCGGACATCCGGCTGACCCACTCGGCCAGCTTGGGCAGGCAGCTTCGCGTCAAGGCCGCAAGCTGCAGGCAAAGCGCCAGTTGTTCCGGATCGCAGAGTGAGCGAACGCCATCGAAGGCCGCGTTCTCCGGATCGCGCAGGCCAGCCGCAGCCAGCCGGCACAGCTCATCGAACACCTCGGGGACGCCGTTCTCGAGATCCCACGGGTTGCAGCGGGCGGCCGCCTCTTCCATCCTGCCAGGCGCCTCCGACTTCAGCGCCCGCCAAAGACGCGGCAGCACGGGCGAGGGAAAGGCGATCTGCCCCGGCGCGCGCGTCGCGCATAGCGGCACGATCGGGGCCAGGATGGTGTTGCGAACATAACGATCGGCTGTCTCGTCCTCGACGAGACCGCGCACCGAGGCCAGCGCGCTCTGCGATCCGACGCTCGACAGCGCCAGTTCGAGGCTGCGCAACGCCGCATCAGGCGCGGTTTCCACCAGCGTCTGGATGATCTGCAGTTTATGCGCGGCGATGGCGGCCATGATCCCCCGTGCCGGAGCGAGTCTTCCGACAAGCAACCATGTTCGAAACGAGGTTAAGGATTTCCGAAACGTAACAAGAATCTTGCGGCCCGGCGCTCCGCCTATACCCAAAAAGCGTGTTCAGCCTGCGGCTTAGCTTATGAATACCGCGTTATCCGAAATGTTGCGCGACGGTTGGTCGCGCACGCCTGGTCAGGACACCGCGCGCGGCAGATCAAGCGTCACACGCAATCCGCCCAGCGGCGCTTCGCCCAGCTGGACCGAGCCGCCATAGGCCCGCGCCAGTTCGTCGACGATGGAAAGTCCCAGGCCCGAGCCGGGCGCGTTCTCGTCCAGCCTTTGTCCGCGTTTGAGCGCCTGGGCGCGCTCCTCCGGCGGCAGGCCCGGGCCATCGTCGTCGACGGTCAGGCTCATTCGCGCCTCCCCCACCGGGACGGCGTCCACGCGGATCTTGCCCCGGCACCACTTGCCGGCGTTTTCCATCACGTTGCCGGCCAGCTCCATCAGGTCCTGCTTCTCGCCCTGGAAACACAGGTCCTCAGGGCAGCGCCAGTCGATCTCGACGCCGGCGCCGTTCGCCTTGTCCTGGAAGATGCGTTCCAGGGTCACGGCCAGCTCATCCAGGATCGGCTCAACCGGGGTTCGTTCGCCGCTGGTCTGCGAGCGGGCGGCGGCGCGGGCGCGGCGCAGGTGGTGATCGACCTGCTCGCGCATGGTCTGGGCCTGACGAGTCACCACCTCGGCCAGTTGCCCCGGCTGCTGACTGGCCTCGGTCAGCATCACCGACAGCGGAGTCTTCAGGGCGTGAGCCAGGTTGCCGACGTGGGTGCGCTGGCGCTCGACCACTTCCTGGTTGTGCGCCAGGAGGGCGTTCAGCTCGGCGGCCAGGGGCTCGAGCTCCTCGGGATAGCGGCCGTCCACGCGCTCGGCCTTGCCGCGGCGGACATGGGCGACCTCGCGGCGCAGCTGAAACAGCGGCTGCAGGCCAAACCGAACCTGCACCACCACCGCCAGGATCAGGCCGCCGCTCAGGATCAGCAGGGCGAAGGCGGTGATCCCCGCGAAGCGATCGGCGTCGGCGTCGATCGGCGAGCGGTCCTCGGCGGCCAGGAACACCACCGGATCGGGATAGCCGGGCAGCCGAGCCTGCACCGCAGCCGCCCGCAGCGGCTTATCCTGCGGCCCGCGCATGTCGAAGTACTGGGTCTTGCCCGGCGCCGCATCCAGCTGATCGATCTGGGCCGAGGACAGCATCAGGTCGCTGTCGAACAGTGAGCGCGAGCGCTCGATCGCCTTCATCGACCCGTCGGGTCGCTTGTCGAGGATCACCCAGTAGCGGCCGGAATAGGCGCGCGTGGCGCGGATATCGGTCAGGAACGGCGCGCGCAGCTGGCCATTGTCGACGCTTGACCCCGCGTAGAGGTCGTCGGTCAGCACCGCCAGCGACTGGTCGAAGCGTCGGATGGCCGCGTCGCGGAACTGGGCGGTCAGGAACACGCCTGCGATCAGCACGACCAGCAGGGTCCAGATCCCGGCGATCAGGACCAGACGACGGACCAGCGAACGGCGACGCAGGTCCAGCAAAGGACTAGGCAGTTTCTTCGCCCGGCAGCGCCGCCAGGCGATAGCCCAGGCCGCGCACGGTCTCGATCCGGTCGGCGCCCAGCTTCTTGCGCAGGCGGCCGATGAACACCTCGATGGTGTTGGAGTCGCGGTCGAAGTCCTGGTCGTACAGGTGCTCCACCAGCTCGGTGCGACCGATCACCCGCCCCTGGTGCATCATCATGTAATGCAGCAGGCGGTATTCCAGCGAGGTCAGGCGCAGCGGCTCGCCATTGACGCTGGCGCGGGCCGCGCGGGGGTCGAGGCGCAGAGCCCCGCACGACAGCGACGGCGCAGCGTGGCCGGCCGAGCGGCGCAGGAGCGCCCGAAGACGCGCCAGCAGCTCCTCGGTATGGAAGGGCTTGGCCAGATAGTCGTCGGCGCCCGCGTCGAAGCCGGCGACCTTGTCGCTCCAGGCGCCGCGCGCGGTCAGGATCAGCACCGGCGTCGTGACATTGCCGCGCCGCCAGCGCTCCAGCACCGACACGCCATCCACCTTGGGCAGGCCCAAGTCCAGGATCACCGCGTCGTAGGGTTCGTTCTCGCCCAGATACTGGGCTTCCTCGCCGTCGGGCGCGTGGTCGACGGCGTAGCCGGCGTCGGCCAGGGCCAGCTTCAGCTGGCGCGTCAGGTCGGGATCGTCCTCGACGAGCAGGATGCGCATGACGTGAAGTCCTTATTAGCCGCCGCTGAGGATCTGGCCGGTCTGGGCGTCGACGATGAAGTCGATGCGGCGACCGTCGGCCGCAGCCCAGCGAACCCGGTAGTTGCCGCCTTCGAGGCCGGCGTCCAGCACCCGTCCCGGCGTGCGGCGGCTGATCATCTCGATCACCCGCGACAGCGGCACAAGGCGTCCCGACTGCACGCCGCCACGCGCCTGGTCCTGCTGCTGACGCCAGTCGGCCCCCAGCGAGTCCGGACGGCGTTGCGCGAAGGCGGCGTCCGGAAGGACGGCGGCCAGCGCGGCGGCGACGATGAGGGCGCGGATCGGTTTCATGCTCTCGGGTCTACAGGACCTCGGCTGAATGGAGGCTGAACGTCCGGGTTATGAACGGCGCGCGGCGTTCTGTCACGGCCGGACACGTCGCGAACGAACGGCGTGGCGAAACGCCCCGCGCAGACGCTACTTCCGCTTCGGCGTGTAGGGCTTCTGGGCGCGCCAGGCCTCGGCGAACTTTTCGAGGTCCTGGTCGACGGTCTCGGGCAGGGTGACCACCAGGCGCGCCAGGAGGTCGCCGCGCTTGCCCTTGCCGTCGGGCATGCCCCGGCCCTTCAGGCGCAGGGTCTGGCCGCTGTTGCTGCCCTTGGGCACGGCCAGCATGACATTGCCGTCAGGCGTTGGGGCTTCGACCTTGCCGCCCAGCACCGCGTCGGGGATCGAGACCGGCAGGTCCATGACCAGGGCGTCGCCTTCGCGGCGATAGATCGGGTGCGGCTTGATGGCCAGCTCGATCAGGGCGTCGCCCTGGCCGCCCCGCCCCGGCGAGCCCTGCCCCTTCAGGCGAAGGGTCTGGCCCTCCTGGGCGCCCGCAGGGATGGTGACGTCGATCGTGCGGCCGTCCGAGAAGGCCACGCGCTTCTTGCCGCCCTTGATGGCGTCTTCCAGGTCGATGTCGAGGCGCGCCTTGACGTCGGCGCCCTTGGCCGAGAAGCCGCCGCCCGCGCCGCCCCCGAAGGGGCCGCGTCCCGCGCCGGCCCCGCCGCCGAACATGCCGCCGAACAGTTCGGACAGGTCGATCTCGGGACCTTCGCTGGAACGGTGGAAGCCGCCCTGGCCGAAGCCGCCGGCGTTGAACGGGCCATTGCCGGGCTGTCCGCCGAAGCCGCGCATCGTCTCGCGCCCGTCGGCGTCGATCTGGCCCAGGTCGAACTTCTTGCGCTTTTCGGGATCGCCGACGATGTCGAACGCGGCGCTGACCTGCTTGAAGCGCTCCTCGGCCTTCTTGTCGCCCGGATTGGTGTCCGGGTGATACTGCTTGGCGAGCTTGCGGAACGCCTTGCGGATCTCGTCCGCGGTGGCGGTGCGGGAAACGCCGAGTTCCTGATACGGGTCGCGCGCCAAGGAAGGTCCTCTGAGTTAAGCTGCGGGTTGGGTAGCCCCCTCCATCTAGAACGTCCAGCCCGGCGCGCAAGGGCGGATGTGATAAATTTACCACAGACTTGTGATCGCGGGCGCGCCCCAGCCGTAGAGGGCCGAGCCCTGGGCCACCTCCAAGCGTGCGCCTGCCGGGGGCGCGTCGGCCGCGCGCAGAGCCGCAGCGTAGGTGAAGGCGGGTGTTTCCACCTCGATTTCGCGGAGAACCGCACCCCCGTCCAGCACCCGGACCCGATAGCGCTCGACGCCCTCGCCCAGCGGAACTTCGCCGTCCCACACATCCCCGCCGACGCGGGCGCGGCGGATCCAGGACACCAGGAGGTCCCCGCCGATCATGCGCTTGCGAAGATGGGCCGGCGCCAGGGGCCGCAGGGCGCGGCCGCTCCACACGGCGCTGATCTCGGTCATGCCCGGTCCAGACGGCGGTCCGCCCGAGGGCGCGGCGCGGATCATCAGCGGCGCGCCCCGTTCGAAGGCGGCGACGCTCATCGGAACCAGCGCCTCATCCAGCCGCACCACGGCCGCCCCCGCCGGGATCACCGCTCCGCTCGCCGCGCCGTCACGTTGGCCCCGCAGCAGGCCCGACAGCCGCCAGACGTCCGGCGCGATCAACGCGGCGGCCTGGAAGGCGATCACCTCCCAGTCACCGGATGGCGCACGAACCGCCAGGGCGTTCTCGCCCGCCAGAACGGCCGCCAGCGGCGCGGAGGCCAGGCTCGCCCCCTCCATCCGCACGGTGAGAAAGCCCGAGCGGTCCAGCCGGTGCGGCGAGGCGGGCTGCAGATCGGTCAGGGTGACGCCCAGCGTGGCGGGCGAAGACGCCCGCGCGCGGAGCTTCAAGGTCTCGACGCCGGCGCCCGCATGGATGTCGAGCGGCCGCCAAGGCTCGGCGGCTGCGGCCACCAGCGGCCGCGCCTCGTCGGAGAGGTCGCCGGCGCTGGGCAGGTCCAGCAGGTGCAGCACCGGCGGCGAGGCCGGCTCGCGCGGCGGGCTGGGCGTCCAGTCGATCACCGCCGCCACCCCGCGCGACCGCAACACCGGAACCAGCGTGGCGCGCGGCCGCTCGTCGAGGTCCAGGCGCTGCACCCGCCAGACCTGACCGTCGAGCGTCAGGCGGTCGCCGGGCTGGAACCGCAAAGCGTCGGAGGGCGACAGCCGCACGATCCGCGAACGCCGCGCGGCCTCGTCGGCGTCCAGCATCCGGCGTGCCACGGCCCCGGCCTCGGCCGCCGACAGCGCGATCGGCGCATCGACATCGCGCGTTCCCTGCCCCGCCTCGCGGCGGACGATCAGCGCGCCGACCTGGTAGTCGCGCCCGGCGTCGACGAACCGCAGGCGCAGGGCCTCGACGGCGGGGTCCAGGGTCCGGGTCTCGCGCTCGGCCGCGCCGTCCTCGGGCAGAACCAGCGCCTGCGCCGCCAGGGACGCGGCCGCCCGTCCCGTCCGCGACACCATCCGGACATGGTCGCCGCGCTCGACCGGATCCAGCGCGAAGGCCTCGGTGAGGGGCCAAAGCGCCTCGCGCAGCCGCATCGGGCGGTCGACGACATAGCCGTCCACCGCCCCGCCCGCTTCGCCGGGATCGATGGCCACCCCGCCCCGCGCGCCCAGGGCCATGATCAGTTCGGGCAAGGGTGCGATCCCGGTCCTGCCGGTCAGCCAGTGACCCAGGAGCCAGTTGCCGCCGTCGGTCCAGACATCGGCGCGGGCGGGAAAGTCCGGAAACGGCCGCGCATCCCAGCACCAGGCGCTGGCCGACTCGACCATCGGCCCGCCATACAGCGGCGAGACCGGATTGGCGCCCAGCTCGTCCAGCCAGGCCAGCACCGCCTCCAGATAGCGTCGCTGGCCGAAGTCGTCGCGCTCGCCCGTCGAATAGGGCGGCAGGTAGCTTTCCGAGCTCTTGGGGTCGATGAAGAGGTTCGGCGAATTGGCGCCCTTGTCCACGGCCGGGCAGCCGAACTCGGTCAGGCGGATCGGCTTGGACATCGGAACCCACGCCGTCGGCGTCGCGGAGCGGACACCGCCAGGGCGGTCGTGATGCGGCTGGCTCCACCAGGACAGCAGGTCCTTGGCCCGGAACATCCAGGCCTCGCCGTGGGCGCCGTCGGTGATCGGGGTGCGGACCTGGGCGTCGCGGTCGGCGGGGCTGGCGTAGTACCAGTCGAAATCCGCCCCGCCCGCCAGCCCGGCGCGCAGATAGGCCGGGTCGTGCGGCCCCAGAAAGCCGGCCTCGGCGTCGCGGTGATCCTCGCCCTCGCGCCAGTCGGTGACGGGCGGATACCAGTCGACGCCGACGAAATCGATGTTCGGATCGGCCCACAGCGGGTCGAGGTGGAACACCGCGTGACCCGAGCCGTCGGCCGGCTGATGCCCGAAATACTCGCTCCAGTCGGCGGCGTAGCCGAGCTTGGTCGACGCCCCCAGCACCGCGCGCACGTCGGCGGCGAGGCTCTTCAGCTTGGCGACCGCCGGATAGGCCCCGCCGGCGCCGCGCGTGGTGGTCAGGCCGCGCAGCTCCGAGCCGATGATGAAGCTGTCCACCCCGCCGGCCTGGACCGCCAGGGCCGCCTGATGCAGCACCATGCGGCGCAGGCCCCATTCGCCGTCGAAGAAGGCGTCCACCTGCGCCGTCGCGGCGGCTGTACCGTCGGCGCCGGCCTCGCAGACGATCCGGCCGCGCCAGGGATAGGCCGGCTGACCCGGCGGGTTGTCCATCAGGATGAACGGATAGAGCGTCACCTTCAGCCCGCGCCGCTTCAGCTCGGCGATAGCCTGGAGCACCACAGCGTCGGCGGGCGTGCCGCCATAGGCCGGCGCGCCGTCCTTCAGCGAAATCAGATGCGCGTCGGCGCGCTCGACGCCCGCGACGCTCCAGGTCAACGGCAGGGTGTCCTTGGCCGCGCCCTCGACGCCCGGCTTGATCTGGCACCGGCCGCAGCGCAGGTCTGTTCCGAACCAGGCGACCACCAGCGTCACATGATCGACGTTGGGCAGCTGCGCCTGCAACTGGTCCAGCGCCACCATCAGGTCGGGGCGCCCCTCGGCGTTGTGCACGCTCTCGCTGGCGGTTCGGGTCAGGCCCTCGCGGCGCAGCACGGCCTCGGTCGCATAGACGAACTCACCCGCCCCCGGGATCAGGCACACGCCCTTCAGCCGCTCCTCCAGCCCCAGGGTTCCAGGCGGACGCGGACGGCGAAAGACCTCGAAGGACAGCTGCGGCGGGCGATTGCCGAACGGCTCCAGCGGCAGATCCTCGAACACCACATAGGCCACGCCGCGATAGGCCGGCGCGTCCCCCTCGATCGCCGCGATCAGCGGGTCGGGAAGCTGGTCCTCGGTTCCGCGATGCACGCGCATCGTCGCGCCTGACAGATCCATGACCCGGCCGTCGGCCCAGACCCGGCCGATCCCGTCGATCGGTCCCTCGGCCACCGCGACGGCGAACGACAGGCTGTAGGCGTAGGCGGTCGTCTTCTGGCCCTTGGAGCCGCCGACCCGGCCCTCGATCCGCCGTTCGCGAAAGCGCGCGGCCCAGATCACTTGGCCGCCGACGCGGGCCCGGCCGAACACGCACGGCAGGGCTGCGCCCTCGGCCGCGCCCGTCAGGCGCAGCTCGGGGATACGCGGGCCGACCTGCCGCGCGGGCGACAGCGCCGACAGCGCCGCCTGGTCGACCATGCCGCCCACGACCGCGCCGACCACCGCCCCGATCGGACCGCCGATCGCCGAGCCGACGCTGGAAAGGATGACTTGAGCCATGCGGCCTCCTGCTCAGAAGGGAAATCGAAACGCCGCGACCAGCCGCTCGCGCCACCAGCGGCCCAGGGCGCTCTCGACGCAGGCGCGGCCCCAATAGGCGTGGATCATCCGGTCGGGCGCGGACTGGATCGCGCAGTGCTTGGCGGTCGCGCCGGGCGCCATGCGGAAGACCAGTACGTCGCCGGGTCGGGTCTGGGACAAGGGACTGGCGACCAGCCAGCGGCCGAACGCCTCCAGCAAAGGTTCGCCGACGCCGATCTCGGCCCAGTCGGGGCGATAGGGCGGCGGCGCTTCGGGCTCGTCGCCGTACAGCCCGCGCCAGACCCCGCGCACGAGGCCCAGGCAGTCGCACCCCGCGCCGAGGGTCGAGGCCTGATGACGATAGGGGGTGCCGAGCCAGAGGCGGGTTTCCTCCAGCACGCGGCAAGCCCCCTCCACCGCCGTTCGGCGGTCCCCCTCCCCCGATGGGGGAGGAATGTGGAAATCCTTCCGCCCGCTCTGGGGGCGGACGGTCGCGCGCAGCGCGGCCCGGTGGGGGCTCACCGCCGCCCGCCGTCGTTGCGCTCGCCCTCGACGGGGTACAGCGTCAGGAAGTCCTCACCCGGCGCGGTGGGGAAGCCTCGGAAGTTGACGCCGTTGTCGAACGTCGTAACGCAGGTGGCCCAGCGCTTGTCGCAGGTCGCGCCGGGCGCGGGCGTGATCCCGCAGCGGGCGTCGCCCAGCCGCGCGTCGCACAGCCGGGTGAAGGTGCGTCCGGCCACCCGCTCCAGCGCCGCCAAGGGCCCGGCCAGGGTGGCGGTGAAGGCCTCGCCCTCGCGGGTGATCGAGGCGATGGTGGCCGTCCACAACGACACGCGACGAGAGGGCTCGCTCCAGTCGACCCGCAGCGCCTCGATCCGCGCGCCGTCATAGAGGCCGGCGGCGAGGTCACCCGCGTCGACGCCCGCGTCGTCCAGAACGCCCAGCACCGCCGCTTGCCCCGGCGCGTAACCGGCGGCGCTCTCGACGGCGCCGGGACTGAGGCCCGCGCGCGCTTTGCAATCGACGTCATCGACGACCAGCGGCTGGTCATGGTCGGTAAAGCCCAGCTGCGTCCCGTCGGCGCGGGTCAGGATCCAGGCATGGCAAAGACGGGTCTCGTCCAGGCCTTCAGGCAAGGCGCGCATCAGACCAGCACCTCGACCAGGGCACAGGCCGTGACCCGAGCGGCGGCGAAACCCTCCAAGGTCACGTCCAGCCGATCGAGATCAAAACGCACCGGCGTGTCGAACGCGAACCCGGCCGTCACCGCCGCCCCCACCACCGGCGCGGTGTTGAGCGTGACCAGACCCGTCGTGACGTCGACGGCGAAAGCCCCCGGCGCCAGCGCCACGCCCGCCACCGCCACCTTCACTGAACCAGCCACCGGCTTGGCGATCACCCGGCTTGTCGCCTCGTCGCCCTCGCCATAGGCCTTGCGGAGCGCAAAGGTAGTGCGCGCGCCGTCGCCGGTTCCTAGCACCTGGTCGCCGGCAGAGGGTTGAGCCGAGGGCGCGCAGGACTTGCAGTCCGCCGGATCGCGGAACCGAAAGCCGTGCAATCGCCCGCGCCGGGCCTCGAAGAAGGCGACCAGCTCGGCGATCTCGTCCAGCGGACGCGGCGCGGTGGCGATCAGATAGCGGCGGCGGCTCTGAGCCCAGGGACTGGTGCGCCGCTCATGGCCAGAGGCCAGGGTCACCACGTCGGTCCGCCGCTCGACGCCGCCGGTGCAGCCGAACGCCAGGCGCGCAGGCAGGCGCGCCTCATGGAACTCGCTCATCAAGCGATCCTTCTGGAAAGTCGTGAAAAGGTTTGCGGAAAAGCAGGGCGGCGCGTAGCCGGGCGCCATTAAGACGACGTCATGACCCGCTTTTCACTTCTTGCGCGGGCGATCGGTCCCTAAGTTAAGGATCGAGATTGGAGACCAAGAGATGGATTGGAAGACCCTGTTCCTGTCGCCTGAGGGCCGCATCGGCCGGCAGTCGTTCTGGATCGGCTGGCTCGTCCTGCTGGGCGTCAACGCGGTCGCCGGCTGGATTCCGCTGATCGGATGGGCGCTGTCTCTGGCCACGATCTACGCCAGCGTCTGCATCCATACCAAGCGTCTGCACGACATGGGTCAGACGGGCTGGTGGCAGGTTCTGCCCTGGGTGCTGGGTCCGGCCCTGGTGTTCGGCGCCGCCGTTTCCGTGGGGGTCATGCCCGCCATCGCCGCCCTCACCAATGGCGAGCCCGAGGTGTCGGCCCTGACCGCTCTGGTTGGTCTGTTCGTCGCCTGCTTTATCGCCTTCGGCATCTGGCTGGCCTTCACCCTGTGGGTCGGCTGCAGCGTCGGCCAGCCGCGCGAGAACAAGTACGGCCCGGCGCCGATCAACCCGAACGCGGTGACGGTTTAGGTGAAACCCCCTTCCCCCTCGATGGGGGAAGGGTTGGGGATGGGGGTGATCACTTC